>Ga0207667_10000228_pt1 | contig 78952 bp, 71 predicted proteins | sample KBSCornC52_FD_184301 | JGI IMG/M metagenome (GOLD analysis project Ga0207667, IMG submission 184301) | Corn rhizosphere microbial communities from Kellogg Biological Station, Michigan, USA - KBS Corn C5-2 (SPAdes) (version 2) | ecosystem: Host-associated > Plants > Roots > Rhizosphere > Soil ... | reverse complement strand
AACGTCAAGCTTTTGAATTGACTCTTAGGTTAGACGCTTGCATTTGTTTGGACAGATTGTCCATCCAACGCAAGACGCCCACACAAGTCACCTGCGCACACTGTCAAAGATCAATCACTTGCGATCCATTCTTCTGAATCGCCCCGAAACGTTTCGTCCCGGGTGAGCCGCCCATTCTACATCGTCTTTCCGGTCCGTCAACACCTGCAGCGAAGAATTTTCATCGTGCCGTGTTGCCGTGGAACCCTTCGTCGAAGGCGTCTCGTCGAAGGGGCGAGAATCATATCGTCCATCCAGGAATCTGTGAAGGGGTTGCGCCGAAATTTTTTCCAAGAGATGACAATCGGCGGCCAGCTACACTCGCGCGCATCCACTCATCTATAGAAGGACTCGAGGTAGCGATGAAAAGCCTGCTAGTAGCGCCCCTGTTGTTCGCCATCGCCGCAAGCGCCGCCGCGGCGCCTTCGCCACAGCCCAGCGTGACGCTGCATGGCAAGCGTTTCGTTACCGAGTTCGCCACCACCGACGCGACGCGCGCGCGCGGCCTGATGCTGCGCACCTCGCTCGCCGCCGATCACAGCATGCTGTTCGTGTTCCCGGATACGGACCAGCGCTCGTTCTGGATGAAGAACACGCTCATCCCGCTCGACATCCTGTACTTCGATGCCGAGCGCAAGCTGGTGTCGATGCAGCTGGATGTGCCGCCGTGCAAGGCGGACCCGTGCGCTACCTATCCGAGCAACGCTCCGGCCCGCTATGTACTGGAACTGCCCGCCGGCACGGCAGGCCGCATCTATGCGACGCCGGGCGACGAACTGGTGGTGGAAGGAGCCATCGGCAAGGTGGAGTGATCGGCCGTTGCGGCCAGATCGTGTGCGCAGGGCACGCCGACGCGGAAGGGAATCAGCGATTCGGGATGCAGCTTTTCCAGGGCATCCCAATCGTCTTCGAACGGTACGAACTGTTGCATGTGAGGCTCCCTACTGATGCGTCCCTCTGCGAGGGATGCCGGAGCATCAGAACACGCGGCCCGGTCAATGGAATGGCAAATTCGGGCCGCGTGCTGGCAGCAGCGGGAGCCGGCTCAGTCGACCTCGACCATTTCGAAGTCGGCCTTGGTCGCGCCGCAATCCGGACAGGTCCAGGTATCGGGCACGTCTCCCCAGCGGGTGCCGGGCTCGATGCCCTCGTCGGGCACGCCTTCGGCTTCGTCATAGATAAAGCCGCAAACCACGCACATCCATTTCTTGTTGGGAGAGTCCTGACTCATCGCTGCACTGCTTGAAAAGGGAACAAGAGGCGCATTCTCGCAACTCGGCCGGCCGTGCGGAAGCGTACGGCGTCAATCCACCACGATATCCATGCATCCGAAGCTCCGACACCCCGGCCTCTACGCCATCACCGACGGCCCCCGCGACGATCTCCTGGCCGCCGTCGCCCTGGCGCTGCAAGGCGGCGCCCGCCTGGTCCAGTACCGCGACAAGACCGCCGACAACGCCCGCCGCCACGCCGAAGCCGCGGCCCTGCGCCAGCTCTGCGCCGGCCATGGCGTGCCGCTGATCATCAATGACGATATCCGGCTCGCCGCCGCCATCCAGGCCGACGGCGTGCATCTGGGCGAACAGGACCCCGCGCTCGCGGCCGCCCGCGCGGCGCTGGGCGAGCAGGCGATCATCGGCGTGTCCTGCTACGACTCGCTGGAGCGCGCCCGCGAACTCGCCGCCGTCGGCGCCGATTACCTGGCCTTCGGCGCTTTTTTCCCTTCCCCGACCAAGCCGCTGGCCCGCCGCGCCGCGCCGGAACTGCTGCGGCAGAGCGCCGCGCTGGGCCTGCCCCGTGTGGCGATCGGCGGCATCACGCCGGACAATGCCGGCTCCCTGGTGGACGCCGGCGCCGACTATCTCGCGGTGATCTCCGCCCTGTTCGGCGCCGCCGACGTGCGCGCCGCCGCGCAAAGCTTCACCGACCTGTACACCTCTGCTGCCGGAACCCCGCGATGACCAACCACGAACTCTTCCAGCGCGCCAAGCAACTGATGCCCGGCGGCGTGAATTCGCCCGTGCGCGCCTTCAAGTCGGTCGGCGGCGAGCCGTTCTTCACGGCGCGCGCGGACGGCGCCTATCTGTGGGATGTGGAAGGCAAGCGCTATATCGACTATGTGGGCTCATGGGGGCCGATGATCGTCGGCCACAACCATCCGAAGGTGCGCGAAGCGGTCGAGCGCGCCGTCAAGGATGGCCTCTCCTTCGGCACGCCCTGCCCGGCCGAAGTCACCATGGCGCAGACCATCACCCGCCTGGTGCCGTCGATGGAGATGGTGCGCATGGTCAATTCCGGCACGGAAGCGACCATGTCGGCGATCCGCCTCGCCCGCGGCGCCACCGGCCGCAGCAAGATCGTGAAGTTCGAAGGCTGCTATCACGGCCATGGCGACAGCTTTCTGGTGAAGGCCGGCTCCGGCGCGCTCACCTTCGGCGTCCCCACCTCGCCTGGCGTGCCGAAGGCGGCGGCGGATCTCACGCTTACGCTCGCCTATAACGACCTGGCCGCGGCCGAAGCGCTGTTCGCCGAGCACGGCGACGATATCGCCGGCCTGATCATCGAGCCGGTCGCCGGCAATATGAACTGCATCGCCCCGAAGGACGGTTATCTGCAAGGCCTGCGCGCGCTGTGCACGCGCCACGGCGCGCTGCTGATCTTCGACGAGGTGATGACCGGCTTCCGCGTGGCGCTCGGCGGCGCGCAGGCGCATTACGGCATCACGCCGGACCTGAGCACCTTCGGCAAGATCATCGGCGGCGGCATGCCGGTGGGAGCCTATGGCGGCAAGCGCGAGCTGATGGAACAGATCGCGCCGGCCGGCCCGATCTACCAGGCCGGCACGCTCAGCGGCAATCCGGTGGCGATGGCGGCGGGCCTGGCCATGCTGGAGCTGATCCAGGAAGCGGGTTTCTACGACCGCCTCGCCGCACGCACGCGCCTGCTGGCCGATGGTTTCCAGGCGGTGGCCGACGGCGAAGGCGTGCCGTTCAGCACCAACCGCGTGGGCGGCATGTTCGGCCTGTTCTTTACCAAGGAGAAGGTGGAGAGCTACGCCCAGGCCACCGCGGCCGACACCGCCGCGTTCAACCGCTTCTTCCACGGCATGCTGGAGCGCGGCGTGTACCTGGCGCCGTCGGCGTTCGAAGCGGGCTTCCTGTCGAGCGCGCACAGCGACGAAGACATCGCGGCGACGCTGGAAGCGGCGCGCCAGACCCTGCGCGCTGCCCGCGCCTGAAACACTGCCGGCGCCACGCTCACGCGTGGCGCCGGTCCATCGAGCGGATCAGCGCTTGCCGACGAAGTCGGTCAAAGCCGCACGCAGACGCGCCAGGCCCTCGGCCAGATCCGCATCCGTGATGTTCAGCGGCGGCACGAAGCGCAGCACGTCCGGCCCCGCCTGCAGCACCAGCAGGCCATGCGCGGCGGCGTGATCGAGCACCTCGCCCGCGCGCCCCTTGTACGCCTCCGCCAGCACCGCGCCGATCATCAGGCCGCGGCCGCGCACGCCGTCGAACACGTGCAGGTCCGCATCGATCGCCGCCAGCCCGTCGCGCAGCGCCTGCGCCTGCCTGGCGACATTCGCCATCAGTTCCGCCGAACCGAGCTTGCGCAGCGCCACGCGCGCCACCGCAGCGGCCATCGGATTGCCGCCGAAGGTGGTGCCGTGCGCGCCGTACTGCATCACCTCGGCGACCTTTGGGCCGGCCAGCATCGCGCCGATCGGGAAACCGCAGCCCAGCGCCTTGGCCAAGGTGACGATGTCCGGCGTCACGCCGTCCTGCGCATGCGCGAACAGCGTGCCGGTGCGGCCCATGCCGCACTGGATCTCATCCAGCACCAGCAGCGCCTCGTGCGCATCGCACAGCTCGCGCGCGCGGCGCATGAAGGCCGGCGACGCCGGCACCACGCCGCCCTCGCCCTGCACCGGCTCCAGCATCACCGCGGCCACGTCGCCCTGGGCGAACGCGGCTTCGAGGCCGGCGACATCGTTGAAATCGAGATAACGGAAACCGCCAGGCAGCGGCTCGTATTGCTCCTGGTATTTCGGCTGCGCGGTGGCGGTGACCGCGGCCAGGGTGCGGCCGTGGAAGGAGCCGCGGAAGGTCAGGATTACCCGCTGCTCCGGCGCGCGCCCCTTGGACGCCGCCCATTTACGCACCAGCTTGATCGCCGCTTCGTTCGCCTCGGTGCCGGAATTGCACAGGAATACGCGCTCGGCAAAGCCGGAGGCCTGCACCAGTTCCTCCGCCAGGCGCAGCGGCGGCTCGGTGTAGAACACATTGCTGCTGTGCCAGAGCTTGTGCGCCTGCTCCACCAGGGCGCCGACCAGATCCGGGTCCTGATGGCCGAGCGCATTCACCGCGATGCCGGCGCCCAGGTCCACGTAGTCGCGCCCTTCGGTATCCCACACGCGCGCGCCCTTGCCGTGATCCAGTACGACCTCGCGCGGTCGGTACACCGGCAGCCAGTAGCGCTTGCCGAGATCGATCAGGGACGACGATGAATCCTGCGCGTGCATGAAGGGACTCCAGGCGTTGCCGCTTAAGGCAGCACCATCAAGGTTGAGTGGGGAAGACGCCCGCTTGGGGGCGGGGCGTCCCGCATCGTAGAACCAGCGCCCGCGCATTTCCACGCGCCATGCGCGGGCGTTGTTCGCCGTGGCGTTACAGCGTCACCCCGGTGATACACCCCGCCGCCATGGGATGGCGCCTTGCCGCGCGCCATTTTGCTTCGCCAGGGCCCGCAACAAGTGCAACAGCAGCGTTACACCCCTGCGGGAGGCATTTTCGCAAGCCTTTGAAATTGCTGGGCATGGCAGCCACGAGGAAGCTGGCACGCTGCTTGCCCTATGAATCAGTGACCCAGTTCAAAGCCCTCCATCGGACGGCGACGCGGGCGGTAACCCGGCGATCCCTGTGGCCGGGCACCAACGGAGGCCCCCGGCTGACCCCTGTAGGTCGGGGGCCCTCCGTCTCTTTAGTGCGTGTCGTCACGCGAACGCACGACTGCGAGCGCCAACAGCGCTCAACCAATCCACAGTTTCCAGAATGGAATTCTTCTCCCGTCGGGAGCACGCGGGGAGCGCACAGGGATGTGCGCGGCTCTGAGGAGCGAGGAAGGTGGCGGCAGCCGGATGAGGGTTCGGGCGGAGCGAAGAACATCACTTCCGCGCTCCGCCCGAACCCTCACCCCAACCCCTCTCTCCCACAGGGACTACCTTCGGGTCGCCGGAGGGAGAGGGGTTCATCGATCAGCGCAGCTGTTCCAGCGCCAGCCCGTGCTTCTTGCACAGGCGATAGATGGTGACGCGCGAGACCTTCAGCCGCCGCGCGCATTCGCTCACATTGAAATGGCATTCGCGCAGGCAGCTGATCACCGCCTCGCGCTCCGCCGCCACGCGCGCGCTGCCCAGCGTGGCGCGGCCCGAGGGCATCTGCGAGACGTGGGCCAGGTCCAGGTCTTCCGGCGTGATCAGCGCGTCCTCGGCCACCACCGCCGCGCGTTGCACGCGGTTGAGCAGCTCGCGCACATTGCCCGGCCAGCCGAAATGGCGCATCGCCTGGCGGGCCGCGCTGCTGAACGTGCGCGCGTGGCTGCCATGGTGTTCGCGGAAGGCGTCGAGGAAATGCTGGGCCAGCAGCACCACGTCATCCTCGCGCTCGCGCAGCGCGGGCATATGCAGGCGCAGCACGTTGAGGCGGTAGTACAGGTCTTCGCGGAAACGGCCCTGCTCCACCGCGCGCTCCAGATCCACATGGGTGGCCGCCAGCACGCGCACGTCCAGGGTGATCGACTGGCTGCTGCCGACGCGCTCCAGCGTGCCTTCCTGCAGGAAGCGCAGCAGGCTGGTCTGCGCGTCCGCCGGCAGATCGCCCACTTCGTCGAGAAAGACCGTGCCGCCCGCGGCGGTCTCGAAATGGCCCAGCCGCCGCGCATTGGCGCCGGTAAAGGCGCCGCGCTCGTGGCCGAACAGTTCGGACTGCACCAGGTTCGGCGGCAGCGCGCCGCAGTTGATCGCCGCGAATGGCCGCCCCGCGCGCCTGGACAAGCTGTGCAGCGCGCGCGCCGCTACTTCCTTGCCGGTGCCGGTTTCGCCGGTGATCAGCACCGGCAGATCCACCGGCGCGTACTTGCGCACGCTGGCGGTCACCGCCCGCGTCGCCTTGCTGTGGCCGGTGATGCCCAGGTCGTCCGGCTCCACCGCGACGATGTCGCCGCCCAGATAACCCAGCGAATCGAGCAGCCGGTCGACGTCGACCGGCGCGGTGAATACATCGACGCAGGTATCGATCATCCCGCCCAGCGCCGGCTCGCCCGCCGGCATCTCGGCCGGCATCAGCGCCAGCCACGGCAGGCCGGGGTGCGCATCCATCACCAGCGCCATCGCCGTCATGCCGGCGGCATCGGCGTCGCGCAGATCCGCCACCGCCACCACCGTATTGCCACCGCGGGTACCGATGCCGCCGACGGCGGAAGCGTCCGCCACGCGGACATACCAGCCGGCCCGGTTCAGGCGCATCCGCTCGGTGGCGCTGGGCTGGCCGAACCACACGGCGCAGCGCTTGGCGTCTGCCTTGCTCACAGCCATGGGCCTTACCCCCGTCGCCGGTTCCGGACGTGGCGCGGTCTCCCAGCCGCACCTGCGGTCACGTTCCGCAGTCCCTTCCCCCGGGGTTGCTACAGAAGTGTGATATGCCTCACACGTTATAGGTTCACGCACGCGATGGGCACCGGCCGAACGGACGGCGCGGGGTCAGCCAGATGGGGGAGCGGGCTTGCCGCCCGCTCCGCGAGAAAACCCTTACCAGACGCCTGTATTGGCCATCGAAGCCCACGGCTCCCGCGGCGGCAGATGGCCGTCGCGCTGCAGCAGTTCGATCGAGATCAGGTCGGGCGAACGCACGAAGGCCATATGGCCGTCACGCGGCGGGCGGTTGATGGTGTAGCCCAGATCCTGCAGGTGCTGGCAGGTCTGGTAGATGTCATCGACCTCGAACGCGAGGTGGCCGAAATTGCGCGCGCTGCCGTAGTCCTCTTCCGAGCCCCAGTTATAGGTCAGCTCCACTTCGCTTTCCGGCGAGGCCGGCGCGGCGAGGTAGATCAGGGTGAACTTGCCGGCCGCGCTCTCCATCCGGCGCGTTTCCTTAAGGCCCAGGCCTTCGCAGAAGAAGCGCAGGCTGGCGTCGACATCGCGCACGCGGACCATGCTGTGCAGGTACTTCATGGGTTTTCCTTTTCGACAGGGCGGCGCGCCGCACGGAGCGGCGCGCGCGGATTCAATCCAGGAACATTCAATCCAGGAACAGATCGGGCAGCAGCGATTTGGAGGGATCCACCGCGTACTGCGCAAAGTCGGTGACACCGGCTTCGCTCAACACTTCTTCGTCGATCAGAAAGCGCCCGTGGAAACCGGCGGCCGGCCGCACCAGCACGGCGTGCGCGGCGTCGGCGACGATGTCCGGCTTGCGGCAGCGGGGCAGGTCCACGCCAGGAATCATGTTCAGCGCATCGGTGGCGATGATGGTGCGCGGCCACAGCGCATTCACCGCCACGCCCTGCGGGCCGAATTCGCCGGCCAGGCCCAGGGTGACGAAGCTCATGCCCATCTTGGCCAGGGTGTAGCCGGTATGCGGCGCCCACCATTTGGGATCCAGCGAGGGCGGCGGTGCCAGCGTAAGGATGTGCGGATTGGCCGACTTCAGCAGATGCGGCAGGCAGGCCTGCGCGCACAGGAAGGAGCCGCGCGCATTCACCTGCTGCATCAGGTCGAAGCGCTTCATCGGCGTGTCCAGCGCGCCGGCCAACCAGATCGCGCTGGCGTTGTTGACCAGGATATCGATGCCGCCGAAGGCTTCGACGGCGGCGGCGACGGCGGCCTGCACTTCCGTCTCTTCGCGGATATCGCACTTCAGCGCCAGGCCCTTGCCGCCCGCGGCATCTACTTCCGCCGCGGCGGTGTGGATGGTGCCGGGCAGTTTCGGATTCGGCACGCTGCTCTTGGCCGCGATGGCGACATTGGCGCCATCGCGCGCGGCGCGCAGCGCGATCGCCAGGCCGATGCCGCGCGAGGCGCCGGTGATGAACAAGGTCTTGCCCTTGAGGCTGGCCATGGCGTTGTGTCCCGCTGGGAAAACCCAAGTGTAGAAGCGGCTTGTGCATGCGCAAAGCGCATGGAGGATAGGACAAGTTTTAAACGCTCAGGCTTTCTGGAAGCGCGGCAGGATGTGCTGCAGCTCGGCCAGGCGGCGCACCGGATCGGTGAGCTCGAGCATGCGCTGGTGTTCTTCCAGCTCCAGCGGCAGCAGTTCGGCAAGGCGGAAGCCCAGCCAGCTGGCGTCGTCATAATCGGCGCTGGTGGCCAGGCGCCACTGCGGCGCCATATGTTCGAGCAGGCGGCCCAGGATGGTCTGCAGCAATGCGAACTCGACCGGCACGGTCTCGCGGCGCTCGGCCGGCCAGTGCTCCACCTGGCCGGTGACCAGGCCGTCGGAACGCACGCGCGTGCGCGCCACGTGGAAACGCTCCTCGCCGGTCGCGACGATGCCGAGCAGGCCGTCGTCGCCATGGCTGAAGTCGACGATGCGCGCCATGGTGCCCACCGCGGCAGGCATCGCCGGCTCGCCCACTTCCTGGCCCTTGAGAATCAGGCAGACACCGAAGCCGATGCCGCGGCGCGAGCAGTCGCGCACCATGTCCAGATAGCGGCGCTCGAACACGCGCAACTGCAGTTGCCCGCCCGGATACAGCACGGTCGAGAGCGGGAACAGCGGCAATTCGTCAGGCAGGGGCGTAGACATAAGCGCAGAGTTTAGCCAGTCGGCATCACTGGACGGCGGCAGCCTCCGCACCGCACAGTGTTCCGACCCCACAGGAGCCCCACCCGGATGTCCGCCGCCGAACTGCCGCTCACCCTCGTCGATCCCATCGGCCTGCCCGCCGCGCCCGTGCTGCAGGTGCAAGGCCTGGTCAAATCTTTCGACAAGCGCGAAGTGCTGCGCGGCGTGGACTGGACCGTGCCGGCGGGACGCGTGATCGGCCTGCTTGGCCGCAACGGCGCCGGCAAGACCACGCTGCTGCGCTGCCTGCTCGGGCTGTCGCCGATCGACGGCGGCACGGTGCAGATGCTCGGCGCGCCGATGACCGAGCCGGGCGGCGAGCGCATGCACCGCATCGGCTTCGTGCCGCAGACCTTCGACCTGTTTCCGTGGATGCGGGTGCACGCCTATCTGGATTTCACCGCGGCGTTCTACGCGCGCTGGGACCACGCGCTGGCCGCGCGCCTGCTGCAGAGCTGGGAGCTGGACCCGAAGCAGAAGATCGGCCAGCTCTCGCAAGGCCAGCGGCAGAAGCTGGCGATCGTGCGCGCGATCGCGTCGCAGCCGGACCTGCTGGTGCTGGACGAGCCCGTTGCCAGCCTCGATCCGCAGGCGCGGCGCGCCTTCATGACCGAGCTGCTCGAGCTGATGCGCCATCCCGGCAAGACGGTGATCTTCTCCACCCACATCACCGCTGACCTGGAGCGTGCCGGCGCCGATATCGCGCTGCTGCGCGACGGGCGCATCCAGTTCATGCGGCCGCTGGCGGAGCTGCGCGAGCGCTTCGTGCGCGCGGTGCTGACCCGTGCCGAGGGTTGGCCTGAAGTGCCCCTGGTAAGCGGCCTGCTGAAATCCAGCGTGGCCGGCACGGAACTGCAGATGCTGCTGGAAGACGCCGATCCGGCCACGCTGCGCGCGCGGGCGGATGAGGCCGGCGCGCAGCTGCGCATCGAAACGCCGACGCTGGAAGACCTGTTCGTGGAACTCGCATGAGAGCGGTCTGGCAACTGTGGCTGCAGCTGTGGAAGCGCATGCCGGTGCTGGCGGTGCTTTCCATGCTGATGTGCCTGACCGGACTTGTGCTGGCCCTGATTGCGATGCTGGACGCGCGCGTGGCCTACGTAGGCATGGGCTTCGTCGCGTTCGCTTCGTGGTTCTGGCATATCGGCCAGGGCCAGGTGCTGCGCGGCGTGTGCCGGCCTGAAAGTTTCCTGCTGCCCGGCTTCCGCTCGCGCCTGGCCTGGCTGGGCGTGGCCGGCGTGGTGCAATGGGTGCTGCTGCCGGGAGTGCTGCTGGTGCTGGCCGGGCCGCCGCATGGCGCCTTGATCATCGCCGGCCTGTTCGTGGTCGCGGCGCTGGGCCTGGCGCTGGGTTGCGGGCGCCGTGTGAGCCTGGCGATCTGGGCGGTGTTTATCGCGGCCGGCTGGATGCCGCGGCTTGCCGCGCAGGTGACCACGATCGCGCTCGCCTCGCCGTGGACGGCGCCGCTGCTGTTTCTGTGCGCGGCGCTGCTGATCCGCTATGCGCTGGCGCCGCTGCTGCGCATCCAGGATGCGGACACCGCGGCTTCGCCGCTGGAGAACGCCAGCATCGGCCGCAACACCTCATCGAGCCTGGATGACACACCGACCCGGCGCAGCTTCTGGAATCGCTGGCTGGGCGAATTGTTCGACCGCTCCGCGCAGCGCGCGCTGGAACACAGCCTGCGGGCGTATCGCCGCCGTCCCAGCGCAGGGGGCCGGCTCGCGCTGGTGCGGCGCCTGCTGCTGCCGCACGACAATCCGCAGGCGATCGCCCTGCGCCTGGTGCTGGTGGCCGGCATGGTGGTGATCTATTTCCTGGCGGTGATGCATCGCCAGCACTTCGACGCGGCGGTGATCGGCGCCTACGCCGTGCTGCTCACCATGGCGCGCTTCCCGCAATTGGGCCGCGGCATGCTGCGCATGCGGCCGAATCTGGCCGATCTTTATCTGACCCTGGCGCCGGCCACGCGCGGCGAATACCAGAAGATCATGGTCGACGCGCTGATGTTGCTGGTGCCGGTGAGCGTGCTGACTGCGCTGGCCTACACCTTGCTCGGCAGCGTGCTGGCGCATGCGGCCGAGCCGGGACGCATGCTGCTGACCGCCGCCATCGTGGCGACCTCGGCCAGCCTGGTGGCGCTGGCGGTGCATCTGATCGGGCCGGAAGGCAGCTTTGGCCGCGGCGCGGTCAACCTGGTGCTGATCTTCGGCGCGATGGCGGCGTACTGGGGCGGCTACTGGATGCTCGGCGCGCTCGGCCTGGCCTGGGGCGCGCTGGCCTTGGGCACGGTGACGATCAGCTTCGGCGGCGGCGTGTGGTATGCCGCGCAGCGCGAATACCAGCGGCGCGCGCCGCGCTTCGACGCGCCCCTGGGTTGATCACACTGGGTTGATCACATCGGCTTGATCACATCGGCTTGATCACATCGGCTTGATCACACCAGGCCGATCGCACCGGGCTGATCAGCCGCGCAGCGCCTCGACCAGGCGCCGCGGCGCGTTCTCGAAACCGCCGTTGGACATGAACACCACGTGGTCGCCGTCGCGCGCCTGCGCGCGCAGCGAAGACACCAGCGTGTCCACGCTCGGCACGGTAGCGCCGCGGCCTTGCAGCGCATCGGTGACGCGCTTGGCGTCCCACGGCAGTTCGGGGCGATGCAGGAACACCACGCCGTCGGCGTCCGCCAGCGACGGCGCCAGCCCTTCGGCATGCGCGCCCAGGCGCATGGAATTGGAGCGCGGTTCCAGCGCAACCAGGATGCGCGCCTTGCCAACCCTGGCGCGCAGGCCCGCCAGGGTGGTGGCGATCGCGGTCGGGTGATGGGCGAAATCGTCGTACACGCGCACGCCCGCCACTTCGCCCACCACTTCCATGCGCCGCTTGACGCTTTCGAAAGTCGCAAACGCCGGCAGCAATGCGCGCGGATCGGCGCCGGCAGCAGCGGCGGCGGCGAGTGCGGCGAGCGCATTCATCACGCTGTGATTGCCGAGCAGCGGCCAGCGCACTTCGCCGAGCAGTTCGCCGCGGCGGCGCACGGCGAAGGCCGAGCCGTCCGCTTCGATCAGTTCCGCCTGCCAGTCGCCCTGCCCGATGCCGAAACTTTCCACCGGCGTCCAGCAGCCCATCGCCAGCACTTCGGCGAGGCGCTCGTCGTGCGCGTTGACGATCAGCCGGCCATTGCCGGGCACGGTGCGCACCAGGTGATGGAACTGGCGCTGGATCGCGGCGACGTCGGGGAAGATGTCTGCGTGGTCGTACTCGAGGTTATTGAGGATGGCGATGCGCGGGCGGTAGTGCACGAACTTGGAGCGCTTGTCGAAGAACGCGCTGTCGTATTCGTCCGCCTCGATCACGAACGGCTTGCCGCCGCCCAGCCGCGCCGAGATGCCGAAATTGCCCGGCACGCCGCCGACCAGGAAGCCCGGCGCCAGCCCCGCGCTTTCCAGCAGATGCGCCAGCAGGCTGGTGGTGGTGGTCTTGCCGTGAGTGCCGGCGACAGCGAGTACTTCGCGCTCCGCCAGCAGCGTCTCGCCCAGCCATTGCGGGCCGGAGACGTAGCGCAGGCGCTCGTTGAGCATGTATTCGATGGCGGGATTGCCGCGCGTCATCGCATTGCCGACCACGATCAGGTCGGGCTTGTCCCGTCCTGGCGATGCCTGCAGATGCTCGGCGGTGTAGCCCTGCATCAGGGTGATGCCGAGCGCCTGCAGCTGGTCGCTCATCGGCGGATAGACGTTGGCGTCGGAACCTTCGACGGGCAGGCCGAGCTCGCGCGCCAGCGCGGCGACGCCGCCCATGAAGGTGCCGCAGATGCCGAGGATGTGCAGACGCATGGGAGAACCTGTCGAACGCGTGGCGCGGCGGGTGGCCGTCACGGGAGAAGAAGGATGCAAAGAAAACGGGCCGCTCGGTGGCGGCCCGTGCGCTCAGCCGTTGGCGGCGGCCGATTCCTGCGCGAGCGCTCGCTTGACCCGCGCGGTGACTTCGTCGAGCTCGCCGACGCCGTCGACCACCTGCAGCTGGCCACGCTTGTCGAAGAAATCCGCCACCGGCGCGGTCTGCTCGGCGTAGACCTTCAGGCGGTCGCGCACCACGACCGGATCGTCGTCCTTGCGGTGCTCGGCTTTGAAGCGGATCTCGACGCGGCCGATGATCGCTTCGTCCGGCACGTCCAGCTTCACCACCGCGTCCAGCGGCTGGCCGATCTTGGCCAGCAGATGGCCGAGCGCTTCAGCCTGGGCGACGTTGCGCGGATAGCCGTCGAGAATGAAACCATTCTTGACGTCGTCCTGCGACAGGCGTTCTTCCAGCATGGCCAGCAGGATGTCGTCGGAGACCAGCTTGCCGGCATCCATCACGGCCTTGGCTTTCAGACCCGTCGGCGTACCGGCGGCCACGGCTGCGCGCAGCATGTCGCCGGTGGAAATGTGCGGGACGCCGAGTTCAACCTTCAGGCGCGCAGCCTGGGTACCTTTGCCCGAGCCGGGCGGGCCAAGAAGGACGAGTCGCATAATGCTCCGAGGATACCGGGCGGCCACGACACGCTGCCGTGGCTACCGGATAAAGGAAAGTTGACAGTCACGTTAACGTCTGTGGGGGGTGCCGTCAAACGAGATGGCGCGCTCATTTGCGCCAAGTCACTGTTGCAAAAGCATTCTCCCGCCCGCGTACGATTGACGCACTGCACGATCATCATAGGAGCCAGCTCATGAAGCGTATGTCTCGATCCTCCTCCGGCCGCCTGCTGTACGCCCAGTCGGGCGGCGTCACCGCGGTGATCAATGCCACCGCCGCGGGGGTGATCGAGGCCGCCCGCGCCAAGGGCGTACAGGTATATGCGGCGCGCAACGGCATCCTGGGGGCGCTGCGCGAAGAGCTGATCGACACTTCCAAGGAAACCGCAGCCGCCATCGCCGCCCTGCGCCATACGCCCGGCGGCGCGTTCGGTTCCTGCCGCTACAAGCTCAAGTCGCTGGAAGCGAACCGCGCCGAGTACGAGCGCCTGATCGAGGTGCTGCGCGCGCACGATATCCGCTGGTTCCTCTACAACGGCGGCAATGACTCGGCCGATACCGCGCTGAAGATCTCGCAGCTGGGCAAGGCGATGGGCTACGACATCCGCTGCATCGGCGTGCCCAAGACGGTGGACAACGACCTGGCCGTCACCGACTGCTGCCCGGGCTTCGGCTCGGTGGCGAAGTACACCGCCGTGTCGGTGCTGGAGGCCAGCCTCGACGTGGCCTCGATGGCCGACACCTCGACCAAGGTGTTTATTCTCGAAGTGATGGGCCGCCATGCCGGCTGGATCGCTGCCGCCGCGGGCCTGGCCGGCGACAGCGCCGACGCGCCGCCGCATCTGATCCTGTTTCCCGAGCGCGTATTCGACGAAGCCGCGTTCCTGGCCAAGGTGAAAGCCACGGTCGAACGCGTGGGCTGGTGCACCGTGGTGGCGTCCGAAGGTATCCGCAACGCGGAAGGCGAGTTCCTCGCCGAAGCCGGCGGGCGCGATGCCTTCGGCCATGCGCAGCTGGGCGGCGTGGCGCCGGTGCTGGCGGCGCTGGTCAAGGAGAAGCTCGGCTACAAGTACCACTGGGCGCTGCCGGATTATCTGCAGCGCTCCGCCCGCCATCTCGCCTCCAAGACCGATGCCGACCAGGCATACGCCGTGGGCAAGGCCGCGGTGGAATACGCGCTGGCGGGGCAGAACGCGGTGATGCCGGTGATCGTGCGCACCGCGGATGCGCCGTACCGCTGGAAGATCGAGTCCGCGCCGCTGGCCAAGATCGCCAACCGCGAGAAGAAGATGCCGGCCTCCTTTCTTACCCGCGATGGCTTCGGCATCACCGCCGCGGCGCGGCGCTATCTCGCCCCGTTGATCCAGGGCGAGGCGCCCCTGCCCTATGGCAAGAATGGTCTGCCTAAGTATGTGCAGCTGAAGAACCTTGGGGTGGCCAAGCAGTTGCCTGCGTTCAAGCAGTGACGAGGTGCTGGCCGGTGCGCGCAATGCGCTCGGCCAGCAGCTGGTCCACCAGTGCATCGACCGCCGCTTCCGCTGTGCGCAGCGAGGCGGCCAGGCGTTCGCCACCGAATTCGTCGTATTCGACCGCGATGCTGCGTACGTCGGTGATGCCGATATAGGCGAAGGCGGTGCGCACGCCGGGCTCGACGTGATTCATCGCTTCGATGCGGCCGCCCGGGTCGTAGCCGTAGTCGCCGCGCGAACCCAGCAGGACCAGGGTGCGCGGGCGTTCGTCCAGCAGCGGCCAATACGGTTCGCCTGCACGAGCGCGGTCGAAGCCGAAGCTGCGGCCTACGCGGACGATATTGTCGATATAGGCCTTAAAGCCGCTTGGCACGCCGAAGTTGTACATGGGCACGCCGGCGACGATCAGGTCGGCGCTGATCAGTTCGTCCACCAGGGCGTCGCTTTCAGCGAGGCGCTGGTGCATCCACGGTGCGCGCGACGGTTCCGGCGTAAATGCGGCGTGGATCCAGGCACCGTCGACCGGTGCGGGCGGGTTCTGGCCGATATCGCGATAGAGCACGGCGTCTTTGGCGTGGGCAGCATGCCAGCGTGCGGCGAAGCGGGCGCTCAGCCGGCGGGTGTGCGAGCCATGGGCATGGAGGTCGGAGCGGCCGCCGCGGGCGCTGGCGTCCAGGTGCAGCAAGGTGGTCATGAGGGCTTCCTATGCATGAACTCCATTCACGGGATGGAGAATGCGGTGCATGCTATGTGGCCTGCCGGAGCCTGAAAAACGATGGTTTCTCATCCGATGCATGAATTGAACTCATCCGTTGCGCGCCGCCTGCCGCCGCTGGGCGCGCTGCGCGCGTTCGAGGCCGCCGCGCGCCATCAGAGCTTCCGGCTGGCGGCGGAAGAGCTCTCCGTCACCGCCACCGCGGTCAGCCATCAGATCCGCCAGCTCGAACGCCTGCTCGGCGTGGCGCTGTTCGAACGGCAGTTGCGCAAGGTGGCGCTGACGGCGGAAGGACGCCTGCTGTTTCCCGCGCTGCGCGAAAGCTTCGATCTGATGGCGGCGGCGGTCGCACCGCTGCTGCGGCCGAAGCGGCGGCGCATTCTCACCGTCTCTGCCACGCCGGCTTTTGTCGCGCGGCTGCTGGTGCCTCGGCTGGCGGCGTTCCAGTCCAGCCATCCCGAGCTCGATCTGCGCCTGCATGCCTCCACCCAGCCGGTGGATTTCGCCGCGCAGCAGATCGATGCGGCGATCCGCTATGGCAAAGGCCCTTATCGCGATCTGCGCAACGAAGCGCTGCTGCATACGCGCTTTGCGCCGATGTGCAGTCCGGCGCTGAAGCTGCGTGCGCCGAAGGATCTCGCGCGCCATCAGCTGCTGCATTTCCAGTGGCAGGCGAGTTTCCGCGAGCCGCCAGACTGGGCGGCGTGGCAGCGCTTGGCGGGCGTGGGCACGCTCGATATTGCGCGAGGTGTCACCTTCAGCGACGAGACCCATGCCATCGATGCGGCGATCGCCGGCCAAGGAGTGGCGCTGCTCAACACTGCACTTGTCGCTGACGAACTGGCGCGCGGCACGCTGGTGCAGCCGTTCGGGCCGGAGCTGGATGGGATGGATTACCAGCTGGTGTATCCGCTGGCAGCGGAGGGCGATCCGGCGATCGCGGCGCTGCGCGATTGGTTATTCAATTTGAATTGAGCGGGTTACTTCAATTTGAGTTGATTGCTCTTCAAATTGAACTGCGCATGTTTCTTCAAATTGAGTTGAAGCTTTCCTTCAAATTGATTTGAGTAAGGCGCACTAGGGAAGAAAGCGCGTAAGGCTGGCCCGGTACTCCAGATACTCCTGGATATCGTTGTGCCCGGCCTCCGGCACCACCTGCTGCAGCGGTGGTGTGGCGAAGCTGGCAGCCAGCGCAGCAGTGCGCTCGGCTGGCATCAACTCATCCTGCCCGGCGCGCACGATCAGCACCGGACAATGCACCCGCGGCGCGTAGCGCCAGGAGTCATACCGGTCACGCGCCAGCCAGTCGACCGGAAACCACGGATAGAACCCCTGCGCAATGCGCACCAGGCTATCGAATGGCGTCACCAGCGCCAGCCGCTCCACTGGCCGCTGCGCCGCCAGCTGCACGGCGACGCCGCTGCCCAGGCTGCGCCCCAGCACGGCGACCGACGTGTGATCCTTCGCCACCCGATCGAACCATGCCAACGCATCCGCAACCAACGCACGCTCGGCAGGTTCACCCTCGCTCGCCGCATATCCGCGATACGGCAGCAGATAGACCGTGCGCTCGGGAAACCACCGCGCCAACTCCTCACGCGCATCCTCGACACGCTCGCCATTGCCACCGAAATACAAGAGCGCCCGCGGCTTGCCGGGATTCACCACCCAGCCACGCAAGGTCACGCCTTCGTTGACCAGCGCGATATCCGGCGCATGCGTCACGCGCCAGCTGAACTCGGGGTGGTAAATCATGCTGCGCTGGTTGAAGTACAGCGCGACCGCGGCAGCGAGGTAGAGCAGCAGGGCCAGCGCAAGCATCACGCCGATGACGCGTAGGAACATTCAACGATCCTTCGTGGACGGCGGCGCTTCGTCGAACGTCTCGATATGCGTCACCTTGCCGGCCTTGAGCGTGATGCGGATAGTCCGCTCCCGAGCGCGTGGCGATACCGCTTCCGGCAACACCAGCTCCCCGCTGTACCACTCGGCGAACACCGGCTTGCCCGGCGCCACGCCAAACAGTTCCGGCAGCGTGGCGCGGTGGCACTCGCCGGCATAGACAGCCGCATCAAGGCAAAGCCAGGTATCGATATCCACCAGATAGAGGCGATCGTCTTCCAGGCGCCAGCGGCCGCTGTAGCCGCGCTCGTCGTCGGTGGCGCTGCGCAGCGGCGCCGGCATGAAGCGGGGGCGGTCGCGTCCGGCATAGCGCTGCGCCAGCGGATCGCTGAGCAGTTCGTAGGTCCGGCCGTGCCATTCCAGGCGTTCCGGCGGCGGCAACGCCTGCGCCGCCAGCGGCAGCAACAAGGCGCAGCACAGCGCAAGCCGTCCCGGCCACCCGCGCGCACGCCTTGTCCCTGTCCGCCTCATGCCTCGCAGCTTGCCATAAGGTCCTGCCGGAGCATGTACGCCTTTCGGCAAGGACCCGCGAGCCCCGTCACGCTTCCGCCTCGGCCATATCGCCAGCGAAGCGGAAAAAGCCGACCAGCCGGCGCAGGCCGTCCGCCTGCTCGCGCAGGGCCGCGCCGGCGCCGGCCACCTCGTCGACCAGGGTCGCGTTCTGGCGGGTGGCGTCGTCCATATGGCGCACTGCGCCGCCGATCGCGCCGATGCCGTCAGACTGGCCACGGCTGTTCGCGCTGATCGCCGCCACCGCCCGCGACACCTCCACCGCACTTTCCACGATGCGCTCCAGCACCTTGGCCGAGCGGTCGGCCAGGGCCGCGCCGGCCTCGACCGTGCCGCGGCTGTCTTCGATCAGATGGCGGATATCGCGCGCCGCCTCAGCGCTGCGCTGGGCGAGCTGGCGCACTTCGTCGGCGACCACCGCAAAGCTGCGTCCGTGCTCGCCGGCGTGCGCGGCTTCCACCGTCGCGTTGAGCGCCAGCAGGCGTGTCTGGAACGCCAGCGTGTCGATCGCGCCGACGATATCGCTCATGCGCCGGTTCGCTACGTCGATGGCGTCGACCGAACGCATCGTCTCGGCCACCAGGCCGCTGCCGTCTTCCGCCTGCAGCCGTGCGGCGGCCGCGAGGCGATCGGCCAGCGCGGCGCTTTCGGCGTTGCGGCGCACGGCGTCGGTCATCTGCGTCATCGAGTCGCCGGTGCCGGCGAGGCTTTCCGCCTGTGCCTGGGTGCGCTGGCGCAGCGTGTCGTTGCCGCGCGCCAGGCGATCGGCCGCATGCGTCACGCCGGCGGCGTTCTGCTGCACCTCGCGCACCACCAGGGCCAGGCGCTGATCCATGCGCTGCAGCGCACGCAGCAGCGTGCCGATCTCGTCGTGATGGCCGGGCTCGATCGCGTGGCCCAGTTCGCCGTCGGCGATGCGTTGCGTCACCGTCACCGCCTGGCCGAGCGAGCGGGTGATGGCGCGGATCAGCAGACTGTCCATCAGCGCCGCCGCACCGAGTCCGAGCAGCAGGATGGCGAGCAGCACCGCCAGCGCGCGCCGGCTTTCCCGATGCGCGGCGTCGGCCGCGTCATCGCCGGCCTGCAAGGCCTTGGCGAACATAATTGGCGAAGTCGGCATGCAGCGGCACGAAGGCGGGCTGCACGTCCGAGGCGATCTGCACCTGGGCGATGTCGTACTGCTCGGCCTCGAGTTGCTTGATCGCCTCGTCGACGGTCTGCTCGGCGGCCTTGCGATGGGCCTCGGTCACCGACAGCAGCTGCGCCTCCTGGCGCGCCAGGCCACTGGCCTGCAAGCGCCTCCAGGTCCGCTCGATATCGATGCGGTTGGACTGGATCAGGGTCTTGGCTTCGTCCAATGCCGAAGGCAGGCGCGTCAGGCCGGCATGGGTCAGCGCGTTGAGGCTGTCGTTGTAGTCGTTCTGGATGCGGCCCACGTCGGATACCGGACTCAGCGCGTCGGCGACCAGCGCGCCCATGCGTCGGTCCGCATGCAGCAGCGCCCACACCGCGAAGCCTCCGACCAGCAGCAGCAGCAAGAGCAGGCCGCCCAGGCGAAGGAACAGACGGGCACGGAGGGAAAGCGTGGACAGCACCGCCCACCTGGGGCGGGCCAGGGTCAGGGGAAAACGCATGCGACACCTTTGCTTGGGGAGCGGGGGGACAGCCCCTGCATCGGCCACGCGGCGCCGCTCTTTAGAAAAAATCTTCTTTTAAATCAATTATTTCAATTCGATAAAAGCGCCGTGTCGCCGGGGTGACGCGGCTGACCGCCAGATGAAGATTGCGTGACAGATAAGCCTCGGCGTTCAGTCGAAGCTTTCTACGATCTTTCGCAACGACGGCAGTCCGTCGGGAGGAGCGCACATGAAAACCCTGAGCAAGCAGTTCCTCGGCAAACTGTTCCTTATCGCCGGCCTGCTGCTGGCCGGCAGCGGCGTCGCGCTGGCCGACAACGATCATGGCCGCGGGCACGATGGCGGCGATCGCCATGGCCAGAACGACCGCAACGGGGGCCACGACCGCGGCCATCGCGACGGGGATCGTCGTGACTGGGGTCATCGGGACGGAGATCGTCGTGACTGGGGCCGCCGCGACTGGGACCGCCACGATCACTGGCGCGGCCCGGATCGCGGCTGGCACGACAACCGCCGCTACTACGGCGGCGGCTATTACCGTCCCCACCATCGCTGGGCGCGCGGCGAGCGCTTCCATGGCCCGATCTATGTGGTGAACGACTACCGCTACTACCGCCTGCGCCCGCCGCCGTACGGTTATCACTGGGTGCGCGATGACGGCGGCTATCTGCTGGTCGCCATCGGCACCGGCATCATCCTGGACATGGTGCTCAACTAAGCGGCGCTCGCATAAAAGCCTCAAACAGAACTCCGCCACGTTCCGCCCCGTCGTTCCAGCGAAAGCTGGAATCCAGCGCCTTCAAGGCCCTGGACCCCAGCGTTCGCTGGGGTGACGGACGCTCTAGTCTAGTCAGAGACTCTAAGCGGCACTCGTAGCTGCGGACAGATCTTGGTGAAGGCGGTGTCTAGGACACCGCCTTTTTTTGCGCACCGCTGCGTCGCACAACATAAGCGTCGCCGACCTCTGCCTATACTCGCCGGACCCGCCCGCAAAGGGCGGTCACTACAACCGGGATGGGGAGGCTTCGATGCTGCAGCAGTATGGCTTGTGGATCGTGCTTGCATGTGCGGTCGTGGCAGTTCTGTATGGCGCGCTCTCGGTGCGCTGGATCTTGGCGAAATCACCGGGCAACGAGCGCATGCAGGAGATCGCCGCGGCGATCCAGCAAGGTGCACGGGCCTACCTAAACCGGCAATACGCCACGATCGGCGTGGTCGGCGTGGTGCTCTTCGTCGCTATTGGCCTGGCCCTGGACTGGGGCACGGCGATCGGCTTCGCCATCGGCGCGGTGCTGTCCGGCGCCACCGGCTATATCGGCATGAACGTTTCGGTGCGCGCCAACGTGCGTACCGCCGAGGCGGCGCGCTCGGGCCTTGCCGCCGCACTCAACGTGGCATTCCGCGGCGGCGCCATCACCGGCATGCTGGTGGTCGGCCTGGCGCTGATCGGTGTGGCCGCGTACTACGCGGTGCTGCGCCATCTCGGCTACGAAAACATGCGTGCCTTGCACGCGCTGGTCGGCCTGGCCTTCGGCTCGTCGCTGATCTCGATCTTCGCGCGCCTGGGCGGCGGCATCTTCACCAAGGGTGCTGACGTCGGCGCCGACCTGGTAGGCAAGGTCGAAGCCGGCATTCCCGAGGACGATCCGCGCAACCCCGCGGTGATCGCCGACAACGTGGGCGATAACGTCGGCGACTGCGCCGGCATGGCCGCCGACCTGTTCGAAACCTATGCGGTGACCCTGATCGCTACCATGCTGCTGGGCGGCGTAATGGCCGAGCAGACCGGCGCCAACGGCGTGCTGTTTCCGCTGCTGCTGGGCGGCGCCTCGATCATCGCCTCGGTGATCGGCACCTTCTTCGTGCGTTCGCGGCCGGGCGGCAAGATCATGAATGCGCTGTATGCCGGCGTGGCGGTCTCCGCCGTGCTCGCGGCGATCGCGTTCTGGCCGATCACCAGCCAGCTGATGAGCGAGTCGGCTTACGGCGTAGGCAAGCTCTACGGCTGCGCGCTGATCGGCCTGGCCCTCACCGGCGCGATGGTGGTCATCACCGAGTACTACACCGCCACCGAATACGGCCCGGTACGCCACGTGGCACAGGCGTCCACCACCGGCCACGCCACCAACATCATCGCGGGCATCGGCGTGTCGATGAAGTCCACCGCGCTGCCGGTGCTGGCGGTATGCGCGGCGATCTGGGGCGCGTTCGCGCTGGCCGGCTTGTACGGCATCGCCATCGCCGCCACGGCCATGCTCAGCATGACCGGCATGGTGGTGGCGCTGGACGCCTATGGCCCGATCACCGACAACGCCGGCGGCATCGCCGAGATGGCCGAGCTGCCGCCGGAAGTGCGCGGCGTCACCGATCCGCTCGACGCGGTGGGCAACACCACCAAGGCGGTGACCAAGGGCTACGCCATCGGCTCGGCCGGCCTGGCCGCGCTGGTGCTGTTCGCCGATTACACGCACAACCTCAGCCAGCACCTGGGCATCAGCGATTTCCGCTTCGACCTGTCCAACCACTACGTGATCATCGGCCTCTTGATCGGCGGCCTGATCCCGTACCTGTTCGGCGCCATGGCGATGGAAGCGGTCGGCCGCGCGGCCGGCGCGGTGGTGGAAGAAGTGCGCCGCCAGTTCCGCGAGATCAAGGGCATCATGGAAGGCACCACCAAGCCGGACTACTCGCGCGCGGTGGACATGCTGACCAAGTCCGCCATCAAGGAAATGCTGGTGCCCTCGCTGCTGCCGGTGCTGGTGCCGGTGCTGGTGGTGTTCGGCTTCAAATGGCTGGGCGGCGCCGAGGCCGGCGCGCAGGCGCTGGGCGGCGTGCTGATCGGCACCATCGTCACCGGCCTGTTCGTGGCCATCTCGATGACCACCGGCGGCGGCGCCTGGGACAACGCCAAGAAGTACATCGAAGACGGCCATCACGGCGGCAAGGGCTCGGACGCGCACAAGGCCGCCGTCACCGGCGACACCGTGGGCGATCCCTACAAGGACACCGCGGGCCCGGCGGTGAACCCGCTGATCAAGATCATCAACATCGTGGCCCTGCTGCTGATTCCGCTGCTGTGAGCCACACTTGTATTTAGACGTCTAAACTCCAGACGTCCATTCAGAAAAAGCGGCCCGCAGGGGCCGCTTTTTCTTTGCCCGTCACATTCACGCAAGCACGCAGAAAGTCCGGCGTAAGTTTCAACGATCGCCACGCGAGGCCCTACGGCACCGCATGTCGGTGTAAGTCGTTGACGTGAAACACCTGTGAAAAATGCCTATACGTTTTTTGTTACGACGCTGTTGACGATTTCGTAAGAACTGCCTTAGAAGCGTTGTAGGCCGGAAGTCATCCGGCTGGGGGAAAACGTAATCCGACGCGCAATCTGGCTCCTGGGGAGGGGCCGGAACAGGTTTTTGCGGCCTGTTGCGCCAGGAGCGCCTTCCTTCTTGACCGCGCGGCATCCCACGAACCGCGCTTTTCGAATCTTTCTCCTGGGGGAGTCTGTTGTAATGACCATCACCACTTTCACGGCGTCGCGTTCGCTGCGCGTTTCCGCACTGACGCTCGCCATGGGCCTCGCCTTCGCCAGCACCGGCGCACTGGCGCAGTCCAATACCACCGGTTCGATCTTTGGCCAGGTCGCTGCCAAGCAGGGCAGCACGATCGTCGCCGAGAACACCGAGACCGGCTTCAGCCGCACCGCCACCGTGGACGAGAGCGGCCGCTACCGCTTCTCCACCCTGCCGGTGGGCAAGTACAAGGTGACGCTGCAGAACGACGGCAACGCCGTCAGCAGCCGCGACAACATCGTGGTCGCCATCTCCAGCGGTACCGAGGTGTCCTTCGGCGCGGCGGGCGCGGCCAATGATGCGAAGAACCTCGAGGGCGTCTCGGTGGTGGCCTCCGCGCTGCCGGCGATCGACGTGTCCTCGGTGGACACGCGCACCGTGCTGACCTCCGAGCAGCTCAACAAGCTGCCGATCGCGCGCAGCGTCGGCGCCGCCGCCCTGCTCGCTCCGGGCGTGGTCGACAACTCCAGCTACAGCACCACCCAGTTCGGCAACGTGCCCAGCTTCGGCGGCGCGGCTTCGTCGGAGAACGCGTACTACATCAACGGCTATGCGGTGACCAACCCGCTGCAGTCGCTGGGCGCGACCACCCTGCCGTTCGACGCGATCGACCAGGAGCAGGTGCTCACCGGCGGCTACGGCGCCGAGTTCGGCCGCTCCACCGGCGGCGTGATCAACATCGTCACCAAGCGCGGCTCCAACCAGTGGAAGGGCGGCGTGTACGCCATCCTGCGTCCGGAAGCGCTGCGCGCCAATCCGCGCAACAACTACTTCCCGAACACCGGCTTCTATGGCCCGAGCACCGCGCAGCACACCGATGGCACGCTGTACTGGTACCGCAACAAGAACCAGTACTCGTACAACACCTACGGCGCCTACTTCAGCGGCCCGCTGATCAAGGACAAGCTGTTCTTCTACATCGACGGCGAGATGACCAAGCAGGACGGCAACTCGGTCGCGTCGTTCTCCAACTCGTCCAGCGCCGTCGCCAAGACCGGCTGGAACGACTACACCTACAAGATGCCGCGCTGGACGGCGAAGATCGACTGGAACATCACCGACAGCAACATCCTCGAATTCACCGGTGTGCAGGACAACGTCGTCTACGATTCCAGCCGCTACTCGTTCAACTACAACGACTCCTCGCATGGCGAGGTCAAGAACGGCGGCGTGCACCAGAAAGACAGCAGCCGTCTGTACATCGCCAAGTACACCAGCTACATCACCGACGACCTGACCGTGTCGGCGCTGGTCGGCAAGCAGAACCTCAAGCATCTGCAGGAGCCGTTCGGCTATGACCCGAGCTGCCCGTACATCTCCTCCTCGGCCCTCGTGCAGGCGCCGGGCCTGACCTACAACGCCTGCCAGCAGGGCGCTGTGTCCTCGCTGCTGCTGCCGGGTGCCAACGACAAGACCCATGGCTGGCGCCTGGATATCGAGTACCGCCTCGGCGACCACACCCTGCGTGCCGGTTACGACGCGCAGACCGCCGAGTCGCTCACCGGTTCGGCCTATCCGGGCAGCTATGCCTGGGTGTACGGCTGGCAGAGCAACGCCAACATCGGCATCGACGCCAGCCACGGCGTGGCTTCGCCGGCCTCGGCCGGCGGCCTGGGCGCCCAGGGCTATTACGTCTCGCGCGCCTACAACACGCAGAACGCGAAGGTGAAGACCGAGCAGCAGGCGCAGTTCATCGAAGACCGCTGGCAGATCAGCGACCGCTGGCTGCTCTCCGTCGGCCTGCGCAACGAGCAGTTCAGCAACTACAACGGCGCCGGCCAGCCCTACGCGCGCCAGCGTCACCAGCTCGCACCGCGCATCGGCGCCGCCTGGGACGTGTACGGCGATTCCTCGCTGAAGCTGTTCGCCAACGCCGGCCGCTATCACCTGGCGATGCCGAACAACGTTGCCGTACGCGGCGCTTCCGGTTCGCTGATCACCAACGAGTACTACACCTACACCGGCGTCGACCCGAAGACCGGCGCGCCGACCGGCCTCACCCCGGTCGCGGTGGATCACAGCAAGGGCTACACCTGCGGCAACACCAATGCGGTGTCCACCAACCTCGAATGCGGCGAAGCGCCCGATCCGCGCACCGTGGCGGCCAAGGGCCTGAAGTCGCACTTCCAGGACGAGTACATCGCCGGCATGGAGCAGCAGATCAACTCCAACTACAACTGGGGTGCCAAGCTGACCTACCGCAAGCTGCGCAGCGCGATCGACGACACCTGCACCCCGGCCTTGGGCGGCCGCTGCTTCCTGTTCAATCCGGGCTCGGGCAACACCTTCCTCGAGCAGCAGGCCGACGGCAGCTACAAGGAAGTCCACTACAGCCGCGAGCAGCTCGGCCTGCCTGAGCTGAAGCGCAAGTACTACGCGCTGGATCTGTTCCTGGAGCACCCGTTCGCGGACAAGTGGTACGGCCGCGTCGACTACACCTTCTCGCGCAACTACGGCAACACCGAAGGCCAGCTCGCCTCCGACCTGGATACCGGCAACGGCGGCCAGGCCGACGTGTCGACCACCCAGGACTGGGATCTGCCGCAGCTGATGGTCGGCGCCAACGGTCTGCTGCCGAACAACCGCAAGCATCAGATCAAGGCGTTCGGCTACTTCCAGGCCACCGACGAATGGCGTTTCGGCGCGTCGCTGATCGCCGCGGCCGGCCGTCCGAAGAACTGCACCAGCCACTACCCGACGGCCGACAAGGGCCTGTACAGCGGTGCGGCTTACTGGTTCTGCGGCCTGGCCGGTTCGGGCACCACACCGGGCACCGCGGGCTACGTCGCTCCGTCGGCGGACTACGCCTTCTCGCCGCGCGGCTCGCACGGCACGGCGCCGTGGACCTACCAGCTGAACCTCAACGTGGCCTATTCGCCGGCGTGGCTGAAGGAGTTCACCCTGCAGCTGGACGTGATCAACCTGCTGAACCGCCAGGTGGCCACGGCTTACAACTACCGCTACGAAACCAGCTCGCGCAACACGCCCAACCAGCTGTACCTGCGTGAGCTGAACGTGTCCGATCCGCGCTACTTCCGCATCACCGCGCGGTACGACTTCTAAGACACTGCCGGTACAACTTCTAAGACATCGCATTACACAACAACCGAGCCCGGCGCCAGGCATGGCGCCGAGGCTACGGGTCTCCCCGAGTGCCGCCGGTCTATACCGGCGGCTTTTTTTTGGGCTCACGAAACCGGAAATGTCTGGTAGCGAGCACGGCAACTCATTGGTGAAGTACCTGCCCACTTAAGTCGCGGCCTGCAATGGCCGCCTGTACGTAAAGAGTCACCACATGAAGGGTCTCCCCATGAAGTGTTATCTGTTGCTTGCTCTGTTCCTCCCGGGCGTAGTCTTCGCCCAGGCCCAGGCCACCAAACCTGAGCCGCCGACCTCGAAATTTTCGTCGACCTCGCAGGTGCTGCTGCAGCCAAACATGTCGCTGTTGCTGGCAAAAACGCTGGCCGATAACGCGCAGCGCACCTGCGCGAGCCTGGGCAAATCGATCGCCGTGACGGTTCTGGATCGCGGTGGCCAAGTGGTCGTGATGCAACGAGGAGACGATGTCGGACCGCATAACGTCGAAGCCAGCCGGCGCAAGGCCTATACCGCGCTGTCGACGCGGACACCGACATTGGAATTCGCACATCGCGTAGCAGAGTCACCCAGCACCGCAGCGCTTATGTCCATGCCGGAGTTGCTGCTGATTGGGGGAGGCATGCCGATTCGAGCAGAAAATGTGGTTATTGGAGCAGTGGGTGTGGCGGGCGGCGGCAGTCCGGAGAACGATGAGCGTTGTGCGATTGGCGCTAACGCTCCGCAGTCGTGAACGAGAACAGCAACCTTTTCCGCAATATTGCGCAATAAAAATTCTCGTTTTTCCAATGCCAAATAACCCTGAGAAAGCATTACTCCTGATGAGCTCCAATAAAATGAACAAAATCACCCTAATATGGGACCACTCCAACCTGCACTGGACCTCAACCCATCAGCATTTAAGTCATACTTTCGATAGAAACACCGCATTAATATTATTTGGATTTGGATTACTGCCAGCCCTTATTCCACTGAACGCACACGCAGACGATCCGGCTGGCGCTTTAAGTATATGCAACGCAACCACTTCGCAGCTGCTAAGCAACTCCGGCCTTACATCCGGCGGGGCCTGCGCTCCTGGCAACGGCGGAGGAATGCGATTTAACCTCACAAATGGCAGAGACGCTAATACCGACCCCCTCGCCATAGCCATTAATGGCTATACAACGGGCGAAGTATATATCAAGGGGAAATCCGTCAATTTTTGGGGCGCAACCACATATAATAGCAACTCCGATTACTACAACAACAAAATTAATCGACTCGGCAATGGCACGGCCGATACTGATGCAATCAATCTCGGTCAGCTCCGCGGCGCAGTGAATACCCTGGGTGGCGGCGCCACCATCAACGCCGACGGCACTGTCAAAGCCCCTACCTATACCATCCAAGGCAGTAACTACACTGATGTGGGCGGAGCTTTGGGCAAGCTGGACAGCGGTCTCAGTACCGCCAACACCAATATCACCAATCTTACCAATAACCTCAACAACGGCTCGGTAGGTCTAGTACGCCAAGCCAAAGCCGGCGACGACATTACCGTAGCCAAGGACACCAACGGCGCCAGGGTGAACTTCGCAGGCACCGCTGGCAACCGCGTGCTGTCCGGCGTCGCGCGCGGCGTGGCAGATACCGAAGCAGTCAATGTCAGTCAGCTTAAGGGTGTCGTCAGCGCCATTGGCGGCGGCTCCGTCATCAATACGGATGGCACCATCAAGGCTCCCAGCTACGCCATCCAAGGCGGCAGCTATGACAACGTGGGCGACGCGCTGAGCAAGCTGGATGGCGGCCTCACCAACGCCAACACCAATATCACCAACCTCACCAACAACCTCAATAACGGTTCCGTGGGTCTGGTGCAGCAGGCCAAGGCCGGCGACAACCTCACCGTGGCCAAAGACAAGGACGGCGACAAGGTGGACTTCACCGGCAAGTTCGCCAAGCTTGGCGCCGACGGGAAGCCTGTTCTCGGCACGGATGGCAAGCCCGTCTATGAGAACAAGGATCGCGTGCTGACCGGCGTGGCCAAGGGTGCGGCCGACAACGACGCCGTGAACGTCAAGCAGTTGAAGGATGCCGGCATCGTCAATGCCGATGGCAGCTCGCTCAATGCCGTGGTGTACGACAGCAACGCCAAGAACAGCATCACCCTCGGCGGCGGCACGGGCGGCACCACCATCAAGAACGTGGCCAAGGGCATCAGCGGCACCGATGCTGCGAACGTGGACCAGCTCAAGGGCCTGGCTTCCGCTCTCGGCGGCGGCGCCGGCATGGACTCCAGCGGCAATATCACCCAGCCCAAGTACGACGTGCAGGGCCAGTCCCGTGATGGCGTCGATGGCGCGGTCAAGGCGCTCGACAACGGCCTGACCAACGCCAATACCAACATCACCAACCTCACCAACAACCTCAACAATGGCTCGACAGGCCTGGTGCGCCAAGCCGCTGCCGGCGCCAATATCACCGTCGCCAAGGACACCGACGGCGACAAGGTCGACTTCACCGGCAAATTCGCTCAGCTCGGTGCCGACGGCAAGCCTGTTGTCGGTACGGACGGCAAGCCCGTCACGGTCAGCAAGGATCGCGTGCTGACCGGCGTCGCCAAGGGCGCGGCCGACAACGACGCCGTGAACGTCAAGCAGCTGAAGGATGCCGGCATCGTCAATGCCGATGGCACTTCGCTCAATGCTGTGGTGTACGACAGCAACGCCAAGAACAGCATCACCCTCGGCGGCGGCACGGGCGGCACTACCATCAAGAACGTGGCCAAGGGCATCAGCGGCACCGATGCTGCCAACGTGGACCAGCTCAAGGGCCTGGCTTCCGCTCTCGGCGGCGGCGCCGGTGTGGACCCCAGCGGCAATATCACCCAGCCCAAGTACGACGTGCAGGGCCAGTCGCGCGACGGCGTCGATGGTGCGGTCAAGGCGCTGGACAATGGCCTGACCAACGCCAACACCAATATCAACAACCTCACCAACAACCTCAACAGCGGCTCCGTAGGCCTGGTGCAGCAGGCCAAGGCCGGCGACAACCTTACCGTCGGCAAGGACATCGACGGCAAGAAAGTGAATTTTGCCGGTACCTTCGAGGAAGACGATCCCGCCAAGCCCGGCACCAAGAAAAAGGTGGTGAAAAATCGCGCACTCACCGGCGTAGACGACGGCGTCGACGACAACGATGCGGTGAACATCTCCCAGCTGAAGAAGACCGGCCTGTTCAATGACAAGGGCGAGTCCTTGAATGCCGTTATCTACGATGACGCCACCAAGAGCAGGGTCACCTTTGGCGGTGGCCTCAACGGCACCGTGCTGGCCAATGTGGCCCCCGGCCTGATCAGCAAGGACAGCATGCAGGCGATCAACGGCAGCCAACTCTTTGCGATGCGCACCGATCTGCAGGGCAAGATCGACGGACTGGATGGGCGCGTCGATACGCTGGAAAACAAAGTCCTGGGCGATGGCAACGGCAACAACAACATCGGCAATGGCAACAACGTTGGTCCCGGCGGCAGCAATGGCAGCAATGGCAGCAATGGCAACCCTGGCGGCAACGGAAGCAATGGAAGTAATGGAACCCCGGGCAGCAACGGCAATAACGGTAGTCCCGGCACGCCTGGCACCCCTGGTGTCGGCACGCCGGGCACGCCCGGCGCCCCGGGGGCCAACGGCAACAACGCCCTCGGCAACAACAACAACCTGGTCGGCCCCAATGGCGACGGCAGCAACAACCTCGGCCTGGGCAACAACAACGACCCCGGCGGCAACAACTCGCAAGGCATCGGCAACGGCAACAAGGTGCCCGGCGACAACAGCATCGGCCAGGGCAATAACAACGTGGTGCCCGGCAATAACAGCCAGGGCCAGGGCAACAACAACAATGTCCCGGGCAACGAATCGCTGGCTATCGGCAATCGCGATGATGTGCCTGGCGACAAGAGCCAGGGCATCGGCAACGACAACAAGGTCCCCGGCAACAACAGCATTGGCCAGGGCAATAACAACGAGGTCCCTGGCAATAACAGCATCGCCGAAGGCAATAACAACAAGGTCCCCGGCAATAACAGCATTGCGGAAGGCAACAACAATACCGTGGCCGGCAACAACGCCGTCGGCACCGGCTTCGGCAACAACGTCGCCGGCGACAACGGCATCGGCATCGGCAACGGCACCAATGTGGGCGGCCACAACGGCATCGCCGTCGGCACCGGCGCGCAGGCCAATGGCAACAACAGCGTGGCGATCGGCCCGGGCGCCAGGGCACCGGCGGACGACGCGGTGGCCCTGGGCAGCAACTCGCTGGCCGATCGCAACAACACCATCTCGGTGGGTTCGGCAGGCCATGAGCGCCAGATCACCAACGTCGCGCCGGGCCGTATGCCGACCGATGCGGTGAACCTGGGCCAGTTGAACAATGCCATCGGCGGCGTCAACCAGCGTGTGGAGGATGTCTGGCAGCAGGCCAGGAAATGGAACCGCCAGGCCAACCAGGGCATCGCTGCGGCATCGGCGCTGGTCAACAACATGCCGTATGTACCGGGCCGTGTGGCCTTAAGCGCAGGCGTGGCCACCTACCGTGGCGAAAGTGCCCTGGGCATCGCCGCTTCCCGCTGGAGCGAGGATGGCCGCGTGAACGTCAACGCCGGCGTGTCGTTTGCCGGGAACAGCGCACCGATCTTCCGCGTCGGCGTGGGCGTCGTGCTGTAAGCAATCGGACGTACTGAAGGGGGACGGGTTCAACCGCCCCCCACTCCCGGAAATCGAAGACCACCCAAGCCGCCGGCTCATACCGGCGGCTTTTTTAATGAGCGCAAGCGGGCCGTAGACAGCGCCAAAGACAAACTCCCACTTCCCCGCCCCACGCCAAAGCTGCTTGAATGGCCCGGTTGCTTACTCCACCAGGACCTGCCGTGAAGAAGCCCTCCCTCTCCCTGCTCTTGGCCCTCACGATGACCACCGTCACCCACGCAGCCACGCCACCCACCGCCCCGTCGCCCGACCCCAACCTCTGGCTCGAGAACATCGACGGCGCGAAACAGCTGGACTGGGTCCGCCAGCACAATGCCGAAACCGTAAAGAAATACGCCGACACCGCGGAGTTCAAGCAGCTCGACGCGCGCATCCTCGAAGTGCTGGATTCCAACGCCCGCATCCCCTTCGTCGCGAAGATCGGCGACCACTACTACAACTTCTGGCGCGACAAGGAACATCCGCGCGGCCTGTGGCGGCGCACTTCGCCCGCCGAGTACGCCAAGGAGCAGCCCGCGTGGGAGACAGTGATCGATCTCGACGCGCTGTCCAAGGCGGAGAACGAGAACTGGGTCTGGCACGGCGTCGACTGCCTCAAGCCGGCTGATCGGCGCTGCCTGCTGATGCTCTCGCGCGGCGGTGCCGACGCCGACGTGGTGCGCGAATTCGACCTGCCGTCGAAGCAGTTCGTGAAAGACGGCTTCGCCCTGCCCGAAGCCAAGACCCAGGTCACCTGGAAGGACCAGGACACGCTGTACGTGGCCACCGATTTCGGCCCGGGTTCGATGACCTCGTCCAGCTATCCGCGCATCGTCAAGGAATGGAAGCGCGGCACGCCGCTGTCCAGCGCCGCCACGGTGTACGAAGGCAAGCACGAGGACATGAGCATCTCTGCCGAGCGCGACCACACGCCCGGCTTCGAGCGCGATTTCGTACACCGCCAGCTGGCCTTCTATGACAGCGAGACCTTCCTGCGCGGCAAGGACGGCAAGCTCACCAAGATCGACGTGCCCGACGACGCCAGCACCGACGTGCAGCGCGAATGGCTGCTGGTCACGCCACGCAGCGATTGGACGCTGGGCGGCAAGACCTACAAGTCCGGTTCCCTGCTCGCCGCGAACTTCGACGACTACATGGCCGGCAAGTACAAGGACGGCAAGCAGCCGCTGACCGTGCTGTTCGAACCCACCGGCACCACCGCGCTCGACGCCCATTCGTGGACGCGCCATCACCTGATCCTCAACGTGATGGACAACGTGGTGAACCGCCTGGAAGTGCTGACGCCGCAGGCCGGCGCGTGGAAGCGCGAAAGCCTGGGCGGTGCGCCGGCCTTGTCCACCATCGCGGCCATCGGCATCGACGCGGACGACAGCGACGACTATTTCCTTACCGTCAGCGGATTCCTGCAGCCGACCACGCTGTACGCCGGCACGCTCGGTAAGGGCGAAGCACAGGCGATCAAGCACAGCCCTGCCTTCTTCGACGCCTCGAAGTACCGCGTCAGCCAGCACTTCGTCGCTTCCAAGGACGGCACGCGCGTGCCCTACTTCGAGATTGCGCCGAAGGATCTCAAGGCCGACGGCAAGAACCCCACCCTGCAGTACGGCTATGGCGGTTTCGAAATCTCGCTGCAACCTGCCTACAGCGGCGGCGTGGGCCGCGCCTGGCTGGACAAGGGCGGCGTGTACGTGATCGCCAATATCCGCGGCGGCGGCGAGTACGGCCCGCGCTGGCACAAGGCCGCGCTGAAGGCCGAACGACTGCGTGCGTACGAAGACTTCGCCGCGGTCTCGCAGGACCTGATCAAGCGCGGCATCACCTCGCCCGCGCACCTGGGCGCGATGGGCGGCAGCAACGGCGGCCTGCTGATGGGCAACATGCTGACGCTGTATCCGCAGCTGTATGGCGCGATCGTCAGCCAGGTCGCGCTGCTGGATATGCAGCGCTATACGCATCTGTCGGCCGGCGCTTCGTGGATGGCCGAGTACGGCGACCCTGACAAGCCGGAGGAATGGGCCTGGATCAAGACGTTCTCGCCCTACACCAATGCCAAGGCCGGTCAGAAATATCCGCCCGTGCTGTTCACCACCTCCACCCGCGACGACCGCGTCGGCCCGGTGCACGCGCGCAAGATGTACGCGAAGCTCGCGGCACTGGGCTACGACACCGCGTTCTACGAAAACATCGAAGGCGGCCATGGCGCGGCGGCCGACAATAAGCAGTCGGCCTTTATGAATGCGCTGGGCTATACCTATCTGTGGGAACACCTGAAATAGACGGCGTGGGCGGACCGGGATGGACGGCGGCGCTAAAGTAGCCGCTTCCGCCCCCCGCCCGGACGGCCGATTCCCGATGAAGTCCTTCCACAAGACCCGCCCCGAACTGCGCGACTGGATCCTTGCCACTGCCCGCGGCGGCCATACGCCGCTGGAAGTGGTCAAGCTGATGCAGGAAGCCGGCTACGACCAGCAGCAATGCCATCGCGCGGTAGCCGAGGTGCTCGGCGTGCCGCTGGCGGCCTTGAACGCCACCATCCCGCGCGCCGGCGCGAAGCGCACCACGCACCCGGCCGCACCGGGCAGCGTGGCGGATGGCCATCCCGTGCGCGTCAGCACCAGCCTGGAAAGCCCCGTGGTGCGCGTGCTCGACGGCCTGCTCACCGACGCCGAATGCGACGAGCTGATCGGCCTGGCCTCGCCGCGCCTGGCGCGGTCGCTGACCGTGGACGAAGCCGGCCGCCACCAGACCGACGAGCGCCGCACCAGCAACGGCATGTTCTTTGGCATCGGCGAAATGCCGCTGATCGAACGCCTCGAGCGGCGCATCGCCAAACTGGTCGACCTCCCGGTCGAGCACGGCGAGGGCCTGCAGGTGCTGCATTACTTGCCGGGCCAGGAATACGAGCCGCATTTCGACTGGTTCGATCCCACCCAGCCGGGCTTCAGCGCGGTCACCGCGCGCGGCGGCCAGCGCATCGCCAGCATCGTGATGTACCTCAACACCCCCGAGGAAGGCGGCGGCACCGGCTTTCCCGCCGCCGGGCTCACCGTCACCGCCCTGCGCGGTTCGGCCGTCTATTTCGCCTACGACACCGGCGACCAGAGCTCGCTGCACGCCGGCCTGCCGGTGATCCGCGGCGAAAAATGGATTGCCACCAAGTGGTTGCGCGAGCGCCCCTATCAGCGCTGAGCTGGCCCCGGCACTGACGCCGCCCTGAATCCGCCGGGCTCGCCTGCTGCGACGCAGCAGCCTTTGCCGTATGCTTGAGAGCTCTCCCCAAGCCTTACCAAGTCAAGGAATCACCATGGGTCTGCATCTCGTCTCCGCCGGCCGCGACGTGCCGAACGAAATCAACGTCATCATCGAAATCCCGAAGGATTCCGAGCCGGTCAAGTACGAGGTGGAGAAGGAAAGCGGCGCGATCTTCGTCGACCGCATCCTGTCCACGCCGATGCGCTACCCCTGCAACTACGGTTATGTGCCGGGCACCCTGGGCGGCGACGGCGATCCGCTGGACGCGCTGGTGATCCTGCCGCTGCCGCTGGTGCCGGGCTCGGTGATCCGCTGCCATCCGGTCGGCATGCTGAAGATGACCGACGAGGCCGGCGCCGACGAGAAGCTGGTGGTGGTGCCGGTGGCCAAGATCTTCAACGGCTACTCCCACATCAAGGACATCAAGGAAGTCTCCGGCCACTGGCTGGAGCGCATCGGCCACTTCTTCGAGCACTACAAAGATCTGGAGAAGGGCAAGTGGGTCAAGCTCGAAGGCTGGAGCGGCGCCGACGAAGCCAAGGCGGAAATCCTCGCCGGCATCGAGCGCTACAAGGCCGAAAGCAAAGGTTGATCTCAGCGTTTGTCGCTTTACAAAAAAGCCCCGCAATGCGGGGCTTTTTCTTTCTCCGCCGCCATACTCCAGATCTTGACTGTAACTACATTTTGTAGTTACAATTCGCTCGTAAAATGAGCAAACCCCATGCAATACGAATTTGAGTGGAATCTCGACAAAGCAAAGCAGAACTTAAAGAAACACAAGGTCAGCTTCCCGATCGCAGCTACAGTTTTTCTGGATCAGCAACGCATCGAAAGATCTGACAACCGCGACGATTACGGCGAGGACCGCTGGATCGTGATCGGAAAAATCGAAGGTGAGACCTGCCTCGTAGTGGTTTATGCCATGCGCGGCGACAGTATCCGTCTCATCTCTGCGCGTAAGGCAGAAAAGCATGAAGAAGATCAGTACCAAACATTCAACGGTCAAATTTAAGCTCGATCCGACCCATCCGCCCAAACAGACTCCTGCCGAAAAGCAGGCGCTGAAGGCGATGAAGGACCGCGATATTGATACGAGCGACATTCCGAGCCAGGCCGTCACGACAGGATGGTATTCGCCCGTTGCACGTGCCGAGGAAAACAAGGCACAGGTTACGTTACGTCTGGATCGGAAGATCCTTGATTACTTCAAGGATGAGGGGCCTGGGTATCAGACACGCATCAATGCGGTGTTGCTCCAGTATGTAAGCGCGCACTCGACTACGCGTTGACCTGACCCATTGCGCGCCCCCCCGATGCTCGGAAGCCCCGCAACAGGGGGCTTCCGAGTGTTACAGAACATCAAAGCAAGCGGGCCGACAATCAGATCGTATTGACCACGCCGCCATCCACCCGCAACGACGCACCCGTCGTCGCCGATGCCTGCACCGAGCAGGTGTACACCACCATGTTCGCCACCTCGTCCGTGCTGGCGATGCGCTGGATGATCGAGCTGGAGCGGTGCTCGCGCACGAACTCGTCGCCGAGTTGCTCGTAGCTCTTGCCTTCGCGCTCGGCCTGCTCGCGCACCATGTCCTTGAAGCCATCCGACAGCGTCGGGCCCGGCAGCACGCTGTTGACGGTGACGCCGCTGCCCGCGGCCACTTTCGCCAACCCGCGCGCGATGGAAAGCTGCGCGGTCTTGGTGAAGCCGTACTGCACCATGTCCACCGGGATATTCAGGCCCGACTCGGAAGAGATGAACACCACGCGGCCCCAGCGGCGCTCCATCATGCCGCGCATGTAGTGCCGCGACAGGCGCACGCCGGACATCACATTGGTCTGGAAGTAGCGCTCCCATTCCGCGTCGTCGATATCGAAGAACGGCTTCAGCCCGAAGATGCCGGCGTTGTTGACCAGGATATCGACGCCAGGCACCGCGTCGGTCAGCGCCTTGGCGCCGGCGGCCGTGGACAGGTCCGCCGCCGCGCCTTCCACGTTCGCGCCATGCAACTGCTTGCGCAACGTGTCCACCACCTCCTGCACCTTGCCCGGGTGGCGTCCGTTGATGATCACGTTAGCGCCGGCTTGCGCCAGTCCGGTGGCGATCGCCAGCCCGATGCCGGCGGTGGAAGCGGTGACCAGGGCGTTCTTGCCGGAAAGATCGATATGCATGGGTTTACCTCGGCACGGAGATCAGAGGGTGATGAAACGTCCACAGCAACGCAGCATTGTGGCGCCGGGCGCGTTGCAGAAAGGTGCATGCAGCACTTACGAAGACTTTCCGGGCATCGGCAGCTGCCCCAGCTGCTGCAGCACCGTGAGGTTGTCTTCCAGATGCCAGTTGTCGGTGATGCGGCCATCGGCGATGCGATAGATATCGGTGGCGATGAAATCGATCGTCTGCCCGCGGCCCTGCGTGTCCTTGAAACGCCCGGTGAAATGCCCGCGGAAATGCAGGTGCGTCACCACGCGATCGCCCGCCACCAGCATCTGTTCGATCTCGCAGCTGAGATCCGGAATCGCCGCGCGCATCATCTTGGAGGCGGCCAGCGGACCGGCCAGACCCTGCGCACGGCCTGGCGGCGGCGTGCGGTCGGTGAAGCCGGGCGCCAGCGCGGCCTTGGCCAGCGCTTCGTCGCCGGTGTTCCAGAAGCTGTCGTAGCGGCGCGCGGCGAGCACCTGTGCCTCGGCCTGCGCTTTCGGCAGGCTGCCATCGACGATCAGGCCATGCGGCTGCAGCAGCGCCGATTCGGCATGCGCGCCGGCGGCGAGGGAAAGAACCACGCCGGCGGAAAGTACACGGAAGGTACGGAGCATCGGAGCACCTCGAAGCATCGGTCGCCGCTGCGCGATGCAGCCGGTCGATCGGCAAATGCTAGCTTTCCCATCCGCGGCCACATAGAAGCCGGGCGATGGATACAGCTTTTCCAAAATGGAAAAGACGCGCCAGGTTGACCCTCGCGGCCATCGCCAAGATACTCTACCCCAGTATAGATACCGGCCAGCCGCATGCCCCACTCCCTCCCTGAGAAAAAACGCGTCCTCGGCCGCGTGCGGCGCATCCGCGGCCAGCTCGAAGCCTTGGAGCGCGCGCTGGAAGCCGGCGCCGACTGCGCACCGGTGATGCAACAGATCGCCGCCGTGCGCGGCGCGGTCAATGGCCTGATGGCCGAGGTGATGGAGGCGCATATCCGCGAGGAATTCGGCGCGCCCGCCACCTCCGACGAACGCCGCGCCGAGCGCGTGCGCGAGATGACCGAACTCGTTCGCTCCTATCTGAAATAAGCCGGCGCCTGCGCCATTCCTTTTCCTGTCGTTTGCTGGAGAGACACATCATGAAATCACGCGCCGCCGTCGCCTTCCGGCCGGGCCAGCCGCTGCAGATCGTCGAGCTCGACGTGGCCCCGCCGCGCAAGGGCGAGGTGCTGGTACGCATCACGCATACCGGCGTCTGCCATACCGATGCTTTCACGCTGTCCGGCGACGATCCGGAAGGCATCTTCCCCGCCGTGCTCGGCCATGAAGGCGGCGGCATCGTGGTCGAAGTGGGCGAAGGCGTCACCAGCGTAAAGCCCGGCGATCACGTGATTCCCCTGTACACGGCCGAATGCCGCCAGTGCAAGTTCTGCCTGTCCGGCAAGACCAACCTGTGCCAGGCCGTGCGCGCCACCCAGGGCAAGGGCTTGATGCCGGACGGCAGCACGCGCTTCTCCTACAACGGCGAGCCGGTCTATCACTACATGGGCACCAGTACCTTCAGCGAATACACCGTGGTGCCGGAGATCTCGCTGGCGGTGGTCAATCCCGCGGCGCCGCTGGAAAAGGTCTGCCTGCTCGGCTGCGGCGTCACCACCGGCATCGGCGCCGTGCACAACACCGCGAAGGTGAAAGCGGGCGATACCGTCGCGGTGTTCGGCCTCGGCGGCATCGGCCTGGCGGTGATCCAGGGTGCGGTGCAGGCCAAGGCCGGGCGCATCATCGGCATCGACACCAATCCGTCGAAGTTCGAACTGGCGCGCGAGATGGGCGCCACCGACTGCGTGAATCCGAAGGACCACGCCAAGCCGATCCAGGACGTGATCGTCGAGCTCACCGACGGCGGCGTCGATTTCAGTTTCGAATGCATCGGCAATGTGGACGTGATGCGCGCCGCGCTGGAGTGCTGCCACAAGGGCTGGGGCGAGAGCGTGATCATCGGCGTGGCCGGCGCGGGCCAGGAAATCCGCACGCGCCCGTTCCAGCTCGTCACCGGCCGCGTGTGGCGCGGCAGCGCGTTCGGCGGCGTGAAGGGCCGCACCCAGCTGCCGGGCATGGTGGAGCAGGCGATGAGCGGCGAGATCAAGCTCGATCCGTTCATCACTCACACGCTGCCGCTGGAGCGCATCAACGAAGCCTTCGACCTCATGCATGAAGGCAAGTCGATCCGCACTGTGATCCATTTCTGAGACCAGCGACGCCTTCCGACACGGCAGGCATCACGTTTCCCTGGCGGGCGGGACCACACGATGGTGGTTCCGCCCATTCGTTCCAGGAGTTCCGCGATGTCTTCCGGTAATCAGCGTTTCCTGACGATCTATTCCGGCGTGCTTACCGCCGTCTTCGCCGTCACCGTGCTCAGCGGCTTCGTCGATACACCGAAGAAACTTTCCGTCGAACAGCTCGATGTCCAGCGCATCAATGTGCGCGAACCGGATGGCACGCTGCGGCTGATCATTTCCGATACCGCCAGAACGCCGGGCATCTACATCAAGAACAAGGAATACCCGCACCCCAACCGCAAGAGCGCGGGCATGATCTTCCTCAATGACGAAGGCACCGAGAACGGCGGCCTGATCTTCGGTGGCGAGAAGAGCGCCGACGGCAGCAAGCAGAGCTACGGCCATCTGTCCTTCGACGCCTACGAGCAGGACCAGACCATGACTCTGGACGCCAGCCAGGAGGGCGACGCGCACAGCAACCGCATCACCCTGATCGATCAGCCGCCCTTCCCCATCCTCGAACTGATCCAGCTGCTGGACCAGATCAAGAACCTACCACCGGAAGAACAGACCAGGCGCATCGAAGCGTTCTACGCCTCGCACGGCGGCAAGCCGAAGACCCGCATGACGCTGGGCCGCGGCCAGGACGGCACGGTCGGGCTCGGCATGATGGATGCGCAGGGCCGCCCGCGCCTGTTGCTGATGGTGGCCGCCGATGGCACGCCCAAGGTGCAGACGCTTGACGAGAACGGCAAGGTCACCGGCGAACTGCCCGTCGCAGCCGCACGCTGAGGCCTTACGGCTCGGCGTAGAAGATCAGGCGGTTGCCGAACGGATCGTGCGCCGCCAGTTCGCGCAGGCCCCACGGCATGGTTTCGACGCCGGGCCGGCCATAGCGGTAGTTCCTCGCGGTCAGCTCGGCATGCAAGGCATCGATATCGTCGATCGCGATCCGCACGGTGGCGCCGGGACTGGCGTCGCCGTGATGTTCCGACAGATGCAGCGCGCAAGCCTCGCGCGACACCTGCATGTACAGCGGCGTGCCGTCCTCGAAACGATGTTCCCAATCCACGGCGAAGCCGAGAAAGCCCTGATAGAACTCGCGCGCCTTGGGCACGTCGAACATGCGCAGGATGGGAATCACGGGGCCGAGCTTCATGGGCGGCGTCTCGCGGCGGGGAAAGGCCCATCGTACGCCCGTCCTCAGCGGTCGTCGGAATGCGGTGACATGCCAATCCTCCTCAGTTCCCAAGAGCGAACCCTTCTCCCTCCGGCGACCCGAAGGTAGTCCCCGTGGGAGAGAAGGTGGCGGCAGCCGGATGAGGGTTCGGGCGAAGTGGAACGCACGACTCCGGCCGTACCCTCACCCCAACCCCTCTCTCCCACAGGGACTACCTTCGGGTCGCCGGAGGGAGAGGGGCTAGGTCTCTAGGCGTTGCAAGCGTGTCCCGCCTCCGGGGCGGTGCGGCGACGAAGAGATATCGAAACCCTGTTCATTTTCCAGCCAGCTACGCGCCGCGCTTTTCCGTAACCTTGCGCGGCTGCACGCCTTCCCAGGGTCCTCCTTCATGCATACGCCTCAAGAACCGCACTCGCGTGCGGCGCTTCCCCTCGCCCCTTCGCTGGATCCGTCGCTCGCCGATGCCCATATGCCGCGCCGATTCCGGCCGCTCAGCACGCGGGTGGTGTGGATCGGCGCGCTGGCCATGCTGCTCGGCGCGGCGGTCGCGGTGGTCGCCCGCGCGCTGACCGCGCTGATCGGGCTGGTCACCAATCTCGCCTTCTACGGCCGCTGGAGCTTCGACTTCTCCAGCCCCGCGGATAACCAGCTCGGCCTGTGGGTGATCGCCATTCCGGTGATCGGCGGCCTGATCGTCGGCGTGATGGCGCGCTTCGGCTCGCGCGCCATCCGCGGCCATGGCATTCCCGAGGCGATGGAGCAGGTGCTGCTCAACGAAAGCCGCATCCCGCCGCGCATCACCTGGCTCAAGCCGGTGTCCTCGGCGATCGCGATCGGCACCGGCGGCCCGTTCGGCGCGGAAGGCCCGATCATCGCCACCGGCGGCGCGCTGGGCTCCCTGGTCGGCCAGCTGCTGCATGTCACCGCGGAAGAGCGCAAGACCCTGCTTGCCGCCGGCGCCGCGGCCGGCATGGCGGCGGTGTTCAATGCGCCGGTGTCGGCCGTGCTGCTGGCTTTGGAACTGCTGCTGTTCGAACGCCGCGCGCGTTCGCTCATTCCGGTGGCGCTGGGCGCCGCCGTGGGCACCGGCGTGCGCTTCATGCTGGAAGGCAGCGATGCGATGTTCGCCATGCCGGCGCTGGCTGCGCCCGATCTGCAGGCGCTGCTGGCTTATCTGGTACTGGGCCTGATCATCGGCGCGCTCAGTGTCGGCATCACCCGCATCGTCTATGCGATCGAGGATGGGTTCGAGAAGCTGCCGATCCATTGGATGTGGTGGCCGGCGCTCGGCGCCGTAGTCACCGGCATCGTCGGCTATTTCCTGCCGACCACGCTGGGCGTGGGCTACAGCAATATCAGCGCGGTGCTGGGCGGCCAGCTCGGCCTGGGCGCGATGCTGGCGCTGTGCCTGCTGAAGTTTGTGTCGTGGTCGATCTCGCTGGGCAGCGGCACCTCCGGCGGCACGCTGGCGCCGCTGTTCACCATCGGCGGCGCGCTGGGCGGCGTGTTCGGCACGCTGGCCGTCACCTATCTGCCCTGGCTGCACGTGGATCCGCGCATGGCGGCGCTGGTGTGCATGGCGGCGATCTTCGCCGGCGCCTCGCGCGCCTTCCTCACCTCGGTAGTGTTCGCCTTCGAGACCACCCAGGAACCGCACGGCCTGCTGCCCTTGCTGATCGGTTGCGCCGCCGCGTATCTGATCTCCGGCCTGCTGATGCGCAACACCATCATGACCGAGAAGATCGCGCGCCGCGGCGTGCGCGTGCCGTCGGACTACGCGGCCGACTACCTCGACCGCATCCTGGTGCGCGACGCCTGTTCGCGCGAAGTCGTGACCCTGCCCGCCGAGCAGACGCTGGATGCCACGCGCGCATGGCTCGAAGTCGGCGGCGCCGAAGCGCAGCACCAGGGTTTCCCGGTGGTCGACGCGCTGGGCGCGTTGCGCGGCGTGGTCACACGCCGCAACCTGCTCGACCGCCAGATCGCCGGCGACCGCACGGTGGGCGAACTGGTGCAGCGCCCCGCGCTGGTGGTGCGCGAAGACCACAGCCTGCGCGAAGCCGCCGATCATATGGTCGAGGCGAATGTCGGCCGGCTGATCGTGCTGGGCGGGGACGACAAGCACCGCATGGTCGGCATCATCACCCGCGGCGATCTGCTCGCCGCGCATGCCCGGCGCCTGCGCGAGACGCACACGACCAGCCAGGTCATCGGACGCGGGCGCTCCGCACCGGCGCGCTGAGCGCCGGCTGGCACTTGCATCCCGCCGCGGCGGCTACGCAAGGTAGCCGCCATGTTCGTGCGCCAGGCTGGCGCCGGGCCGATGCGGGGGACGCGTGCGCATACTTCTGGTCGAAGACGAAACCGAGCTGGCCGCCGCCCTCGCGGCGGCGCTGGCGCGCCATCACGCCGTGGTGGACCACGCGCCCACCCTGGCCGCGGCCCGCGCGGCGCTGGCCGCCGGCGTGCACGACGCCGTGCTGCTCGACCGCCAGCTTCCGGACGGCGATGGCCTCGACCTGTTGCCGCCGCTGCGCGCCAGGGGCATCGACACACCGGTGATCGTGCTCACCGCGCGCGGCGGACTGGAAGACCGCGTAGGCGGGCTCGATCGCGGCGCCGACGACTACCTGGCCAAACCCTTCGCCGTGGAGGAAGTGCTGGCCCGCCTGCGCGCGGTGCTGCGCCGCCCCGGCCAGATCGCCGCCGAGACGCTGCAGCTGGGCCGCCTGTGCTTCGATCCGCGCCATCGCGAAGCCAGCATCGAAGGCGAACCCTTGCTGCTGCCGCGGCGCGAGCTGCTGGTGCTTGAAGCGCTGCTGCTGCGCCACGGCCGCACCGTGCTGCGCGGCGCGCTGGAACAGGCGGTGTTCGGCTTCGACGACGCGGTGCAACCCAATGCGCTGGACACGCACGTCTCGCGCCTGCGCGGCAAGCTGGCGCAGGCCGGGCTGGAAATCCACGGCATTCGCGGCGTCGGCTATCTGTTGCGCGAGCTGCCGGCGTGAGCGCGCAAGGCACGCTGCGCTGGCGCCTGGTGCGGCGGCTGGTGGTGCTGCAGATCGCCCTGCTCGGGGCGCTGCTGCTGGTCCTGCTCGGGCTGTCGTGGTGGCGCGGCGATGCGCTGGCGCTGGAAACCGAGGACCGCGTGCTGGACGTGCTGCGCGACAGCGTGGCGCGCACGCCCGACGGCGGCCTCGCGCTGCGCCGCACGCCCGCGCTCGCCGAGCTGCGCGCCGAGGTGCCCGCCCTGTGGTTCTCCATCCATGACATGCAGGGCCACTGGCTGAGCGAAGGCCGGGTGCCGCCGGAGTTCGCGCGCATCGGCCACGCGCTGGACGCGGTCGGCCAGGCCAGGCTGGGCTGGAACCTCGGCGATCCCGCACGCCCGACCGCGCGCGTGAAGCGCATGGACACCGCGGCCGGCACGGTGCAGATCATGACCGGCCCGGGCGGCCCGCTGTCGGCGCGCCAGCTGGCCAAGGTGGCGCTGCTGACGCTCGCCGCGCTCGGCCTGCCGGCCGCGGGCCTGATGGCGCTGGTCACCTTGCTGGTCACGCCGCTGGTGGTGCGCCGCGCGATGCGCGGCCTGGACCGCGCCGCCGCCGATGCCGCGCGCATCGAAGTGGACCGCCGCGGCGTGCGCCTGCCGACCGCGCAGGTGCCGGCGGAAGCCGTACCGCTGGTCGATGCGGTCAACGCCGCGCTCGCGCGCCTGGACGAGGGCTATACCCGCCGGCAACGCTTCCTGCTCGACGCCGCGCACGAGCTGCGCACGCCGATCGCGATCCTGCAGGCCCGCCTGGAAGGACTGCCCGCCGGCGCGCAGCGCGCGCCCTTGCTGGAGGACGTGGCGCGCCTGGCAACGCTGGCCGAGCAGATGCTGGATGCGCAGCGGCTGAGTCAGCAGGACGCCGCCTTTGCAGTCGTAGATCTGATCGAGCTCGCCGGCCAGGTCGCCGCCGACCTCGCGCCGCTGGTCATCGCCGCCGGTTATACGCTCGCGCTGGAAGCGCCGGCCGGCGCCCCCGCGCTGGTGCACGGCGATCGCGCCGCCCTGGAACGCGTGCTGGCCAACCTGGTGCAGAACGCGCTCCAGCACGGCGGGCGGCGCGGCGCCATCCGCCTGCGCGTGCTCGCGCCGCACAGCCTGGAAGTGGCCGACCAGGGCGAAGGCATCGCGGTCGCGGACCGCGAACGCATCTTCGAACCCTTCCACCGCCTGCGCCCGCAGGCCGGCGGCACCGGCCTGGGCCTGCACCTGGTGCGGGAGATCGTGCAACGCCATGGCGCGCGCATCGCGGTGCGCGACGAACCCGGCGGCGGCGCCTGCTTCCGCATCGACTTTCCGCCGCCCGCCATGTAGGCGCCAGCTTCATGCGGATGATGAGGCTCGTCCCCACCGACGAAGCCTCCCTCATGGTCAACGATGCCGTGCATTTCCTCCGCCGCTGGTGCGCCGACCCGCGCCACATCGGCGCCATCGCGCCTTCCGGCCACGCGCTGGCCGAACTGATCACGCGCCGCATCCATGCGCGCAGCGGACGTATCGCCGAGTTCGGCGCCGGCACCGGCGTGTTCACGCGCGCACTGCTCCGGCGCGGCGTGCGCGAAGGCCACCTGGTGCTGGTCGAACGCGATGAAGCATTCGCCGCGCGGCTGCGCGAGCGCTTCCCGCGCGCTCACGTGCTGGCGATGGATGCCGAACATTTCTGCGCATGGGCACGCGCGGAACGCTTCGCGGCAGGGGCGATCGTCAGCGGCCTGCCGCTGCGCAATCTCGACTTCGACAGCCACCGGCGCATCCTGTCCAGCGCCTTCGCCAGCCTGTGCGGCGACGGTGCGCTGTACCAGTTCACCTACGGCCTGGCCTGCCCCGTGCCGGCCATGCTGCTGCAACACCTGCAACTGGAAGCGGCGCGCATCGGCTACGTGCTGCGCAACCTCCCGCCGGCGACGGTGTACCGCATCCAGCGCCAGCGCAGCGCCGGCGCGGCGGCATTCGCCTGAGGCCGCGATGGCATCGGCCATGTGGTTGGACTGGCTGTGCGGCGGCGGACTCGCGCGCATCCTTGCGGCCGCCTTCGCGGAGAAGCTGGTGCCGGTGTTTCCTTCCTACGTGCTGTACATGGGCGTGGGCATGCACACCGCCGGCGCGGCGCGCCTGTGCGCGGTGCTGCTGGCCTCCATCGCCGGCTCCACGCTGGCGTCGTCGTGCTGGTATGCGCTGGGCCGGGCGCTGGGGCAGCAACGCACCGAAACGCTGGTCGTCCGCCTCGGCCGCCGTGCCGGCCTCGATGCCGCGCGCTATCGGATGCTGGTCGAACGCTGCCGGCGCCGTCCGTTCGCGCTCGTGCTGCTTGGCCAGCTCATACCGGTGGTGCGGCTGTGCGTGCCGCTGATCGCCGGCGTGCTGGAAGTGCGCCCGGCCACGTTCCTCGGCGCGACGGCCGTGGGCAATGCGCTGTGGAACGGCGCGTTCATCGGCCTGGGCTTTGCCCTGCGCAGCCAGGTGCGCGACCCCGCGCCGGTGGGTGTCGCCGTGGTCATCGTGCTGCTGGTGATCGAAGCGCTGCTCGCCGCGGCATGGCGCCAGCGCCGGCAGCACGGTCTCGATGGCGCCGGTTAGCGCAGACGCGTCTATGGACGGCTGGTTCCGCCCGGCTTGCGCGCGCCGCTCCCACAGTTCGGGGGCCATGCTTCGTGGCCATCCGGCTGCCACACGAAGAACTCGCCGGACTTCGGCTCGCCGGTATCGCGCGCAAACAGCAGCGACTTGCCGCTGGGCGAGAACAGCGCGCCGATCTCGCTGCCGTTGACGTTCACTTCGGGGCCGAGCTTCTGCTTCGGCGACCACTGGCGGCCGTCCCAGCGCGATTCGTACAAGCCGCCGTCGGCCATCACGATCAGGCGCTTGCCGTCGGGCGACGGCAGCGGTTCGTACTCGTCGGCGGCGCTGTTGATCGCGGGCCCCGCGTTCTCCACCGTCCAATGGCCAGGACTGGTTTCCTTCGCACGCCAGATATCGTTCTTGCCCAGGCCGCCCGCACGGTTCGAGCCGAAGTACAGCCAACCGTCCGGCGCCATGCGCGGGAACCATTCCGCTTCGTCGGAATTCACCGGCTCCGGCAAGCGCACCGGCGCCCGCCAGCTGCCATCGGCGGCGCGGTCGGCGCGCCAGATATCCAGATCCTTGCTGTGCATGCTCCCGCTGGCGCGGGTCGAAATGAAATAGAGGCTACGCCCATCCGGCGTAAACCACGGATCGGCCTCCGCCCCCGGCGCCGCGAACGGCGCGGGCACGGGTGGCGACCACTGCTTGCCATCGCAATGCGAGGTGAGGATGCGCCAGCCTTTGAATTCCTTGGAGCTGCGCACGAAGTAGAGATCGCCAGTGCGCGGGTCGAACGCGGGATGGGATTCGAACAGCTCGCTGGAGACGCCGGCGGGCGTCCAGGGATGCACGGTCGATGGCGCTTCTTTAGCCGATGCGCAGACGGGCATCAGGACCGCGAACAAGGCGAACAGCGGACGCTTCATGGCATGGCACCGTTGGCTCCCCAAGGTGGAGCGATGGTAGGCGTTGGCGCGAATGGCCGCCTTGGTACTTCTGGCATATAGGCGCGTACGCAGAGGAATACTGAAACCTTCAAATTTCCCGTCATTCCGGCGCAGGCCGGAATCCAGTGACGTCACGGCGCGATGGTCGCGACATCGCACATGCGTTCTGCTTCTGCGACGTCGCGATAACCGAACGGTATCGCCACTGGATGATTCGCTTCGCTCACCCCTTCGGGGCCGTCCTTCGGACGTTCTTCGCGCTATGCGCTCGTCCGGCCTGCGCCGGAATGACGGCTGGGCGGTGCTGACAGCACCCGTGGATTCGGCTCAACCCGCGCGGAACAGCACCAGACCTTCAGTGCCGTAGGGGCCATCCGCACGCAACCACGATTGGGTTGCCACCACTTTGGTGCAAGGACCGAACGTCGCGATGCGTAGTGGACGACGGGTAGCCTCACGCCGGATCGCCTCCAGCACGCTGCGCATCACCTCGCCGGTAAATGGCGTGTAGAGATAGAACAGCGTCGCGGCGGAGAAGTCAGCTTCGCGCGCATCGCGGCATTCAAACGATGCGCGCGTCACCGCAAGCTTGTCCGCACATCGCTGCGCGGCATCGACATAAGCCGCCTCGCGTTCGATACCGACGGCGCGCGCCGCGGTAGTCATCGCGATCAGCATCGGCACGATGCCGAGGCCGGAACCGAGATCCATCACCACATCGTGCTCGCTCAAGGCAGCGCGGCGAATCAATTCGAAGATATGGCGCGCCGGCGTGGGTTGGTAGAACACCATCTCCGGTGGCAAGGGCGCGACTTCGTCCGGCTCCTCGAGCGCGAGCACGCCGCTGACGAGATCATCGCGGTAGTCGTAGTGATCGCCTGCGGGCGCGTCTTCCAGCGCGTCGATCCATGGCGCGAACGCATGGCGTCCTTCGCGAATATCCTGGCGGAGCATCGCGTAGAGGTGGCGATTGATTTCTTCCAGCTCTGCGCGCAGCTGCTCAGCACGCGCAAGCAGCTGCGTATCACTGCAGTTTTCGGCGTGCAGTTCCAGGCGATCCAGCACATCCAGCCGTCCCCGCAGACGCATCGGTTCGCGCAGCGAAGGCTCGTTCTCGGCATAGGCGATCCAATCGCGCAGCCCCGCCGGCATCAAGCCATCTCCCCGAACTTCTCGCGATACAGCATCGCCGCCCAATCCACGAACACCCGCACGCGCGGCGACAACTGCCGGTGGTACGGATACATCGCCGCCACCGGCAGCCCCGGCGAGCGCCAGCCGCCAAGCACCTCGACCAGGCTGCCGTCGTCCAGCTGCTCCTGCACGCGATAGCGCGGCAGCTGGATCAGGCCGCAGCCCTGCTGCGCGGCGACCAGGTAACTGGAGGCATCGTTGACCGACAGCCAGCCTGCCAGCGGGTACTCGCGCAGCTGCCCATCCACCACCAGTTCGAACGGATAGGTGTTGTCGCGCCCGCTGGCGAAGAAACCCACGGCCTGGTGGCGGCGCAGGTCTTCCGGGTTTACCGGCACGCCGTGGCGCGCCAGATAATCGGGACTGGCGCAGATCGCTTCCGGCATCACCGCCAGCCGGCGCGCCACCAGGCTGGAATCCTTGGGCGTGCCGGCGCGGATCACGCAGTCGATGCCTTCGCGCACCAGGTCGACCAGGCGGTCGCCGCTGCTGATCTTCAGCTCCATGTGCGGATAGCGGGCGCGGAATTCGTTGATCCGCGGCAGCACGATATGGGTGGCGTGCGCGCCGTGCAGGTCCAGGCGCAGCGTGCCGCGCGGGCTGGCGGCGGTGTGGCCCAGCGCGGATTCGGCATCTTCCAGCTCGGCCAGCAGATGCACGCAGCGCTCGTAGTAGGCCTGCCCGTCCAGGGTCGGGCGCACCTGGCGGGTGGTGCGCTCGAGCAGGCGGGTGCCGAGGCGGGCCTCCATCTCCTTGATCGCATAGGTCGCCGTGGCGCGTGGCAGATCGCGTTCGTCCGCGGCGCGGGAGAAGCTGCCGAGCTCGACGATACGGGTGAACAAGCGCATGGCGTCCAGGCGGTCCATGGGATCGATTATTCAATACAGATGAATAGATATGCCAGTTTCGGGCGATTTATCGGTGCCTGGCAATACAAAAGAATGCTCCCACGCCAAACACCGGCCCGGTCGCGGGCCACCCAACCCCTCGGAGAGCATCCCCATGAGTCAGCAGCAGAAGACAGCCCTGGTTACCGGCGCCTCGGGCGGCATCGGCCGCGCGATCGCCTTGCGCCTGGCCGCGGACGGTTTCGCCATCGCCGTGCATTACGCCGGCAACCCCGCCACCGCCGAGAAAGTGGTGCAGGAGATCGAACAGGCCGGCGGCCGCGCCGTCGCCATGCAAGGCGACGTGGCCGAGCCGGATGAGATGCGCCGCGTGTTCGAATCCGCCGCGCAACTGACCGGTGCGGTCGATGTGGTCGTGCACAGCGCCGGCATCATGAGCAACCTGCCGATCGCCGGCGGCGACCTGGCCCAGTTCGACCGCCTGATCCGCACCAACCTGCGCGGCGCCTTCGTGGTGCTGGGCGAAGCGGCGCAGCAGGTGCCGTCCGGCGGCCGGATCATCGCGCTGTCCACCAGCGTGATCGGCAAGGCCTTCCCCACCTACGGCCCGTACATCGCCTCCAAGGCGGGCGTGGAAGGACTGGTGCATGTGCTGGCCAACGAGCTGCGCGGCCGCAACGTCGCCGTCAACGCGATCGCACCCGGCCCGGTCGGCACCGAACTGTTCTTCCAGGGCAAGAGCGAACAGCAGATCACCCAGATCGCCAACCTCGCGCCGATGGAGCGCCTGGGCACGCCCGACGACATCGCCCGCGCCGTGTCCTTCCTGGCCGGCCCGGACGGCGCCTGGGTCAACGCGCAGGTGCTGCGCGTGAACGGCGGCATGGTCTGAACCCCACACCCGGATTCGAGGAGAACACTTAATGAAACAGATCATCCTGATTACTGGCGCCTCCAGCGGTTTCGGCGCCCTCGCCGCGCGTGCCATGGCGCGCGCCGGCCACACCGTCTACGCCAGCATGCGCGATACGCAGGGGCGCAATGCGCCGCAGGTCGAAGCCGTGAATGCTTTCGCGAAGGAACACGGCGTGGATCTGCGCACGGTCGAATTGGACGTCCAATCGCAGGACTCCGCCGACGCCGCGATCGCGCGGATCGTCGCCGCGCACGGCCATCTCGACGTGGTGGTGCATAACGCCGGCCATATGGTGTTCGGCCCCGCCGAAGCGTTCACGCCGGAACAGTTCGCGCAGCTCTACGACGTGAACGTGCTGGGCACGCAGCGGGTGAACCGCGCCGCGCTGCCGCAGCTGCGCAAGCAGCGCAAAGGCCTGCTGCTATGGGTCTCCAGCAGCAGCACGCGCGGCGGCACGCCGCCTTACCTGGCGCCTTACTTCGCGGCCAAGGCGGCGATGGATTCGGTGGCGGTGAGCTATGCGGGCGAGCTGGCGCGCTGGGGCATCGAGACTTCGATCATGGTGCCCGGCGCGTTCACCAAGGGCACCAACCACTTCGCGCATTCCGGCACGCCGGCGGACAAGGCGCGCGCGGCGGAATACACCGAAGGTCCGTACAAGGGTTTCGAGGACGAGATCCTGCGCGGCCTCGCCGCGTGTGAGCCGGCGGATGCGGATGTCGCCACGGTGGCGGATGCGATGGTCGATATCGTCAACCTGCCATTCGGCAAGCGGCCGTTCCGCGTGCATGTGGACCCGGCGGATGACGGCGCGGCGGTGGTCGCGGCGGTGGCGGATCGGATTCGCGTGGATTTTCTGCGGAGGATCGGGCAGGAGGGGTTGTTGTCGCCGCGGATGGCAACGTAAGTACGCAAGGCGTGATCGCGTCTCGCACCCCTCGTCACCCCAGCGAAGGCTGGGGTCCAGAGCCTGAAGGCACTGGATTCCGGCTTTCGCCGGAATGACGAGCGAGAGGCCTGCGCCGCCCAAGCGAATGACGAGCGAGAGGCCTGCGTCACCCAAGCGAATGACGAGCGTGAGGCGTACGTCACCCCAGCGAAAGCTGGGGTCCAGAGCCTTAAAGGCAATGGATTCCGGCTTTCGCCGGAATGACGAGCGTGGGGCGTGACGCGCCTCTTACTGATGGCTCTTACTTAGTCCCACACCGGCGCCAAGCTCGCCGGGTTGGCAAGGCGCTCGCCACGATCAAGCGTGGCAATGCGCCCCATGTCTTCCTCATCCAGCTTCAGCTGCTGCGCTTCCAGATTGCCAGCGAGATTCGCCCGCCTGGTCGAGGACGGAATCACCGAATAACCCTGCTGCAGCGCCCAGGCCAGCGCCACCTGCGCGGGCGTGGCGCCATGTCGCCTGGCGATATCCACCATCACCGCATCCTGCAGCACCTTGCCGTAGGCCAGCGTCATGTACGAAGTGAGATGGATGCCCTGCGCCTTGGCAAACCCGGCGAGCTTGCGGTTCTGCAGATACGGATGGATTTCCACCTGGTTGGTGACGATGTGCTTCGTACCGGCCAGCTCGATGCTCTGGCCCAGCAGATCGACGGTGAAGTTGGATACGCCGAACTGCTTCGTCAACCCTTCCGCCTGCGCCTCGCGCAGCGCATCCAGCGATTCGCTCAGCGGCACCGCGCCTTTCGGCGAAGGCCAGTGAATCAGCGTGAGATCGACATGGTCGGTACGCAGGCGTTCCAGGCTTTCGCGCAGGCTGGGGATCAGGCGTTCGGGTGCGAGATGGTCGGTCCAGATCTTGGTGGTGATGAACAGCTCGCTGCGCGGCAGCTTGCTGTCGGCCAAGGCCTGGCCGATATCGGCTTCGTTGTCGTAGATCTGCGCGGTATCGATGGCGCGGTAGCCGACGTCGAGCGCGTCGCGCACCGAGTCGATGACGGTCTGGCCCTTGAGGCGGAACGTGCCAAGGCCGAAGGCGGGGATGCTCATGGGAGGGACTCCGTAGCGGGAAAGGAAATCAGTGGCCGCCGGCATACGCCGAAGCGCGGCTTGCGATAGCGGCGAATGCGGGATCGCGGCGATCCAGGCGACCGCTCCACGCGGTCAGCGCCAGCGCGCCCAATACCACCAGTGCGCCTATCCACGCGGTGTGGATGAGGCCGACGTGGGCGACGATCAAGCCGCCACCCCAGGCGCCGCCGGCGATACCCAGATTGAACGCGGCGATATTCAGGCCCGAGGCCACATCCACCGCCTGCGGCGCATAACGCTCCGCCTGCTGCACCACGTACACCTGCAGGCCCGGCACATTGCCGAACGCCACCGCGCCCCAGGCCAGCACGGTCAGCAGCGCCAGCCACGGCACGTGGGCGGTGAAGGTCAGCACGGCAAGCACGGCGGCTAGACCGAGGAAGATCACTTTCAGCGCGCCGATCGGCCCGCGGCGGTCGGCCAGCTTGCCGCCCCACAGATTGCCCACCGCCACCGACACGCCATAGACCAGCAGCACCAGGCTCACCGCGCCTTGGCTGAAACCGGTGACGTTCTGCAGGATCGGCGAGAGAAAGGTGAAGGCGACGAACGAGCCGCCATAACCCACCGCCGTCATCGCATACACCAGCAGCAGGCGCGGCTGGCGCAGCACGGCCAGCTGCTGCAGCAGCGAAGCGGGCGCCTGGTGCTGGATATCGCGCGGCACGAAGGCGAGGCTGCCGAGAAAAGCGATCACGCCCAAGGCGGACACCGCCAGGAAGGTGGCTTGCCAACCCAGGTGCTGGCCGATGAACGTGCCCAGCGGCACGCCGGTGACCAGGGCCACGGTGAGGCCGGTGAACATGATGGCGATCGCGCTGGCGGCCTTCTCCTTCGGCACCAGGCTGGTGGCGATGGTCGAGCCGATCGAGAAGAACACGCCGTGCGCGAGGCCGGTAAGCACGCGCGCGATCACCAGCGCCTCGTAACCCGGCGCCTTCCACGCCAGCAGATTGCCGATGGTGAACAGCACCATCAGCGACAGCAGCAGCGCCTTGCGCGGCACGCGGCCGGTGAGCGCGGTCAGCAGCGGCGCGCCGATGGCGACCCCGAGCGCATACAGGCTGACCAGCAGCCCGGCGGATGGCAGATCGACGCCGAGGTCGCCCGCGATGGTGGGAATCAGGCCGACGATGACGAACTCCGTCGTGCCGATGGCGAAGGCGCTGATGGTCAGCGCCAGCAGGGCAAGAGGCATGGTTGCGCTCCGAATGCTTGAAAGGATGCGCATAGTCTGGGCACGGGACTCTTTCAGAAAAACCTGCTAAACAGCGAAAGAGTCTTGCCTGGAAAGCAATAATGAGGACGAGCCTGGATGAACTGCAGACCTTCGTCACCGTGGTGGACACCGGCTCCATCACCGCGGCTGCCGAGCAGTTGGGCCAGACCGTCTCCGGCATCAGCCGCGCGCTGAGCCGGCTCGAGGGCAAGCTGGACACCACCCTGCTCCGCCGCACCACGCGGCGGCTGGAGCTGACCGAGGAAGGCCGCTTCTTCCTGGACCGCGCACGCCAGATCGTGGGCGCGGTGGAGGATGCCGAGGACGAGATGACCGCGCGGCGGCAGAAGCCGGCCGGACGGCTGCGGGTGAACGCGGCCGCGCCCTTCATGCTGCATGTGATCGTGCCGCTGGTCGGCGGCTTCCGCGCGCGCTTTCCGGAGATCGAGCTGGAGCTCAATACCAGCGACCAGATCATCGACCTGCTGGAACAGCGCACCGATGTGGCGATCCGCATCGGCGCGCTGCGCGATTCCACCCTGCATGCGCGGCCGCTGGGCCTGAGCCGCCTGCGCGTGCTGGCCAGTCCCGCCTATCTGAAGCAGCGTGGCCAGCCGCGCCACGTGCGCGATCTGTCGCGGCACAGCCTGCTGGGCTTCACCTTCACCGAGACCTTGAACGACTGGCCGCTGCGCCATGCCCAGGGCGACGCGCTGCGCATCGCGCCCACCCTGCTCGCCTCCAGCGGCGAAACCCTGCGCCAGCTCGCGCTCGCCGGCGACGGCATCGCCTGCCTGGCCGACTACCTCACCGCGCAGGACCAGGCCGACGGGCGGCTGGTGCAGGTGCTGGCGCGCGACACACTGGACGTGCGCCAGCCGATCAATGCGGTGTACTACCGCAATACGCAGCTGGCGTCGCGGATCCGGTGTTTTCTGGATTACGTCGCCGAGGCGATGACCCCGGCCTGACGCATCGGCGAAAGGCACTGGATGACTCGCTTCGCTCGCCCCTTCGGGGCCGCCCTGCGGGCGTTCTTCGCGCTACGCGCTCGTCCAGCTTTCGCTGGAATGACGATGTCGAAACGTCGCTTCGTCACCCCAGCGCAAGCTGGGGTCCAGCGCCTCTGAGGCACTGGATTCCGGCTTTCGCCGGAATGACGGCATTGTGGTGTTGCGGAACGCTTCCGGCGACGCTCAGCCCTTGCGCAGCTCTTCGCACAGATCGAACACCGCGTCGTCGATGCGCTCGACCGCGTCGGCCAGCGCCAGCGCATGCTCCGGCAGGCGCACCATCGGCGCGCCGTCCAGCGCCAGCGGATTGGCGGGGCCGGACTGCAGCGCTTCCAGTTCGTGGATCGCATCGCGCAGATCCTGCCTGGCCTGCTCGCTCTTCAGCGTGGGGCCGAAGTCGTGCTGGAACGCCTTCATCTGCGTCAGCAAGGTGGTGGTGTAGCCGCGTGTTTCGTACAGCGTCTCGTCGGCGCGGCGCCACGGCAGGCCGCCGCGGCGCATGGCCAGGGCGGAGGCGACGATGGGCCAGCGCGGCGGCGCGAACTCGCCCGGGTGCGGCGGGATCATGCCGGAGGCCAGGCGCTCCTGCAGCGTGTCGAGGCGGTCGCTGACCAGTTCCAGATAGTCGGCCAGGGCGGTGGCGCTGAGATAGAAATGCGCGTTGTCCGGATCGTCGTCGGTCAGGCGGTCCAGATAGTCGAGCAGGTGATCGGCCACCTTGCGGTACTGGCTCTCGGCGCTGCGCAGCGGCAGGCGGCCGGGATGCGCGGCCAGCAAGGCGTCGGCGGTGGCCAGGTCGCGGTCTTCCATCAGCGGCGCCTTCGGCCGGGCGAAATCCTCGCGAAGGGCATGCAGCAGATCGCGCGAAGCCATCAGCGAGCCGCGTTCCCAGCCCGGCGTGTCCTGCATGTCCGCGCCCTGCGGATGATGGTGGCCGCGCTGCGGATGCGCCTGCCGGCCGGCCAGGCCCTGCACCGCGCGTATCACGCTGATGGTGGTGGCCGCGCCCGGCGTCATCGGCCGCTTCATCGCCACCTGCTCGGTGCGCGGCGGCGTGGACGGATTGACCAGGTTCGGCTCGCGGTCCCACCACCACAGTGCGATGCAGGCGATCAGCAGGGGCAGCGCCAGCGCGACCAAGGCCACGCTCAAGACGGCGTGGTTCGGCCTGGCGGTCGGGTCCGTCGCTTGCATCGGTGGAATTCCTCGGGCTCCGGTCGGGGCATGAACGCGCTAAAGGTAGCGCGGGATGACGCGGCGAGACAGCGCGCGCCGCAGAAAAAAGCCGCGCGTCACGGGACGCGCGGCTTTCGGTAGTGACGGAACGGCGCCCTGCCTCAGGCGCGGTGATAGACCTCCGAGCCCTGCTCGCGGAATTCCGCGGCCTTCTCCGCCATGCCCTCGTCCAGCGCGGCGATCTCGTCGACGCCGTGTTCGGCGGCATAGTCGCGCACGTCCTGGGTGATCTTCATCGAGCAGAATTTCGGGCCGCACATCGAGCAGAAGTGCGCGGACTTGTGCGCGTCCTTCGGCAGCGTCTCGTCGTGGAACTCCTTGGCTTTCTCCGGATCCAGGCCGAGGTTGAACTGGTCGTCCCAGCGGAACTCGAAGCGTGCCTTGGACAGCGCGTTGTCGCGCACCTGGGCGCCGGGATGGCCCTTGGCCAGGTCCGCCGCGTGGGCGGCGATCTTGTAGGCGATGATGCCGTCGCGCACGTCCTGCTTGTTGGGCAGGCCCAGATGCTCCTTCGGCGTGACATAGCAGAGCATGGCGGTGCCAAACCAGCCGATCATCGCCGCGCCGATCGCCGAGGTGATGTGGTCGTAGCCCGGCGCGATGTCGGTGGTCAGCGGCCCCAGCGTGTAGAACGGCGCCTCGTGGCACTTCTCCAGCTGGCGCTCCATGTTTTCCTTGATCAGCTGCATCGGCACGTGGCCGGGGCCTTCGATCATGGTCTGCACGTCGTGCTTCCAGGCGATCTGGGTCAGCTCGCCCAGCGTATCCAGCTCGCCGAACTGCGCGGCGTCGTTGGCGTCGGCCACGCAGCCCGGGCGCAGGCCATCGCCCAGGCTGAAGGACACGTCGTAGGCCTTCATGATTTCGCAGATTTCCTCGAAGTGCGTGTAGAGGAAATTCTCCCGATGATGCGCCAGGCACCACTTGGCCATGATCGAGCCGCCGCGCGAGACGATGCCGGTGACGCGCCTGGCCGTCAGCGGCACGAAGCGCAGCAGCACGCCGGCGTGGATGGTGAAGTAGTCCACGCCCTGCTCGGCCTGTTCGACCAAGGTGTCGCGGAACAGCTCCCAGGTCAGGTCCTCGGCGACGCCGCCGACCTTCTCCAGCGCCTGGTAGATCGGCACGGTGCCGATCGGCACGGGCGAGTTGCGGATGATCCACTCGCGGGTTTCGTGGATGTTCTTGCCGGTGCTGAGATCCATCACCGTGTCGCCGCCCCAGCGGATCGACCACACCAGCTTTTCCACTTCCTCGGCGATGCCGGACGACACCGCGCTGTTGCCGATATTGGCGTTGATCTTGGTGAGGAAGTTGCGGCCGATGATCATCGGCTCGCTTTCCGGATGGTTGATATTGGCGGGAATGATGGCGCGGCCGCGGGCCACTTCGTCGCGCACGAATTCCGGCGTGATCAGGCGCGGCAGCGAGGCGCCGAAGGATTCGCCCGGATGCTGGTTGCGCAGCGCGCTGGCGGCCAGGGCGTCCAGCTTCTGGTTTTCGCGGATGGCGATGTATTCCATCTCCGGCGTGACGATGCCGCGGCGCGCGTAGTGCATCTGCGTGACATTGGCGCCGGCCTTGGCGCGCAGCGGCTGGCGCAGGTGGTGGCGGAAGCGGATCGGGTCGAGCTTGGCGTCTTCGGCGCGCTGGCGGCCGAAGTCGGAGCTGAGGCCGCCGAGGCGTTCGACGTCGCCGCGCTCTTCGATCCAGGCCGCGCGCAGGGTCGGCAGGCCGGCAGCGAGGTCGACCTGGTAGTTCGGGTCGGTATACGGGCCGGAGGTGTCGTAGACGGTGACCGGCGGGTTGTCTTCGCCGCCGAACAGCGTCGGCGTCTTGGCCTGGCAGATTTCGCGCAGCGGCACGCGGAGGTCGGGGCGGCTGCCCTGCACGTGGATCTTGCGCGAACCGGGGATGGGCCGGGTCACGGCCTCGGAAAGTTCCTGCGCGGCGCGCGCGAGATCGTTGGGCTGGGCATTCATCGGCGTGGCGTCCTTCGTGAGGCGGGGAAACACGAAGCGGCGGCGCCGGAGGCACGAAACAAGCTTGGATCGTGCGGCGAAGCTCCCTACACCGGTGCTAACCGGATCAGGTTCGAAGGGACTCTCTCAGCCGACCGTGGTCGGCACCCCCGCTTCCAGAAGGCTGGTATTCAAGCACGAATCGCCGGATACGGGCGAGTACGCGGCGTGAAGACCGGCCGCGGGGAAGATATCAGTTCGGGGGAAATCAGCGCGGGAGGTAGGCGCGCAGGAAGGTGGTGACGCCGGCGCGGGCGTTCGCTTCCATCTCGCTGGCGAAGGCTTCCTGGCAGCCGTCGCAGCCGAACATGCGGCGCAGCACCAGGTCGCCCTTGATCAGGGCCAGGAACTGCACGCTGGCCTGGACCACGTTCTCGATCTCCAGCTTGCCATCGTCAACCGCCTGTTGGAGCAGGCGTTCCATCAGCTTGTGCGTGCGGGTGGGGCCCTCTTCCCACAACAGCTTGCCGTAGCGGGGGTTGCCCTGGCGGCAGTCGCTGAGGATGGCGCGGAAGGTGCCGACGTTCTTCGGATCGCAGTCGATATGGGCGTGGGTCATGGCGACGCGCATGAGCAGGTCGCTGATTTCCGTGGCCGGATCGTAGTGGTAGGTGTCTTCCGGCAGCACGTCCTGGATGTGCGCGCGGATGACCTCGCGGAACAGGTTGTCCTTGTCGCCGAAATGGCTGTAGACGGTGAGCTTGGACACGCCCGCCTCGGCGGCGACGGCGTCCATGCTGGTGCCGGCGAAGGCGTTGCGAACGAACAGGCTCTTGGCGGCTTCCAGGATCGCGGCGCGCTTCTCCATGTCCTTCGGGCGGCCAGGACCCTGGGGCTTGGTTTGCGCGATCGTGTTCATGCCGTTCTACACCTTCACAAAGGAATAACCGGGGTTTAGTATACGCGCCGGTTTACTTATTTTCCACCGCCGTCCTGAACGGCCGACCCATGACCACTACTATCGCAGAACTCACTCTCAGCGGCCCTTACCGCCACGCTCAGCGCATCCTGGCCGCATGGCTGGAGCACGGCCAGGCGCTCGCGCGCCGCCGCGCTTTCGCCGTGCGCGTGGCGCTGGCCGCACTGAACGCCCCGGAGCGCCACCGCATCGCGCGCTGGCTGGCCTGGCTGGCGGTGGCCGCGGAAAGCCACCGGCAGCCGGCGCTGCTGCCGCGCATCCGGCTGTTGGATGCGGCGCTCGGCCAGGCCACCGAAGATGCCTTCGCGCGGCTGCCGGTGGACATCGCCGCGAAGCGGGCGGATAACCGTCGCCTGAGTGCCTGAGTGTCCGCGGACACCGCGCTGCGCATGACTTCCGTCAGCTCGCCGCGGTGACTTCCGGCACTTCGTGGGGAAGCAGGCAAGCTCCAGGCTTTTGAACATTGTCGAGACTGGTCTAAGCGCTTATCCTTTCTGACCTTTTTCGACTTTGCACGGGACACAGGCCGATCATGGCGACGAACATGGCGATGAACTTGGAACAGGCGCGTCAGAACATGGTGGAAAACCAGGTGCGCCCCTGGGAGGTGCTGGACGCGCGCGTGCTCGACGTGCTCGGCCGCCTGCACCGCGACCAGTTCGTCGCTCCGGAACACCGCGCGCTCGCCTACGCCGACGTCGGCCTGCCGATCGGCCACGGCGAAGCGATGATGAAGCCGGTGCTCGAAGGCCGCGTGCTGCAGGCGCTGGAACTGAAGGAAGACGAACACGTGCTGGAAATCGGCACGGGCTCGGGCTTCCTCACCGCGTGCATGGCCAGCCTGTCCGGCCATGTCACCAGCGTCGACATCCATGCCGACTTCATCGCCGCCGCCACGCAGCGCATCGCGCAGGCCGGCATCGACAACGTGACGCTGGCCACTGGCGAGGCGGTCAATGCCTGGCAGCCTGCCGGGCAGTTCCACGCGGTAGTGGTGACCGGCGCCGTGCACGAGATTCCCCAGCGTTACCTCGGCTGGCTCAAGCCGGGCGGCCGCCTGCTGGCGGTGCGCGGCGACTCGCCGGTGCAGCAGATGGTGCTGCTGACCCACGAGGGCGAAGGCCGCTATCGCGAGGAGAGCATCCTCGAGACCGACCTGCCCTACCTGGTCCACGCCGAGCCGCCGCGCAAATTCGTTTTCTGAACCCTTTCCAGAATTTCCCATCCCCAAGAGGCAACCCATGCGCTTGAAGCTTCTGACCCTTGCCCTGGCCCTGACGGCACTTCCGTTGTCCGGCCACAGCGAGGATTTGCTGGATGCATACCGAGAAGCCCGCGCTAACGATCCGGTGCTGGCGCAGTCCGACGCGAATCGCCTGTCCACCGGCGAGGGCGTGACCCAGGCCCGCGCGCTGCTGCTGCCGAATCTGAGCGCAGGGTTGACCTTCAGCCAGAACAGCGGAAGCAACAGCCGCGACCTGGACGGCGGCCATTCGCGCAGCCGCGGCGAGACCGCCACGTTGAACCAGAGCGTGCTGGACCTGAGCAAGTGGGCCGGCCTGAAGACGGCCCGCTCGCAGTCCGACGCACAGGACCAGCTCTACCAGGCGGCACTGCAGAACCTGTTCGTGCGCGTCACCCAGGCCTATTTCGGCGTGCTCACCGCGCAGGACTCGCTGACCTTCAACAAGGCCAACGAAGAAGCCTACCGCCAGTCGTACGAGCAGGCGGACCAGCGCTTCAAGGTCGGCCTGGCCGCGATCACCGACGTGTACCAGGCCAAGTCGTACTACGAGCTGGCCAAGGCGCAGACCATCGCCGCCGAGAACACGCTCAACGACTCCAAGGAAGCGCTGCGCCAGATCACCGGCCAGCCGGTCGGCGAGCTGAAGAAGCTGCGCGACGACCTGCCGATGGATGCGCCCTCGCCGTCCGACCCGAACGTGTGGGTGGACGAGGCGCTCAAGCACAACCCGAACGTGCTTTCGCAGCAGTACACCGTCGAAGCGGCCGACCATAACGTCAGCGCCGCGCGCGCCGGCCACCTGCCGACCATCAGCGCCACGGTCACCCGCGGCAAGACTTCGGCCTGGACCGAGAACGGCGGCGTCGGCATCGCCGGCAACGGCCGCATGGGCACCACCGCCGGCCTGACCCTGTCGGTGCCGATCTTCGAAGGCTTCGGCACGCAGTCGCGCGTGCGCCAGTCCATCTACGACCGCGACTCGGCCAAGGATTCGCTGGAATCCACCCGCCGCCAGGTCTCGCGCGACACGCTCAACTACTACCGCTCGGTCGGCGCCGGCATCCTGCAGGTGCAGGCGAACCGCGCCTCGGTGGATTCCGGCCAGAAGGCGCTCGAAGCCACCCGCGCCGGCTTCGACGTGGGCACCCAGACCATGCTGAACGTGCTCAACGCGATTCAGACCCTGACCCAGGCGCAGAGCAGCTACTCGCAGGCGCGCCACGCCTTCATCCTCAACAAGCTGCAGCTGAAGCAGGCGGCCGGCACCATCGACATGCCCGACCTGGAAGCGGTCAACGCGCTGCTGCAGTAAGCGGCCCGATCCCAGGCAAACGAAAAGGCCGGGCATTGCCCGGCCTTTTCTATGCAGCGTATCCCGCGTTTATTCCTGCAGCTGCTTGTCGATCAGCTCCATCACCCGCTGCACCGCGCCGCGCTCGCTGTCGAACACCACCCGCGCGCGCATGCCCATGCTCTTGCGGCGGTCGGCGTCGCGCAGCAGCTGCAGCACGGCGGCGCCCAGTTCGCTGGCGTCGTTGAGGCGCACCGCGGCGCCTTCGCCGATCAGGGTCAGGGTGATTTCCTCGAAATTGAAGGTGTGCGGCCCCACCAGCACCGGCCGCGACAGCGCCGCCGGTTCCAGTACGTTGTGCCCGCCGATCGGCACCAGGCTGCCGCCGACGAAGGCCAGGTCGGCCGCGGCGTAGAACTGCATCAGCTCGCCCATCGCATCGATCACGAACACCTGGTGCGCGGCGGTCGGCACGCGGTCCGCGCTGCGCGTGGCCACGCTGAAGCCCAGGCTGCGCACCGCGCTTTCCACCATCCTGAAGCGCTCCGGATGGCGCGGGGCGATCAGCAGCAGCGCGTCCGGCAGGCGCTTGAGCACCTGCAGATGCGCTTCGAGCACCGGCAGCTCCTCGCCTTCGTGCGTGCTGCCGGCGATCCACACCGGCCGCAGATGTCCCCATTTCCGGCGCAGTTCCTCGCCGGCCTGCACCGCCTCATACGGCACCGGCATGTCGAATTTCAGGTTGCCGCTGACCACGATGCGCGCCGGCTCCACGCCCAGCAGCCGGTAGCGCGCCGCGTCGGTGCGCGACTGCGCCGCGATCTGCCGCACGCAGCTCAGCGCCGAGCGCACCAGCCCCTGCAGCGGCCGGTAGCCGCGCAGCGAGCGTTCGGACAGGCGCGCGTTGACGATCATCAGCGGAATGCCGCGCTTCTTGCAGGCGAAATAGAGATTCGGCCAGATCTCCGTTTCCACGATGATCGCCAGCCGCGGCCGCACCCGCTTCATGAAGCGCGACACCGCGAACGGCAGGTCGTACGGCAGATACACGTGGTACACGCTTTCGCCGAACAGCTGGCGCACGCGCTCGGAGCCGGTCGGCGTCACCGTGGTCACCACCAGCGGCGCGTTGACGTAGGCCTCGCGCAGCGCCTTGATCAGCGGCTCGGCCGCATTCACCTCGCCCACCGACACCGCATGCACCCAGACGCTGCCGCGCAGGGTCGGCCCCCGGTAGAAGCCGAAACGCTCGCGCCAGCGCCGGTGGTAGTCGCGGTAGCGCACGCCGCGCGCCAGCAGCCGCATCACGATGATCGGCGTCACCAGGTACATGGCGAGGGTGTAGAGATAGCGCAATGGCGGGGCTCGGCAAGGCAGGCGCGGCAGTATAGCCAGTGCCCCTGCGCAGGGCAGGCCAAGGCCCGGCTCTTGCTACAATCGCCGCCCTCATGCCCGGTGCACCTCGTCCCTCCTTCACCGCCAAGCTGCTCTCGCCGGTCCAATGGCCGGCGTGGCTGGGCGTCGGCATCCTCAAACTGATCGCGCTGCTGCCGCGCCGCGCGCTGCTGGCCGTGGGCCGCGGCCTCGGCGTGCTGATCGAGCGCTTCCCCTCGCGCCGCCGGCATGTGGCCGAAGTGAATATCGCGCTGTGCTTCCCGGAACTGTCCAGGCAGGAACAGGCCGCGCTGGTCAACGCGCATCTGCGCGACATCGGCCTGATGATGATGGAGTTCGCGCTGGGCTGGATGGGCCGCGAGCGCGCGATCGAGCGCGTGCCGGTGACCCTGGAAGGCCTGGAGCATCTCGAAGCCGCGCGTGCGCAGGGCAAGGGCGTGCTGCTGGTCGGCGGGCACTTCTCGCATCTGGAGCTGTGCGCGCGGCTGGTCTCGCGGCATATCCGCATCGCCGGCATGTACCGGCGCATGGATTCGGCAGTGTTCGAATGGGCGGTGCTGCGCGCGCGGCTGGATTACGCCGGCGCGATGTTCGACAAGGACGATATCCGCGGCACGGTGAAGTACCTGCGCCAGGGCGGCACGCTGTGGTACGCGCCCGACCAGGACATGCGCAGCAAGGACAACGTGTTCGTGCCGTTCTTCGGCGTGCCGGCGGCGACCATCACGGCGACGCATCATCTGGCGCGGCTGTCCGGTGCGCTGGTGATTCCGTTTTTCCATCGCCGCTTGCCTGACGGCGGCGGCTATGCGCTGCGCCTCGGCGCACCGCTTGAGAATTTTCCCAGCGATGACGCCGCGCAGGACACCGCGCGCGTCAACGCCTGCATCGAGCAGATGGTGCGCGAAGCACCCGAGCAATATCTGTGGGTGCACAAGCGCTTCAAGACGCGCCCGCCGGGTAGCCCGGAAGTTTATTGAGCCGCGACAGGCAGGCGACAGACAGCTCAAGTACAAGACTCGCGCGTTTTCCCCATTACTGCGCGCCATGTCCATTCGTTGGTTCTTGCGCTCGCTGCGCAGTCGTCATGACTGGCGCGGTGCTGCGCCAAAACGCATAGCCTCCGGGCTGAAATACCTGCTGCGCTGCGCCCGCATGGCGCGGCGCCAGACTGCGTGGCTGCGCTTCGTGTATGGCTCGCCGCGATTGACCGCGCTCCTTGCGCACGATCCGCGCCTGCTCGAGCGCTGGCATCACCACTACATCAATCGCCAGTTCGGCCGCGCCAGGCGGATGGAAGTGGTGGCCGATCATTTCCGCTTCGCCTTCGTGCAGTTGCCGGAGGAGCTGGCCGACGGCGTATATCTGCGCGGCCACTATCGCATCGGCGAACTTGCTCTCAAGGACGGCAGCGAGCTGCGCATCGAATTGCGCCGCCCCACCGGCCGCAGCCGCGAAGGCGAAATGGCGCTGTGCCTGACCAACAGCCAGGACCAGGTGCTGTCCTCCGCGGTATTTACCATCGCCGACGAAGGCCACAGCCTGCTGATCGGCTGCATGCAGGGCGCCGCGACGGAACTGGGCCGCGAAGCGGTGCGCGAGCTGACCAAGCAATGCCACGGCCTGCGCCCGAAGAATCTGCTGTTCTCGCTGCTGCTGGCCTTCGCCGCCGAGTACGGCATCGAGCGCGTGCGCGGCGTCGCCAACCTGGCGCATCCGTTCGCCGGCGAGGCGGACAAGATCAAGGCGGACTACGACGCGTTCTGGCAGGAATGCCAGGGCGAGCCGCTCGCCGACGGTTTCTACGCCCTGCCCGGCCAGGAGCCGCTGCGCGACGAGACTCAGGTGGAGAGCAAGCACCGCTCCGCCTTCCGCAAGCGCGAGGCGCTGCGGCGCGAAGCCTGCGGCCTGCTGATTACCGCGCTGCGCGGCGAGGCCTGGCCGCTGGATCAGGCAGCCTGATCAAATAGACGGCTAAACGCGTTCGCGCTCCGCCCCGGGCACGCGCGTCTGCTTGTGTTCGGCGCGCGTCGCCTCGTACAGCTTGGCGTATTTGAGAAACGCATAGAACGCGTGGATGCGCGCGGCGATAAAGCCCGCCCAGCCGGAGCGGTAATGTCCGCGCAGCAGGTAATAGCGGAAGAACGCGGCCGCGGCATTGGTCAGCATGCGCAGGCGCAGACCGCGTGTGCGGCGGCCGGCGAGGTCAGCCACCTGCAGGGTTGAATAGCGGTTGGCCTTGTCCACGCGGCCGGCGATATCGCGCTCGCCGTAGTGATCCAGCACGAGGTCCAGCACGCCGACACTGCCGTCGACGGCGACTTCCTCGTGCACGCGGTGCTCGCTCATGCGCGCGCGGCGGCGGTCGAACAGGCGCACATAGTGATTGAGGCGGCTGCGCGGCGACTGCCATTGCCAGAAGATCCATTCGCGGCGCCATAGCAGGTAGCCGGCGTGCTCGGGATGGTCCAGCACGCGCTGGATGGTGCCGGCGGCGCCAGGCGGCATCGCTTCGTCGGAATCCAGCAGCAGCACCCAGTCATGCCGCGCCAGCTCGATCGCGGCCTGCTTCTGCGCGCTGTAGCCGGCGAAGGGCTGGGTTTCGATGCGCGCGCCGTAGTGCGCGGCGATGGCGAGGGTGGCATCGGTGGAACCCGAATCCAGCACCACCAACTCGTCGGCCCAGCGCACGCTGGCCAGGCAGGCGTCGAGCGTGGCGGCGCTGTTGTAGCTGGTCAGCACGACCGACAGGAGCTCACGCGCCATCGGCAGGCTCCGCGACCACGTACAGGCTGGCGCACCACAGGCCCAGTACCCAGGCGAACAGCAATCCCCACCACGCCGAGTAGAACGCCAGGTGCGTGTTGAGCGGGAACAGCATCACGGCCAGCGCCACCGTTGCGGGAAACGCTCGCGCGCGCGCGAGCGGTCCCACGGCGCGCCACTGCCGTACGGCGAACACCGCCGCAGCCAGCCACAGCACCAGGCCGATCGCACCGGTTTCGCTCAACACTTCCAGCACCAGCTGATGCGCATGGCAGGCGCCCTCGCCCGCGCCGCAGTTTTCGCCGGTCGCCACGAAGTGATCGTCCGCCGGCGCCACCTGCCGGTAGGCGTAGCGATAGCCGCGCACGCCGACGCCGTTGAGCGGATGCGCTTCGAACATCCACCAGCTGGTGCGCCAGATATCCAGCCGCCCGCTCAGCGCGGTATCGACCGCCTGATTCGAGCCCTGCAGCGCGAGCATGGTCTTCTCCATGCGCGCGTGGAAACGCTCGGAGGTCTTCCATGCCAAGCCGCCGGCCGCAACGGCAACCAATGCACCGGCACAACAAACCAGCAGAAAACGCTTCGCCGAACCCGCCTCGCGCCATGCGAACGCCAGCACCACCAGCGCATAGGTCAGCCACGAAGCGCGCGAACCGGACAGCAGCACCGGCCCCAGCACGGCCAGCCCGGCCAGCACCAGCCCCAGCCGCCCCCAGCGCCAGCGCGCGGCCCACAGCGCGAACGGCGCCAGCACCGCCAGCGATGGCCCGAGCTTGAGATTGTCGGCGCCGAAGATGCCGGACACGCGCTCCTCCTCGGCATGCCCGCCCAGGCTCCAGCCGGTCAACGCCTGCACCCACGCATCCAGCACCCACACGGCGAGCACCGCGGCGACGGCGATATACAGCGCTTCGAGCTTGCTCACGCGGCGGATCGCGAAGCAGGCATAGAGCCCCAGCGGCAGGTAGCGCAGCAGCGCCGCCACGGTCGACCAGCTCTTGCCCGGCGCCACCGCGCCGAAGCACGACAGCAGCGCCGCGCCGATATACGCCCCCAGCAGCCACAGCAGCAGCCGCGCGCCGGCATGCTCGGCCAGCGCGCGCGGATGCCGCGCGAACAGCATCAGCACGCCGAGCAGGCACAGCAAGGTGCCCAGCTCCGCACTGCGCCCGAACGGCAGCAGCGCGATCACCAGCCAGAACGGCAGCAGCGGCGAGCGCAGGGCGGCCTTGAGCGCGGGGAGAACAGGCATGCGGGAACCCGGTGGCGAGAGCCGGGGCATTGTAGGCGAGCCGCCACCATGCTCGTCATTCCGGCGCAGCCCGGACGAGCGCGTAGCGCGAAGAACGCCGCGGGGCGGCCCCGAAGGGGTGAGCGAAACGAATCATCCAGTGACGGGGCGCCGCCTGAAGATATGGACGCCACGAGCACGGCCCTGCGGGCTGCCGCGACAATCCGACCGTGACGTCACTGGATTCCGGCCTGCGCCGGAATGACGAGCGAGTCAGCTGGCGACCACTTCCTCGTACAGCGCCAGCGTGGCCTGCTGCATGTCGACCAGGCGGTAGCTCTGCAGCATGGGAATCGGCGGCGCCACGCGCAGCAGCTCGGCCGCGCGCTCCACCAGGCGTTCGCGGTCGCCCACCGGCACGCGGCCGGCCGGATACAGCTCGGCCAGCAGCTCGCCCACGCCGCCGTGGGCGTAGCCCAGCACGGGGCGGCACAGCGACAGCGCCTCGATCACGGTGCGGCCGAAGGACTCCGGCTTGTTGGACAGCTGCAGCACCAGCGCCGATACCGCGTAGATGTCGCGCACGTCGTTGCGCGGCGGCGTCAGCACCACCTGGGATTCGATGCCGCGCGCGCTGATCAGCTCGCGCAGCTCCGCCACATAGGCCTCGCGGCCCGGCTCGATCACGCCCAGCAGCAGCAGGCGCGCGTCGATGCCGCGGCGCTTGAGTTCGGCGATCAGCTCGATCGCGTCGTGGTGGCCCTTCAGGCGCGTGCCGCGGCCCGGCAGGGTCAGCAGCGGCGCGCCGGCCAGGCGCGGGAATTCGGTGAAGAAGGCTTTCTGCCAGGCGTCGTCCGGACGGTGGCCGTACGGAAACGCTTCCGGGTCGATGCCGCGCGGGATCACCCGCACGCGCGACGGCTCCAGCCAGCGGTAGTGGCTGAGCACGTAGTCGCGCAGGGTCTGCGAGACGGCGATCACGCGCTCGCCGCGCAGCAGGATCGAGCTGTAGCGGCCGGGCGAGTTCAGCCCGTGCACGGTGGTGACGAAATGCGGGCGGCGCGGCAGGCCGCGCAGCGCCCACCAGCCCAGCCAGGCCGGCAGGCGCGAGCGGGCGTGCACGATATCCGGCTGCAGCGCCGCCAGCTGGCGGCGCAGCGCGCCCACCCGCAGCAGGGTGCGCAGCGACTTGCGGCCGATATCCAGGGTGATGTGTTCGCTGCCCTCGGCTTCCAGCTGGCCGGCCAGGCGGCCGCCGGCCGAGATAACCACCGAACGGTGACCGGCCTGCACCAGCGCGCGCGCGACTTCCAGCGCCGACCGCTCGGCCCCGCCGGACTGCAGGGCCGGGATCAGCTGGACAACGGTCAACGACCGGGCTGGCGCGGCAACGGCGGACATGGACGGTTCGAGGAGGGCCTTCATCCTTGGGGACAAGCAGCAATCGTGCCGAATGCCGCCGCAGGTTCGAGGCGGGGCCTTGCCTGGCCCCGCGTAGTCAGTCGTTCAGGACGTAACGCGCGCCGCAGTAGGGACAGGCGGATTCGCCGCCATCTTCGACGATCGGCAGGTACACCTTCGGATGCGAGTTCCACAGCGCCATGCCCGGCAGCGGGCAGGACAACGGAAGGTCCTTGCGCGTCACTTCATAACGATTTTCGGCATTAGCCAAAATCTGACGTGCGGGCTCGGCGGGGGAAGCAGGCATGGGGTCAGGCTCCAGGCTGGACATCGGGCCGGCAATGGTAGCAGGCTGCACCGCCCGGCCGGCGCGGCGGGACAGGGAAGAACACGCTGTGAACCGGCTCTAAGCCGATTGTCATAGGACGGCTCCATCATCCGTCCGCCGGCGGTCCATCGACCGCCGAACCATCCAGCTTGAAGGGGAACACCCATGGATTTCGGAAAGATCATCGCCCGGGTGCGGGCGATCCTCACCTCGCCCAAAACCGAATGGCCGGTCATTGCCGCCGAGCCGGCCACCGTCCAGGGGCTCTATACCAACTACATCCTGATCGTCGCCGCCCTGCCGGCCATCGCGGGCTTCATCAAGAACAGCCTGATCGGCATCAGCCTGCTGGGCGTGACCTGGCGCGCGCCGTTCGGCTCGGGCCTGGCCGGCATGGTGCTGCAGTACGTGCTGTCGCTGGTGCTGGTCTATGTGATGTCGCTGATCGTCAACGCGCTGGCGCCGAGCTTCGGCGGCCAGAAGGATCCGGTGCAGGCGCTCAAGTCCGTGGCCTATGCCTGGACCGCCAGCTGGGTCGCCGGCGTGGCCGTCATCCTGCCGTGGATCGGCTGGCTGATCGCCCTGGCCGGCGGCGTCTACGCGATCTACCTGCTCTACCTCGGCCTGTCGGCGACCATGCACAGCCCGACCGAGAAAACGCCCGGCTATACGGCCGTCAGCATCATCATCGGCATCGTGCTGGGCTGGATCGTCAGCATGATCGTGGCTGCCGTGGTCGGCACCGCGGCGATGACCGGCGCGGCCATGAGCGGCGGCCATGTCACCTTCACCGGCGACAACGGCAGCGTCACCGTGGACAAGGACAGCGCGGCCGGCAAGCTGGCCGCGATGGGCGCGCGCGCCGAGCAGGCCAGCAAGGAGATGGAGGCCGCGCAGAAGTCCGGCGACACCGCCGCCCAGCAGGCCGCGATGAGCAAGATGATGGGCAACGACGGCAACGTGCAGTCGCTGGCGGCCGACCAGGTCAAGGCCTTCCTGCCGGACAGCGCGGCCGGCCTTAAGCGCGAAAGCCTGTCGGCCGAGCGCACCGCCGGCGTCGGCGTGCAGGTCAGCGTGGCGCGCGCCCGCTACGGCGACGGCGAGCACAGCATCGAGCTGGAAGTCTCCGACGCCGGCAGCATGAAAGGCATGATGGCGATGGCCAGCGCCTTCGCCGCCGAATCCGAGCAGCAGACCGACACCGGCTACGAAAAGACCTACAGCAAGGACGGCCGCATGGTGCACGAGTCCTGGGACAAGACCAGCAAAAGCGGCGAATACAGCGTGGTGGTCGGCCAGCGCTTCTCGGTCAAGGCCAGCGGCCAGGCCGAGATCGATCAGCTCAAGGCTGCGGTCAACAGCGTGGACCTGAGCAAGCTGGAGTCGCTGAAGGACGAAGGCGTCCGCAAGAACTGAAGTTCCCACGCCTGAACTTCCCAGGCCTGAAGTTCCCAGGCCGCAAACGAAAAGCCAGCGCCATCACGGCGCGGGCTTTTTTCATGGAGCGCCGCGAACGGCGCCCGCGGCGATCAATCCGCCTTCGGCACCGAAGCCTCGGTGGTGATGCGGATCTTGATCTCGTCGCTGACGTTCGGCACGTAGGCGCCCATGCCGAAGTCCGAGCGCTTCACCGTGGTGATGGCGTCGAAGCCGACGGTCTGCACCTTCAGCATCGGGTGCACGCCGCTCTTGTTGAGCTTGGCGTCCAGCACCACCGGCTTGGTCACGCCGTGCACGGTCAGGTCGCCGGTCACCTTGTACTTGCCGCCGCCGAGCGACTGCACCTTGGTGCTCTTGAAGGTGATGTTGGCGAACTTGTCGGCGTCGAAGAAATCCGGCTTCTTCAGGTGCTCGTCCAGCTTGGACACGTGGGTGTCCAGGTTGGCCAGCGGCAGGGTCACGTCGACCGAGGACTTGGCCGCGTCCTTTTCGTCGAACACCAGGGTGCCTTCGCCCAGGCCCAGGTTGGCGGTCGGGTTGGAGAAGCCGAAGTGGTTCCAGCTGAACAGCACATTGGTGTGGCCCGGGTCGAGCTTGTAGGTGACCGGGTCGGCCTGGGCGGTGACGGCGGCGCCGATCAGGCCGGCGAGAACGAGGTAACGAAGTGCACGCATGGGTAAGTCTCCGTGGAAGAGGGGTCTGCGGGACGGAACAATCGGGGCGGACGCAGCGCGATCAGGCGATGCGGCACGCCTCCTCGAACGACAGGCGCGGGCTGCGCGGGAACAGGTCGCGGCTGGCATCGCCGTAACCGAGATTGATCAGGAAGTTGGATTTCACCTTCGGCGTATCGGCGAAGAACGCCTGATCCACGCCGGCATTGTCGAAGCCGGACATCGGACCGCAGTCCAGGCCCGCCGCACGCGCCGCCATGATCAGGTAGGCGCCCTGCAGGGTGCCGTTGCGGAACGCGGTGGTGTCGATCGACGGCTGGTTGCCGGCGAACCAGCTGCGCGCATCGGCGTGCGGGAACAGGCGCGGCAGGTGTTCGTAGAACTCGTGGTCCATCGCCACGATCACGGTGACCGGCGCTTTCATGGTCTTGGCGCGGTTGCCTTCGGACAGGAACGGCTCGAGCCTGGCCTTCGCTTCGGCCGACTTCACGAACACGAAGCGCGCCGGCGAGGAGTTGGCGCTGGTCGGGCCGAACTTGGCCAGCTCATACACCCGCTGCAGCAGTTCGTCGCCGACCGGCTTGTCCAGGAAGGCGTTATAGGTGCGGGCCTCGCGGAACAACTGGTCCAGGGCGGCCTCGGAAAGCAACTCGCTCATGGGTATCCTTCGATGGAAGGCGCCGTCGGCGCCGTGACCCTGAAGTGTACGGGCACGCAAGGACGAACAGGACTGGGCCGGGTAGAACGTACTGTGGCGAGAATCGAAACAATCACGGGCTCGCGCCCCGCATGACCAGGCTGCACGGCGAATGCTGGGTGGTCACCGACGGCCGCGCCGGCAACGACCGCCAGGCCCTGGCCCTGGCCGAAGCGCTGGGCCTGCCGTTCCGCCATCTGGTGCTGGGCCTGCGCGCGCCGTGGTCCTGGTTCGCGCCGCGCCTGCTGCCCGGCGGCCGCTTCGCCCTGCCCGCGCCGCAGCGCCGCGGCATCGTGGTGCCGCCGTGGCCGGCGGCGATCGTCGGCTGCGGCCGCGCGGCGGCGTATTACACGCGGCTGGTGCGTGAACTGTCCGAAGGCGGCAGCTATGCCGTGCAGATTCTCGATCCGCGCCTGGACCCGGCGCACTGGGACACGGTGATCGCGCCGCGCCACGACGGCCTCGAAGGCCCGAACGTGCTGCGTCCGCTGGGCTCGCTCAATCCGGTCGACGAGGCCTGGCTGGCCGAAGGCCGCGACGTCTGCCCCGCCTTCGGCGATCTGCCGCAGCCGCGCGTGGCCGTGCTGGTGGGCGGGCCGCGCAAGGGCATTCCCATCGATGCGGCGTACGCCGAAGCATTGGCCGAACAGCTGCTGGCGCAGCAGCGGCGCGACGGCGGCAGCCTGCTTGCGCTGGCTTCGCGCCGTACGCCGGCCGCCGTGGTCGCGGTGCTGCGCGCGCGCTTCGCCGGCGTCCCCGGCGTGGTGTGGAGCAGCGAGGAAGACGGCGCCAATCCCTACCCCGCCGCGATGGGCTGGGCCGACCGCGTGGTGGTCACGCCCGACTCGATCAATATGCTCTCCGAAGCCTGCGCGATCGGCTGCCCGGTGCAGACGATGGTGCGCGCACCGCTGCCGGGCAAGTTCGCCAGGTTCCATCAGGCGCTGCGCGAGACGGGCTTGCTGCGCGAGCTCGATGACGATACTGGACCCGCGCGGCAGACGCCGCTGCGGGAAACACGCGCGATCGCCGCGACGGTGCGCGAGCGCATAGCCGCGCGCAACGCCGCCCGCGCCTGATAAATCCTCTGCGCCAGCAAACCCTCGCAACGTCCGGGAGATTCGTCATTCCTGCGAAAGCAGGACGAGCGCGCAGCGCGAAGAACGCCCGCAAGACGGCCCCGAAGGGGCGAGCGTAGCGAGTCATCCAGTGCCTTTAAGGCTCTGGACCCCAGCTTTCGCTGGGGTGACGAGCCCCCCCCTAACCTAAGGAGATTCGTCATTCCTGCGAAAGCAGGAATCTAGTGCCTTACAGGCTCTGGACCCCAGCTTTCGCTGGGGTGACGAGCCCCCCTAACCTAAGGAGATTCGTCATTCCTGCGAAAGCAGGAATCTAGTGCCTTACAGGCTCTGGACCCCAGCTTGACCAGCTTCGCTGTTGTGAAGCTCCTCGCTGGGGTGACGAGCCCGCTCACTAAACCGTCGCCGCCTTCGCGGCGAATTCGAAACCCAGTTCCGCCGTCACCCGCCGCACGTCCGCGCCCAGCGCATCCAGCTCCGGATCGCGCGGCGCGATGCGCGAGCGCAGGTCCAGCGTGCAGGCGAGCGCGCGGCGCAGCAGCTCGCCATGTGCGCGCGCGAACACCTCCGCCTGCGCCGCGTCGAGCAAGCCGCTGGTGCGGCAGGCTTCGATCAGGGCCGCGTTGGCGGTGGACATCAACAGCAAGGGCCGCTCCGCCGCATGCGCCAGCACCAGTCCCTGCAGCGCGAATTCGATATCGAGCAGGCCGCCGTGGCCCTGCTTCAGATCGAACAGCCGCTCGTCGGAGCGATCGCGCTCGGCGCGCCAGCGGCGGCGCATGTCGCTGACGTCGGCCAGCACGCGGACGTGGTCGCGCGGCACCGCCAGAATCTCGCGCCGCACTTCCAGCAGTTCCGCATTCAATGCCGCATCGCCCGCGACGGCGCGCGCGCGCTGCAAGGCCTGGTGTTCCCACGTCCAGGCGCGGCTGCGCTGGTATTGGGCGAACGCTTCCAGGCTGCTGACCAGCAGGCCCTTGGAACCGTCGGGACGCAGGCGCGTATCCACCTCGTACAAGCGGCCCGCGCGGGTCAGCACGGTCAGCCAGTTCATCACGCGCTGGGCCAGGCGCTGATACCAGCGCGAGCCTTCGATCGGGCGCGCGCCGTCGCTCATCGCATGCGCACGGCGGGTGTCGTAGACGAAGACCAGGTCGAGATCCGAAGCGAAGCCCAGCTCCTCGCCGCCGAGGCTGCCGTAGCCGAGCACGGCGAAACCCGTGCCCTCGCCCGGCAGGCGGCCATGCTGTTCGGTGAGTTCGCGTTCGGCCAAGGCCGTCACCGCGATCACCACCGACTCCGCCAAGGCGCCGAGACGGCGCGCCGTAGCGACCGCATCGGCACGGCCATCATTGAAAGCCAGGCCGAGGCGGAACGCCGTGCTGGCCTTGAATTCGTTGATGCGCTCCAGCTCCGCTTCCGCCTCGCGCTCGTCCAGCGTGCCCAGCGTGCGGCTGATTTCCGCGCTGATATCGGCGCGCTTCAGCGGCAATTGGTCGATGCGCGGATCGAGCACATCGTCCAGCAGCAGCGGCTGCGCGATCACGCGCTCGGCCAGGAAGGCGCTGCGCGCGAACAGCTCGGCGAGGCGGCGCCGCGCCGCTGGCTGCTCTTCCAGCAGGGCGAGATACGAAGAACGCCGCGCCACCGCCTGCACCAGGCGGCATAGCCGCAGCAGGCCCGGCACCGGCGCCGCGCTGTCGCGCGCCAGCGCCAGCAGCTGCGGCATCAGGCGGTCGAGCTGTTCGCGCGAGCGCGGCGGCATCGCGCGCACCGCGGCGGCCTGCGGCAGTTTCAGCAAGGCTTCGGCGGCTTCGGCGCCGGGCTGGAAGCCCGCCGCTTCGAGCATGCCGGGATCGATTTCTTCGGCGCAGACGCGCCGCCACAGCGCCACGTCTTCCACCGGCGCGCTGGCGGTGCGGCCGCCCTGCGGCACCAGCACCTCGGCGAATTCCTCGCTGACCACCGCGCGATGGCGCGCGAGTTCCGCGGCCAGTTCTTCCCACGAGGCATGGCCCAGGCCGAGCGCGATGCGTTCGCGGCTCAGCGCGTCCTCGGGAATATCGTGCGTCTGCGCATCGCGCAGCATCTGCACGCGGTTCTCCACCCGGCGCAGGAACACATACGCCTCGCGCAGCGCCTTCGCGCGCGCAGCGGCGATATGGCCGCGCGCTTCGCAGGCGGTCAGCGCCGGCAGCAGGCCGCGCACGCGCAGGCTGGGTTCGCGACCGCCGCGGATCAGCTGAGTGAGCTGCACGATAAATTCGACTTCGCGGATACCGCCGGGGCCGAGCTTGAGGTTATCGGCCAGATCCTTGCGCGCCACCTCGGCATCGATCAGCGCCTTCATCTCGCGCAGGCCGGCGAAGGCGGTGTAGTCCAGATATTTGCGATAGACGAACGGCCGCAGCAGTTCCTGCAGCTGCTTGCCGGCGTTGCGGTCGCCGGCCACGGCGCGCGCCTTGATCCACGCATAGCGTTCCCAGTCGCGGCCTTCGCTCTGGTAGTACTGCTCCATCGCGCTGAACGGCAGCGCCAGGCGCCCGGCATTGCCGAACGGACGCAGGCGCAGATCGACGCGCGCGCAGATGCCGTCGACGGTCGGCTCGGCCAGCAGGCGCACCAGCTGCCGGCCCATGCGTACGAAGTATTCGCTGTTGTCCAGCGGCCGCGGGCCGTCGCTCTGGCCGCCATGCGGATAAGCCAGCACCAGGTCGATATCCGAAGAGAAATTCAGCTCGCTGCCGCCGAGCTTGCCGAAGCCCACCACCAGCATGCGCTGCAGGGCGCCGTCGTGGTCGCGGCTATGGCCGTAGCGCGCCGCGAGCGCGCGTTCGGACCAGCTCAGCGCCGCGCCCAGCAGCACTTCGTAGAGCACGCTGGTGGCGGACAGCGTCTCCGGCAGTTCGTCCAGTCCGTTGACGTCGCGGAACACCAGCCGCAGCGCCTCGGCATGGCGGAAGCGGCGCAGCGTGGCCATGCAGGCGGCTTCGTCCGGATCGAGCTTCAGCGCCTCGATGCGCGTGCTGGCGTCGCCGCCGGCGCGCAGGCGTTCCAGCCCCTGCGGCGCCAGCAGCTGCGGCTGGCGGAACCAGATATCGAAGGCGAAATCGCTGGCCAGCAGCGCGCGGCGGATGCGCTCGGCCACGCCGGCGTCGTCGTGCAGCGCAACACCGGCCTGGCGGCAGCGGGCCGCGAGTTCCGCGTAGCGATCGTCGATCAGGGCGCGCAGCGCCGGGGATTCCTTGGCAGACATCGGGCCATTGTGCCCGCACAGCCGGTGCGCCGTCTCCGCGCGGCCGCATGTCGCCAAGATGACCGCCGGATGACCGCGAGAACCTGCAGCCTGGCCCCGCGTGCACCCGGCCGGCGGCCCTCACGTTGCCACAGCCTCAAAAGGACGCATCCGCCACGGACGCCGAACACATGGTTAATGCCGGCATCATTACATTCCGATGTCCAAGCCATGACAGCGCAATCCCCCAAGGACTGCCATGACCAAGACCCTTCCCCCTACAACCAGCCTCGCCCGCCGCGCCGTCCTGCCTCTGCTGCTGACGGTGATCTTCGTGCTGCTGACCGGCTGGCTGGACGGCGGCGAAGGTGTCGCGCCGCAGCAGCTGTTCCAGCAGCCGCTGTACCTGCTGGCCAATGCGCTGCCGGGCCTGCTGCTGGCGCTGCTGCTGATGGTGCTGAGCCGCCGGCCGCTGCTGTCGTTCGGCCTGGCCTTCCTGCTGCAGGGCGTGCTGTACGGGGTCAATGCGCTGAAGGTGCGCCAGCTCGGCACGCCGCTGATGCCGGCCGATTTCCGCATGGTCGGCCAGCTGCGCAAGGGCGGCCTGCATCTGCTCGGCGGTTATCTGCCCGCGTCGCCCTGGCCGTATCTCGCGCTCGCCGCGGGCATGGCGCTGGTGGTGCTGGCCTGGCGCAGGGAGCTGCCGGTGTTCCCGCGGCGCACCCACGGCAAGCGCCTGCTCGCCGGCGCCTCGACGGTGCTGGTGCTCGGTTCGCTGCTGGGCGGCATGCCGGCCTGGGGCCACTTCTACGACGGCGAGACGCTGTGGATGGAACCGTGGTCGGCTTCGTCCACCGCGCAGCACTCGGGACTGGTCAGTTCGCTGATGATGTTCCACCTGCACTTCGGCCAGCAGCGCAAGAAGGCCGATCCGAATGCGGCGATGCAGCTGATCGGCCAGGCCGACAGCGCGCTGCGCGAACGCATGCGCGGCGCGCCCAGCGATACCGGCGCGATGCCCGATATCGTGGTGGTGCAGAGCGAATCCTTCTTCGATCCTTCGATCCTCAAGGGCTTCGAGCACCACGACCTCACGCCGAACCTGCGCCGCCTCGCCCGGCAGGGCTACAGCGGCGCGCTGCATGTGCCGACCTTCGGCGGCGGCACCATCCGCACCGAGTTCGAGGTGCTGACCGGTCTGTCGCTGCGCTACTTCGACGATCTGCAGTTCCCCTATCTGCAGCTCAATACCAAGGTGGTGCCGGGCATGGTGCGCACGCTGCGCTCGCATGGCTACCGGACCATGGCGATCCACGGCAACAACCCCTCGTTCTGGAACCGCAGCACGGCGTTCCGCGCGATCGGCTTCGATCGTTTCGTATCGCAGGGCGGTTTCGTCAATGCGAAGGACCTGGACGGCCAGTACATGGCCGATCGCGCGATGACCGACGAGATCATGGCGCAGCTGAAGGACGCCGGCCCGCCGCAGTTCCTGTTCGCGATCAGCATCGAGGCGCATGGCCCCTACGACGTGGCGCCGGCCGATGCGGCCAAGCGCGATGCGATCCCGGTGCCCGATGGCCTTGCGGACGAGGACAAGACCGAGCTGCGCAACTACCTCTATCACATGCAGCACGCCGACGAAGAACTCGGCCGCCTCGCCGGCCTGCTGGCGCAGCGCGACCGTCCGACCCTGCTGCTGTTCTACGGCGACCACCTGCCGGGCCTGAGCGGCGCGTTCGAAACGCTGGGCTTCACCGACGGCAAGGACATGCTGAGCGAACCGGGTACCTGGCTGCTGGTCGATCCGCGCAACCAGGTGCAGCCGCAGCGCGAGGATCTCGCCTCGTGGATGCTGCCGGGCAAGCTGCTGGAACAGGCCGGCATCCACGACGATGCGTATTTCGCGCTGACCCAGGTGCTCGCCCCGCAGCTCGCCGCGCTTACCCGCGCGCCGGGCGCGCCGCCGCAGGCGGAAGACGGCGCCGAGCAGCACACCGATGCCGCGATGGAAAGCGTTGCCCTGCTGCGCCTGAAGGGCAAACTCGATCGCCTGCTGCCGCGCGCCGACGCCCTGACCGCACACGCCAGCAGCGAGCAAGCCGGCTTCGCGCAGGAGGGCGCGCCGCCCGCCGTCGCCACCGACGGCGTGCAGCAGTGACACCGCGCAAAGCGCGTTCCCACTAGCAGCGCAAAGAAAAACAAGAGTGCGTTGAACGGGTTTTTTACTGACGCGTGCGAGCGATTCAGCGAGATGTCCGCCGGCTTAAGCAAACCGGCGGTGCCCGAAAAAATTCAGGATTCAGCAGGCAAACGGCCTCTAGCGTGATTCCACCGCGGCACGTTGCGTCGCGGCACCCACATCGGAGGTTCACCCATGCGTAAGACCCTGCTTGCTGCTCTCGTCCTCTCGGCCAGCGTGCTGACCGCCCCGGCCTTCGCGCAGGCTCAGGCCGCCGCCAAGGCCGACGCGAGCGTCAACGCCGGCGCCGCGGTGCAGGACGCCACCAAGACCGCTGATTCCGCCACGACCACCGCGGGCGATACCGTGAAGAAGGCCGCGCACAAGGCCAAGCATGCCGGCCACAAGGCTGCGAAGACCACCGAAGCGGCCACCAGCGACGCCGCCGCCGGTGTCGAAGGCGCCACCTCGGTGAAGGCCGGCGCGAAGGTCGAAACGCCGGTCGCCGGCGCCGCGGTCGACACGAAGACCGACGCCAAGGCGGCAGCCGGCGGCAAGTAAGCGATCGAGTGACGCGGCGCCAAGGGCGCGCCCGCATCGAGCAACCCCGGGAGGCGGACTCCCGGGGTTTTCTTTTGGCGCAAAGAAAAACCCCGCCGAAGCGGGGTTCTTCTCGAAACAGGCAACGGTGAGACGGATCAGAAATCCATGCCGCCCATGCCGCCCATGCCGCCGCCCGCGCCGTGCGAATGGCCTTCTTCCTTCTTCGGCAGTTCGGTCACGGCCGCTTCGGTCGTGATGATCGAGCCGGCCACCGAGGCGGCGTACTGCAGCGCCGAACGGGTGACCTTTGTCGGGTCCAGGATGCCGAAGGCGATCATGTCGCCGAACTCGCCGGTGGCGGCGTTGTAGCCGAAGTTGCCCTGGCCTTCCTTCACCTTGTTGGCGATGACGGAGGGCTCTTCGCCGGCATTGGCCACGATCGCGCGCAGCGGAGCTTCCAGAGCGGCGATGGTGATCTTGATGCCGTGGTTCTGGTCTTCGTTGATGCCCTTCAGGCCGACCACGGCCTTCAGCGCACGGATCAGGGCGACGCCGCCGCCCGGCACCACGCCTTCCTCGACGGCCGCACGGGTGGCGTGCAGGGCGTCTTCGACGCGGGCCTTCTTTTCCTTCATCTCCACTTCGGTGGCTGCGCCGACCTTGATCACGGCCACGCCGCCGGCCAGCTTGGCCACGCGTTCCTGCAGCTTCTCGCGGTCGTAGTCGGAGGAGGTCTCCTCGATCTGCGCCTTGATCTGGCCGATGCGCGACTGGATCTTCTCCGCTTCGCCGGCGCCGTCGATGATCGTGGTGTTTTCCTTGGTGACCACGATCTTCTTCGCGCGGCCCAGATCCTGGATGGTGGCCTTCTCCAGCTGCAGGCCCACTTCCTCGGAAATGACCTGGCCGTTGGTCAGGATGGCCATGTCTTCCAGCATCGCCTTGCGGCGGTCGCCGAAGCCCGGCGCCTTCACGGCGGCAACCTTGACGATGCCGCGGATGGTGTTGACCACCAGGGTCGCCAGCGCCTCGCCTTCCACTTCCTCGGCGACGATCAGCAGCGGCTTGCCGGCCTTGGCCACGCCCTCGAGGATCGGCAGCAGCTCGCGCACGTTGGAGATCTTCTTGTCGTACAGCAGGATGAAGGGATCATCCAGTTCGACCTGCTGCGACTGCTGGTTGTTGATGAAGTACGGCGACAGGTAGCCGCGGTCGAACTGCATGCCCTCGACCACGTCCAGCTCGTTGTCCAGGCCCGAGCCTTCCTCGACGGTGATCACGCCTTCCTTGCCGACCTTCTTCATGGCGGTGGCGATGATTTCGCCGATGGCCGCGTCGGAGTTGGCGGAGATGGTGCCGACCTGGGCGATCGCCTTGTCGTCGGCGGTCGGGTTGGAGAGCTTCTTGAGCTCTTCCACCGCCGCGACCACGGCCTTGTCGATGCCGCGCTTGAGGTCCATCGGGTTCATGCCGGCGGCCACGGCCTTGAGGCCGTCCTGGATGAAGGCCTGGGCCAGCA
>Ga0207667_10000226_pt1 | contig 79075 bp, 77 predicted proteins | sample KBSCornC52_FD_184301 | JGI IMG/M metagenome (GOLD analysis project Ga0207667, IMG submission 184301) | Corn rhizosphere microbial communities from Kellogg Biological Station, Michigan, USA - KBS Corn C5-2 (SPAdes) (version 2) | ecosystem: Host-associated > Plants > Roots > Rhizosphere > Soil ... | reverse complement strand
TTGCCGGCTTCCCGGTCATCGACTTCAAGGCGAAGCTGACGGACGGCAAGTACCACGAAGTGGACTCGAACGCGCTGACGTTCGACATCGCGGCGCGCGCTGCGTTCCGCGAGCTTGCGGCGAGGGGTGCGGTCAAGCTGCTCGAGCCGATCATGAAAGTCGAGGTCGTGACGCCGGAGGAATTCCTCGGCGGCGTCATCGGCGATTTGAACTCGCGCCGTGGCCAGGTGCAGGGCACGGATAGCCGCGGCAACGCGCAGGTCGTGACCGCGATGGTCCCGCTCGCGAACATGTTCGGCTACATCAACACGCTGCGCTCGATGTCCCAGGGCCGTGCGCAGTACTCGATGGAATTCCATCACTACGAGGAAGTGCGACTGCCTGATGACGACGATCCGACATTTCGTCCGGCGATAGGTATGAGAGCTTGAATGCTATCCTTCGGACCGACCGCGAACAGTAATGCAACGCGTTTGCGACCGCACGGCAGTCGGGCACCAACTTGCAAAAAAAAAGCGGCGGTTCGAGTGAACCGCCGCCAGTTGAAAGCATTGCTCGCGCCTAATAGCGCGAAGCTCAATTTAAATCTTGTCTTGCTCAGTGATGCGCCAGCGATGATGCGGACTTCGAGCCTTTCTCGCCATGGTTCGGCGTCCCGCCGACCGTGTAAGTGTCGGTCAATGCCAGGAACCCGTCGCCGTTCAGCCCATCGTTCGTGATGTACATCTTGAACGTGCCGCCCGTGACGTACGGATAGGAGAAGGTCACATAGTAAGATGTGCTCGGCTGACCGGGGGTGATCATGCCGAAGGAAACCGTTTTCCCATCGAGCTTGAGGTTTCCCTGGAGCCCGACGCCGTACCATGTGGTGCAGGTGCTCGGATCGTCAGCGATGGACGAAACGCCACCCGAATTGGTGACTGTGAAGGAGTCGCAGAACCCGTCGAGCGTAATGTTGACGGGCTTACCCTTCGCCAGCGCGCTGCTTGCCGGTACGGCAACGATAGCCGCAGCAGCCAATGATACAAGAAGTTTTTTCATAGAAACCCTCCATCCATAGAAACGACTTCAATGTCGCCTCGCGAAAACTTTGCGTTCGACGTGCGGTGAGGGCAAGGCTTCAGCCGGATTTCAAATGTATCGATGTGTCGTGATGACCTGGCAACCATCGCGCGTGAAACCTGTCAGCACGCTTACTGTGAAGTTTCAAAATCGATACGTCGTGTTCAGGCGTCTTTCGGCTCGAGCGGCAGCAGCATCGGCACGCGCTTGCGGTAGGCATCGTAATCTGTGCCGAGTTCTTCGCGCAGGAAGTTTTCTTCCAATCGCGCTTTCATCCAGAGGCCGATGGTGATGACCGCGGCACCTGTGAGTCCAAGTACGGTGCCTTTGAGCGCTGCGGTTGCGTAGACCGCCAAAAGGATGCCGGTGTAGATCGGATGGCGCACGATGGCATAGGGCCCGGTGTCGACGACGCGATGATCGGCCTTCTTGGTCACCTGTCCGGACCACAGCGACCCGAGCCAGATGCGTGCCCACCAGCTGAATGCGAATCCGGCAACGATCAATCCGATAACAGGCCACACCGCGCCGAACGGAAGATACCAGAGACGCAGCGGGCCTTCGTAACCATGCGCGGGGACGAGGAAGATCAATCCGCCGGCGATCAGCACGATGCGATAGGCGGCCTCGCGGCCGAGACCGATGCGCTTTTCGACCGCGCTGCTCCAGGGTGCGGCCGCGGCCCAGGACAGTGCGAAGCCGATCCAGAGGATCACGACGGCGAGCACGGGCGTCACGGGCTGTCCTTTCCGCGGATGAGTTCGATCAGCGCGTGGAGGGTCGCGCGCGTATGCGCGACGTGCTCGCGGCCGACCTTCTTGAGCAGCGCGGCGTCAATGCGTTCGACCGCGGCGCGGGAGATCGCGGCGGCTTCGCGTCCGCGCGGGGTGAGCGTGACCGTCAGCCTGCGCCGGTCTTCGGGATCGATCTTGCGCTCGATATAACCGCGCAGCGCGAGCGTATCGACGAGTTGTCCCGCGGACTGCTTCGAAACCCCGAGACTGTCGATGATCTGCGCCAGCGGTGCCCCGCCGCGGCCAAGCGCGCCGATCACGAAGATGCCGTTCTTGGGGATGTCGTCGAGACCGGCCTCGATCAGCGCGATGCGAATGGCATCGCCATAGGCGAACCGCGCCGCGCGCAGCAGCGCGGCGAAAACAATGGGCTCATCGGCAGGGCGTTTCTCGGTCATGCCCCTCGATATAGTCCAATCTTCTGATAGTCAAATATTTTTACTTATTGGGAACTTCTGGCGAATGGCAGCGTTCTGCAGAGACACAGGCTGGGGAAAACCATGAGAGCTTTGGAAATCATCGTCGCGCTGATCGTGGCGCTGGTGGTCTTCGTCGTCGTGAAGCTGCTTGGCCTCGTGATCCATGTGGCCCTCGTCGCGGCGGCGGTCGGGCTGATCGCGGGCTTCATCATCGCGCGGATGTTCCGGCGCGACTGAACCTCAGACCGCGACCTGCAATTCCTTCAAGCCACGGAAGAACGGCATGGTGCGCCATTGCGGCTTTGCGTCCGGATCGGCAAGGCGCGCATCCGGGAATGCGTCGAAGAAGCTTGTGATTGCGACCTGCGCTTCGAGCCGCGCGAGCGGCGCGCCGATGCAGAGATGCAGTCCGCCCCCGAATGCGACATGCGGCGCATCTTTGCGTGCGATGTCGAAGCGGTGCGGATCGGGGAACGCCGCCGGATCGCGATTGGCGCCGCGCAGCGATGCGAACAATGATTGGCTCTGTTTCACCGGACAGCCGCCGACCTCCAGGTCGCGCGGTGCGATGCGTCCGGTGATGTCGACCGGCGATTCGTAGCGCAGCACTTCCTCGACCGCGTTGTTGATCAGCGAGGGATCGGCTTTCAGTTTGCCAAGCTCCGCAGGATGCGTGAGGAACAGCCAGATCGCATTGCCGATGAGATCGGTGGTGGTGAGGTTGCCGCCGATGAGAAGGCCCTGAAGGTTGTTCGAGATCTCGCCAGCGCCCAGCGGCGCGCCTTCGGCCTGCAAGAGCATCATGTCGCTGACGAGATCGTCTTTCGGCTCCGCGCGGCGCCGCAGCATCAGCTCGCCCATATAGGCCGACATGGCGTTGGTGCAGACGACGAGGCGCTGCGTCTCTTCCTCGGAGCGGAAGGGATTGAGGCCGAGTATCGCACCCTCGCTCCATTCGCGGAATTCGGTGAGGCGGCTCTCATCCACGCCCAGGATGCGCGCGATGACGTCGATGGGCACGCGCAGTGCGAATGCGTCCATCGCATCGAACGTCTGCTGGCCCCTTAGCGGTGCGAGATATTGATCGACGACCTGCTGCACCAGCGGCTTGCACTTGGCGACACGCTTGTAGAGCGCCTTGGCGAACGGCCCGCGGATGCGCATGTGATCGGGCTCGTCCATGAGCAGGATGCCGGAGCGCGCTTCTTCCTCGGACATGCGGATGCCTTCGACGCGCTGTTCGAGCAGCGCGCGCTGGATGGTGGCGGCTTCCTCCGCGCGCTCGGGGCTGCGCCACATCGTGGTGTCGCCGAGCACCGAGCGGACATCGGCATGGCGGGTCAGGATGAAGGTGCCCGCCTGGGTATCGCGATACACCGGACAGGCGCCGCGCAGCCGGTCGAGAAGCTTGTGCGGATCGGCGTTGAAGTCCGGATTCAGGGGTGTGAGCTGGAAAACGCCGGGAAGGGGAGTATCGCTCATAACGCACCTGACATTTTGTCAGGCACGATAATAGCGCGGCCGGACACCCGCCGTGAAGCCCGGCCGGCGATCACAAGTCCGGGTTCTGCTGTTGCCCCTCCGCCAAAATCTATCTAGGATTGCTACACTGTTTCACGGGGGAGGCTGTCTCGTGAATGCGATCTCTTACACAAACAGAATTCTGATCTGTGCTTTGCTGTGCGGCATTGCCGTGCCTTCGTTTGCGCAGACGGGACTGCTCAAGGGCGGTACGCCTGTGAAACCGATCGCGCCGTTGCCGCTGCAGCAATCGCCGCCGCAAGGCTATTTCAGTTTCAAAGGCCAGCAGGTCGGCACCGCGACCCCTGGAACGACGTACATCGTCGTCGAAACGAGAATGGTGCCCACGCTAAACGGCCAGGACACCTGGTTGCTGGTGCAGAACAGGGATGACCCCAAACAGACAGGCTGGATCTATACCGGCTCGGACGGGAATCCGTATCAGAACGTCGTTCACTGAAGGAGCGCGCGATGCCAAACGTTGCCATCCATTCCGAACTCAGCACGATCGTCGCCAATATCGCGGGCGTGACCATCTTGATCGCCTGCTACGTGTTCGGGGTGTGGTTGAGGAACTACATCTATCCCACGGACTCGACGACACCGCTCAAGCGCCAGCTTATGGCAGCGATCCCGATCGGGCTTGTGACGATGGGCGTCTATGCGAAGACGAGCTTTCCCGGTCTCGATTATTCGCACGACGGCGTCTTCGATACTGCGATCATGTTCGGCTATGCCGTCGTGTTCGGCATGCTGTCGCGCGAGTCGCTCGAGAAAATGCTCTCCGCGGCCGGTCGCAGTGTGCCTGCAGCGCCAACGAACGGGCCCCAGCCGAACGCCGGCCTCGCGCCCCCACCGAACGCACCAGCGGTCTAGGCGGTCGCACGCCCGGCATCCCGCACCCGCGACCGTGCTAGGGGGATGCGGGAAGCGAAAGCATTCCCGTCGCGACGACGGCAACGGTCCAGAAGAATAGCGCGAACCCGGCTGCCCATCTTGTGTCGCCCAAAAGGTCTCGAAAATTTTCGTCCTGTGGCAGACCAGCCGATCTTCCCAACAGGACGATCCTTCCGAGCCGGCGGGCGCCCCCGCTGAATTGAGAATAGTACTGCGTACGGCCGCAGTTGCGGTGTGACAGGTCGCGCGTCCAGAACGCGGGATCGTTGTCCACGATCCGGCGCACCAGAACGTTTGCCATGCGCACATAGCTCACCGACCAGTAGGCGCAGGCGAGCCACGCTACCGCGGCGATTGCCGTCGTGAGATTCACGGACGCGCTCACTTATGAATAGTTCGGCTCGCGCTTTTCGAGGAAGGCCGCCACGCCTTCGCGAAAATTCTCGCCCTGGGCTGCCAGGATCTGGTTGCGGTCTTCCATCGCGATCACGGCCTCGAGGCTTTGCGCGTCGATGGCGTGGTTCAGCGCCTCCTTGGTCAGGCGCAAGCCCAGCGGCGTCGCGTGCAGCATGTCCTTGAGATAGGCGCGCGCTTCTGCTTCCAACGCATCGGGCTCGACGATCTTCGCGATCAGGCCGAGTTCGCGCCCGCGCTCCGCATCGATGAAGCGGCCGGTCAGCATGTATTCCGACGCGGCGGATGCCCCGATCATCCGTGGCAGGAAATAGGACACCCCGATATCGCAGGCCGAAAGCCCGATCCGGATGAAGGCGGCGTTCATGCGCGCATCCGGCGTGGCGATACGCACATCGGAGGCCAGCGCCAGCGCGAAACCGCCGCCGCTGGCCGGGCCATTTACGAGCGCGATTATGGGTTGCGGGCAGCGGCGCATGGCGATCACGATCTCGCTGATGCGGCGCTGGCCGGTGAGGCGTTCGCCGGTCGTCGACGGCGCGTTGCGCTCCTCACGCTCTTTGAGATCGAGACCGGCGCAGAAGCCGCGGCCGGCACCGGCGAGCACCACCACGCGGATGTCATGCCGCCAATAGAGCCCGACGAAGAGATCGCGCAGCTCCTCGACCAGCGCGCGGTTGAGCGCGTTCAACCGCTCCGGCCGGTTCATGGTGACCCACAGCGCCGGGCCGTCCTGCCTGACGATTAGATGCTGGTAATCCATCGTAACGCTCCCGATTTTTGCTGGCGGGAGTTTGCGAGAGGACGTTCGTAAATCCTAGTGCCCTGGCCTGTGCGGATGGAGCTGGAAGTTGACTCGCGGTCAGGGCTTCACGAACCGATAGGCGAAGCGATCGGTCTTTCCCTTGATCGAGGGGTCGAACACCTTGATCGAGTGCGGATCGTCCTTGTTCGCGAGTACGGTGCTCTCCGCGTCCAGTACGAAGCCGGCCGCCACCACCTCCTCGCGGACGGATGCGGGGTCGATCCGATGCAGAGCCTGGGCGTCGCCCGTGCCCGCCCCTGCGGCGGCGGCATGGTCGACGATGACGTAGCACCCACCGGGCTTCAGCCGTGCGTAGACAGCTCGGTTGAAGCCGGCCGCCGTCGCGCCCTTCTTCTGCATCAGCGCTGTGTGGAGATCGTGGTAGAACAAGTGCAGCCACAGGACATCCGCGGGCTGCGTGACCTGCGGCATCGCGACGAGGTCCGCCGAGACGGCTTCGACGTTCTCTCGGCCCGGCTCCTTCGCAAGCGCCCGCATGAGGCCGACCGGATCGTTCTTGAAGTCGGCGACTTCGGCCGGCACGAAGCTGTAGACCCGACCTTCGGGTCCCACGACGTCGGAGAACAGGCGCGTCCAATCGCCGTCGCCTGGGTAAACATCAATGACAGTGGAGCCCGCATGGACTCGTGCGAACTGGATCAACTCGGATTGCTTGGATTGGTCGTACATCGATAACTCCTTTACGGTTGGGCATTCGACGAGAGCACAACGCGCAGGGCTGGAAGACGGCCAGCGCTACAGCGGTCCGGACGCGTCCACCCTCGCAGCCCGCGCCAGGGCTTGCGTGTCGATATACTCCCGGATCTTCGTCAGCTTGCCGTTTTGAACGGTGATGGCGAAGACCCAATCGTCCTTGAACGGCTTGTTCGTGGCTTTGATTTTCCCGGTCGCGACGCCGACGACCAGAACCCGGTCTCCCTGCGCGACGAACTCCCGGGGCTCCGTGGACGTTTCCATCGTTTTGGATACCTTCTGAAGCACATCCGCCAATCCCGCGTGCCCGCGGTGCGTGCCAGCCAGTGGCCAGTCCTCGCCCGGAATGATCCACTCGATGTCTTCGGCAACCAGCGCCAGCAGACCGTCCTTGTCGCCACGGCCGATCGCGGCGAAGAAGTCCTTTACGGTCTGGACGTTCTTTTCGGTACTCATAAGAATTTCTCCATTTCCTTCGCATCGGATCGCGCTCGATCCGATCGCACGTATCGTGTTCCTGCCGAGGCAGACGTCGTGTTCATCCGTCGAACTTGACCAAGTCCTTGAAGATCAGCCGGCCCCAGGTGTTTCCGCGCGCCTGCACAAGCAGTCCGCCTTCGGAAAGGCCACCAAGAGTGATCGGCGCGAACCCGAGATTTTCCGCAAGCGCGCCAATCTGATCTGCGGCGCCGTCATCGTCGCTCGCCAGGAACACGACTCTCTTGCCGCCGTGTACCGCCGGATCCTGGTCAAGGACGGCAGCGAGCAAATGGTTGAAGCCCTTTACCAGTCTAGCGCCAGTGAAAGCCTGCGCGACGGCCTTGGAAGAAGGCTGTCCTCCCAGTTTCTCGGGAGGCACGCCATAGGCATTGGTCACATCGATGATGGTCTTCCCCTGCCAGCTGGGCAGCGCCTTCGCGACATCCGGGTGCGCCTCGAAACGAACGGCCAAAAAGATGACGTCCGCCTTGACGGCTTCCGCCAATGTTTTGGGAAGGACCTTGGGTCCGATTGCGGCCGCATCGGCTGCAAAGCTTTTCGGGTCGTGCGTGGTTGCCACGGACACTTCAATGCCCTTGCGGGCAAACGCCTTGGCAAGAGCATGGCCGATCTTGCCGAAGCCGATGATTGCATAGCTCATGTTGCTTCTCCGATCTTGTGTAGACGCGCCGGGGGTCAGACCTGCGCCATGCCGCCATCCACGGCCAGATCCACGCCGGTGATATAAGAACCTTCATCGGAGGCGAGGAACGTGACGGCAGCCGCAATTTCTTCTGGCTCGCCCCTACGACCCATCGGGATCTGTGTGGTGAACTGAGCGACCGCCTGCTCGACCTGTTCAGCCGTAAGACCCGTCGTCGTCGCCAGAGCCGGGGTATCGATTGCGCCAGGGCTCATGCAATTCACGCGGATCTTGCGGTCTTTCAGTTCCAGTGTCCAAGCGCGCGCAAAGTTGCGGACGGCCGCTTTGCTCGCGGCGTAAGCACTGAACCCTGGCAGCCCCAACACGTTCGACACGGAAGAGGTCAGGATAATCGAACCGCCCTCCTTGAAGAGGGGAAGGGCCTTCTGCACCGTAAAGAACACACCCTTCACGTTCACATCGAAGGTCTGGTCAAAATGGGCCTCGGTAGCGACCGCGAGCGGTGCGATGGTCCCTGCGCCCGCGTTCGCAAAGAGAATGTCGATGTGGCCATGTTTCTCTCTCACGATGGCATAGAGGCGGTCCAAATCTTCCAAGCGCGACACGTCGCCCACGACCGTCGTAACGTTTCTCTTGATGGAGGCTGCGGCCTCCTTCAGCTCTTTCTCTCGCCGCCCGGTGATCACGACGTGCGCACCTTCTTCCACGAAACGTTTGGCTGTCGCCAAACCGATTCCGCTGCTTCCGCCTGTGATGACTGCGATCTTGCCTTCGAGTTTTTTCATAATCTTTTTCCTTTGATTGTTCGTGGGCCAGCCACGGGACGGCGTCGTGTCAGAGTTGCGCCAGGCCGCCGTCTACGGCGACCTCGCTGGCGGTCATGAAGCTGCTGTCCGGCGATGCGAGAAAGGCGGCCACGGCCGCGATCTCCGACGGATCGGCCATGCGTTGGAGCGGTGTCATCGCGCCGTACGCCTTCTGGCCCTCCTCGCCCAGCGCTTCCTTCGCGAGTTCGGTCGCCGTCGGCCCGGGCGACAGCACGTTTACCCGGATGCCGGTGCCCTTCAGGTCTTCCGCCCAGGTCCGCGCGAGGTTGCGCACGGCCGCCTTGCTCGCGCTGTAGGCAGTGAATCCCGGAGCGCCCGTGGTGCCGGCGCTCGATCCGGTCAGGATGATCGAACCGCCCTTGCCCATCAGCGGCAACGCCTTCTGGACCGTGAAGATCGTACCCTTCACATTGGTGTCGAAGGTTTCGTCGATGTGCTTCGCGGTGATCTCGCCGAGCTTAAGCGGGCTTCCCGCCCCGGCATTGGCGAAGACGATGTCGAGGGTTCCGCGCTCGGCCTTTACCGCGGCATAGAGCCGGTCGAGGTCGGCCTCGTTCGAGACCGAGCCCTTCACCGCGCGGGCGTTGGGCCCGAGTTCGGTCAGAGCGGCGTCAAGCACTTCCTGCCGGCGGCCAAAGATGAAAACGAAGGCGCCTTCTTCGATGAAGCGCTTTGCCGAGGCGAGGCCGATGCCCGTAGCGCCGCCGGTGATCACGGCGGTCTTTCCATTCAGTCTGGCCATGTCGTGCATCTTTCGTTTGTGTTGTTCCGCCAGCGCGATATGTGCCCTGGCCGGCTCTCGTCGATGAGTTACGTGGGGAGTCCGCGATCAGGTTGGTATTCCTGAATCCACGACATCGGTTGTGCGTAAACGCACCGCTTGCCTGAATGTTGCCAAATGGATCGAGGGGATACCCTTGCCACCGCCGCGAGGTTGCCCATCGGGTCGCTCGCGGGCCGCCGTGCTATTTCTCTGCGATCAAGCTGCCGCTGGTCAGCCGCCAAGACCCGCAAGGCCCGCGATTAGCGGTGCATATGCGGAAAGCCTGCGGGACAGAAACTCCGTGAAAAGCCGCACGCGCTTGGTCTTGCGCGTCTCGCCGTGCGTGAGAAGCCAGAGCGTGCCGTGCTTGTGCAGGACGGTGCCCGGCACTCTTGCCAGCAGCGGGTCGGCATCTCCGATGAAGCAAGGAAGCACCGTCATCCCGAGTCCTTGCCGTACCGCGGCGATCTGCGCCTCGCCATCCGTGGTCTTGAACATAACATCCGCGGCGGGCACCTCACCCCCGCGCGCCCAGTCCGAGATGCCATTCTGGCTGATGACGATCCACCGGATGCGATCGGCCTCTCCCGCGCGCCAGGCGGCAAGCAGGTCGCGGGACATGTAGACGCCACCGAATACCTCCGGCCCCTTCAGGCCATGAAGATTGAGTGGCAAGGTGTTGCGATCGTAGACGACGCGGATCGCGACATCGGCCTCTCGGTTGGTCAGATTCACCAACTCACCGGAGGGCAGGATCTCAATCTCGACCTCGGGATGAAGGCGCGCGAAATCGGCGAAATCCGGCATGAGCAGGTGTGTCGCAAGGGTCGGCGCCAGCGTCACCCGCAGCCGCCCGCGCACGCTCTGGTCGCGACCGAAGACACGCGTCTCCAGCCGGTTCGATGACGCTTCCATCTGCTCCGCAAATTCGAGGATCTCCTCCCCGGCATCGGTCAGGCGATAGCCGGACGGCAGCTTCTCGAACATCTGCGCCCCGAGGCGCTCTTCGAACTGTGCGATGCGTCGCAACACGGTGGAATGGGTCACGTCAAGGCGCTCAGCCGCCGCCCGAACCGACCCTTCGCGCGCTACCGCCAGGAAATAGCGAACGTCTTCCCAATCCGTCATCTGCGCGCGCCTACAATCATGAGCGGTCAGGGATTTCGCATTGATGCCAGGGGCCGATCGTAGCATCGCCGGTTAGAATTCGCACCACCCGGGTCCCTGCCGAGCGTTTGGCAGCGTCCTTCAATTCCACGGATTTGGGTCTGAGATACGCGTATCGGCGATTTCAACCTGTTCTGCCTCTTTGGTCAGGTTTGCTACTTAAACCAGCTCCAAGGCCGGGCAGTGCCAATAAAGCAAATACCAAATCAGCATTTGGAAACGACGGTACAACGCTAGCCGGTCGGACACGGGCGTTTCACGTTGCTATGCCGCGTGATGGGACGTTGCCATTTCAGGAGCGATCTCGACGACGCGCTCGGGCGGCAAATGTACGCGCGCTATGGTCCCCTTTCCAAGTTCGCTTGCGATAGTGAAAACGCCGCCGTGCAATTCGACAATAGATTTTACGATGGGTAGTCCAAGGCCCGCACCGCCGTGAGAACGGGCATAGATGCTCTCCACCTGCGCGAACGGTTCCATGACGAGTTGGATCTTGTCCGCGGGTATACCCTCGCCGCTATCTTGCACAAGCAAGTCCACGCCGCCGTTTTCCGCGCGTTCTGTACGGACCTCGATAAAGCCTCCTGGATCGGTAAACTTCACGGCGTTTGAAACCAGATTTATCACCACTTGCCGCAGCCTCACCTCGTCGCCGCGTATGAGCACATCGCCGTCGCCAGACAAACGAATTTCCTTACCGGCAATTGTGTCGCGGCCACCCAGCAGCAATAAGGCGTGATCCACGACATCACCCAGTCTCAAGACGCGATCAGAAAGCTCTACCTTCCCCGCTTCGATCCGGGCCATATCCAAAACGGCATTCAAAACGGCCAGAAGGTGCCGACCACCGTCAGCGATGTCGCGCAAATATTCCATCATTTTCTCACGCTTTATCCCACCACCAAGCATGAGATCTGAGAAACCGATGATCGCATTCAAAGGGGTACGCAACTCATGGCTCATATTTGCGAGGAAATGGCTCTTTGCACGGTTTGCCTGCTGGGCCGCTTCCATCGCGATCCGCAGCTCAGCTTCAGCCTCCGCGCGTCTCGCAAGCGTATCCACAAGCTTTAGATTTCTCTGCGCGATCTCTTTCTGGTGGCGCTTTAAGATCCTGTGCCGCCATGCGAGCCACACGAGCAGAAAGATGGCGACAACGATGATCCCGGATAGCACGAGCAGCTGAATCTCCACCTGCGACTGGCGAAGATGCATGTCGCGCTCCAAACCGGCGGATTTAAGATGTTCGATTTCGAGATCTTGTCTCGCAAAGTCGAATTGCGCACCGAGGAGAGCAAGATTGGTTGAAGCGGCGAGTGATCGGCCTTGGTCGTCCAGCCGCTTAAACGCCTCAAAGTGCGCCATCGCGAGCGGCAAATCGCCCTGTGCGCGATAAATCAGATACGCAATCTGGTGCATGTCACGAAATGTCGGCGTCGTAGTCTTCAAGTCAACGCCGTGAAATGCTCTCTGTAAGTCGGCAGCCGCGGAATGCAGGTCGCCGCGTTCATAATCGATTTCGGCTTTTGCACCCCACGAGAAGCGCCCTTCCCCATCCTGGTCCGTGTCCGCCTCAAGTTTCAGAGCCCGGTTTACCGCGCGCTCGGCTTCGGCGATTTTTCCAATTCTGGTGTAGCTTGTCGCGAGGCTATTGAGGATGTTCACCTGCAGCGCGACACTCTTCAATGAAGAGGCAACTGCCAAAGCCTGCGCGAAACGAGGGATAGCTTGTTCGTAGCGACCCATCTGCTGAAAGGCAAAGCCAAGATTGTTTGCAATGCCGATCGCGATCGCCCGATCACCAGAATAAGCCTCCGCTGCCTCGTTGTAGTATCGGATCTCGCGGTTGAAGTCGTGCGCCTTGTCGTAAAGACCTCCCAGATCCAGCAGTACGATCGCCTGGCTACGGCCAATCCCCAGCCGTACGTAAATCTCGTGAGCTTGTTGATAATTCTTGAGGGCAAGCGCGAAATCGCCTGCTGAATCGGCAATGGCCGCGCGCGCGAGCGCCAGATCGCCGTCCAGCTTCGAAAGTTTGTGCTTATCCGCGACAAATTCAGAGGCTCTCGCTATTAGCCTGTGTGCTTCCGCGTTGCGATCGGTGCGATTCAACGCTTCTGCTTCGAGGCAGAGAGCGGCCGCGATGGCTTCTCGATATCCTGCAGTTCCTCTCAAAGTTTCTGCGATTGAAGCCGCGTGCTGCGCCACGCCCAGGGCAGCATCGGGGTGCGCCATCATCAGGCCTTGTGACTGGGCGACGAGACGGTTGAATTCATTTTGTTCCGGCCAGCGGTTTCCCGTTCCCAAGGCGGCGGCGCCGGGATGGCATGCGAAAAAGAGTGCGATCAGGCAAAGGGGTGCTGCCAGATTGCTGATTCCGGCAAGCAGCCGTGCCAAAGCCCTCGCACCGCTGTGGCGCGACGAATCGAACAACCCGGCATTCCAGCGGCTCTTATCGGAACCCGATCGCGGCAATATCGTGTCCTAACCGGTTTGGGGGCAGACCACCTTTGTCGCCAGCAAACTCCCATAGCGATCTTTACGGGTCGTAAAATCACCGGCCGCACCCGCCGAGAAAAGGCCGCAACCCCAACCGGATTTTCGAATATGCCGACCACCAGCGCGGCGACGGTTTCTAACCTCTTGACAATGGTTAATAAATCCTTAATTGTTGATAACCTTGGCGGGTTTAGGGGATGGCGGCGTGGCCGCCGGTCGATTGACCCGCCTGTTAGGATCAGGAGAACGGGCAAGCCATGAACACCGAAGCAAGTTTCATCATTGCGGATCTGGACGTAGAGCTGTCAGCAATCGGCGGTTACGACTCAATCAGCGGCATGCCCTGCGGCTGTCTTCACGGTCCGATTCGTCCCTATCTCCGCCCCCTGAATGCGGGTGATGTACCGAATCTGGCGCCAAGCGCTGACTGACAAGAGCGGCATTTGTCGTTTTTCCGCATGCGTCGGACCGTGAGGTCTGAAGCAGAGGTTTTGTTTAATCGCACGTGCAAAAAAGGAGACTTAGCCGTCTCCTTTTTTCTTGCGCGAAACGGCCCAAAGGGTCAAAGCAATGCGCATAGATATGCCGCAATGCGGTTTCGGATAGTGCAACTGGGCGGTAAGAGTGGTTTTGTCCAATGAAAGCGACAAATTCTATCGGCTCATCGGCGAACTTGACCACCTCCTGGTAAAAGGTGCCGGTGATCGGTTCTGGTCGGCAAGACCGATATTTGCCGAAATGGATCGGTCGTTCCTGAACGGCTGGATCACCTGCCGCTTGAAGGAATTGCAAGACCATAGAGACTTCCTCGTCTTCCGGGACCGCAATTCTCTGACGATCAACGTCACCAAGGCCTACGCCATCTCGCTGGCGACGATCGACGAACCGCCGGCCAATTTGTTTCTGTATCCGCAACACTACATTGCTCGCAATGTGGGGCGCACGCCGCTCAAAGTCCGTCGCTACAGATGTGACCGGCCCATTAGAAACGACGTCTATGACCCCGATGTGCGCCTCGTACCGCGCGACGAGTTCGACCTCCTTCCCGATGAGGTGCTCGAACGGGACGGGCATGGCGATGTGGTGGACTGGCAGTCTGACGGCGCTCCCGGCTATCTGTTGCGACTGCATTCAGAATCTCTCGGTCAGTATGAGTGGGCGTTCGACAGGACGACTCTCGCGCCGAAAGGCGTAACGGTCCTTGATGCCTCTTCCAGCCAGGTTGCGACAGCCATGCAAATGTTGACGGCGCTGGACGTCCCCGTCGACAGAGACTTCATTGAAGCGGGGTTGGGATCGCCGGACTTCCATGTGCGGTGGGAAACCCTAAAAATGGTAAATCGCGTTGCGCCCGAGTTGGTCCGGGAGACGTTGGAGCGTTTGACGGCTGACCCCCATCCGGCGATACGCCGTGCCGCAGAAAAAACACTGTCGCTCAATGCAACAAAGCAGACGATGGACGGCTGAGGATGGCGATTTCGTTTCAAGCCAGGACCGATGTAGCGCCGATGGAAGTCGAAGATTTCATCGACACTCTGCAGAGAGTTTACAAAGGCAATTCACTCGATGCGATGCATACCGTTGCCGAGATATTCCAAAGCGTGGCTGCCAACCGTGAGTTTCTCCGGGACGCTTTACTCAATGAGCTGAAGCGCATTGCAGAGCAGCAGAATCTCGTAAGCTTTGCGCCGCAATCGTTCATCATTCATAGGGCGCATCCGTTTTCCTTGCGGCTGAATTTGTGGTTGCCGCCCGTGGGCAGCGATAGAAAGATCGAGCAGGAAGCGCGCGTTTATTCATACGAGCGAGCCCATGATCATAACTTCAGCTTGCTGACTGTTGGCGCTGGGGGGCCGGGCTACAAGACTCGCATATTCGAATATGATCGTAAGTCCATTTCAGGCTACGCTGGGGAACCGGTGGAGATGACACATCTTGAGGACACGATGCTTCCTCCCGGAAAGGCGATGATCTACCGGCCTCTTCGAGACGTCCACGTTCAGCTGCCGCCGGATCAGCCTTCGCTGTCCTTGAACCTTCTCATCGAGGAACAGGATATCGTAGAAGTCCCGCAGTATTTCTTTGATCTCGCGACGCACTCAGTCGTTATTATGAACGACAATGAGGTAGGACGGAGAGTGAGCTTCCTCGAAGCCGTAGGGCAATTCGCAGATGAGAATTGCGTACCCTTATTGTTCGACGTCGCCCGTCAAAACCACAACCCCCTCATTAGAGCTGCGGCGCTCCATGCAATCCGAACCGGTTTTCCAGAGCGGGACGCCGAGATAGCGCAGATTGCAAGAGCTGATGGCCACCCTGTTGTCCTTCGAGAAGCACGGATTTTCGAAAAAACGCACTGACCGCCAAGTTGCTGCGACGCAAAGCGCAGATCCTCCGCGAAATAGCAGTGCAAGAGGTGGCTTATCGCGGTGCGACGAACAGATATCCGCTTCTCGTCACAATTTATTAGGCACGCAATGCCCGTACGTTGCGCACGCTATCCAACCAATCCCGAATTTCGTCGGACGTTTCAATGCATTCCGCAAGAAGTGTGGCTGCAAGCGTGTTGGCCAGGGCAATTTCTCCTTTGCGGCATGCGGTGTTGAGGATTCGAGCGATTGAGCAGGCGCGCTCCGCCCCGATGTTTCCAGACGTACTAACGATGACATGCGATGCTCGTTCGATGTCCGGCAAATTTTCGCTCGTCACTTCGCGCCGAATGACCTCCAAATGGCGGTCCGTATCGAGCAAATAAAGACAAAGTAGATCGCGTACGTTCTCAAGCGGCAACACGGAAAGCAGGCTGTCGATTTTGTAGGGCGAGAGAGCTGGAAGCTCTAGTGCACGAGCGGTTTCTTCGGCACTCGAAGCCTCCAAGGGGACGTCCGAACTCAAAAACTCCCCAGGCGGCAAATTTGCCGAGACATTTTTGGCAACCTTCACAAGTTCTGCAAACAATGCCTGGGGCTGTATGGGCTTGGAAACATACGCGTTCATGCCTGCAGCAATATATTCTTGTGCGGCGCCGCTCATGGCGTTTGCCGTCAAGGCGATAATGGGTATTTTATTCTTGTCGCCCGGAAGCGCCCGGATTTGCCTGGTTGCTTCAACACCGTCAAGTTCCGGCATCTGCACGTCCATAAGCACCACGTCGAACGATTTTGCGCGAACTGCTTCGACAGCCTGGTTACCGTTTTCCACGACTTCTACCGCGTGGCCAGCCTTCTGCAGCAATGCCACCGCAAACATCTGGTTTATTCTGTTGTCCTCGGCAAGGAGAATGCGCAAGGGCCGATACGGTGAACGCATGGGCCTTTCTTGGCCATCCTCGACAAGGGGCGCCGCGCTGATTTCATTGGAATTCGAGGTGTATATTTGAACGAGGCAATCCATAAGTTCGTGCTGGCGAACCGGCTTATCGACTTTCGCATCAAAGAGTTTGACTTTAGATTTTTCAACTCCGTGCGTTCCAGCCGAAGATACCAGCACCAGCTTGGTGTCACCAAACAGCGGATTGGCGCGAATGCGGGCCGCGAGTTCAGCTCCAGAGACACCCGGCATCATCTGGTCGAGGAACACAACATCGTAAGGCTTGCCGCGATGCCACGCACGCTCCAGTTCAGCAAATCCTTCAAACGCGTCGTGCGCACCTTTGCTTTGTATCCCGTAGGTGCCCAGCTGCCGCCCCAATATCTCACGGTTCATATCGATGTCGTCTACCACGAGCACGTTCAACAGCTTCAGATGAGCAGGAAGGTTGCGGAAGTGTGGCAATTCCGCAGAAGACCTCGCAAGTGCGACCTGGAACCAGAACAGGCTGCCGCTACCGGATTCGGCAACGCCAATCTCGCCCCCCATCAATTCGACGAGCTGTTTGCAGATGGCGAGGCCTAGGCCGGTCCCTCCGAACCGCCTGGTCACGGAGCTATCGGCCTGAGTGAACTTTTGAAATAGGCGCCCGCGGACTGCTTCCGACATGCCTATGCCGGAGTCTTTCACCTCGAAGCGAAGATTGGTGCCGCCCGACAGGGCTTCTATGCCGCGGTTGGCACTAACCTGGACACTGACGCCTCCCCGTTCGGTAAACTTGATGGCATTGCCAATCAGGTTGAGCAGCACCTGGCGAAGCCGCGGGCCGTCTCCTCGATACGTTCCGACCGCCTCGGGCGCGATAAAGACGGCAAGGTCGAGTTGCTTTTCGCGCGCCTTGCCAGTCATCAACGCGACGGCACTTTCCACTGTGCTGACCATATCGAAGTCGAGGCACTCTAGTTCAAATTTTCCAGCCTCAAGCTTTGAGACATCGAGGATGTCGTTGACGAGCGCGAGCAGAGCTTCGCCGGATTCTCTGACGACCCCGGCATAGTTGCGCTGCTCGGGGCTTAGTGGCGTATCAAGCAATAAACCGGTCATTCCCAAAACGCCGTTCATGGGCGTACGAATTTCATGGCTCATGTTTGCCAGGAATTCGGATTTTGCCTTGTTGCCCGCGTCGGCCAAATCCTTGGCTGTTACAAGTTCGAGCCGAGCCTGCTCCAACTCTTGGACGTAGATGCGAAGTCTTTTCGTTTCGTCTGTGGCCAGCCTCGCAAACCGCATGTCGACCAGCGCGCCAACCAGGCCCAGAGCGAGGACGAGAAATGCGATCGCGGCAACTGCAATAGCCAATGCCGTAGGGGACGCTCCCACTTGCGGCGCGGCGATTAGCGGATCGTAATGGTAGGAGACGGCCGACATCGCGGTAAAATGCATGGCGCAGATGGCCAACGTGAATATGCCAGCGGCCCCTAGGGAGCGGATCATCGAGGTGCTTCTCAGGGCTACCTTCATGGCGGCTGCCATGAGCCCAATACCAAGCACGACAGAGATGGCAACATATTCAGGGTCCCACACGGGGCGCGCTGAAATGTCGATAGCCGAGATGCCGGTGAAGTGCATCGCGATGACCGCAATTCCCAGAATCGCACCCCCGGTTACAGGTCCTATCCGGCTAAAAGAAACGGCAAAACCAAGACCCGACAGAACGATTGCAATGATGCATGATAGTAGAGTCAGTGCGACATCGTATTGAACGGCAAAGCCAGGTTGGTAAGCCAGCATTGCTACAAAATGCGTGGCCCAAATTCCGCACCCGCCCACCACTCCCGCTGCGGCGAGCCAACTCCATCTCGCTCGGCCTGACGCCGAACCAGCCCTTCCGCTCATGCTTATCGAGGTCACAGAGGCAAAGAAACACAAGACCGCCGCGAGAGCGACGAGCCTTAGATCGTGCTGTCCGGTAATGCAGCCGAATACGTGTATCATGGCGATATTACTACCGCTCAGCTAGTTAATCGCTGGCTTCTGATTTGATGAGAAAGCTCCCGAATACTTCGCGTTTATGAGGCGTGTTCTCGAGAGTTCCGTGTGTTTCACGCGCGTTTCAGCGGTTTCACGCGGTTTAGGGGTGCGCGACGGCGCATCTCGATGAACCAAATTTATTTGGCACACAACCGCACTTCGGCATTGAACGCAATTTGCCCGTGTCAGCGTTTTGCTGTGGAAGCTGGTCAGAAGTGCCTTGCTCGGATACGACGGTGAGCTTCACTTTGCCTTCTTGGACATAGTACACGGTCGCGGTTTCCCTCGCGGCTCGTATGAGCAGAATCCAGTGCACTCGCGCAGGCGCGTGCCGATTTACGCAAGTGCAATCGGCGATGAGGAACGCAACTTGGCACGCCGTGCTCGGAGCCCTTAGAACTAGCCATACCCGACAGATGACTCGTGTCGAATACAGCATAGTTTTGATCGCGCCGGGCGCTGGTCCATTGCCGCGTTCATACGAATGGGCTGTTGCGGCGCGATGAAAGTTGACAGCCTCGCCAGCGCCATAGGCTGACTCTTCAAGTCCAATCGCATATGTTTGTCACAGAGAATAACACGATCATATGGCGGAGGCTTATATGCGACCCGTCGCTTTTTCGCGCTATTTTTGCATGTATGTCCTGACCATGATCACTGTGCCATCGCCGCTTTTGGCTGAGGTATCTATCTCCCCGGATTTTTCAAAAAGTTACACAGCTCGCGATGCTGACATCGCCATGCGGGACGGCGTGAAGCTGCATACAGTCATCGTCGCGCCAATGAATAACAAAGGCCCTTATCCAATCTTGTTGTCTCGGACGCCGTACGGAGCGGACAATCGTAAATTCTCGTTCGATCCTCTCTTCGCGAAGGCGGGGTACGTTTTCGTCTTCCAGGACGTTCGCGGTCGTTATAGATCGGTCGGCAAATTCCTTTGGATGACCCCGGAATATCATCCCGGCGGCACCGGTATCGACGAAAGCACGGACACGTTCGATACAATCGATTGGCTGGTTAAGAACATACCGCATAATAATGGACGTGTTGGCTTAATCGGCATTTCCTTTGGAGGATTCTACGCCGCCGCGGGAGCGATTGATGCGCATCCCGCGCTGAAAGCCGTTTCGCCGCAAGCGCCTCAAACCGATTGGTTTGTGGGCGATGATCTTCATCATAATGGAGCCTTTTTTCTTGCCGGCTATTTCAACTTCGCCTCGCTCTGCGGCGAAGCCGCCGATCCCATGGTTTGTGCGCCGCACTTCGATTTTGCCGCTACTAACGGCTACAAATTCTTCCTTGGCGTTGGTCCACTACCGGAATTCGATAAGAAATTCTTTCACGGACGTTTCCCTGGCTGGACGGAGACGATGGCGCATGGAACGTACGATGACTACTGGCAGGCGCGTAATCTCCTGCCCCATCTGAGAGGAATCCGACCAGCTGTTCTTGCCGTCGGCGGCTGGTTTGACGCAAACGACATGTACGGGTCATTGCATGTCTACAGTGCCTTGAAGAACCAAAGTCCCAACACGCCGGCCGCGCTAATCATGGGGCCTTGGTATCACGCCCAGTGGTCAGACCCGCAGCATGATAACGGGCAACGCATAGACGCACTAAATTTTGGTACTCCGACCTCCATTTTCTTCGATGAGCAAGTCGAGCTTCCCTTTTTTGAGCACTACTTGCGAGACGGTCCCGACCCGCATCTGCCCGGAGCTACCGTCTTCGATACCGGAGCCAATGAGTGGCACCAGTACACTTCATGGCCCCCTGAAAACGTGGTTACAACACCGATCTATCTATCATCAGGCAAAGCGTTGACCTTCTCGCGTGATACGAAGAGCGGATTTGATAATTACGTCAGCGATCCGGCAAATCCTGTTCCTTCCACCGCGCGAGTTACTCTGGATATGGACCGCGACTACATGGCAGAGGATCAACGGTTCGCCGCCGGGCGGCCGGACGTGCTGGTTTACCAAAGCGAAGCCTTGATGTCAGACGTGACAATCGCAGGCGCTGTCACACCTCGCCTTTTCATATCGAGTACCGGCGCGGATGGCGACTTTATCGTCAAATTGATCGACGTACATCCCAACAGCGACGGCAAGTCGATGGCCGGCTTCGAAGAATTGGTACGGGGCGACGTTCTACGCGCGAAATTCCGCGACAGTCTGGAAAAGCCGAAGCCGTTGATTCCAGGTCAAGTTACTGCCGTTTCTTTCCCGATGCAGGATGCGTTTCATACCTTCAAAAAGGGACACCGCATCATGGTACAGATTCAAAGCAGTTGGTTTCCGCTGGTTGATCGCAATCCACAAAGCTTTGTGGATATCTACACGTCTCGACCAATCGATTTTCGCAAGGCGACCGTGCACCTCTATTTCGGCGGGACGAATGCTTCGCATCTTGATCTGCCGGTGCTTGCCCGTTGAGGCGGAGAAATTTGCGACGCATCGACCCTTCCCTTGAGGAGAAAAAGACGTCCCGTCATGCAGGAATAGAATTTGAGATCGTCGGGCGAGTCGAAGATGGCGTGAACGCTTTTGCCCTCGACCGCGAGGCCCGGAAAGTTGGCCGAGGTTGATCCACATGGCAGATTGGCTGGCGAACAAACCGGTGAAGACTGGCACCGACACGCAAGAGGACTTTCGAATGTCAAAGGCGCTAAGGGTTTTGATTACGGGCGCGGCAGGCGCCATAGGAATGGCGACGGCACAGGAACTTGCCAGCCGGGGGCATTTAGTCGTCGCCACCGACGTATCCGCGCTCAGTGAATCGGAAGGCATCCAGACGCATGTACTCGATGTCACCAGCGATGACTCCGTGGCGCGGTGCCTGAAAGAGGTTGGCCCGCTCGATGCCATCGTCAACAGCGCAGGTATATCCGGCGGAGGGCCGGTGGAAGGCTATCCGCTCGATCGTATCCGGCAGATGTTCGAGACAAACACGCTCGGCGCGTTGCGCATCATCCAGGCGGTCTTGCCCTCGTGGCGAAAGCGGGGTTCGGGCGTCATCGTGAATGTGTCGAGCATAAACGGCCGGATCTCCGCGCCACTCCGAGCGGCGTACAGCGCCTCGAAGTTCGCGCTCGAGGCCTTCACGGAGTCCCTGCACCTGGAAGTCCGTCACTTTGGAATCCGCAGCGTGTTGATCGAGCCCGGAAACATCGCGCCCGGCATGAAAGCGAGCGAGCCTCATAAGGGACCGGCCGACTACGCCGGACTGTGGGAGCAGTGGACGGGCGCCGATACCAGAATGGCGCGGCCATCGGGCGGGCCCGGACCCGAGATCGTCGCGTTCGCCATCGCCAACGCCATCGAAGACCCCGCGACCCCGTTTCGCGTACCGGTCGGTCAAGACGCCGAGATGATTTTGGGCATGCGAAGGAGCCTCGACGATCAGGCATTCGAAGACGCCATGAGAAAGGCTGTTGGGCTTACGTGGTGATTGGATGGCTGACAGGCGGCGCTCTGCGTTCTTAGCAATCCTTGCTCAGGTTCTGTGAGCAGATCGGAGCCTATTCTTACTCTGGCCCCCGATCTTTCTCGAACAGGAAAATCCACCAACATAACAACAAGAAGCCGGCGCATCTCGCGCCGGCTTCTTGTTGCATTCTCGTCGACAACGACAGTCGTGGTTTTGGCGGTCACGGGGTCCGTAAGAATCCATGCTGCACGGCTTGATCGTCTTCCCAGGTTCCCGCGATCACACCACTCTCGGCGCCGCTACCGATCGTTTGGCCACCCGTGCTCACGGAGCCCACAGGGTCGAAAATTTTGATTTTCCCATCGACCCGCCGCAAGTAACCGTGGAATACGTTGTTACTGTCCGTATAGGTGCCTGCAATTTCGCCTTTGTTGTTGATGCTCCTACTGGTGATTCCGGCCGATCCCGTAATGTCGTAGGTGGTGATGGTCCCATTGGCAGCTCGCAAGTAGCCGTGGCCGCCATTGGCATCCGAATAGGTTCCGGTGATCGTCCCACTCTCGTTCAAGCCGAAAACGAAGGTGTAGGTCGATCCCATTGGATCGAACGTCGTGATCGTCCCATCGGCGGCACGAACAAAGCCGTGGCCATGGTAATTGCTGTCTGAGTAATATCCAGCAACTATTCCGGCATTATTGATACTGAAGGCATTGGTGTAAATTGCCCCTGGGGGATCGAATGTCGTGATTTTTCCATTTGGGGTTCGGACATAGCCGTGGAACACGTTGTTGCTGTCCGCGTAGTACCCCGCAATCGCGCCGTGCTTGTCGATGCTATTGGCTAGCGTCTCAACAGATCCGGGCGGGTCGAAAACCGTGATGGTCCCGTCGACAGCCCGTATGAAGCCATGAAGCGCGTTGGTGCCGTCCTTGTAGTATCCCGCAATCACACCATCGTTGTTGATGCCGGTAGCCGTTGTTTGGACGGATCCCTTTGGATCAAAAATGGTAATCGTCCCATCGGCCGTCCGAACATAGCCGTGAAATGGGCGGGTGAGCTTGCAATAGGATCCTGTGATGGCGCCGCTGTCATTGATGCCGAAGACCAGTGTGTAGAAGGCATTCGGGGGGTCGAACGTCGTGAATGTGGCTTTGGCATCCGCTGATGAATTCCATGCGAGGCTTGCGATCGCCATCGACAAAGCCAGCGTGCCGCTCGTCAATGTGGGCAACGCCCCTCGCTTGAGACTAGCCAACACAACCATAATTCTCGTCTGCCCCATACTGGTAACTCCTCTTCAGTGGAAATCGCCTTGGAATTTGGCGCATTGCTCAACAAGGGCGACTCTTGACGCACCTTGCCGCCCGTGTCCTGATTAAACTTCTTAAGAACCCTTAAATCGTCGCTCTGGACGCGGCGTGCGCATTTTTGAGAGATGATGCCTCATGACGGAGCAGTATTGCTTCGGCTCATTTACCTTGGATCGGGTCGCGGGCAGGCTGTTCGCCGACGGCGTGCCGGTGCCGCTAGGCGCCACAGACTCTCGCCTGTTGCTCGCCCTCCTTGAAAATGCCGGCACCATCCTCACGAAGGATCAGTTGGCGTCGATCGTGTGGGGGCGTGCACTGGTGAGCGACAACGTGCTGTACGTTCACATCAGCGCGTTGCGCAAAGCCCTCGGCGACGATTATATCGAGAACCATCAGCGACGGGGCTATCGCTTCGCGGCACAGGTCGAGCGAAGAGAGATTGATGCGTCGCACCCGCTCGCCAAGAGGAGCTCGGGCAATCTCCCTTCGCTTTGGGCCAACGACAGCAATGAGGGCCCCACGCGCTTGATCGGCAGAAGTGAGCAGCTTCGCATGGTCTCGGAACGGCTCGCGCACGGGCGGCTTGTTACGCTGGCAGGGCCTGGCGGCGTTGGAAAAACAAGACTAGCCTTGCAGGCCGGCAGCAAAGTTTCGTCGCAGTTCGTCGATGGCGTGTGGCTGGTCGAATTGGCGCCCCTGAACGACGAGGATTTGGTTCCCGGGGCGATAGCCTCCGCGCTCGGTATCAAGATCGGAATGAACGCGGGTCCATCCGACACGGTCTCGCGCCATCTGGCGCGAAAATCCATGCTTATCGTGCTCGACAATTGCGAACATTTGACTGCGGCTTGCGCCCAGATATCGGAGGCTCTCCTCGCAGCTGCGCCGGGTGTGAAGATTCTGGCGACCAGCCGCGAAGCGCTGTCGTGCTCGGGTGAACAGGTGTTGGAAGTGCCTCCGCTGGCCGTGCCTCACGAAGCTGCAATGTCGGCAGCCGCAATGCGCGGCACGGCAGCGATCGAGCTTCTTATCGAGCGGGCTATGGCGGCCGACGCGAATTGCCGGATTGCGGATGAAGATCTGGCCATCGCCGCCAGGGTTTGTCGTCGCGTCGACGGTCTTCCGCTGGCGATCGAGATGGTCGCGAGTTGGGTCGGCGCGCTCGGGTTAGAAAACCTGGACGCAAAGCTCGACGGATCGTTGAAGGCATGGCTGCGCGCAAAGAGCACGGCGCCACCTCGACACGCCACTTTGCATGCCACCTTGGAATGGAGCCATGCACTTTTGTCGCCGATGGAACAGACGGTACTTCGCCGGCTCGCCGTGTTCGCAGGCAGTTTCACTTTGGAAGCGGCGGAAGCCCTTGTGAGCGACGATACCCTTTCAAAGGAGCGCGTCTTCGAACACGTCGCCAATCTGGTCCGCAAATCGATGATCGCAGTGGCGCCGGGGGCGCGGACGCGGCGCTATCGGCTGCTGGAAACGACGCGCGCATTCATGCTTGAAAAGCTGAAAGAATCCGGTGAGGCAGATGCGGTGCGGCGGCGTCACGCCCACGAAGTTCTGATTGCACTCGAGCACGCGAGCGGCGAATTGGAGACGACGAGCGACGCGGGCTGGCTGGAGCGGTACGGCCTATTGCTTGATGATGTGCGCACCGCGCTCGATTGGGCGATGGGCGAGAACTCCGATGACGCTGTGGCACTCGCGGGAGCGTCTTGGCCGCTTTGGGGTCAGCTGTCGCTGCGCAGGGAAGGAAGACAGAGGCTCAGCGCCGCGATAGCCCGGCTGCGCCCCGACACCACACCCGCGCTCGAAGCGCGGTTGCGGGCCGGATTTGGAGAGATGCTGTTGAACACCGCGGCGTTGCACGAAGCGGGCGACGAGCTCGGGCGCGCCGCCGCTCTATATCGCACGATCGGCGATTCGCCGCAGCTCGGCAGTGCGCTCACATGCCTGGGATATGTCCTGTTCGTGCTCAACCGGATGGAGGAAGCGCAGCATGCGATCGAGGAAGCGATGGCTCTGCTGGAGCCCGCGGGGTGGTTGCGGACTCTTGCAATCGCCTATTCCAATCGATTGTGCATCGACGCCACGCTTGGCCGCGTGGACAGGGCGCGCATCGCGGAGGAGAAGGCGGCTCGCTTGTGCGAGGCGATCGGCGCGGAACGGATATCGTTGTGCGTTTCCGCCAATCTGGTGCAGGTCGCGTTGGAGAGTGGAGACATTGACGGCGCGATCGCGAAAGGACGCGATGTGGCGGCGCGGGCGCGCGACACGCCGCATATACATGGGTTTGCGCTGGGCGTCCTCACCGCAGCGCTAACCGCGCGCGGCGACGTGGAGGAAGCCCTGAGAACGGCGCGCGAAGCTGCCCCGATCCTGCGCGACGAGGCCGCATTGTATTGGCTGTTCGATCATTTGGCCCTGCGCGCCGCGCTTGTCGGGCGCGGCCGGGATGCAGCGCTCATTTTAGGCTACACAGAGGCAGCACATCAAAAGCTGGGTTGCCAACGTCAATCGATGGGGCGCGTGGCAATTGAACGACTCCATGGGCTGCTGTGCGAGACGCTGCCGGACGCGGAAATCACCGAGCTATGCGAGATGGGTGCGAAGCTTAGCGAAGATCAGGCAACAGCGATTGCCCTGTGCGCCTAATTCAAGGCAAAGGGATCGATGCCGCACTTTAGCGAAGATGGCGTTCGCTGGCGCGATCCTTACCGATCGGCATTTGACCACTTAAGCCACCGGCCGATCTTCCGCGCAATCAAGCGCCCACAATTATGAGTTATCGCTAGGAACTCGGCCGGTGGCGTCTTACCGGATCGATAACCCGCGTTGTCGTTGTTCAGTTCGAACTCACCGGCGGCGAGTGTACGGATCGAAAATCATTTGCAACTCGCGCCGAGTTCCGCCAGCAGCTTCACGATCTTCTTCCGTCGAGACTTTGCATCCTGAATGTGTTGATCGATGCTGACAAGCTGGCACTCCAGCGCCTCGAGCATCGCTTTGCGCGACGGAAGACGTGGTGCGGCCTGTGTTAACGCGTCTCGGATGCCGCCCAGGGAAAAGCCCAGACGCTGTGCATCGTCGATGAGACGCAGGGTCGTCACCGCCGTGTCCGGATATTCGCGATAGCCGTTCTTTCCGCGTGCAGGCTTGGGCAACACCTTCTGCGCTTCATAAAAACGGATGCGGGAGGCGGATAGCCCCGACTTTTTCGCTAGCTCGCCGATGCGCATGCCATCCCTTGACCTTCAACCTAGGTTGAAGGTGTAGCGTGTTTTCGCTGCGCGGCAAAATGCTTGGAAGGACAAACAATGACAGCGATCGGATTGGAAGCAGGCAGGATAGGAAGCCGTGCTCAGGTTCCAGTGCAGCCGCTGATTTGGCTGGGGCTCGGATCGGTTGTCTCGCTGTTCGCCTCGGGATGGGGCTGGAACATTGCCCTGGCCGCGTGGATCGCGCCGGTATTTCTGCTGCGCTTCAGCCGGACTAGCCGTCCCGCGATGGCCATCGCGGCGCTCGCCGTCGTTTCCTTCCTTCAACTCGCCTGTATGGGCCTCGAATCCGCGACAAGCTTTTTCACCGATACAGTGACAACGGTGCTGACGTCGGTTCTTAGCGTGATCTTCGTCATTCCCTATGCACTGGATCGCCTTTTCGCTGGCCGTCTTAACGCACTCGGACGTGTTCTTCTGTTTCCGGCGGCCGCCGCCGCGACAGAGTTTATCGTCGGTTCGCTGCTGCCGGTTGGCACTAGCATCGGCATGCGGGCGTTCACCCAAAGCGAAAATCTGGCGCTGGTCCAGATCATCTCGCTGACCGGCCCCTATGCGATCGGGTTTCTGATCGCATGCTCAGCCACCGTCATCAATCACATTTGGGAGAATCCGACGCGCGAAACGGCGGTACGCTGGGGCGGGATATTTTTCGCCGTGCTTTCAGCAATCGTTATTTTCGGCGAGGCCCGGCTGGCTATTGCAAGTTGGGGAAGCGCCGGCCCGACGGTGAAGGTCGCCGGCATTACGCCGGATATCGCGTCCCGCACCGGTGCATGGAAGCCCGTCACCATGACCAACTTTCCGCCATCGGCAGAAACACGGGCGGCCATCCGCACGCCCCAGATGAAGACGCTGTACACCGCGGTGCAGGCCGAATTGCTGGCGAACACACGCGCGGCAGCCAGAGCAGGCGCCAAAATCGTGCTCTGGTCGGAAACCGGCGCGCCGGTCCTTGATGTGGACAAGCGAGTACTTTTGGACAAGGTGGCGGCCGTAGCCCGCGAGGAAAGCATCTATGTCGATGCCGCCATCGGCGTGCCGTTTGAACGCAACGAAACCTACCTGATCGCTCCCGATGGAAGCGAGCAATGGCATTATCGCAAGAACCATCCCGTTCCGGGTCTTGAACCGGTCGCGCCGTACCAGAACGATGCGCCTATCGCAGAAACGCCCTTCGGCAAGCTTTCGAACGTCATCTGCTACGACGCGGATTTCCCGGCCCTCGCTCGGACGCCGGTGGACATCATGCTTCTACCCGGCTGGGATTGGCGCGAGATGGGCTATACACACACGATGAACATGGCGCGTCTGCGCGCGATCGAGAACGGCTATTCGCTGATCCGCATTGACTTCATAGGCGTCTCCGCCGCTTTCGATCCCTATGGCCGCGTGCTGGCGATGCAGGACACGCTGCCCGGGCAAAGCCACATGATGATCGCGGACCTGCCGGCAAGACGCGTTTGGACACTTTACGGTCAGATTGGCGATGTCTTTGCGTGGCTCTGCTTCGCGGCGGCGTTTGGACTTTGCTCCTTTGGTGCGGTTCGCCCCGCTCGAGCCTTCTGAGTCCTAAATAGTTTTCTGGACAAGAGGATGATTTGGTCAGTAGCAAGCCATCCCCATTGTAAGAACGGGGACTTCTGCGGGTCTGGCGGTGAGCCGGCGCGGCCACTGGCCTTGCAGAAGCACCCCGACGCGGCGGTATCCAGACAGCGGAGCGTCTCAGACATGTCCCGCAACAAGAGAGCTCGCCGCTAGGATCATCAGCGCAGCCGTGACGCCGTGGATACCGAAGGCCTTCATTGCTGAACCTCTTGCCGCCAGGATGATCGACATGTCGCCGATCGGGATGAGAGACTCAATCAAAAGAACGATGCCTGTGATACGCGGTCCAGCCCAGACCATCATCGCCAGCACCACCAAACCCGCCACTATGTCGCGCACGCCCTTGAGGCGAAGGCAGCAGGCGATGTTCGGGCCTTCCTCTGGAAGCGGCAGGCCGAAGCTCTTCATCGCTCCCAGCGGGTTGAAGATGTACATTCCGCCAATGACGATGATCCCAACCGCTGCCAGCAGCGTCACGCCGAGCGAAAGCAATGCATTTCCCCCTTCCTTGATGCGACACACGCCATTCTAGTTATCGGTCTGCGATGCAATGGATCGTCTGACCAGCCGGATCGAAGCCCAAGCGCCATCACGTCGGCACGATAACCAGCTTGCCCTTCGGTAACCCCGTCTTCTCAAGCTCGATGATCGCCGGGATAGCCTCGGAAAGCGATACGACGCGGCCAATCGACGGAACGAGCACGCCGCGCCCGGCGGCTTCGGTGATGCCGGCCAAACTTTGCGGCGTCGGGTTGCCGAAAACCAGATGATGGCGTGACGAGAACAGGGAGCCGGCCCACTTGGCAAAGCTGGGCACGATGTGCAGCGACTGTCCGCCTTGCTTTAACATGACGCCGCACTGGCGCAGCGACAAGGCGCCGACCGTATCGAATACCACGTCGAATCGACGTCGGAACGCATGGACGTCGAGAGCGCGATAATCGACCACCTCGCCCACGCCTAGCGCCCGGGCTTCTTCGAACCCCGTTGCGCTGCAACTCCCGGCAACACTGACGTGGCACATCTGCGCTAGCTGCACTGCAGAACGGCCAACCGCGCCCAGGCACCCGTTGACGAACACCGCTTGGCCCTCACGCAGTTTCGCCTTCGCGACCAGCGCGTTCCAAGCGGTCAGGCCGACGATTGTCAATGCCGCGGCTTCCTCGAACGAAACGCGGGCGGGCTTTCTCCCTATATTCTTCGCGTCGGCAACGACGTAATCGGCCATCGCGCCTGCCTTGGGAATGGATGTAACTCCGATGACGTCGTCGCCCGGCTGGAACGAGGTCACCTGCGGTGCCACGGCTTCGACCACACCGGCAAAATCATGACCCAGACCGCGCGGGAAGCGAGACCCGGACAGCATCTTCATCTCACCGCGCCGGATCTTCCAATCCATTGGGTTGAGCGATGCAGCCTTGACCTGAACACGAACCTCACCTTTCCCCGGCTCGGGGAGTGTCACTTCGTCGAGCCGCAGCTCTTCCGGTCCGCCGTATCGCGAATACTGAATCTTTTTCATGCGCGCTGAACTCCGCAATCGTGGGGATGACGATTACCATTCGGAACATCGTGCGGCCTGCCTAATCATCCGGATGTTTGCCTCCCCTTGACGGCCACGCGAGCCACGACGCCAGGCCGACAACCATGGTGCCTAAAATCTCGAAGTAGATTTGCGGAGGAAAGTCGCCGAGACTCTGTCCGGGCTTCAAGAATTCAGGATCGGTCCACGCCGCGCCCGGAGCCGCGAATGCTCCCGCTTGTGCCCAATACAGAATTCCGCCCGTGATTGCCGCCGCCAATATGTTGGTCTGTCGATCCCCGGTTCGACGCCAAGCGAAGAAGAGCGTCGCGGCTGCGAGAAGGACCCCGAACGCCAGGGTCTGCCCATCGTGAAACTTAGCGTGCGGTGGCCAGTGAGGATTGAAGATATGACTGCTGTTCCAGTCGGCGACTAGGCCGCCGATGGCGATCCCCACAGCATTGATCGTGTAAAGGCATCGCGCGACGAGCAATCTGTTCATCGGACTTTCCTGGTGGCGCGGGAAATCTGAAAGGCGCGCATCTTGGTTCGCCGTAGACGGTAGGCACAGCCGGCCGGACGATCTATGCTCTCTCGTCCGGAATTTGTTGGAGATCGTCCAGAGTGGACCCGCTATCCGACGTCATCTCATTCCTACAACTGAGGAGCTACCACGTCGGGGGGTTCGAGGCCGGCGGGCACTGGTCCGTCGGCTTCGAGGGGTACGAGGCAATCAAATGCTATGCCGTGACCGCCGGCGACTGCTGGATCAGGGTTGAAGGCGCTGGCGATTCCAAGCGTCTTCAGACGGGCGATTGCGTGTTGCTAACGCGCGGGCGGCCGTTTCAGATCGCGAGCGACTTGGCGTTGCCCCCTGAAGATTGGCGGCGCCACTTCCTCGATGCCAGGGAAGGCGCGGTCGTCAAGCTGAACAAAAACGTTGGCGTGACCGTTCTCGGCAGTCATTTTCAGCTTGCGGGCTGGCAGGCCGAGTTGCTGCTCGGCATGCTGCCGCCACTCATCCATCTGCAGCCGAAAACCTATGGCGAGAATTTACTCTGGGCCTTCGATCGATTGCGCGAGGAACTGACCGATTGCCGGCCGGGCGGCATTCTGATCGCCCGGCAACTCGCGTGCATGATCTTCGTACAAGTGCTCCGTCTATATCTCGGCGAGTACGAGGGCCAGGGCTGGCTGTTCGCTCTATCCGACAAGTATGTGGGTGCCGCTATCGCAGCGATGCATCGCGAGCCTTCAAAGCGCTGGACCGTGGCCGAACTGGCAGACGAGGTGGGTATGTCACGATCGAGTTTTGCGGCGCGATTTGGGGCGCTGGTTGGTGATGGGCCGATTGAGTATCTGACGCGCTGGCGAATGCTGCTCGCCGGGCGCAGCCTGTCGCGCGGTGAATCCGTCAGCAAGATTGCAGGCTCCCTCGGCTACGAGTCCGAAAGCGCATTCCGAACCGCATTCAAGCGCGTGACTGGACGGACACCTCATCATCACGCTCGCTTAGGACAGAGTGGTTATTTTTAGAATGAAAGCCCGCCTGGCAGTGTACGGCAGCATCGACTACGGCGGGCTACAACACCGCAGGCGGTTGTGGAGTGGATCGCGGAACTCAGTTTTCGTAACAAGCGTGTATTAGCCGCAGTACGGAATAGGTGCCGCTTCGACTGCGTGGGCTCGTGAACAAAACTGCAAATTGTTCACGCGGGAGGAGCGCTTGCGCGCGCATGTGGGACTTGCTCAGCCGCGTGCTAGTCGCTCGTGTCATCCCGCAGCCGCGCCACCGTGTACGGATCTTGGCGTCCACGGAAGATCGGCGAAGCCAAGGATTAGATCGATCAATTCTTGCGGGCGATCCAGCGGCAAAAAGTGACCAGCGCCCTCGATTGTTTTCATCACAACATTGGGAATTCGTGCATGTGTGTTCCCGCGCTCGGCGGTGCGCGACCAATCTCTGTCCCCATAGATGAGCAGGACCGGCACATTGACTTGGCCATATTGTTCGCGGGCCGATTCCCAGCTTTTGCCATGTCGCAGCAGAGCGATGAGCGCCCGATAATGCCGCGGGCGATTTCCGACCAAATGAAACTCCCGCATGAGCGCAGGAGAGATGTTGCTCGCTTGCACCAGCCCGCCATTCAAGATCGACCGCGTGACGGGGAACGACCGCAATCGCATCCAGATTTCGCCAAGCAGCGGCACCAGCGAAGCATAAGTCGTCATCCAACCAAACAACGAGCTGCGCGCGAGGCCCCTGCCTTTGGCGTAATCGTATGGATTGACGGAGACGATGCGCGATACACGGGAGTTGCGTCGCGCCCCAACGACAAGCGGAATGACACCGCCGATCGAAACGCCGCCGAGCGTGACATCGTGCAAGTCGTGAGCCTCGAGGAACCCCTCGACAGCGCCGACAAAAAAGGGGGCGTCGTAGCTGGCGCGCGGAATGTCTGAATAACCGTGCCCGGGGTAATCCAACGCATAGACGGTGCGATGTTTGGACAGCTCCGGAATAACTTTCTCAAAGAGATCGAGCTGTGTGCGCAGCGTATGCAATAGCACAATCGTCGGACCGGAACCCACCTTGATATAACGGAGCTTAACGCCACCGATTTCAACATAGTTGATAACAGTGCTGGCGCTCCAGCGGAGCACTGTGGGTGGTTTCGGACGCCGCCTCAAAAATTCGACGACGAATGAGAACAACCATGCGCCAAGGCCGGCTATAAGAACTTCTATTGCGATCCAACTGCTCATGGCTGCACTTCCATCTGCTCTCGTCCCGCTCCGCCGAGCGGAGGCGTGTTCCGTATTAATCCCTGTCAGCTAGCCGGATTGCGCGCGGTGACGATCCACGTCGCGCCATCGATCATCACCGACCGCTCGGCCGAGCGGCCCGCGAAGGCGGCACGAACCGCAGCCGAAGCGCGTGCGCGGATGTCGTCGGGCTGATCAGCGAGCGCGCGCGAGAGCGGTCCGACCTCGAACGTCATTTTCACCGCGTCGTCGATCGCCGCGTCCCGCGTCACGCCCTCGCCAAACGGGACGGACGCATCGAAGGGCGCGATAGCGATATCGGTGAAACCGGCCGCCGTCAGAATTCGCGCCACCCGCCCTCGATCGCCGAACGAGAATGGGCCGGGCGCTTCGGGATCGGGCGGCGCCGTCGGCGGGACGATGCCTTTGATCGCGGCCATCGGCAGACGAACCCAATCGTTCTCGGCCGCGCCACGCCAGCAGACGAAAGCGACCCGCCCACCCGGCTGGAGCGCGCGGCGCATATGGGCGAACGCCCCTGTCGGATCGTCGAAGAACATCACCCCGAAACGCGAGAACAGAATGTCGAAAGCGCTTTCGAGCAGCTCGGCGCTGCTGGCGTCGGCCACACGGAATAGGGCCGGCGTGTCCTGTGGCGCACGTGCGCGCGCTCGTCCGATCAGCGGTACGGATATGTCCACGCCCAGGACTTGGCCTTCCGCGCCGACTCGGGCGGCCAGAGCAAGAGTCGACGCGCCCGCGCCGCAGCCGACGTCCAGTACGCGTTCGCCCGTCGCAGGCGCGGCGGCTTCGATCGCGGCCTGGCCGAACACCGCCATCATGGCATCGAGCCGGGCCTGGTAAGCGACCCAGCGCTCCCCACTTTGGCCATTCCAGCCCGCGACCTGATCAGCATTTTGCTCAGCCATCCCATATCCTTGTTCTGATAGCTCGCGGCAACTGGAGAGGGGAATTTGTGCTCTCAAACGAGCATTGACTGCTGCGCGAAGATGCCTGCCATCGCGCCTTGCCATGATGCCGTCGTGACCGAGGGTAGGAGAGGATTGGTGAGGTCGCCGGCGGCGTAAACACCCGGAACGCTAGTTTCGCGGCGCTCGTCAACCTTGAGGACGATGCCGAGCGGCGTATCAACCGCGACGAGGTCCAGTGATTCATGCAGGCTTGCGGACGGCTTGTTGCGCGGATGTGCGAACAGAATGTCGACCGCGACATTGGGGCCAGTATCGAGCTTGACGGTGGCGTTATGAAGCCCCTGATTGGCGATCTCGGTGATCCGGCCATCGATGACAGGTATATTGCGGTGCGCCAGATCGGCCCGGATATCGGACGAAATGTCGTGACCATCCGCGAAGACGGTCAACCTGTCGGTCCAGTCGTGGAACAGCCTGACCTGATTGCGCGACTGCGGACCGGACCAGACGAGGCCCCAATGCTGGCCGGCGACTTCAAAGCCATCGCAATAGGGGCAGGGCACGATGGACTTGCCCCAGCCTTCGGCAAAACCCGGAACATCAGGCATTTGGTCGACGACGCCATAGCTCAGGATCAGGCGGCGCGCCCCAAGGCTTTCGCCATTGGCAGTGCGGACGGAAAAATCGTCGATGGCGCCGGAGATGCCGTCGGCCGGAGCATTGACCAGCCTGATCGTGGGATAGCGCGCCAGTTGCTGCCGCGCCTCGGCAAGGATGTCCAGCGGTGGCTTGTGATCGTGGCCGAGCAGGCCATGCGAGTGGCCGGCGAAGCGATTGCGCGGCAGGCCGGTATCGAGAACGGTGACCTTGCGGCGGGCACGGCCTAGCTGAAGCGCTGCAGCGAGACCGGCAAAGCTGCCGCCAATGATGATGACGTCATCCATAGTGATGGGCTCGGTGTTGTGAATGGAGGGTGTTGGGCTGGGCCTGGCAGGCAATATCTTTCAGCGATACGCGTTCGAGACAGGCAGCGAACAGGCCTTCGGCATCCGCGGTAAAGTCGCCAATAACTGTGTTGACCGACCGGACGATGCCGCATTCATCGAATGCATCATGTCGATGCTTGTATCCGATGCTCATGCTAATTCTCCTCTCGCGGTGAAGACGTTTCCGAAGGCCGGTTTTTGACTGGGCCGCGGGACTCGGCTGGAGAAACCTTCCTCATCGGAGCTGTCTTTTTTTGAGCAGCACCGGCAGACAACCCCATCACGCTCTTGGCGGCCGCTTGCAGGAACTGCTTTGACAGCCCCTTGTCGTTGACCGCCCGCGACAGGAGCACCGCACCGACCATGGTCGAAAGAATGGCCATAGCCTTGCCACTCGGTTCCTCGCCATCGGCATCGCCAACCCAACGGTCGAGCAGTTTGAGGTACTCTCTGATCCCTGCTTCGAATGACGCTTTTACGTCGCTGCCCTGTCTGGCGGCATCTGAGCCGAGCGCCACGATCGGACAGCCGTTCGTCCTTTCTTCGCGATGGTCGGTGCTGAGGAAGCTCGCCACTACAGCGCTCAGGGGATCCTCGGGATTTGACGCCGCCGCGGCCGACCATCGACTCGAGACACTCTCCAATGCCCGCTTGGAGGCCTGCGCCGCCAAGTCCTCCTTCGACCTGAACTGCTTGTAGAAGGCGCCTTGTGTCAGCCCGGCACCCTTCATGAGATCCTTCAGCCCGATGCCATCGAAGCCGTGCTCTCGGAAAAGGCGACTTGCCACATCGATCACGGTTTGGCGGTTTTGCGCGGCCTGAACGCGACTCACGCGCATCGTCGACCTCCTTGTTTAGATTGCAATCAGCATCTATATAGTCCATATAGAGGTCGAACGCAATCTAATTCTGGACGAGACCATGCGCTTAAAAAAGGGACATGCCGTCGCGCTGGGAGGCTTCCTAATCGCGGGATTAGGAGTGGCCGCGTTCCTGACGCTTTCCGGCGAAGCTGTCAGCGATCCAAGGCAGAACGCGCCGCTCGTCCGGCTCGTGGCGGCCACTCGGGTCACCGAATCCGAACGTGCCTTCACGGGCATCATCGGGGCGAAGGTGCAGAGTAACCTTGGTTTTCGTGTGCCCGGTAAGATCGTGGAACGGCTTGTGAATGTCGGTCAGCAGGTCAAATCGGGTCAGCCGCTTATGCGGATCGACCAGACTGATCTTGGCCTTGTGCTCGCAGCAAAGCGCAGTGCGGTTGCTGCAGCGAGAGCCTCCGCTGTTCAGGCGAACGCTGATGAACGGCGATACGCCATGTTGGTCGGCGAGGGCGCGATCTCCCAGCAACGCTACGAGCAGGCGAAGGCCGCGTCGGATACAGCCAAGGCGCAACTCGCCGCCGCTGAAGCCGACGCGCGTGTCGCTTCGAACGAAGCTGCGTATTCCGTTCTTGTGGCGGACGCGGATGGGACAGTGGTCGAAACCCTCGCCGAGCCAGGGCAGGTTGTCTCGGCCGGCCAAACCGTGGTTCGGCTTGCTCAATCGGGTCCGCGCGAAGCGGTCGTCGCACTTCCTGAAACCGTCCGGCCAGCGATTGGATCGTTGGCGGAGGCCAGAATTTACGGAGAAGATAGATATCGTCTCACCGCACACCTGCGCCAGTTGTCGGACTCCGCCGATGCGCAGACCCGCACCTATGAAGCTCGATATGTGCTGGATGGCAGGGACGCGGAGGCCCCTCTCGGCGCGACCGTTACGATTTGGCTGACAAGCCAAGCACGCAAGCCCGAAATCGAGGTGCCGCTCGGAGCCGTGCTCGATGACGGTCAGAAGACCGGCGTTTGGGTTCTGGACCGCCGCACTTCAACTGTGCGCTTTCGGCCCATCAAGCTCGTACGGGTGACAGACGAAACGGCCGTGATCTCCGGACTGAACTCGACTGATCCAATTGTTTCGCTTGGCGCGCAGCTGTTGCATGAGGGCGAGCGCGTAAAATCGTCGTCGGAAAGCCGGGGCAGTTGATGAGCCTCAATCTTTCCGCGATCGCCGTTCGCGAGCGAGCCGTCACGCTGTTTTTCATTCTGCTGATCGTCGTCGGCGGTATCTATGCCTTTTTCATGCTCGGTCGCGCAGAGGATCCGGGCTTCACCCTGAAGAACCTCACTGTGACGGTGGCATGGCCGGGCGCCACGGCGCGCGAAATGCAAGACCTCGTGGCCGAACCACTGGAGAAGCGGCTGCAGGAGCTGACTTGGTACGACCGGGTGGAGACGACCACACGCCCCGGCTACGCCTTCATGACGCTCACGCTAAAAGACAGCACACCGCCATCGGCTGTCCAGGAGGAGTTTTATCAGGCGCGCAAAAAGATGGGTGATGAAGCGCGCAATCTACCGCCCGGCGTGCTCGGCCCCTTTGTCAACGACGAATATTCCGATGTGAGCTTTGCGCTCTATGCGCTCAAAGCCAAGGGCATGCCGATGCGCGAACTGGCCAGGCGGGCCGAAGCGATCCGGCAAGACCTCCTTCATGTGCCCGGCGTCAAGAAGATCACTATCCTCGGCGAACGACCCGAACAGATTTTTGTCGATTTTTCTTACGCCAAGCTCGCGACGCTTGGCGTCTCAGCGCAGAACATCATTGCCGCCTTGCAACGGCAAAATACCGTCACCCCGGCGGGCTCGATCGATACAAAAGGCCCACAGGTGTTCATCCGGGTCAACGGCGCTTACGACAATATTCAGGCGATCGCCAACACACCGATCGCAGCCGGAGGGCGAACGCTCAAGCTTTCCGATGTCGCCGAGATTCGCCGCGGCTACGAGGATCCGCCGACTTATCTCATCCGAAGCCAGGGTGAGCCGACCATAATGCTTTCAGCGGTCATGCAGGACGGGTGGGACGGCCTGGCGCTTGGTAAGGCGCTGAAGGACAAAACCGCCGCCATCGCACGGGCGCTGCCGCTCGGCCTGACGCTCGACAAGGTGAGTGATCAAGCGATCAACATCGCCTCCGCGGTCGACGAGTTCATGCTGAAGTTCACGGTGGCGCTGGGCGTCGTGATGTTGGTGAGCCTGCTTAGCCTTGGCTGGCGCGTCGGCATCGTCGTTGCGGCGGCCATCCCTGTGACGCTTGCCGTCGTGTTTCTCATCATGTTGCAGACCGGACGGTTTTTTGACCGCATCACGCTCGGCGCGCTCATCCTGGCGCTGGGTCTTCTCGTGGACGACGCCATCATCGCTATCGAGGTGATGGTTGTGAAAATGGAGGAGGGCATGGAGCGCGTCCAAGCTGCAGCTTATGCGTGGAGCCACACTGCAGCGCCGATGTTGTCTGGAACGCTGGTGACGATCGCCGGGTTCCTACCTGTCGGTTTCGCGCCCTCATCTGCGGGCGAATACGCCGGCAACATCTTCTGGGTCGTGGGCTTCGCGCTCATCGTCTCTTGGATCGTCGCGGTGGTGTTCACACCCTATCTTGGCGTCAAGCTGCTTCCTGAGATCAAACCGATCGAAGGCGGTCACCATGCGATTTACGGGACCCCGAACTATCAGCGCTTGCGGCGGCTTATCGCTTTCGCCGTGCGCCGCAAGTTTCTGACCTGCGGTATCGTCGGCATTGTTTTCGCGCTTTCCGCCCTCGGTATGGTCGCCGTTAAGCAGCAGTTCTTCCCCACGTCCGACCGTCCCGAAGTGCTGGTGGAGGTTCGTTTGCCGGAAGGCACCAGCATCGAGACAACGATTGCCACAGTCGCAACGCTCGAACACTGGCTTGATCACCAGCCGGAGGCGAAGACTGTCACGAGCTATGTTGGTCAAGGCGCCCCTCGCTTTTTCTTCTCGATGGCGCCCGAGCTGCCTGATCCTGCCTTCGCCAAGATTGTCGTGCTTACTCCAGACGAGGAAGCACGCGAAGCTTTGAAGCACCGGCTGCGGGAGGCGATTTCAATGGGCCTCACACCTCGGGCTTATGTGCGCATCAATCAGCTTGTATTTGGGCCCCCTTCGGTGTTCCCGGTCGAATTCCGAATTATGGGACCTGATCCCGCAACCCTGTCCGCCATTTCCGAAAAGGCCCTGCGCATCATGCGGGGCGTTCCCGATGTGCGACAGGCGAACCGCGATTGGGGTGCCCGCGCGCCCGTGCTCCGTTTTACGCCTGATCAGGACCGTCTGAACCTCATCGGCCTCTCAACTACGGAGGTCAGTCAGCAGCTCCAATTTCTTCTGACGGGCATCACTGCGACCAATGTTCGCGAATATATCCGCAACGTTCCCGTCGTGATGCGCAGTGCCGGGGGGGAGCGGCTGGACCCAACACGCTTGGCCGACTTCTCATTGATGAGCCAGGACGGAAAGCAAGTGCCGCTTTCCCAGATCGGTCACTCGGCGATCCATCTGGAATACCCTGTCATGAAGCGCCGCGACCGGATACCCGTCATCACGGTCCGTTCTGAAATCAGCGAAGCGACACAGCCTCCCGAGGTGTCCGGAGAAGTGATGAACGCACTTCAGCCGCTAATTGCGTCCCTTCCAGCCGGCTATCACATCGAAATGGGAGGATCGATCGAAGAGGCGGCCAGGGCCAACACCGCATTGATCAAGATTTTCCCGGCGATGATCGCCGCCATGCTGATCGTCATCATGCTGCAAGTTCGGTCTTTCTCGACGATGGCGATGGTCTTGCTGACGGCTCCGCTCGGCCTCGTCGGAGTCGTGCCGGTGTTGCTTGTCTTCAACCAACCCTTCGGCTTCAACGCCATTCTGGGCCTGATCGGCCTGGCGGGTATCCTGATGCGCAACACGCTGATCTTGACTCAACAGATCAAAGACAACCTTGCGGCCGGCCTAGATGAATATCAAGCCGTTATCGAGGCCACAGTGCAACGCGCGCGGCCTGTGATCCTCACCGCGCTTGCCGCTGTGCTCGCCTTCATACCTCTCACGCTCTCTGTCTTCTGGGGATCGATGGCCTACGCGCTGATTGGCGGCACGGCGGTCGGCACGGTGCTGATCCTGCTGTTCCTTCCGGCGCTCTATGCCACCTGGTTCTGGATTCAATCGCCGTCCGAACACGCCTCCAAAGCCGAAGCGGCATCGTACGGCACCCAATCCAAACTCGCGCCGAGCGTCGCGGGACGCCTGCGCACCGAATAACGCGTCAGCCAAGGAGACAAAAATGAGCATTCTAAAGAGACTGTGGGCCAACATCGTGCGCTTCGGCAAAGCGCTTGAAGGTATGGACGACCCGATTGGCGAATACATGTCCTCCATCGGAAGCCGCCTCGATAAGCTCGAACAGGAGTTGGAGCAGCTCAAGAGACCAAATCAATAGGATTCGTCCTGAGCCGCATGACATTTGGCGACCTATCTGCATCCGGAAGGCGACTGCCGACGGCGGGTGAGCTTCTTAAGAGGTCCTCGCGCCCCTGGTGTGGCGTTTGCACGTGCATGTGGGGGTTTGCTCAGTCGCGCGCTAGTCGCCAGTCTGATCCTGCAGCTGCGCCACGGCTCCAGCGCTTGGCGGAATAACGGCTCCTCGGGCGCAGCACGTGCGAACAGCGTCATGCAGGAATGGAATTTGAGGTCGTCGGGGGAGCCGAAGATGGCGTGAGCGCTTTTGTCTTCGACCGCGAGCACGAGTGCCGTGCAGTCGCGCAGGCGCGTGCCCAGCACGGGATGTGCCGCATAGGCTTTCGCTTCATCGAGCGAGGCGATCGCGTAACGCTGCGCCATCGCGCTGTGGCCGAGGCCGGCGATCTGCGGGAACACAAACCACATCCAGTGCGTGCGCTTGGCGCCGGCGCGAAGTTCGCTTTGCGCCTGCGCGATCACCGGCGCCTGTGCATCGAGAAAGCGTTCGAGATCGAAGCCTGCTGCCGACATGGCGGCAGCGTGCCACGAATGCGCGCTGCGGCCTACGTTTGCCCGTGGGCCTTCTGGACCTGCCGTCCGACATAGGCACTCAGCACGCCGGTGCCGCAGATGCCCCATGCGAGGATCAGGGCGCTCTGGACCTCATCCTGTTGTTGGCCATAGAGCGCGAGAATGCCGGCGAGCAGCGCCAGGAGATAGCCGGGTAACGGATTTCCGTTGGAGCCCGCCTTCAAGGTCGCGGCTGCGGTCAGAAGCGCGATAACGGTGATAATTCCGGTATCCATGGTGGCATTGAACGCCTGTCTGCGGCGTGCTGCCACGGCGTTTTCGCGCATGACTTAAAGGCCGGTATGAGGCCGCGAAATTTTTTGAAGTGAATTTGCTTCGATCTCGATTCGGATTTTGCGCGAAGACGCGATGATAAAGTGTTCATCCATGCCCCCTGGCTGACCGGCGCCGGCGCCCTCAAAAAGAGACCTTTCTGGGCCTTGAACGGCCGGCCCCGTTCCCATGTTGTTCTTTTTCGGAAGACGAGGATGGAGAACGGAAAAATGGCGCGATCACGCAAGAAAGAGGAGCTCGTGGCGGGGTCTGTTTCTCAGCCGGAGCGGGAGGACAGGTCCGAAGGTGCAGAATTGGATTTTTGCCCGCCGTGCAAGCCGGCAAGGGGGAGGGGGCCCGCAAAATCTGTTGCAAAGTCGATATCAACTTTCAAGATTTTGCGTCCCGACGAGGTGTGGCAGCCAAGGGTGGGGGCGCGCCCTGGAAACAAAAATGCGCTGAAACACGGACGCTACACCGCCGAGCGGAAGGCGCACCGGAAGAAGATCGCTGTGATCGACACCATGGTCCGCGAGATTCTGCGCAAGGCGCGCCGCGTGGTGTTCAAGGCTGAGGAGATCGCCCGGAACCGCGCGTCCAGTAACCCGCCATGAGCTCTTGTGCCCAGTCCGGCTCGCGGATCTCGCCGCGCGGCAGGAAGCCCTTCATCACCGGCTTGATGTCGAGCACCGGCGTGCCGTCGATGGCGTCGAGCCCGCGCACCCGCAGGGATAGTCCGTCTACGGACAATATCCGGCAGACCGTGACCCCGATGCGGTTGGGCCGGTCCTTGCCGCGCTGGGCGAAGATGCCGACCTTCGGCCAGGCGGTGTTGCCGCGGGGATGGCGCGCGCCGGTGGCGATCTTGCCGGGATCGGCGCGGTCGAAATGGAAGATCACCTCGATATGGGAGAAGGCGTCGAGCCCCGCGGCCGCATCGGGCGCGAACCGTGCGGCGTCGAGGACGATCTCGGCGTCGACCTGGTCCCAGTCGTCGTCGATGGGTTCGCTGCGTCCGCCGCGCACGACGCCGATGGGAATCACTTCGATCGCGTCCATGAGGCCTCCAGAACAAAATAAGAACTATAATGCAACTCGACTTAAGCGTTTCTTTACAGGTGTTGCCGTAACCTTTCCACGTTCGTCATGTGTTCTGCAAAACACCAGCGATAGACTCCATGTTCCCAGATGTGGTTCACCAAGCGCCTCATTTCACACGACTATTTTGGGTTCAGACGCGCATTTCGATTGACCTAGGATGTGAGTCCCATATTATCCCATAGCGTCCCATACCCCGAAAAGGGTTTCAGCCCCTGGCGTTCCAGAGGCCCCACGGCGGTGCCGGGGCGAAGAGGGCAGGGGGATTCCCGAAATTCATGGCCGCGTCGTTCATCTCCACGGTGGCCGGCTCGCTCGACTCGAAAGGGCGGGTGTGCATACCCGCGACCTTCCGCGACGTGCTCACCGAGCAGGGGACGACGGGCGTCTACATCTGCCCGAACTACGCCAAGCCCACGCTCGAAGGCTTCGGCGACGATGAGATCCGCCAGATCCGCGAGCGCATGGCCGCGTTCGATCCGTTCTTCTCGCGCGAGCACGATGTGCGCGCCACCGCGGTGCTGTCGCGCACGCAGCTTCTGCCGCGCGACGAAAACGGCCGCGTGCGTCTGCCCGATGAATTCATCGCGCATGCGGGCCTGAAGGGCGGCATCCTGTTCGCCGGCCTCGGCCGCAAGTTCCAGATCTGGGATGCCGAACGCTACCGCGAGGTCGAGGCGGAGAATCTCAAACGCGCCATCGCGCTCTACGAAGCGGAGGGCGCATGAGCACGCATATGCCTGTGATGCTCGCCGAAGTGCTCGAGGAGCTCAGCCCGCGCGACGGTGCGCACTACATCGATGGCACCTTCGGCGGAGGCGGTTATGCGCGCGCGATCCTCGAAGCCGCCGATTGCCGCGTGCTCGGCATCGATCGCGATCCCGACGCGATCGCGCGCGGTCAGGCATTGGTCGCGCAGTTCGGCGGCCGTCTGACGCTGGTACACGGGCATTTCTCCGAGATGGATGTGCTGTCGCGCGAGAGCGCCGACGGCGTCGTGCTCGATCTCGGCGTGTCGTCGTTCCAGTTCGACGAACCCGCGCGGGGCTTCTCCTTCCGCGCCGACGGTCCCTTGGACATGCGCATGAGCCGCGAAGGCGAAAGCGCGGCAGACTTCGTCAATACCGCAGACGAGAAGACGCTCGCGACCGTGATCTCGCGCTACGGCGAAGAGAACCGTGCCCGCGCCATCGCCCGCGCGATCGTGGCTGCGCGTCCGATCGCAACGACAGCCGCACTGGCCGATATCGTTTCGCGTGCGCTCGGTCCTGCGGCACTGCGTTATGCGATCCATCCCGCGACGCGCACGTTCCAGGCGCTGCGCATCCATGTGAACGACGAACTCGGCGAACTCGAGCGGGGGCTCGAGGCGGCGACGCGCGTGCTTGCCGACAAGGGCCGGTTGGCCGTCGTGGCGTTCCATTCGCTGGAAGACCGTATCGTCAAGCAATATTTAAACGCGCACAGCACCGCTGCGCCGCGCGGTTCGCGTCACGCGCCGGAGCGCGCGACAGCCGCGAACTACCGTCTTCTCACCACTCGGCCGCGCATGCCGGACGCGGCCGAAATCGAACGCAATCCACGTGCGCGTTCCGCACGGTTGCGTGCCGCGGAACGTCTCCGCGTAGCGGCCTAGGGAGGTCCACCATGATTCGTGTCCTCAACTTCTTCTGTGTGGCGCTGATGGGATTGTCGGTGCTTGCGCTCTACCATGTCTCGGAACGCACGCGGGTTGCGCGAAGCGAGCTCGCGCAGGTGGGCCGCGACATCGACACCGAGCACGGCGCCATCAGTCTTCTGGAAGCGGAGTGGGCGAAGGTCGCGAGCCCCGAACGCATCGCCACGCTCGCCGCCAGCAAGCTCGGCCTCGACAACACTGCGACCGTGCAGCTTTCTTCGCTCGATCTGCTGCCGCGCCGTGGCGAGGACGCCCCGCTGACACAATCACCGGTTCGCAGCGCGAATGCCGAGGTGCCCGCACAAAGCGGCGCCCTGCAGCCGATCGCCGATCGCAGCGGAACGCAGTGACATGAACGAAACGGCCACGCTGGTTCAGAGACGCATCGTCGTCGGTGCAGCCCTGTGCGTGGTCGCGTTCGCGCTGGTGACGGTGCGCCTGATCGACGTGACGCTGTTCGGCGACCGGTCGCACAGGGGATTTCACGAGAATTTTGAATTTTCCCGCGCCGATCTCGTCGACCGCAACGGCGAGCTTCTGGCGCGCGATCTTCCGACCGCCGACGTCTATGCCCGGCCGCATGCGCTGTGGGACCGCGATCAGTCCGCGCGCGATCTGGCGGCGGCAACCGGCACCGATGCGAAGCACCTCGCGCAGCTCTTCGCGGGCGACAAGCCGTATGTTCCCGTCGCGCGTCACCTCACGCCTGACGCGCAGGAACAGGTGATGCATCTGGGCCTTCCGGGCCTCGACTTCCAACCGAGCAGCAAGCGCTATTATCCAGATGGCCGCGCGGCGGCACAGGTTCTGGGCGTCACCAAGCCCGATGGCGACGGCGAAGGCGTCTCCGGGCTCGAGATGGGACTCGATTCCCGTCTGCGTGGCGGCAAGCCCGGCGATGTCGTGCCGCTCTCCATCGACATGCGCGTGCAGTACATCCTCGCGCACGAAGCCGAAGCGACCCGCGAGGAGTTCAGCGCCAAAGCCGCGGGCGGCGTGGTGCTCGACGTGCGCACGGGCGAGGTCCTCGCGCTTGTCTCGCTGCCCGATTTCGACCCGAACCTGCGCAGCTTCAGCGGCGACGACACCACGCGCGACATCATCGGGCAGGACGTCTACGAGCTCGGCTCGGTGTTCAAGATATTCACCTATTCGCTGGCGACCGAAGATCACACCATGCGGCCGGACGAAGTGTTCTCCGCCGGCAATGGCTACAAGATCGGCCGTTTCACGATCCACGAAGCCGAGCACATGCCGGCGACGCTGGTGGCGCGCGATGCGCTGGCACAATCCTCCAATATCGTCGCCGCCCAGATCGCGTTGCGCTCCGGTGGAGATCGCCAGCGCCAGTTCCTGCAGACCCTCGGCTTGCTGGAGCCGATCCGGACGGAGCTTCCCGAAACCCGCAAGCCGATGTTTCCGGGGCAGGGCCATTGGGGCCAGATCGAGACTGCGACAATCGGCTTCGGCCACGGCATTTCCGTCAGCCCGCTCGCCTTTGCCGCCGCCGCCGCGTCTATCGTCAATGGCGGACGTCGCATCGTTCCGACGTTTCTGAAGCATCCCGAAGATGCGCGCGGCGAACAGGTGATCTCGCCGCAGACCAGCCTTACGATGCGCGGTCTGCTGCGCTATGTCGTGACCAACGGCACCGGCAGGAAAGCCGATATTCCGGGCTACTTTGTCGGCGGCAAGACCGGATCGGCGCAGAAGGCCGGCCCGCACGGTTACCAGCACAAGCTCGTGACCTCGTTCTGCGCCACGTTCCCGATCGACGATCCGCGCTATCTGGTGTTCGTCATGCTGGACGAGCCGCACGGGACGAAAAAGACATTCGGTTTTGCGCTCGCGGGCTACACGGCGGCGCCGCTTGCCGGGCGCGTGATCTCGCGCATCGCGCCAATTCTCGGTGTTCCGCAGCGGCTCCAGCTTGTTGCCCGGAGCGGCCCATAATGGCACCACAATCGCGCGCCATGATCGCGGCATTATCGGTGGGTAAGAACGCCATGAAGGCGTCGAAGGAATTTTCAGGACTCGCAAGCGACAGCCGTGCGGTCCGGCCGGGCTATCTGTTTGCAGCCTTATCCGGAACGCGCGCCGATGGCGCGGATTTCGTCGACGATGCGATCGCGCGTGGCGCGGTCGCGGTGATCGGGCGGCCGGAGTTGCGCGCGCGCGTCGAGGCGCAGGGTGCACGCTTCATCGCGGCCGACAATCCGCGGCTTGCGCTGGCCAAGGAAGCATCGGCGTTTTTCGGCGCGCAGCCGAAGACCGTCGCCGCCGTCACCGGCACCAATGGCAAAACATCGGTCGCCGTGTTCCTGCGCCAGATCTGGAGCGCACTCGGCAAGCAGGCCGCCAGCCTCGGCACCATCGGCGCGGTGACGCCGAAAGGCGAGATCAGCCTGAAGCAGACCACGCCCGATCCGATCGAACTTCATCGCCTGCTGGCGGAGATGAAAGCCGAGGGCGTCGATCGCCTGGCGCTGGAAGCCTCCAGCCACGGCCTGGACCAATACCGTCTCGATGGCGTCGATATCGCCGCGGCTGCGTTCACGAACATCACGCGCGATCATCTGGATTATCATCCGAGCTTCGAGGATTACCTCGACGCCAAGCTCCGTTTGTTCTCCGCGCTTGTTCGTGCTGACGGCATTGCCGTCGTCAACACCGATGCCGCGCATGCCGAACGTTTCGTGCAGGCTGCCCGGACGCGTGACCTGCGCGTTCTGACGGTTGGCGAAAGCGGAGAGACTTTGAAACTCGTTTCACGCACGCCGCGCGCCGACGGGCAGACCCTTTCTGTCCAATATGATGGACGGACATATAATGTGTCGCTTCCGCTCGCAGGCAGCTTTCAGGCCTCCAACGCGCTGGTCGCGGCCGGCCTCGCCATCGGTCTCGGCAACGCGCCGGGATCGGTGTTCGCAACACTGGAACATCTGAAGGGCGCTCCGGGCCGATTGGAACGCGTAGCTGTGGCGGGATCCGGTGCGCCGATCTATGTCGACTACGCGCATACCCCCGATGCGCTTGAAACTGTTCTGGCCGCCATCCGTCCTCATGTCTCGGGCAAGCTGCATGTCGTGTTCGGCTGCGGCGGCGACCGGGATCGCGGCAAGCGTCCATTGATGGGCAAAGCGGCGGCGGACCACGCCGACGTCGTGACCGTCACTGATGACAACCCGCGCGGCGAAGATGCGTACGCTATTCGCAGCGCCATCCTTGCGGATTGCGCTGGCGCCACCGAGATCGGCGATCGCGCCGAAGCCATCCGCTCTGCTATTGCGGCGCTCGAAGCGGGCGATGTTCTCGTGATCGCCGGCAAAGGCCATGAAACGGGTCAGATCGTCGGCGCGGAGACGCGGCCTTTCTCCGATAAAGATGAAGCGATCAAGGCGGCGCTGTCGCTCGGCGGGAGCGCGGCATGAACGCGCTCTGGACCAGCGCCGATGCCGCGCAGGCGACGCTCGGCCATGCCACGCACGCGTTTTCCGTGAACGGTCTCTCCATCGACACCCGCACGCTGAAGCCCGGCGATCTTTTCGTGGCCCTCAAGGGCGACAATCGCGACGGCCACGATTTCGTCGGCGCAGCTTTCAACGCCAAGGCCGCTGCGGCGCTGGTCGCGCGAGCGCCGGAGGGTGCGGATGGCCCGTTGCTTCTGGTCGCCAACACGCAGCGCGGACTCGAAGACCTCGCGCGCGCCGCCCGCGCCCGCAGCGATGCGAAGTTCATCGCCGTCACGGGCAGCGCCGGCAAAACGACGACCAAGGAAATCCTCCGCATAGCCCTCGGCGCCCTGGGCACGACGCATGCCTCCGCCGCGTCCTACAACAATCACTGGGGCGTGCCGCTCAGCCTCGCGTCGCTGCCGCGCGAAGCGAGCTTTGCCGTCCTTGAGATCGGCATGAACCATTTCGGCGAGATTCGTTCGCTGGTCGGTCTCGTGCGCCCGCATGTGGCGCTGGTCACGACGATTGCGCCGGCGCATCTCGAATTCTTCGGAACCTGTGAAGCTATCGCCGACGCGAAGTCGGAGATCTTCGAAGGCCTTGTTCCGGGTGGCACGGCGTTAATCCCGTCCGACAGTCCTTACGCAGAACGGCTGGCGGCGCGGGCGCGGCAGTCACATGTCGGACGCGTCCTGACCTTCGGCGAAAAGCAGGGCAGCGACGCGCGGCTCATTTCGTATGAAGAGCGTGCAGACGGTGCGCATGTCAGAAGCGACATTTGCGGCCTTCCGGTCGAGTTCACGATCGGCGCGCAGGGCCGCCATATCGCCAACAATGCGCTCGGTGCGTTGCTGGCAGTCGCGGCGCTGGAAGGCGATGTGCTCAACGCTGCCGCAGCGCTGAAAGCGTTCGCGCCGCTCAAGGGGCGAGGTGCGCGCTTCCACGTGCGCGGCATCGATGTGATCGACGAAAGCTATAACGCCAACCCCGCATCGATGGCCGCGGCGCTCGCGCTGCTGGGAACGGCCAAGGGCCGGCGCATTGCGGTGCTGGGCGACATGCTGGAAATGGGCTCCGAAGCAGCTGCGCATCACGCAGCCCTTGCCGAACCGATCGAAGCTGCATGTGCCGATCTCGTCTTCCTGTGTGGTGCCAACATGAAGGCGCTGTGGGATTGCTTGCCCGCATCGCGCCGCGGGGCTTATGCCGCCACATCGCGCGAGCTTGTGTCGCCGCTGACCGAAGCGTTGCGCGACGGGGACACGGTTTTGGTCAAAGGCTCCAATGGCTCGAAGCTTTCAGTGATCATCGACGCGCTCAAGGCGCTCGGTCCGGCATAGGGAGCGGAGATGTTCCAGTTTCTGTCTCTGTTGCCGCATGCGGATCACATCGCGTTCCTCCGCCTGTTCCGTTATCTGTCGTTCCGCTCCGGCGGTGCGGTGCTGACAGCGCTGTTCGTCGCCTTTGTCATCGGGCCGCGCCTGATCGCCTGGCTGAAAATGAAGCAGGGCAAGGGCCAGCCGATTCGCACCGATGGCCCCCAGCGCCACATCGTCGAGAAACAGGGCACGCCGACGATGGGCGGTCTCTTGATCCTCATCCCGACCGTGGTGTCGACATTGTTCTGGGCAGATCTGGCGAACTGGTACGTCTGGATCGTCCTGTTGGTGACGGTGACCTATGGCCTTCTCGGTTTTGCCGACGATTATCTGAAAGTCAGCAAGCGTTCGACCGGCGGCGTCAGCGGGCGTTTGCGGCTGCTCGTCGAGTTCGGCGTCGCCTTCGTCGCGACCTGGCTTCTGATGCGGCTGGAAACGCCGGATCTGGCCGGCATGCTGGCCGTGCCCTTCTTCAAATCGGCGCTCGTGCCGTTTGGCCTGCTCTTCATTCTGGTCGGCGGGTTCGTCATCGCGGGCGCAGCGAATGCGGTGAACTTCACCGATGGCCTCGACGGCCTCGCCATCGTGCCCGTGATGATCGCAGCCGCGACGTTCCTGCTGATCGCCTATCTCGTCGGCAACGTGAAATTCGCCGATTATCTGCAGCTGCATTATATCGCCGGCACTGGCGAGCTCACGGTGTTCCTCGCCTCGCTGGTCGGCGCCGGTCTGGGCTTCCTCTGGTACAACGCGCCGCCCGCGATGGTGTTCATGGGCGACACGGGTTCGCTGCCGCTTGGTGGTGCGCTCGGCGCAGTGGCCGTAGCCGTGAAGCACGAGATCGTGCTCGCCATCGTCGGCGGCCTGTTCGTGCTAGAAACCGTCTCGGTGGTCGTGCAGGTCGTCTCCTTCAAGCTGACCGGCAAGCGCGTGTTCCGCATGGCGCCGATCCATCACCATTTCGAACAACTGGGCTGGAGAGAGCCGACCATCGTCATCCGCTTCTGGATCGTCGCCGTGGTGCTGGCGCTGATCGGCCTTTCGACCTTGAAGCTGCGGTGAGACGATGATCGCAGCCCGCTCCTTCGCGCATCAGAACGCCGCCGTCTTCGGACTGGCGCGGTCCGGTATCGCGTCGGTGCGTTCGCTGAGGGCCGGCGGTGCGCGCGTCTATGCCTGGGACGATAAGGAATCGGCGCGCGTTGTGGCCGAGGCCGAAGGCGCGGAGGTTTTGCCGTGGCGCGACTGGCCCTGGGACAGGCTCAAGGCGCTGGTGCTGAGCCCTGGTGTGCCGCTCACCCATCCCGCACCCCACGATATCGTCGTCAAAGCGAAAGCGTCGAACACGGAAGTGATCGGCGATATCGAGCTGTTCGCGCGCGAAATCAGGCCCGACGCGGCGTTCCGTGGCAGCGCGCCGGTGATTGCGATCACCGGCACCAACGGCAAATCGACGACGACGGCCCTGACCGGCCACATCCTGAATTCCTGCGGGTTCGACGCGCAGATTGGCGGCAATATCGGCAAGCCGGTGCTCGAACTCACGCCGCCGGGCGCGAAGACGATCTATGTGCTCGAGGTTTCGTCCTACCAGATCGATCTGTCGCCGGGACTGAAGCCCGATGTGGCGGTTCTCTCCAACATCACGCCGGATCACATCGACCGTCACGGATCGTTGGAAGCCTATGCGGCGGTGAAGGCGCGCCTTCTGGAGCAGGTAGCCGGTGGCGTTGCCGTCATCGGCGTCGACGATGCGCTCACCTCCGCCATCTATACGAAGCTCATGTCGTCGGGTCAGCAGGCTTTGCCCGTATCGGTCGGTAAGGTTCTGGGCCGCGGCGTCTTCGTGCTCGACGGCGTTCTTTATGACTCGCAAGGCGGCCGCGCGAACCGCATCGTCGATTTTGCGGCGGCTTCGCATTTGCCCGGCGCGCACAATTGGCAGAACGCAGCCCTTGCCTACGCCGCGACCCGGAATTTTGCGCGCGACGTGCGGGCCGTGGCATCCGCGATCGAGGATTTTCCGGGGCTCGCCCATCGCATCGAAGATGTCGGCCGTATCGGCCGCGTGCGGTTCGTCAACGATTCCAAGGCGACCAATGCCGACGCCGCCGAGCGTGCGCTCGTATGCTTTCCCGACATCTTCTGGATCGCCGGCGGACGCGCGAAGGAAGGCGGGATCGAGAGCCTTGCCGGGCATTTTCCCCGCGTTCGTAAAGCCTATCTCATCGGCGAGGCGGCCGAGAATTTTGCCAGGACCCTCGACGGCCATGTCCCGTTCGAGATCGCCGGCACGCTCGATGCAGCAGTGTCGTCGGCCTATGCCGAAGCGGCACGCTCTCAAGTTCCGGCACCCGTCGTACTGCTGTCTCCAGCCTGCGCATCGTTCGACCAGTTCCGCGACTTCGAGCATCGCGGCGATGAATTCCGCGCGGCCGTGAGGCGGCTCTCCTCCACGCATTTGCGGGAGGCTTCGTGATGTTGTCGCGAGCCGACCGTTCGAGCTTTGCGACCTGGTGGTGGACCGTGGATCGCGTGTCGCTGATCACCATGCTGGCGCTGGTGGCCATCGGCCTGATGCTGGCCTTCGCCGCGAGCCCGGCCGCCACCGGCGGCGCCATTACGGCGGGCGATTTTCGTTATGCGGCCAAGCAGATCGCATTCGCGGCCGTTGCCGTTTTCATTCTCGGAAGCGTGTCGCTTCTGTCGCTGCACCAGTTGAAGATCGTGGCCGCAGCCACCTTCGCGCTCGCGATGATCGGGTGCGTGCTGGTGCTGTTCACGGGCAGCGACGTGCTGGGCGCCAAGCGCTGGATCGATTTCGGCTGGATGACGTTCCAGCCCTCCGAGTTCCTGAAGCCCGGCTTCGCCGTGCTGGGTGCCGCGATCCTCGCCGACCGCGCGCCGATGAAACTGCCGAAGCCGGTGATCACGTTGCTCCTAATCGCGCCGGCGCTCGCGATCTTGATGCTGCAGCCCGACGTGGGACAGACCGCGTTGCTGCTCGCGCTTTGGGGCGCGCTCCTCTTCTTCGCAGGCGCGTCGCTGTTCTGGATGGCGGTGCTGGCAGGCGGCAGCGTGACGCTGGGGGGACTTGCCTATGTCCTGTTCCCCCATGTGCATCACAGGCTGGAGCAGTTCCTGCATCCCGCCGAAACCGGTTCGCAGACCAAGCACGCGTTGAGCGCCTTCGCGCATGGCGGACTCTGGGGCGTAGGCCCGGGCGCGGGAACCGTGAAATATCATATTCCCTACGCGCATTCCGACTTCATCTTCGCGGTCGCGGGTGAAGAATTCGGGCTCGCGCTCTGCGGCGCCGTCGCCGTGCTGTTCTGTGTGCTGACGGTTCGCATCATGCTCAGGGCTGCAAACGCGCGCGAACCGTTCGCGCAGCTTGCGGGCGCAGGCCTTGCCTCGGTCACGGCGCTGCAGGCCTTCATCAATATGGGTGTTGCGATCAGCCTGCTTCCGGCGAAAGGCATGACCCTGCCGTTCATCTCCTATGGCGGATCGTCGCTGTTTGCGGTGGCGCTGACGATGGGTTTCGCGCTCGCGCTCACGCGCCAGCGGCCGAAGCTCGAAAGCCGCGAACGTCCGTGGTTCGGTCAGGCCGTGGTGGCGCGCGCATGACGACGATCGTGCTCTCGGCCGGTGGCACCGGTGGCCATCTCTTCCCGGCACAGGCGCTGGCCGGCGAACTCGTGCGCCGCGGCAAGTCGATCGTCGTCATGACCGACCGTCGCGGAACCAATTATGCAAAGGCATTTCCGGGCGCTGTGATCGAGACCGTTCCGTCGGCGGCGTTTTCCGACCGCTCGATCCTCGGGCTTTTGGCTGCGCCGTTCGAGATTGCAGCCGGCATCGCGAGTGCATTCGCGAAATTGTTGCGGTTGAAGCCGGGCGCGGTGATCGGCTTCGGCGGCTATCCGAGCCTGCCCGTGATGATTGCGGCGTGGCTCGGCCGCTATCCGACCGCGATCCTCGAGCAGAACGCCGTGACCGGCCGCGCCAACCGTGCGGTGATGAACAAGGTCAAGGTGATGGCCGCCGCGTTCCCGATTGCGCGCTTCGCGCCGAAAGATGCGTCGAAGATCGTGTTGACGGGAAATCCGCTCCGGCCTGAAGTTGTTGCGCTTGCCGGCACGGCCTATGACAAGCCCGTCGAGGGCGGTCCGCTGCATCTGCTTGTCTTCGGCGGAAGCCAGGGCGCGCGTGCGGTCAGCGAGCTGGTCCCAGCGGCGGTTGCGCTGTTGCCTGATGGGTTCAGGTCCCGTCTCGACATCGTGCAGCAATGCCGTCCCGAAGATCTGGACTCCGTGCGTGCGGCCTATGCTGCGTCCGGCGCGCGCGCCGAACTGGCAAGCTTCTACAGCGATCTTCCCGCGCGCATGGCGAAGTCGCATCTCGTCATCGCACGCGCGGGCGCGGGCACAGTCAGCGAGTTAATGGCGATCGGGCGGCCTGCGATCCTGATCCCGTTGCCGCACGCGCTCGACGACAATCAAACGCCAAACGCCGAAATCCTGAGCAAGGCCGATGCGGGCTGGACCGTCGCGCAGGCCAGCCTGACGCCCGAAAAACTCGCCGGCATGATCAAGCTCGCCTTCTCCAACCCCGACGATCTGGCGAAGCGCGCCGCGAACGCGCATGCGCTGGCGAAGCTCGATGCGGTGTCCCGGCTCGCGGATTTGGCCGAAAACTTGGCCCAATCTTCCGATCAAGGGGCTGCTGCATGAAGCCCGGCCAGATCCGCGTTCCCCTCGATATCGGCGCCATCCATTTCATCGGCATCGGTGGCATCGGCATGAGCGGCATTGCCGAGATCATGCACAATCTCGGTTACAAGGTCCGCGGTTCGGATGTTGCCGACAGTGCAAATGTGAAGCGCCTTCGCGCGATGGGCATCGAAATCGCGGTCGGTCACGCGGCGGATAACCTCAAAGACGCGCATGTCGTCGTTTATTCCTCCGCGGTGAAGCCGGGGAATATCGAATTCGAGGAAGCCCGCAGGCTCAACCTGCCGCTCGTGCGCCGTGCCGAGATGCTGGCCGAGATTATGCGGCTCAAATCCTGCGTCGCCATCGCGGGCACCAACGGCAAGACCACGACGACGACGATGGTCGCTGCACTCCTTGATGCCGGCGGGCTCGATCCCACGGTCGTCAATGGCGGCATCATCAACGCCTATGGCACCAACGCGCGGCTCGGCGCGGGCGACTGGGTCGTGGTCGAAGCCGACGAGAGCGACGGCACGTTCCTCCGGTTGCCATCCACCGTTGCGGTCGTGACCAACGCCGATCCGGATCATCTCGACTATTACGGCACCTTCGACCGGATGCGCGATGCGTTCCAGCGCTTCGTCGAGAACGTTCCGTTCTACGGCTTCGCGGTGCTGTGCATCGATCATCCCGAAGTGCAGGCCATGGTCGGGCGGATCACGGACCGCCGTATTGTGACCTACGGGCTTTCGCCACAGGCCGATGTGCGCGCGCTGAACGTCGGCTTCTCGGAAGGCGCCTCGCATTTCGACGTCATCGCCGTCGATCGCCGCGCGGGAACGGAAACCCGCATCGACCGCGTGCGTCTGCCCATGCCGGGCGAGCACAATGTCCAGAATGCCCTGGCGGCGATCACGGTCGCTCGCCAGCTCGGCGTTCCGGACATCAAGATCCGCAATGCCCTGGACTCCTTCGAAGGCGTGAAGCGGCGCTTCACCAAGGTCGGCGAATGGAACGGGACCGCGATCATCGACGATTACGGTCACAACCCGTTCAAGATCGCCGCTGCCCTCAAGGCCGCGCGTCAGGCTTACAGCGGCCCGGTGATCGCGGTCGTCCAGCCGCATCGCTACACGCGCCTGCGCGATACCTGGGAACAGTTCTGCGCCTGCCTCAACGACGCCGACGTCGCGATCATCGCGCCGGTCTATCCCGCGGGCGAGCAGCCGATCGCCGGTATCGACCGGGATACTTACGCCGAGGCCCTGCGCGCGCACGGCCATCGCAATGTGCAGGTCATCGACGGCGGACTTGATCTTGTCCGGGTCATCGGACCGCTGGCGAAAGAGGGCGGCGCCGTCGTCATGCTCGGCGCCGGGTCGATCTCGCATTGGGCCTACGCGCTGCAGTCGCAACTGGAGGGCGGGGCGTGATGATGACCCGGCCCTGCGATGCGCTTCCGCCCGTGCGCGGAACTTATGCCCAAGGTGCTGCGCTGAAGGACCTCGTCTGGTTCCGCGCCGGCGGTCCGGCGGAGATCCTGTTCCGCCCCGCCGATGCCGACGATCTTGCCACTTTCTTATATGCGCGTCCGTCGGACGTGCGGGTGAGCGTGATCGGCGTCGGTTCCAATTTGCTGGTGCGCGATGGCGGCATTCCGGGCGTCGTCGTCCGGCTTCCCGCGGTGTTCGGGAAGATTTCGGTTGACGGCACACGTGTCCGTGCTGGCGCTGCTGCGCTCGACGCGGCTGTAGCCCGGGCGGCGGCCGAAGCGGGCATCGGCGGGCTCGAATTCCTCCGCGGCATTCCCGGCACCGTCGGCGGCGCGCTCAAGATGAACGCGGGCTGCTACGGCCGCGAGATCAAGGACATCTTCGTCGAAGCGACCGCCATCGACGGCAAGGGTAACAAGATCGCGCTGTCGGCGGCCGATATGGGCTTTGTCTACCGCAAAGCCCAGGTCCCGGACGATCTCATCTTCGTCGAAGCGGTGTTCGAAGGCGCGAAGGACGATCCCGCCGCGGTCAAGGCCCGCATGGAAGCGCTGGTCGAGCAACGCGAGTCCACGCAACCGGTCAAATCGCGCACCGGTGGGTCGACCTTCAAGAACCCGCCCGGCCACAAGGCCTGGCAGCTCATCGACGAAGCCGGTTGCCGTGGCCTGATGCACGGCGCGGCGCAGGTGAGCGAGAAGCACTGCAACTTCCTGATCAACACCGGCGAGGCGACCGCTGCCGATGTCGAGGCGCTGGGCGAAGAGGTGCGGGCGCGGGTCAAGGCGAAGTCGGGCGTCGTGCTCGAATGGGAAATCAAGCGGGTGGGCGTGACATGACGTTCAAACGCGTCGCCGTGCTTCTTGGAGGCCGCTCCGCCGAGCGTGAGGTCAGCCTGTCCTCGGGTACGGGCTGTGCCAGGGCACTCCGCGAGGAAGGGTTCGACGTCGTGGAGATCGATCCCGGCGAGGATGCCGCGCGCCAGATCCTCGATGCCAAAGTCGATTGCGTCTTCAATGCGCTCCATGGCCGTTTCGGCGAGGACGGCTGCATCCAGGGCGTGCTCGAGCTGTTGCGCATTCCCTATACGCATTCGGGTGTGCTGGCATCGGCGCTGGCGATGCATAAGCAGAAGACCAAAGACGTTTATCGTGGCGCCGGTATCCCGATCGTCCGGTCCATTGTCGCTGATCGCCGCGACGCGGGCCGGGAACATCTGATGGAGCCGCCCTATGTCATCAAACCGGTGAACGAAGGCTCGTCGGTCGGCGTCTATATCATCCGCAAGGGCGACAACCGGCCGCCATCGGAACTGACCAAGCCCGAATGGAATCTCGCCGACGCGATGATGGTCGAAGAGTATGTCCCCGGCCGCGAACTGACGGTTGCCGTGATGGGCGACAGGGCGCTCGGCGTCACCGAGATCACGACCGATCTCGCGTTCTACGATTACGAAGCGAAATACGCGGCCGGCGGATCGCGTCATACGCTGCCGGCGCAAGTTCCGGAGAGCGTTGCAGCCGAAGCCATGCGGCTCGCGGTGCTGGCGCATCAGGTGCTCGGCTGTCGCGGCGTGACCCGGACGGATTTCCGCTACGACGATACCGGATCGAAGCATCGCCTCGTGGCGCTGGAGACCAACACCCAACCCGGCATGACGCCGACCTCGCTGGTGCCCGAGCAGGCCGCCCATTTCGGCATGAGCTACGCGAAGCTCTGCCGCTGGATCGTGGAGGACGCCTCGTGCGACCGGTGAAGGTGGAACGCAAATCGCGTGGTTCGCGCAGCGCGGCGCCAGCCCGCTCGACGCGCGGTGGCAAGCGCCCCGCGGCCCAGCGCGCGGCCAGCACCCGCAACAAGCCTCGCGAGAGCCTGCTTTCCCGTCTGATAAAGCCATTCGGCCGTCTGTTCGCGATCCGCAGTCCGATGCTGCTTTTGGCGCTGGGCTTCGTTGCACTCACGGTTCTGGTGGCATTTCTGGTGAGCGGGGTCATCGGCCGCACGATCACGCGGACAAAAGCCGCGACCGGCACGGTCCTCGCCGATGCCGGATTCGGGCTTTCCCAGGTGCATCTCAGCGGCAACAACCGCGTTCCGCCGGAGACCCTGTATGCGGCGCTTGGCTACAATGTCGGCGAGTCCATCTTCGCCGTCGATCTGCAGTCCGCGCGTGCAAGGCTGATGGCGCTCGATTGGGTCGCGGATGCCGATGTGCAGCGGCGCTATCCGGATTCGCTCAACGTCCATATCGTCGAGAAGCTGCCCTTCGCGCTCTGGAAATCGAACGACGGCGTCGTGCTGGTGGAACGCTCGGGCAAAACGATCACGCACAAAGACGTGGAGCACTTCGCGCAGCTTCCACATCTGGCCGGCGACGGCGCACCGCAGCAGGCGGCAGACATCATCGACGCCGTCGCGATGCATCGCGCCGTCGCGGCTCGGGTCAAGATCTATCAGTTCGTCTCGAACAGGCGATGGAACTTGATTTTGGACGATGGCGTCGTTGTGCAGCTTCCCGATGCCGGCTGGCAGAAACAACTCGACACGCTCGAACATCTCATCGTTGACAACAGCATCCTGGAACGCAATCTGACCGAAATCGATCTGCGTTCGCCGACGAAATATTTCTTCATCCTGAAGAATGGGCAATCCAAGAGCATCGACGACCGGGGGAGAGAACTCTGATGGGTGAAACCGTGCGATTGCGCGCAGTGGCCGAAGTGCCTGCGTTCCGGCCGGGGCTGGTGACCGCGCTCGATATCGGCTCGTCCAAGATCGCCTGCCTGATCGGTCGTGCCGATCATGGCTCGCTGCGCATTCTGGGCGCGGCCCTGCGCGAGAGCCAGGGCCTCCGCGCCGGAACCGTGGTCAGTCTCGATCTGGTCGAAGAATCGATCCGCGATTGCGTCGCCGCGGCGGAGAACCACGCCGATGCGCGCATCCAGAACGTCCTCATCTCGATCAATTGCGGCCAGCCCGTCAGCGTGACCTCGCGGGCGGTGATGGCACTCGATGGCGAACTGGTGACGGACGCGCATCTGCGGGCGCTGCTGGCTGAAGGGCGTGCGAAATGCGTTCTTGAGGGGCACGAGATCATCCAGAGCGCACCGACAGCCTATGTGGTCGATGAGGCGCGGGGCGTGCGCGACCCCTCCGGCATGTACTGCCAGCGCATTGGCGTCGCCATGCACACCGTGGCGGTGAAGCCTTCCCCGTTGCAGAACTTGAAACTCGCGGTCGAGCGCTGCCATCTGAATGTGGTGGGCGCGCTGTTCGCGCCCTATGCCAGCGGCCTTGCAGCGCTGACCGAAGACGAGAAGCAACTCGGCGCGACGCTGATCGACATGGGCGCCGGCGTCACGTCGATTGCCGTGTTCCTCGAAGGCCATCTGGTCCATGCCGATGTCGTGCCGATGGGCGGCTGGCAGGTGACGACCGATTTGGCGCGAATGCTGTCGGCGCCCGTCTCGGCGGCAGAGCGCAGCAAGACGCTGTTCGGTGCGGCCCTTGGCGATCTCGAAGCCGGCGCCGATGTCGTCGCCATCTCCCAGATGGGCGAGGATGGCGACGGCGCGGCCATGCGCGTGCCGCGCTCGATGCTGACCCGCATCATCCAGGCCCGGCTCGAAGAGACATTGGGCGAAGTGCAGTCGCGGCTGCGCGCATCCGGTTACGATGTCGCGGCGGGCCGCCGCGCGGTGCTCACCGGCGGTGCCTGCCAGCTTGCGGGCGTGCGTGAGCTCGCGGCGCGCGTGCTCAACAAACAGGTGCGCATCGGCCGTCCGCAGAATCTCCCCGGTCTGCCGGCCGCCTGTTCCGGTCCAGACTACGCGACGGCGGTCGGTCTTCTTCTCGCCGGTGCCACGATGGCGCCGGAGGCTCTCAATCCCGATCCGGTCGACAGGCCGGACGATAGTGGCAGTGCAGGACGGTTGCGCCGGTGGTTGACCGGCGGGCTGTTCAAGTGATTCAACAATAACAATGCGAATCAGTTGGGCTTTAGTGGTGTGCAAAGGGCGGCGTAACGAACAGCCAAGGAGAACAAGATGGCGATCAATCTGAAAGCGCCCGAAACGCAGGAATTAAGACCTCGAATTACCGTTATGGGAGTCGGCGGTGCCGGCGGCAATGCGGTCAACAACATGATCGCGGCCAAGCTCGACGGAGTGGACTTCGTCGTGGCCAACACCGACGCGCAGTCCCTCGCACAGTCGAAGGCTGAGCGGAAAATCCAGCTCGGCGCGAAAACCACCGAGGGGCTCGGTGCGGGCGCGCAGCCCGACGTCGGCCGCGCGGGCGCGGAAGAATCCCTCGACGAGATTCTGGAACAGCTGTCCGGCTCGCACATGGTCTTCATCACCGCGGGCATGGGCGGCGGCACCGGAACGGGGGCTGCCCCCGTCATCGCGCGGGCCGTGCGCGAGCTCGGTATCCTGACCGTGGGCGTCGTGACCAAGCCGTTCGCCTTCGAAGGCGACAAGCGCATGCGCATCGCCGAGCGCGGTATCCTTGAGCTCCAGCAATACGTCCACACACTGATCGTCATCCCGAACCAGAACCTGTTCCGGGTCGCCAACGACCGCACCACCTTCGCCCAGGCCTTCGCGATGGCCGACGAGGTGCTGCATTCGGGTGTGCGCGGCGTCACCGATCTGATCGTGATGCCGGGCCTGATCAATCTCGACTTCGCCGACATCAAGGCGGTGATCTCCGAGATGGGCAAGGCGATGATGGGCACCGGCGAAGCGGAAGGCGAGAACCGCGCTTCGAAGGCGGCCGAGATGGCGATCTGCAACCCGCTGCTCGACGAAGTGTCGATGAAGGGCGCCCGCGGCGTCCTCATCAACATCACCGGCGGTCCGGATCTCATGCTGTTCGAGGTCGAGCAGGCGGCCAATTGCGTCCGCGCCGAGGTCGATCCCGACGCCAACATCATCTTCGGCAATACCATCCTCGACAATATGGAAGGCCGCATCCGCGTGTCGGTCGTCGCCACCGGCATCGACGCGATGGATATGCGCCTGCCCAAGAACGTCGAGCCGCTCCGGCCCAATCTCAAGCCCGTCCCGATAAGGCCGGAGCCGAAGGTGGAAATGCCGGCGGCCGCCGTCGCGATGGTCAATCCGGTCATCCGTCAGCAGGAAGCGCTCGCCGCCGAAATGAGAGCCACGCCGCAACAAATGGCGGCGACTGCGGAGCCAGTGTCGCCGGAAGAGGATTACATCCTCGGCGGCGCCGACGCGCCGGTTGTCGACGATCCGATTCCGGTTTCGATCCGGCCCCAGCCGGTTCGCATGCAGCCGGCGCCGCAGCCCGAGCCCGAACGCCGTGGCTGGGGACTCCTCGGCCGCAAGAAGCCGAAGGAAGAGGTGCGCGCCGAACCGGTGGCCCCGCTTCAGCAGCGTCAGGTCGTTCAGCCCCGTGCGAATGCCCAGCCGCTTGCGCGTCCGCAATCCGAATCGCAGCGCGCCCAGCCGCAGAACGGCGCGCAGGATCTGTTCGGCGATCAGAAACAGGACGAGCAGTTCGAAATCCCGGCCTTCCTGCGCCGCCAGATGAACTGATCCGGCACCGGCATCGAGAACAAAGACCCGTCCGGCATGCCGGGCGGGTCTTTTGTTTTTTTTGAAGCGAGATTACAGAGCTTGAATCGTCGGGGTCATCCTTCGAGGCTCGCTGTGCTCGTGCCTCAGGATGACGCGCTTGTTGCAATAAGCACGTCACCCTGAGGGTTCGTAGCGCCAGCGTGCGAACGCGCAGCGGCCCTCGAAGGGCGGCGTGCCCTGCTCCTAACGATCGCAATCTGGTTCGACGAAAGACGATCGTGCTCCAGTATTAAAAGACCTTAAGGACCGTGATGTCAGCCGATCGTCCGGCCGTGGGATAGGCTTTCAGATAGGCATCGGGCTGGGCTTCGTTCGCGGGCCAGCCAAAGAGTCCGTCGCGCGCGCGTTCCAGCACGATGTACTTCACATGCGCGCGAACGAGTTGGTCGCGCTGCTTGTTGAGATCGGCGGTGTCCAGATGGTCGATCAGGCTCTCGCGCAGCACGCGCGAGGGATTGCCCTGGACGATCGGTTTGCCGTGGCAGGTTTGCTCCGACATATAGAAATTCCCCTCGACATAACCCGATGGCAGGTTCAGCACGCCGAACCCGAGCGACCGGTCATGGGCGATCACATCGAGCGCGGGTGCGCAAGGAACGGCTGTCATCGCCAGGTTTGCGGGCCAGAAATCCACGACGATGAACATTCCCAATCCGGCCAGCACGCGCGGCGGCATGGCGGAAAGCGCGCGTCCGACAGCGATGCTCAGGAACAGGAAGACGATGACGACCGCGCGCTCCGGCGTCCGCACATTGGCGACGAACGGGATCCTCGACAGGACGATATCGGGCAGATGAACTGCGGTAAAATCGGTGCCGAAGATGTGCAGGGTTTCGCCGGCAGAGAACACACAGAATGTCGCCATGCCACAAAGCGCATAGACCAGCGCGGGCTCGCCTTTGCGCCATGTGGCAGCCCTGTACCAGGCGACCACCGCCAGATTGACGACGCCGAGATAGATCGCCGATTCCCACGGATTGCCGCTCAAGCGCGCAAACGCATCGTGCGCCCAGGAACCCAACAGATGCGTCGGCGGAAATATGACGTAGCCGAAAAGATCGGCGCCGAAGTCGTTGCCTCCGTTGTAATAGGCGCGGGGATTGGCTTGCAGCGCCATCGGCACGAGCAGTGGCGACAGCAGAAGCACGGTGCCCGCCACGCAGGCGAGCGGCGTCGCAAGATTCCAGCCTCTGGGAAGCGCGTTGTCGCGCACACTCAGATAGATCGTATGAAACAGGATGAAGAACCCGAGATAGAACAGATAGTACCAGCAGCTCAGCGCCGAGAGTGCGTAGAAGACCACCGACACGCAGAGCCAGATCCAGCTCTTGCGCTCCAGCGCCAGCAGATAGGCGAGCACGAAGAACGGGATGAAGCCGATCCACGATACATGCGCATGATGCATCGCCTGCGCGACGTGCCAGGGATTGAAGGCGAACACGAAGCCGCCGATCAGCGATGTGGCTGCGTTGCGCGTGAAGTGCCGCACCAAATAGTAGGCGCCCGTTCCGGCCACGGGGAACGACAGAAGCACGGTCAGGTTCTGCAGAAGGATCAGCGTGTCCCGCCCGGTGCCAAACAGCTTGGTCAGCGCGACAAGCAGGAACACCTGCGGATAGGCGAAGGAATGATAGGTGAGCGGTGTCCCCTCCGGGAAGCGGATGAGATCGGTGGTGAAGAACTGCCCCGGCTTGCTCCCGGCCGCCGCGTACCAGCTGTTCCAGAAATCCTGCAGATTGTCTTCGGCTGGACCGATCAGCGCGGCCGAGAGATGCGCCATCCACGGCGCAAACAGAACGGCTGTGGCCAAAACCATGATTCCGGCGACAGCCGCGGCCTCGATCAGGGTCTGTCGGGGTGCGTGCGCCGCCATGGCGCCATTTCGCACACATTCCTTGAAAGGGCGGTTAAGGTGGCGCCATGACGCGCCGGACAATCGCCAGGGAAATCACGGTTCTTGGGACCGCGCTGCACGCGGGCACGCCCGTCAGTATGACGCTTTCCCCCGGGGGTTCCGGAATCGTCTTTCGCCGCAGCGATCTGGGTGTCGATATTCCGGCGCGGTACGACGCCGTGTCGGAGACCAATCTGGGCACGGTCATCAGCCATGACGGCGCGAGCGTTGGTGTCGTCGAGCATCTGATGGCCGCGGTGGCTGGCGCTGAGATCGACGATCTCTTGGTGACGCTCGATGGACCCGAACCGCCGATCCTGGACGGCGATGCGCTGTCTTATCTCGAGCTTCTGGAGCAGGCGGGGTTTGCAGATCGGCCGGGACCGCGCACCGCGATCAAGGTCCTGAAGCGCGTCGATTACGCCCACAAGAATACGCGAGCATCGTTGTTGCCATCGGATCGCCTCGAATTCGATTTCGAGATCGACTTTGCGTCGCCGGCTATCGGCCGGCAGACGTTTTCGCTGGCCTTCTCGCGGGAAGTCTTTCGCTCCGAAATTGCGCCGGCGCGAACGTTCGGCTTCGTCCATGAGCTGGATGCCCTGAAAAAGATGAATCGCGGCCACGGCGCCTCGCTCGCCAACACGCTCGCCATCGACGAAGACCGGATCGTCAATGCCGGCCTGATGCGGTTTCCGCAAAGCGAATTCGTGCGCCACAAGATTCTCGATGCCATCGGCGACATGGCGCTGGCGGGCGCCCCGCTGATTGCGCGCTTCGAAGGGCGCCGTTCGGGTCACACCCAGAACAACGCGCTGCTGCGCGCCCTGTTCGCCGACCCCTCGAATTACACGGCTGTTAACCTGCCGTGATCGCTTGACTTTCCGGCATTCCGGCCATTTACGCTGGGGCGCGGGGCGGGCTGGACCCGGGTTCGTTTAGGATGGCATAAGAGCCGGTCTTTTTTGGAAAATCCCGGAAAACCGATGTCCCCAGCGCGCTTTGTACGCCCGGTCCTGTTGTCTCTGGTCTTCGGCGCCAGCCTCGCGCTTGCCGGCTGCGACACGCTCGATTCCCTGTTCGGCGGCGACAAGCCGAGGGATGAAAGGGACGCCGAGTATGTCGAGCGTCCCATCGACGCCATCTACAACGAAGCCTGGAAGAAGATCCGCAACGGGGATTGGGAAGACGCGGCAAAGCAGTTCGATGAAGTCGAGCGCCAGCATCCCTATTCGGTGTGGGCGCGGCGCGCGATGCTGATGTCGGCCTATTGCTATTACCAGGCCAACAAATATGGCGACGCCATCTCGGCGGCCGACAACTACATCGCGCTGCATCCCGGCAGCCACGAGGTCGCTTATGCCTTCTATCTGAAGGCCATCTCGCTTTATGAGCAGATCGTCGATATCGGCCGCGACCAGAGCAATACCGCGGCCGCGCTGGTGGCGCTACAGGACGTGGTCCAGCGCTTCCCGGACACCGAGTACGCCCGCGATGCGACACTGAAGATCGACCTGACCATCGATCACATCGCCGGCAAGGAAATGGCCGTCGGCCGCTATTACCTGGTGCGCGGCGATTACATCGGCGGCATCAACCGGTTCCGCGTCGTGGTCGAGCAGTATCAGCGCACCTCGCAGATCGCCGAAGCGCTGGAACGCCTGACCGAGGCCTATTACGCGCTCGGCATCTACAATGAGGCCAAGACCGCCGCGGCCGTGCTCGGCGCCAACTATCCCGGCAGCCCCTGGTACAGGGACGCCTTTGAACTTCTGCAGGGCCACAACATGAAACCCGAGGAAGACAAAGGCTCCTGGATCAGCAAAGCTTTCTCGAAGATTCTCTGAACGGAGTGATTCGCCGATGCTGGCCGCGCTGACGGTCCGCGATATCGTGCTGATCGAAAGTGCGGCGCTGGAGTTTGCGCCCGGTCTCAACGTGCTGACCGGCGAGACGGGCGCGGGCAAGTCCATTCTTCTCGATGCGCTGGGTCTGGCTGCGGGCGGACGCGGTGGCGGCCGGGCTTCCGTGCGGCCCGGTTCGGCGCAGGGATCGGCGACCGCAGTGTTCGAGCCCGGCGCGGACCATCGCGCCTACGCGCTGCTGCGCGAACAGGACATGCCGGCGGAGAACGAGATCGTCCTGCGGCGCACGCTGGCGAGCGACGGCCGCACCCGCGCTTTCGTCAACGACGATCCGGTCGGCGTCGCGCTGTTGAAGGATCTGGGCGCGATGCTGCTCGAGATCCACGGCCAGACCGACGACCGCGGCCTGTTCGATGTTTCGACGCACCGCATCCTGCTTGACGCGTTCGGTGGAAACGAGGCGCTGGCGAACGAAACGGCAGCGCGTTTCGCAGAACTCGATCGGGCGCGAACGGCCGAGACGGAGCTGCGCCGCGTCGCTGCCGAAGCCGCGGCCGATGCGGATTACATCCGAAGCGTGGTGGACGAGCTTTCGGCGCTGTCCCCACAGGAAGGCGAGGAAACTTCGCTCGCGACCGAGCGCGCGGTTTTGATGAATGCCTCGCGCATCGCGGAAGACGTTTCAGCGGCGTCTGAAGCCTTGAGTGGCGAGCGCGGCGCGGAGAGCGCGCTGGCCATAGCCCTCAAGCGCCTGTCGCGCCTGAACGAGGCGGCACGGCCGCAGGTCGCGGCGGCGGAAACGGCCCTCGAACAGGCTTTCGCCCACACCGAGGAAGCACGGCGTGTGCTGGATGCGTTTCTATCCAGCCTCGATGCCGACCCGCTGGTACTGGAACGCAAGGAGGAGCGGCTGTTCGCATTGCGCGCCGCTGCGCGCAAGTATGGTGTGCAGCCCGATGCTCTGCCGGGTTTGCTGGCCGAATTCCAGGCAAAGCAGGATGCCATCAGCGGTGGCGATGCAGGCCTGAAGAAGGCTGCGGAGTCGGTGGCCGCCGCCCGCAAAATCTATCTCGATGCGGCGCGCAAGCTCTCGAAAGCACGGGAGGCTGCTTCGCGCGCGCTGGAGGCATCCGTTTCCGGGGAGCTTGCGCCCTTGAAACTCGGTCATGCGAAATTCCGGGTCGCGTTGACGGCACTCGGCGAAGATGAAGCTGGCGCCAGCGGCCTCGAACGCGTCGCGTTCGAGATCGCGACCGTCGAAGGCGCTGCCTTCGGACCGCTGACGCGCATCGCCTCGGGTGGCGAGCTCGCGCGGCTTTCGCTGGCCTTGAAGGTTGCTCTGTCGGAAGCGACTCCGCCGGCGGCCCTGGTGTTCGACGAGGTCGATCGCGGCGTTGGCGGCGCCGTGGCTGATGCCGTGGGAGAGCGGCTGCAGCGCCTTGCGCGTACGACGCAGGTACTCCTCGTCACCCATTCGCCGCAGGTCGCCGCGCGGGCCGAGCGCCATTTCCGCATTACCCGCAAGGGCGACAAGACGCGTGTCGAGCTTCTGGACGAAGATGCCCGCGCCGAGGAAGTCGCGCGCATGCTGTCGGGCGCCATCGTCACCGAAGAAGCGCGCGCCGCCGCCCGCCGCCTGATCGCGGAGGCCCGGACGCCGCCCAAGAAGATACGCAAACGCGCATGAGTGCAGCCGCGAAGAAATCGCCCGACAAGCTCAGCGCTGCGGAAGCGGCGAAGGAGCTCGAGCGTCTCGCGGGCGAGATCGCGGAACACGACCGGCGCTATCATGGCGCGGACGCGCCGACGATCAGCGACGCGGACTACGACGCGCTGAAGCGCCGCAACGACGAGATCGAGAAGCGCTTTCCGAAACTCGTCCGGGCCGACAGCCCGTCGCAGCGTGTGGGTTCCCGGCCATCGGAGAAATTCGCCAAGGTCGTGCACGCGAAGCCCATGCTCTCGCTCGACAACGCTTTCAGCGACGAGGACATCGCCGATTTCGTTGCCCGTGTGCGCCGCTTCCTGGGCATGAAAGAGGATGACGGCCTCGTCTTCACAGCGGAACCCAAGATCGACGGGCTGTCGGCATCGCTGCGCTATGAGGACGGCGTTCTTGTGCAGGGCGCCACGCGCGGCGATGGCGCGGAGGGCGAGGACATCACCGCCAATCTGCGAACGATCAAGGAAATCCCGCTCCGGCTTCACGGCAAGGTGCCGAAAGTGTTCGAGGTGCGCGGCGAAGTCTATATGGCGCACAAGGATTTCGAGACGCTCAACAAGCGGCTGGAGAAGGAGGGCAAGCCCCTCTATGTCAATCCGCGCAATACGGCCGCGGGTTCGGTGCGTCAGCTCGATCCCGCGATCACGGCCGCGCGCACGCTGCATTTCTTTGCGTATGCCTGGGGCGAGGCGAGCGCGATGCCCGCGGATACGCAATGGGGGATGCTTGAGACGTTCAAGGCCTGGGGATTCCGGGTCAATCCGCTGGTGCGCCGCTGCGACACGACGGAAAAGATCCTGAAATTCTATTCCGACATCGAAACCAAGCGCGCCGGTCTCGGCTACGACATCGACGGCGTGGTCTACAAGGTCGACCGCCTCGATCTGCAGGAGCGCCTCGGCTTCGTCTCGCGCAGCCCACGCTGGGCGATCGCGCACAAATTTCCGGCAGAGCAGGCCGAGACGGTCCTTCAGAAGATCGATATCCAGGTTGGGCGTACCGGCAAGCTGACGCCGGTGGCGCGGCTGAAACCTGTGACCGTCGGCGGCGTCGTGGTCGAGAACGCGACTCTGCATAATGAGGATGAGATCGCGCGCCTCGACGCGCGCGAGGGCGACACGGTCGTTATCCAGCGCGCCGGCGATGTCATTCCGCAGGTCGTGCGCGTGATCGAAGAGCGGCGGCCACGTGGCGCGAAGCCCTACCAGTTCCCGCACAAATGCCCCGCCTGTAACAGCCATGCCGTGCGTGAGATCGACGAGAAGACCGGCAAGCAAGAGGTCGACCGCCGTTGCACCGGCGGTCTCATCTGCCCGGCACAGGCGGTGGAGCGCTTGCGGCACTTCGTGTCGCGCCTCGCTTTCGACATCGAAGGCTTCGGCGGCGTCTACATTGAAACGCTGCATGAAAAGGGTCTTCTGAAAGAGCCCGCCGATATCTTCCGCCTCGCGAAGAAGCCGGACGCGCTGAACAAGGCGCTGGCCGAACGCCGCGCCGAGCTCAGTGCCGAGCGCCGCGCCAAGGAAGGCAAAGGCGAGGTCAAGAAGTCGAAGAAGGACGACGAGGAGGACAGCAAGCTCGTCGCCAATCTCATCGGTTCCATCGATGCGCGGCGGAAGATCGCGATGGACCGCTTCATCAATGCGCTCGGCATTCGCCATGTCGGCGAGACCAATGCGCGGCTGATCGCGCGCCACTATCCGGGCATCAAGGCGTTCATCGACGCGATGGAGAGCGAGAGCGCCGTCGAGGACCTGCAGGAGATCGGCGGCATCGGCGACGTCGTGGCCGAGGCGATCAAGGATTTCTTCGACGAACCGCACAACCGCAAACTCGTCGCCAATCTGCTCAAGGAGGTCGAGGTCGTTCCGCTGGCGGCGCCGAAGACTTCCGGCTCGCCGGTCGTGGGAAAGACGGTCGTCTTCACCGGCACGCTCGAGAAAATGACGCGCCAGGAAGCCAAGGCGCGCGCGGAGTCGTTGGGTGCAAAGGTTTCGAGCTCGGTGTCGAAGAAGACCGATCTCGTCGTCGCCGGTCCGGGCGCCGGTTCGAAGCTGACCGATGCCCAGAAATTCGGCGTCGAGGTGATCGACGAGGACTCGTGGCTGAAGCTGATCGGCGGATGATTTTCGAGCTCCTGGGTGAGGAAGATTTAATCTCCCAGCCGGGTCCATCGAAGCAGTTCTGGGTAACCTTTTGCTGCCAGTGTCGGGCGGTCGAGGGAGTTGGTCATGCGTAAAATTGTGTGTTTCGGCGCGTTGCTGCTCACCAGTACCGGCCTCTCCGGGTGTGTGGTGGCCAGCGTTGCAGGCGCCGCGGTCGACGGCGCGGTCACCGTCACCTCCGCGGCTGTCCACGTCACCGGCGACGTCGTGAAGGGCGCGGCCGATGTCGCCACCGGCCAGTCGGACGACGACAAGAAGAAAAAGTCGGACAGCGATTAGAGCGAGCTTGAAGCGGCTGGGTCATCCTTCGAGGCTCGCTGTGCTCGCACCTCAGGATGACGTGTTTGTTGCAATAGGCATGTCACCTGAGGTGGCCGCGAAGCGGCCCTCGAAGGGCGACGTGCCCTGCACCCTACGATGGTGAATCTGGTTCAGCGAAAGAGAACCGCACTCCAAGTTACGGGCCGGACCTCATCCCGATGATGCAAAACCCGTGGCCGAACGGGTCGCTGCAGAACGCAACAGGCGGATGCGTACCACCCTCGAACTTATGTTCGCAGATCGCGCCTGCGCGCAGCGCTTTGGCCAGGACGCCTTCGAAATCTTCGACGTGAAAGTCGATGTGAACCGGCGTCCAATGCCGTTCATAGCGTCGAATGTCATCTGAGCCTTTCGCCGGTTTGCTGCCTGCCGCCTTCTCCATCAGCCCGATCTTCGCCGCGCCGCATTTGAGGATGACATAACTCGGAAAAGGCCGGGCGACTTCGGTTAGCCCCAGGGCATCGCGATAGAATTTCAGCCCTTCGTCCATCTGCGGCACGTCGATCGTCACGGCGTAGTTCATCTCAGGGCCTCGTGAATTGTCCCGCACCTTGTAGCACGGCCCGGCTTCACGCGAACTTGAACGCGCGCCTCACCGAAGCCCCGGAAAATCCCGGTAGAATGATCTTTCCTGGGCGGGAGGCGCGCATGGTAGCGAACGACAACAGGCGAAACGAATTCGGCTGGCGGGTGTTCGGGCTCGGCATCATCTCATTGAGCCTTGTCGGCTTCGCGTGGGGCGGCGCGCCGGCGCCGAAATGGTTTCCGGAGCACGCCGCGCTCGGCTATGCCGTTGCCGCCTTCATGCTGGTCGCAGGTCTCGCCATCGAGTGGCGCAGGACAGTGACCTGGGCCGCAGCGGCGCTGATCGCCTATTACGGTCTCTTCGTTCTCCTCCTCGAAAACGGCGCCGGGATCTTCAAGAACTTCTCGGTGTACGCCGCCTATTTCGGCGTGGCGGAACCGCTCGCGCTCGCTTCCGGTGCGCTGATCATCTACGCCGCGACTGCGGACATGGATGCTGCACGCGCCGCGCGGCTCACGCGGTTCGCGCAGCTCGCATTCGGCGCCTGCGCGGTGTTTTTCGGCGGTGCGCACTTCGTCTACATGAGCGCGACCGCGCCGCTGATCCCGAAATGGCTGCCGCCGTCACAGGAGTTCTGGGGCTACGCCACGGGCGTCTTCCACATCCTGGGCGGCCTCGCGATCATCGCCGGCATACAGGCCCGTCTCGCCGCAATCCTGCTGACGGTGATGTACGCCGCCTTCATCCCGCTGGTCTTCGTGCCGGTGCTGATGACGGAGCCCAGCGCGTTCCGCTGGACCGAGCTGGCGACGACGATTGCGCTGGCGGGCGTCACCTGGGTGATCGCGGATTCGCTGTCGCGGCGTCGGGCCTGACCGCGGGCATCATTGTCTCGCTGGCGTCTATCGATCAGCGGGACTCGGTGACCATGGATTATTCATCCAGGCTTTAAATGCGGGCTGAGCGGAATCAGGACCGAATGAATGGCCGTCAGTCTCCATTTCTGCACTGTGCCCAGTGTTCACAATCCTGCGCGTAATTACGCCCGGATGCTCAGGTCTGCCGGGTTTGGTGAAGTAATAGACCTCATCGTCCGTCATGACGACGATGACGGTTGGAAACTCCTTCACCTGTTTGCCGGGTTTGCCGTTCGCTTCGCTCCAATAATCTGCGAAAGTCTTCTCTGCCGATTGGACAGGCAACGCTACCAGTGCGAAAGCGATCAGACTCGGCAGAAGGCGTCGATAACTCACTGACTCAGCGTCTTCACCAAAAACGGCAGGCTGACGTCCATCCGGTAATCGACCGATGAGTGGTTGTCCGGGAATTCCTCGTAGGTGTGCGCGACGCCGAGGCGTTCGAGCGCGCGATGCATCCGCCGCGCGCCATAGACGAGATTGTACTGATCGACGTCGCCACAATCGATGTAGAGGCCCTTGAGTGCATTCAGACCCGGCCCAAGCGTCTCCACCATGGTGAGCGGATCCCACGCGAGCCAGTTGGCCCAGCGTTCTTCGATGAACTCGCAGGTGTCGAGCGTCACCGGGAGCCGCACGCCATAACGCGCGCTCGGATCGGGATCGAAGCTCGCCGCCTGCGCCAGCATCATGATGATGTGGACGTCGCTATCCTTCGTCTTCGGCGCCGCCCAGAAATCGTCGATCCATTTTCCGATGTCACCGCCGTTCTTGGCGAGCGCACGCAGCACTGGCACGAATTCGTGGCCGTACATCAGCGGGAATCCCATGTCGCCGGAGTGCACGGCAGCCGCGCTCCAGAAATCGGGATGCATCAGCGCATGCACCATCGCGCCATAGCCGCCGGAGCTCTTGCCGAACACGCCGCGCTTGCCCGCGCCGCCGCAGCCGAACTGCCGCTCCACGAACGGCACGGCTTCCTTGAGCAGGAAGTCGTCCCAGTTCCCCATCGCCGTCGAGTTCACATACTGGTTGCCGCCGAGCTTGGTGAAGCAGTCGGGGAACGCGACAACACACGGCTTCATCGCGCCCGTGCCGATCAGCCGATCGAGGCGCTCGGGCAGGTTCTCGGAGAAGTTCTTCCAGTTGGTATGCACCGGCCCGCCCGCGGTAAAGCCCACGAGATCGACGAGCAGTGGCAGGTCTTTCCCGTCATGGCCGGCCGGCACATAGACGTCGATCAACCGCGCTGCCGGATCGCCGAGGAGATTGCCCTTTAAGATGGCGCTGTCGAGCGTCATGCGATGAATGGGGCCGTGCTCTGTCGCCTGTTCTTTTCGCATCGCTATTTCCTATTGTCATCCCCGGCGAGCATCGCGCGCCGCGCGATGCGAGGGAAGGGGACCCAACTTCGAGGCTACGCCACGGTTTGCCAAGTTAGATTCCCTTCCGCTCATGCCGCGTCGCGGCATTCGGCCGGGAATGACAAGTTTGGTATTTCCAGCATCGGCGTCTCAATGCGTGGTTTCCTGCTCTCGCGCCTCGGTGAAGCGCAGCTCACCCCAATCGTAGTCCCATTGATCGTGACGAAAGCCACTGAGTGTCATGGCCAGTTCGACAGGGACATCGAAGATATAATCGACGTCGGCATCAGCGCCGCCTTCGCGGTCCTGCTCGCCGGTCAGCCGTGCGCGGATTTCCGCGAACGCTTCGGGCAGGGCACCGTCAGTTTGCAGATCGTACATGCCTTCCTGCGCATTGTGGGTGACCGACCACAGGGGCGCACCGTCGCGATAGAGTTCGGTACCGCTGAACATAGTGCCTTCGTGCACATGCACGGCAACCACGGTGCAGCCCTGCGAGAACAATCGCAGCGATGCGTCTTCCGCGAACGGGTGATCGAAGCGGTTGAACCAGACGATGGTCCAGCCGCCGGGAACACTTGTCACCGAGATCGGGCTTTCAGGCACCTCCCCCACGATCCCCGTGTCGGTCAGATGCAGCGCGGCCAGAACCTCGTCCCTGCTCTTCCCAGAAAAGCCGAGCCAGGAGATCTTGAAGCCCACGGGGCTAGATCGCCCGTGTGGCGGTCGCGAGCCATGCGCGCGTTTCGTCGTCCACCAGCGGCGAGAGCGTCTCGCGCACGCGGGCGTGATAGCCGTTGAGCCAGTCGCGCTCGTCGGTGGTCATCAAGCTGGGTTCGACCAGATCGATGTCGATTGGGGCGAGCGTGATGGTCTCGAACTCCATGAATCTGCGCTCCGGATCGCCGCCGGGAACGGGTTTGGCATCCGTCACCACGATCAGGTTCTCGATGCGGATGCCGTATTCGCCTTCCTTGTAATAGCCGGGCTCGTTGGAGCAGATCATGCCGGGCTTCAGCGGCTGCAAGATCGGCCGCTTGGAGATGTTCTGCGGCCCCTCATGCACCGAAAGATAGGAGCCCACGCCATGGCCCGTGCCGTGGTCGTAGTCGCAGCCCACATCCCACAGGAATTTGCGCGCATGGGCGTCGAGCGCGGCGCCGGTCGTGCCTTCGGGAAAGCGCATGGTCGCGAGCGCGATATGGCCTTTCAGCACGCGGGTGAAGCGGTCCTTCATCTCGGGCGTCGGCGTGCCCACGATCATCGTGCGCGTCACGTCGGTTGTGCCGTCAGGATATTGGCCGCCGGAATCGATCAGGTAGATTTCGTTGTTGTTGATCCTGCGGTTGCTCGACGTCGTGACGCGATAATGCGGCAGCGCTGCATGCGGGGCCGCGCCCGAAATGGAATCGAAGGACAGGTCGGTCAGCGAGCCTTCCTTCCGGCGATAGCCTTCGAGCGCCTGCGACGCCTCGATCTCGGTCAGATGCCCATTCGGCGCCTCGCGCGCCATCCAGGCGAGGAAGCGCGTCAGCGCCGCGCCGTCGCGCACATGCGCCTTACGGGCGCCTTCGATCTCGACCGGGTTCTTGCAGGCCTTGGGCAACTGGCAGGGGTCGACGCCGCGGCGCACTGTGGCGCCGGCCTCGCCGAGACGCGCGAAGGCCGCAGCGGCCGTCCAGTTCGCATCTGCGACGACGGTCTTGCCTTTCAGGGCATCGAGTGCGGCGTTGAACTCCTCCGGCGCGCGCAGACGCACGGCATTGCCGAGATGCTTGACGAGTTCGGGCGACGATTTGCGCGGATCGACGAACCAGTCGACCGAGCCATCGGAATTCAGGATCGCGTAAGAGAGCACGAACGGCGTGTGCGGCGTATCGGAGCCGCGCACGTTGAGCAGCCAGCAGATGGAGTCCGCGAGGGAGACGATGGCCGCGTCCGCGCCGGATTTCTTGATCTCTTCGGCAATGCGCGTACGCTTGGATTCCGCGCTCTCGCCCGCGAGATTGAACGCATGCGGTACCGCCTTGTCGCCGGGTGCCGCAGGCCGTCCCTGCCACACCGCGTCGATCGGGTTGCCGTCGGTCGGCACCAGCGTGGCGCCGGCCTTCTCGACCGAGGCGCGCAACGCATCGGCGCTGGCGGCGGAATGCACCCACGGATCGAACCCGATTTTCGCACCTTTGGCCGCGTTCGCCTCCAGCCACGCGTTCGGTCCCTCGGCGACGAGATCGCGCGGTTCGAACAGTTTGGTGTCGGTCTGCTGGCGGACCTGCAGCGTGTAGCGCCCGTCGACGAACACGGCCGCCTTGTCCTTCAGCACGACGGCCCCGCCCGCGGAACCGGTGAACGCCGTCAGCCACGCCAGCCGCTCGTTGCACTCCGGGAGGTACTCGCTCTGGTATTCGTCGGAATGCGGCACGACGAAACCGTCGAGCCCGCGCTTCGCGAGTTCAGCACGCAGCGCTGCCAGACGCGGCGCGCAGGTCGCGGCATCGGAACGGTCGTCATAGGTCTGAAAGGGGGCGTTCTTGTCCATAGTGGGCTCGCGGAAGATTGGGCCGCGACCCTACCGTCCGGAGCGCCCTATTCCAAGCATTTCACGCCTCTGCGGGCCTCAACAGATAGAGCACCACCGCCACGGCGACCAGCCCCGGCACATCGCCGTAGAGATGGCCCATGTGCTCGGGCATCTGGAACGACTGCACCGCCATGATCACGGCGTGGACGAGGCTCGAGACAATGGTGAACAGGATCAGGCTGCGGTTTGCGGCCGGATTGCGAGCGGCGAGGATGAGGAACACGCCAAGCGTTGCATAGACGCCGACGATCATCATGAAATAGTCGGACTCGTACGGCGCGCCCGCGTGCCACGCCCAGCCCGACGGCCACACGATGGCGAGCGGATAGACGAGGAGGAAGATGACGCCGAATGCAACCAATGCATATTTGAGCAGATCTGCGCGTGACATGGCTGTCGCCCCTTGAATGCGGCGCGACTTTAGGACCGGGCCAGGGGCCTCTCAAGCGTCAGCGCCGACCACACCCCCTCACGCCGCGCATTGCGCCACTGCAGCCCGTGCGGGCGATAGAAGCTGAGCACCAGATTTTCCTGCCATTGGAGCAGGCCGGAGAGGACCAGCATGCCGCCCGGGCTAAGAGCGCGCGCGATGGCCGGCGCAAGCTTTGTCAGGGGGCTTGCGAGAATATTCGCGACAATGAGGTCGTAAGGCGCCTGTCCCGCGAGCGCAGGATGGTCGAGCCCGTCGGCGGTGAGGGCGCGGATCAAGGGTGCCTCGCCGTTTGCGCGCGCGTTCTCTCGCGTGACCTCGACCGCGACCGGATCGATGTCGGAGGCGAGCACGGATTTGCGCCAGAGCTTGGCCGCGCCGATCGCGAGCAAACCCGTGCCGCAGCCGAGATCGAGCACGTTTGCGAAGCGGCGGCGTTTGGAAAGGTCGCTAAGGACATGCAGGCACAGTGCCGTCGTCTCGTGATGGCCGGTGCCGAAGGCCAATCCTGCTTCGATCTTGATCGGGATCACGCCATGCGGAACCGTTCCGGCATCGTGCGCGCCATAGACAAAGAAACGCCCCGCGCGCACCGGCGGCAGCCCTTCCTGGGAAAGTTTGATCCAGTCCACATCGGGCAGCTGCCCGACCTCCACGGGCTTGCCCGCGAGCCTGGTCAGCAACTCGCCATCCGGCATCGCGACATAGAGCGCCTCGACCGTCGCCGCGTCCTCGAACGGCTCCTCATTGATGAGGATCGCCTGCGGCTCGGTGCCAAGCTCGAACGCCGCGGCAATGTCCTGCGCCTCGGCTTTGGTCGCAGGCACGGAGGCTTTCCAGAGGGGCGGGTTCACCTGCGTTGCGGCCTTGCGTGAAAGGGATCGAGAAGCGGAACGCCGGTACGCTCGAAATGCCGGGTGTTGCCGGTTATCACCGTAAGGCCGTGTTCGAGCGCGGTCGCGGCGATGGCGAGATCAAGTTCCTTGTTGCCGATCTTTGCTGCAAGCCTTCCCCAGCGCCGCGCGACGTTGACAGTGATAGGCAGGATGCGGTCTCCGAACGCGCGTAAAGTGAATTCCAGCCAGTCGGCCAGTTCGCCTGAGAAGACCGGATCGGGCTTGCGCTGCTGTTCGACGCCCCGCTCGATCTCGGCAATCGTCACAGCGCTCAGATGAAGATCGGTTTCGGCGATCGAACCGATCCATTTAACCACGCCCGCATTGCGCTTGCGCTTTCGAAGTTCCGAAAGCACGTCAGTATCGAGCAGGTACATCAGAATCCGGTGTCGCGCAGCGGGACTTCCATGCGCTCGAACGTGCCGCCGTCCTTCGGCATGTTCAGGAGATGCTCCGTGAAGCTTATTGCCTTCTGGCGTTCCAGCGTCTTGAGGCGGTCATATTCCTCCGCTGCAACGACGACGACCGCGCGCTTGCCGTGCTTGGTCACGGTCTGCGGCTTCTCGCGCGCGGCTTCGACCACTTCGCTGAAGCGGTTCTTGGCGTCTTGCACGGACCAGCGCGGGTCTTCCATGGGTCGGGCTTTATAGCCAGAAATTCTAGCCAGAATAGGAGCGGTCGGCTCATTTGTCAACTAGCGATACGCGGCATAACGCAGCGTGCTAGTTCACGACGCCGCTTGTCCAAGCCATGCCGTGATTCGCGCCTTCCCAAGCAACGCCCTTACCGTCGCGCTCGGAAACAATTCTGAAAACGACTCTTTGTGAGTGAGCTTCATCGATCTCGGCAATCCGATAACTCTTTATCGTTCCGCCAAAATACGAGGGTTCGTTTTTTGACTCATGTAGGTACATCTTGCCACCTACCAGTTCTTTTGCTTCGTTTTCGGTGATGTCCCAGTTGCCGCTTTCGAATTCAGGAAATTTTGTCGGAATAACTCCAAGCCCAGCTCTACAAATAAAATGAATCCGCGCCATTTTATGTTCTCCTACGCCCTCTGCACGAACTGGTCGATCACTTTTTTCTCGCCCCGGCAGATTGTGGAAGCGTTCAAACTCAGAGCGGGCATTGGACTGCATTTCTGTTTGTGAAAATGGAGGCTTTTCAGGGGGGCTCAGGGAAGACAACCCTTTTGTCCCTCGTGAAGGCACATCCATACCCCGAAGACTATGAATGAGAATAATGCGACATATGGAACGATAACTGCAGAAATCAGCGTTATCGCTCTGCGCCATATAGGGGCGTCTGCCGGCCAACACACGGCGATGGCGGCAATGACGGAGAGGATTAGCGGCAGAAATTCAAGCGCGAAAATTCTCAGCTGCCAGGGAAAGGTAACGATCCCTCCGAGCCACGGTATCGCGTCGGCGTGGCGGGTGAGCCGCATAAGCTCGTCAAAAAGGCAAGACAGCAGGAACTGATAGGCAACATTTGTGGCGAACACCGCCAATACAAAAACCAAAGCACTTTGGCGGAAGAGCCGTAGCACCTGTCACGTCTTCCGCACGAATTGATCGATCACGGTCATCATCAGAGATACGAAAATTCGGTGATCACGCCTTCAACTGGCTCAGTTAGAGCGTCTTCTGTGGAACGAAACCTTACCGGAAACAATTGCTCGTCCGTAGCGCCAAGCTTCCGGCGGTTCTCATCCAATTCGAGCTCGGAGGGTGTTATCGCACCGTACCAGAATCCGACTTGCCCCGCGTCGCAAACGACCACCGGCTGCGATGTTCCTATATCATCATTGCCCGGCAGAGCATTCACGTATCCGAGATAGCGTCTGCCGTCAGCGGACCTGAATTCCGCGCGTGCCAGAAGACCGTAAGCGCGTTCCGCCGGAATTGGTCCAGAATAAGGACGAACGGTCGTTTCGTCCTGGCCGTCAATTCCTTCCTCATCGCTCCCAAACTCCCAGACCGGATGCGAGATGAGATCGTCTTTCGTCAGCGCATTTATCGGTTTGCAGACTCGCGCCGCCACGATCACGCCCTCTGCACGAACTGGTCGATCACCTTCTTCTCACCGGCCTTGTCGAAATCGACGGTGAGTTTGTTGCCTTCGACCTGGGTGATGCGGCCATAGCCGAATTTCTGGTGGAAGATGCGTTCGCCGCGCGCGAATTGCGTCGCCGACGGATCGCTGGTCTGCACGGCATAGGCCTGCGCCTCGATCAGCGGCGGGCGGGTGCGATAGCCGCCGGACTGCGCGCGGTTCGCCTGCGCGCGCCGCCAGCCGGGACTGTCATAGGTCGAGGCGAATTCCTGGCCGCCCGCATTGTCGCGGAAGCCGACGCTGCCGCCATAAAAGCCCTCGTCGACAATGGTCTCGACGTGATCCTGCGGTAGCTCCGTGATGAACCGCGACGGCAGCGCGCTCTGCCAGCTGCCATGCACGCGCCGGTTCGCCGCGAACGACACGCGGATGCGTTTCTTCGCGCGGGTCAGGCCGACATAGGCGAGGCGGCGTTCCTCCTCGAGGCCCGCGAGTCCGTTCTCGTCCATCGTGCGCTGTGACGGGAACAGGCCTTCCTCCCAGCCGGGCAGGAACACGGTGTCGAATTCGAGCCCTTTCGCGGCGTGAAGCGTCATCAGGTTGATGCGGTCGCCGCTTTCGTCCTGCGCGATCTCCATCACCAGCGACACGTGCTCGAGGAAAGCCGAGAGCGATTCGAACTCCTCCATCGAGCGGACGAATTCCTTCAAGTTCTCGAGCCGCCCGGGCGCCTCGGCCGATTTGTCGGCTTTCAGCATGTCGGTGTAACCCGACTCGTCGAGCACCATTTCCGCCACTTCGGTGTGGGGCAGGGCCTTCGCCGTCTCGCTCCAGCGCGCGAAGTTCACACTGAGTTCGGCGAGCGCCTTGCGCGCCTTGGGCGGTAGCTCGTCGGTCGCCGCGATCTCGCCGGCCGCAGCGAGCAATGGCAGGTGCTGTGCACGGGCATATTTGTGCAGCGACTGCACACTCGCGTCGCCGATGCCACGCTTGGGTTTGTTGACGATACGCTCGAAGGCAAGATCGTCGTCGCCCTGTGCAACGAGGCGCAGATAAGCGAGCGCATCGCGAATTTCGGCGCGCTCGTAGAAGCGCGGGCCGCCGATCACGCGATAGGGCAGGCCCAGCGAAATGAACCGGTCTTCGAACTCGCGCATCTGGAACGACGCGCGCACCAGGATTGCCATCTGGCCAAAGGCATTGTTCCCGCGGTGCAGGTCTTCCGCATCGCTCGCGATGTTGCGCGCTTCTTCTTCGGCGTCCCACACACCCTGCACGCGGATCTTTTCGCCCGGATCGCCTTCGGTCCACAGCGTCTTGCCGAGGCGGCCCTTGTTCGCGGCAATCAGGCCGGAGGCCGCGCCGAGGATCGCTGGCGTGGAACGGTAGTTGCGCTCGAGGCGGATCACCTTCGCGCCGGGGAAATCGCGCTCGAAGCGCAGGATGTTCTCCACCTCCGCGCCGCGCCACGCATAGATCGACTGGTCGTCGTCGCCCACCACACAGACATTGCCGGTCGACGTCGCGAGCAGCTTGAGCCACAGATACTGCACGACGTTGGTGTCCTGATATTCGTCGACCAGCATGTATTTGAAGCGGTCGCGATAATCGGCGAGGATTTCGGGCTGCGTGCGCAGGATGGTGAGGGAGTCGAGCAGCAGGTCGCCGAAATCCGCTGCGTTCAGCGATTTCAGCCGCTCCTGATACTGGCGATAGAACGCGCGGCCCTTGCCGAACGCGAACCCGTGGCCTTCGCCTTCCGGCACCAGCTCCGGCGTCAGGCCTTTGTTCTTCCACTCGTCGATCATCGCGGCGAGCTGGCGCGCGGGCCAGCGCTTCTCGTCCACATTGTTGGCTTCGAGGATCTGCTTCATCAGGCGGAGCTGATCGTCGGCGTCGAGGATGGTGAAGTTGGATTTGAGACCCGCGAGCTCCGCATGGCGGCGCAATATCTTCGCGCCGATGGAGTGGAACGTGCCGAGCCACTGCATGCCCTCGACCACACCGCCGATCAGAGCGCCGATGCGCTCCTTCATCTCGCGCGCGGCCTTGTTGGTGAAGGTGACGGCGAGGATCTGCCCCGGCCAGGCGCGGCGCGTGGCAAGGATGTGGGCGAGGCGCGTGGTCAAGACGCGCGTCTTGCCCGTGCCGGCACCGGCCAGCACCAGCACCGGGCCGTCTGTGGCCTCAACCGCCTCGCGCTGCTCCTTGTTCAGGCCGGCGAGATAGGGCGGCTCGCGCACAGGTGCGACCTCACGCGGCGCATCGGCTTCCTCACCGAACGCCTCGTCCAACGGATCGCGATAGCGGTCGCCATAACCGCTCATGAAAAGATCGATTCCAGGGGCATGCGCATATTGTAGGGATTGGGGCGGGCGATTTCACCTTTATTGTCATTCCCGGCGAGGCCCGCAAAGCGGGCCGAGGGAAGGGAACCTAACTTTACCGCAAGAAATCCTCGTACAGGTCTTTCCAGGTCGGATTCTGCTTTTCGATCAGCTTGATCTTCCACGC
>Ga0207667_10000224_pt1 | contig 79334 bp, 75 predicted proteins | sample KBSCornC52_FD_184301 | JGI IMG/M metagenome (GOLD analysis project Ga0207667, IMG submission 184301) | Corn rhizosphere microbial communities from Kellogg Biological Station, Michigan, USA - KBS Corn C5-2 (SPAdes) (version 2) | ecosystem: Host-associated > Plants > Roots > Rhizosphere > Soil ... | reverse complement strand
GGCGCGGCGGGAAGCCGCTCCATCCGGGCCCAAGCTACTGCCCCGATACCGAAATCTGCTGTCACTAGACCATAGCGGTTGAAGTGCCGAGCAAATTGCAGTGGGACCTTTATAGGGGCGGCGTAGTTACGGTGGAGTTAACCCATACCTACGCCACCGTTAACCGTTCAGCGAGGCACGCGCGACGCATCATTTCGCGCCGCTGGTTTTCCGCGCGTGCTGTTCGAGATGCTTGATGATGTGGCCGGAAACATCGACGCCGGTGGCGGCCTCGATGCCTTCCAGTCCCGGCGACGCATTCACTTCGAGAATCAGCGGGCCGCGCTTGGAACGCAGCAGGTCCACGCCGGCGATGCCCAGGCCCAGCGCCTTGGCCGCGCGGATCGAGATCTGCCGTTCTTCCGCGCTGAGCGTGGCTGCCTGCGCGCTGCCGCCGCGATGCAGATTGGCGCGGAAGTCGCCGGGGCTGGCGTCGCGCTGCATCGCCGCCACCACCTTGCCGCCCACCACGAAGCAGCGCAGGTCGCTGCCGTTCGCCTCGCCGATGAACTCCTGCACCAGGAAGTTGGCGTACAGGCCGCGGAACGCCTCGATCACGCTCTGCGAGGCGCTGCGCTTTTCCGCCAGCACCACGCCGGTGCCCTGGCTGCCTTCGTTGAGCTTGATGACATGCGGCGGGTCGCCCAGCATGGCCAGCACGTCGGAAGTGTCGTCCGGGTTGTCGCCGAATACCGTCACCGGCATGTCCAGGCCCTGCGAGGCGAGGATCTGCAGCGCGCGCAGCTTGTCGCGCGCACGCAGCACGGCGTCGGAGGGATTGGGCGTGTACACGCCCATCATCTCCAGCTGGCGCAGCACGGCGGTGCCGTAGAAGGTGCTGGTGGTGCCGATGCGCGGGATCACCGCATCGATGTCCTTCAGCGGCTTGCCCTTGTAGCGGATCGCCACGTCGCCCGGCGCGATGCGCACGTAGCAGCGCAGCGGATCGAGCACGCGCACGACATGGCCGCGTTCGCGGGCCACCTCGACCAGGCGCTGGGTGGAATACAGACGTGCATTGCGGGAGAGGATGGCGATCTTCATGGGACATCCGTAGCCGCGAGGGGATGGCGCGGCAGGGTGTAGGAGAGGGCCGGGTCCACCGCGAAGCGCCCGTGCAGCGCCGTGCGTCCCAGCAACATGGGGAAAAGCATATGAGTGCGATCAGTCAGATTGACGTCGACGCTGAAACTGCGCCCGGCCAGCACCAGGCTGGTGCGGATAAACCAGCGCTCAGTACGCCGGCCGCCGGTATCGGTGACCACGCGCCGATCATGCGCCGGCGCCTCGCACTGCCGGCCCACGCGGTGATGGCCGCGGCCGGTGCGCACGACGAAGCGCAGCCAGGTGGCACCATCGCGTTCAAAAGTTTCCAGTTCCTCGACGTGCAGCGCACTGCTGCGCGCGCCGGTATCGAGTTTGGCTTTGAGCGACTGAATGCCGAGGTCCGGCAAGGCCAGTCGCTCCCGCCAGCCGAGTGTGATCACTTCCGCCATCTTCAGCGCGCTGATTCGGGAGAGGGGGCTCGGTGGGGCGAGGGCGGGAATGGAGCGGGTGAAGGGAATCGAACCCTCGTCAGTAGCTTGGGAAGCTACAGCTCTACCATTGAGCTACACCCGCATCGACGGCGGATGGTAACCGGGGACCCGTGCGCTTGGGAACAACCCGGCGGCGGCGGCCCGGGCGCCGCGTCCGAACGCGCGGTGAACCGCACATGGCGGCCGGCTGAATCGCTCCGCGGACTGAACGTTTTCCTTGCGCGCGGCGCCCAGGGTGGCATGCACATAATCGGGCCGTAGGCGTCCGGCCATCCTCGTGCGTTTCAGCGGACGTCTCAATACGCAACGCTCTGGAGAACGTCATGCGTCTTTCCTCTTCCAATACCGCACGCGCCTGGCCGCTGCTCGCCGCGGCGCTGTTGTGGTGCGCGGCAGGCCTCGCCCAGGCCCAGCAAGCGCAGCCACCCGACAGCGACGCCGGCGATCCGCCTTCGCGCGTGGCACGGCTTTCCTATCAGAACGGCGATATCGGACTGCTCCCATCCGGCACCCAGGACTGGAGCGATGCCAGCCTCAACCGCCCGCTCACCAGCGGCGACCGCCTGTCCACCGGCGCGGACGGCCGCGCCGAACTGGAACTCGGCGGCGGCAGCCTGCGCGTGGCGCAGAACAGCGACTTCGGCCTGCTCGATCTGAACGACCAGGTAGCCCAGGTGGAACTGACCCAGGGCACGCTCAACCTCACCGTGCGCAACCTCGGCGAGGGCGAGAGCTACGAGATCGATACGCCCACCGCCGCGCTGGTGATCAACCAGCCGGGCACCTTCCGCGTGGATATCGACCGCGACGGGCACACCACCGACGTCACCGTGTTCCGCGGCCAGGCCACCTTGTATGGCGAGAACAATGCGACGCGCATGGTCAACGCCGGCACGCGCTACGTCATCGGCGACGCGGCGCTGAGCCAGGTCACGCTGGAGGATCTCGGCAGCGGCCACGGCGACGCCTTCGACGATTGGTGCTACCAGCGCGACCAGCGCTACACGAATTCGCCGAGCCGGCGCTATGTGTCCGACGAGGTGGTCGGCTACCAGGATCTCGACAACAACGGCGACTGGCAGACCGATCCCGACAACGGCGCGGTCTGGTACCCGTCCAACGTGGCGGTGGACTGGGCGCCGTACCGCGACGGCCACTGGGCCTGGGTCGGACCCTGGGGCTGGACCTGGGTAGACGATGCGCCCTGGGGCTTCGCGCCGTTCCACTACGGCCGCTGGGCTTTCGTCGGCCGCCGCTGGGGCTGGATCCCGGGGCCGATCGCGGTGCGGCCGGTCTACGCGCCGGCGCTGGTCGCCTTCGTCGGCGGCGGCAACTGGAGCGTGTCGATCGGTGTCGGCGGCGGCGCGCCGGTGGGCTGGTTCCCGCTGGGGCCGCGCGAGGTCTACAACCCGTGGTATCGCGCCAGCCGGCGTTACTACAGCAACGTCAACATCACCAATATCAATGTGCGCAACGTCAACCGCACCACGGTGATCAACAACATCAACAACCAGTACAACTATTTCCGCAACGGGCGTCCGGCGCCGAACGTCGCCTACGCCAACCGCGGCGCGCCGCATGCCTTCAGCGCCGTGCCGGGGCGCAGCTTCGCCAGCGCGCAGAACGTGCGGCGCAACCTGGTGCAGGCCGATCCGGGCCGCTTCGCCGCCGCGCCGGTGCTGGCGCGTGGCGTGGCGATCCAGCCGACGCGCGCCAGCTTCGCGCCGCCGCGTCCCGCGAATGCGCGTCCGCTGCCGGCCGCGGGCTTCCAGCGTGAAGTGGTGGCGCGCCGTGCGCCGCCGGCCAATCCGGCCGCGCGTCCGGTCGCGGACGATGTACGGCCGAACCGCCTCGGCCAGCGTCCCGGCATGCCGGCCGCGCAGCCGTCGAATGTGCGCGTGCTCGGCAGCACTGGCCCCGCCGGCTCGAACCGCCCGATGCCGGGACGCGACACCGCCGCCACCGTGCCGGCGCGCCTGCCGCCGGTCGGCAACCGCGCCGACAACGCCGCACCGGCCGACAACGGGGCACGCCGCTTCGAAGCCAACGGCCGCCCGGACGACGCAGCAACGCCGCGCCCCGATATGCGCCCGAACGAACTCCCCTCGGCCCGCTTCGCCCACCCCGACGCAGCCGACCGCGCCGCCGGGCAGAACCGCCGCGACGGCGGCCAGCCCGCGCCCGGCAACAATCCGCGCCCCGGCGTGAGCTTCGTCACCAGCCCGGAGCAGGACCGCGCGCGCCAGGCGCAGGCCCAGCCGCAGCAACCCCAGGCCACGCCGCAGCCACGCAACCTGCCCGAGGCGCCGCGCTTCAATCGCCGCGACGAACCGGGCGCCGCGCCGGATACGCGCCAGCCCCGCGTCGAGCAACCCAATCGCCAGATCGAACGCCAGGTGGACCGCCCGCAGCCGACGCCCGAGAACGCCGCCCCGCGCGACTTCCGCCAGGCCCAGCCGCAGCCTTCATTCCGCCAGGAACGCAGCGAACCCGCCCAGCAGCCGCGCATCGAGCGCGCCCCGCCGCAGCGGGCCGAACCGATGCCGCAGCCCAGCCTGCGCGAAGCGCGTCCGGCCTACGAACGGCCCAACCCGCCGCCGCAGCCGCAGCGCGAGCAGCCCCGGCCACAGCCCGCCCAGGGCCAGAGCCATGGCGGCGGCGAGCACAAGCCGCACAAGGACGAGCACCAGAACTGAGTCCCTGCACGAGCCCGGCACACGCCGGGCTCTTTCTTTTGGGCATCGCCGCGGCAGCCGCTACAATGGCGCGATGCAGATCACGCTCAATGGCAGCCCACGCGACTGCGCCAACGCCATCACCGTCGCCCAGCTGCTGCAGGAAGCCGGCTACGGCGACCGCCGCGTGGCAGTGGAAGTGAATCGCGAAATCGTCCCCCGCAGCATGCACATCCGCTGGGCCCTCGCCGAGGGCGACCAGGTGGAGATCGTGCACGCCATCGGCGGCGGCTGATGCCCCGCCCCTCTCTCCGCGCAGTCGAGACCCCATGAACACCAAGACCCACGACGTCGCCGATCCGCTGGTCATCGCCGGCAAGAGCTACGCCTCGCGCCTGCTTACCGGCACCGGCAAGTACAAGAATTTCGACGAAACCCGCCGCGCCAGCCAGGCCGCCGGCGCCGACATCGTCACCGTGGCGATCCGCCGCGTGAACCTGGGCCAGGACGCCAGCCAGCCCAACCTGCTGGACGCGCTGCCGCCCGAGGAATTCACCCTGCTGCCCAATACCGCCGGCTGCTACAACGCGGTCGACGCGGTGCGCACCTGCCGCCTCGCGCGCGAGCTGCTGGACGGCCACAAGCTGGTGAAGCTGGAAGTGCTCGGCGACGAACGCACCCTGTTCCCCGACGTGGTGGAAACCCTCAAGGCCGCCGAGACCCTGGTCGCCGACGGCTTCGACGTGATGGTCTACACCAGCGACGACCCGATCCTGGCCAGGCGCCTGGAACAGATCGGCTGCGTGGCGGTGATGCCGCTGGCCGCGCCGATCGGCTCGGGTCTGGGCATCCAGAACCGCTACAACCTGCTGGAAATCATCGAGAACGCCAAGGTGCCGATCATCGTCGACGCCGGCGTGGGCACCGCTTCGGACGCCGCCATCGCGATGGAGCTGGGCTGCGATGGCGTGCTGATGAACACCGCCATCGCCGGCGCCAGGGATCCGGTGCTGATGGCGCATGCGATGAAGCTGGCGATCGAAGCCGGCCGCGCTGCCTTCCGCGCCGGCCGCATCCCGCGCAAGCGCTACGCCTCGGCCTCCAGCCCGATCGACGGCACCATCGGCTGAGCATGAGCGACTCCACCGAAGACGGCGCCCCGTACCTGCGCCGCATCCGCAGCTTCGTCCTGCGCGAAGGCCGCATGACGCCGGCGCAGCAGCGCGCCTTCGACGATCATTGGGCGCGCTTCGGCATCGACTACACCGGCACGCTGCAGGACTACGCCGCGCGTTTCGGCCGCAACGCGCCGCTGGTGATGGAGATCGGCTTCGGCAACGGCGAGGCGCTGGCCTGGGCCAGCGAGCACGATCAGGCGCGCGATTATCTCGGCATCGAAGTGCACGGCCCGGGCGTGGGCCGGCTGATGAACGGTCTGGCCGCGCGCGACGCGGCCAATGTGCGGCTGTACAAGCACGACGCGGTGGAAGTGCTGCAACACGAGATCGCCCCCGGCACGCTGGCCGAGGCGCGCATCTGGTTCCCCGATCCCTGGCACAAGAAGCGCCACAACAAGCGCCGCATCGTGCAGGCCGAATTCGCGGCCCTGCTGGCCTCGCGCATGGCGCCGGGCGGCCTGCTGCATCTGGCCACCGACTGGCAGCCCTACGCCGAGCACATGCTCGAAGTGATGGAAGCCGCGCCGGACTGGCGCAACGACATCGGCCCCGGCCAGTACGCCGAGAAGCCCGCATGGCGCATCGAGACCCATTTCGAGCGGCGCGGGCTGAAGCTGGGCCATGGCGTGTGGGATCTGCTGTATCGCCGCGTTTAGCGCGTGATGCATCCGATCGAGGCTGCGGGGACGGCTGCGATTCACCAGCCAAGCATCCCCGCCGCTTATACTCGCCGACCAGAACAGGGACGAGTCTTCGCAGCGTGACGCAAGCACTGCCCAACAGCGCCATCCACCATCGTCCTCTGGTCCGACAGGAAGCCAGCTAGTGGGACTCTCGCTCACCCCCGAAATGATCCTGGTGCTCGGGCTGGTGGGCTTCACCATGCTGATGCTGGTGCTGGAGTGGATCCGCGCCGACATGGTGGCGCTGCTGGTGGTGGTGGTGATCGGCCTGACCGGCCTGATTCCCTCCGACCGCGTATTCAACGGCTTCGCCGGCAACGCGGTGATCGCCATCATCGCGATCATGATCATGGGCGCGGGCCTGGACCGCGCCGGCGTGCTCGGCCTCACCGCCAACTTCGTGATGCGCATGGCGCGCGGCGTGGAATCGCGCCTGGGCGTGGTGATCAACCTGGTCACCAGCCTGTTCAGCGCGGTGATTCCCAGCCAGGCCCTGGCCGCGCTGATGATCCCGGTGACCAGCCGCCTGGCCGCGCGCACCGGCGTGCCGCTGTCGCGCCTGCTGCTGCCGATGGCGTTCTGCATCCTCACCGCCACCAACACCACCCTGATCGCCAACTCGCCGCTGATCGTGCTCAACGACCTGATCGCGAGCGCGAACGCCAACCTGCCGCCGGGCGCGCACACCATTCCGAAATTCGGCCTGTTCAGCGTGACCCCGGTGGGCCTGGTGCTGGCGCTGTGCGGCGTGCTGTTCTTCTATCTGTTCACGCCCAAGCTGCTGCCCGAGCGCGAGGACGAGCGCCTGAAGGTGACGCCGGGCCGCACCGAGAGCTACTTCGCCGAGACCTACGGCATCGGCGGCGAGACCGCCGAGCTCACCGTCACCGCGGAAAGCCCGCTGGTCGGCATGAGCATCGGCGAGGTCGAGCAGTTGTATGGCGCGCCGCTGATCCTGGCGATCAAGAGCGGCACCGAGGCGCGCATGGCGCCGCCGGTGGACCATGTGATCTGGGTGGGTTCGGTGCTGGGCGTGCTGGGGCCGCGCGAGCAGCTGACCCAGTTCGCCAACAACCAGCTGTGCAAGCTGTCGCCGCGCATGCGCCAGCTGGGTGAGCTGTTCAATTCCAGCCGCGCCGGTATTTCCGAGGCGGTGATCCCGCCCAGCTCGCGCTTCATCAAGCAAAGCGTGGCCGAGCTGCGCCTGCGCAAGCGCTACGGCATTTCGGTGCTGGCCGTGAACCGCGGCGACCAGGTGTTCCGCGACGACGTGCGCGCGGTCAGCCTGCGCGCCGGCGACACCCTGGTGCTGCACAGCAGCTGGCGCGACCTGGGGCTCGCCTCCGAGGACAAGGACCTGGTCGTAGTCACCGACATCCCGAAGGAGGAACAGCGCCCCGGCAAGATCTGGCAGGCGGTGGGCTTCTTCGTGCTGGCCAAGTGCCTGGCCCTGTTCACCCACCTCGATCTGTCGGTGGCGATGATGACCGGCGCCATCGGCATGCTGCTCACCGGCGTGCTGAACATGGACGAGGCCTACAAGGCGATCAACTGGAAGACCATCTTCGTCACCGCCTGCCTGATTCCCCTGGGCTGGTCGATGGACGCCACCGGCACCGCGGCGTGGGTGGCGCAGCAGGTGCTGCAGCATCTGGGCAATGCCTCGCCGTACGTGCTGCAGCTCTGCCTGGCCATCCTCACCCTGCTGTTCTCGCAAGTGATGTCCAACGTGGGCGCGACGGTGATGATGGTGCCGATCGCGATCAGCGTGGCGGTGGCGACCGGCGGCAACCCTTCGGCGTATGCGCTGATCGTGGCGGTGTCTTCGTCCAACACCTTCCTGCTCAGCTCCGGCCATCCCGCCCTGATGATGGTGGCCGGCCCCGGCGGCTACCGCGGCAAGGACTTCCTGCGCGTGGGCCTGCCGCTCACGGCGATGGTGCTGGTGATCACCCTGGTGGCGATCAATCTGATGTTCCGCTGATCCACTCCGCCTTGGATCAGCGCCGCCTTGGATCAGTCCAGCCGCACTTCGCCTTCCACCACCGCAACCGCCACCGCGTGCAGATGCTCGCCGCGGCAGGGGCCGCCGATGCACAGGCCGTCCGCGGTGTTGAAGCTGGCGCCGTGCGCGGCGCAGACCAGCACGCCGTCGCGGACCAGGAACTTGCCCGGCGCCCAGTCCAGCCGCCGGCCCGCATGCGGACAGATATTGAGGTAGGCGTGCGCGGCGCCGCCGTGGCGCACCACGATCAGGCTTTCCTCCCCTTCCGGCAGCGCGGCGGCGACGGCGATCGCCTCGCCGTCGGGGATATCGTCCAGGCGGCACAGCGGCGGGGCGGGGGTGGCTGTATCCATCGGCACTTGTCTCTCGGGGGTGAAAGCCCCATCGTTACGCGCGTAAGTCATTGATTTTACCACACGGATTTTTAACACATGCGCTTCACGCTGCCGTCTCCGCGTCGTTCCCGCCACCCGCTGGTGCGTGCCTTGTCGCTGCTGGTCGGCCTGGCATTAGTGGGCGTGCTGCTGGTGTTCGGATTGGTCGTGGCCGGCGTGCTGCTGGTCGGCGGCGGCCTGTGGCTGGCCCTGCGTCACTGGACCCGCAAGAGTAATGCCTCGGCCGGCGCCGCGCGCGCCGCCGATACGCGCCAGCCGGAAGTGCTCGAAGGCGAATTCGTGGTGCTGCACCAGTCGCATCATCACGCGGCCCGCTGAGTCCACGCGCGCTGAGTGCGTTCGCGCAAGAAGCGGATAGTCCCAGCCGCCCCGGATGGCTAGCCTGATGGCATGGACATCCGCACCGCCCCCATGAATCACCGCCACGGCACCGAGGCCGCGCTTGAGCGCGTCCGCGCGCTGATCGAGCGCGCCGAGCTAGCGCCCAGCCTCGAAGCCCTGGCCGAGGCCGCCGGCCTCAGCCCCACCTATCTGCAGCGCGCGTTCCGCCGCCGCTACGGCATGAGCCCGGCCGAATACCACCGCGCCCGCCGCTTCGGCCAGTTCAAGGCCTCGCTGCGCGAAGGGGCCGCGGTGACCGATGCGGTCTACGACGCCGGCTTCGGCTCCGGCAGCCGCGTTTACGAACACAGCAACCGCCTGCTCGGCATGACCCCCGCCAGCTACCGCGCCGGCGGCCTGGGCGCCAGCATCCGCTACACCACTACCGACACGCCGCTGGGCCGCCTGCTGGTGGCGACCACCGCGCGCGGGATCTGCTCGGTCACCCTGGGCGACGACGACACCGACCTGCAGCACCGCCTGCGCGCCGAATTTCCGCAGGCCGAACTGGAGCGCGTCGACGCCGGCCGCGAGGAATGGCTGGACGCGGTGATCGGGCGCATCGCCGCCGAACTGGGCTGGACCGACGCCGCCGCGCCCGAACTGCCGCCGCTGGATATCGCCGCCACCGCATTCCAGTGGCGCGTATGGGATGCGCTCACCCGCATCCCCGCCGGCAGCACGCGCAGCTACGGCGAGATCGCGGCCGAGATCGGCATGCCCAAGGCCGCACGCGCCGTGGGCCAGGCCTGCGGCAACAACCGCGTCGCCTTGATCGTGCCCTGCCACCGCGTGGTGCGCGAAGACGGCTCGACGGGCGGCTGGCGCTGGGGCGTGGAGCGCAAACGCGAGCTGCTGGCGCGCGAACGCAAGCGCGCTTCGGCCTGAGCCTGAAACCGGGTAAATCCGGGCACGGCTTGATCGCACCTCAAGGTAGCCTTGCAAACCGCTCGCTACTCGCCGCCCGGGCCACGCATTATCTTGCTGGATCGCTAGACTAGTCGCCGCGCCCCCTTCCCTCGCGCCATTCCCACTATGACCGACCAGTCCGTCTCCAACGCCGCCGACGCGGCGCATCGTTCTTTCGCCGACACGCGCGTGATGATTCCGCTCGCGCTGTTCGCGCTGTACATCATCTGGGGCTCCACCTATCTCGGCATCCGCTACGCGCTGGAAAGCTATCCGCCGTTCCTGCTCGCCGGCATCCGCTTCCTGTTCGCCGGCGTGCTGCTGTTCGGTTTCCTGCGCCTGCGCGGCGTGGCCTTGCCCACCGCGCGCCAGTGGCGCAATGCGGCGATCACCGGCGTGCTGCTGCTGGGCTTCGGCAATGGCCTGGTGTGCTTCGCCGAGCAGAGCGTGAGCTCGGGCATCGCCGCGGTGGCGGTGGCCAGCCTGCCGCTGTTCGCCGCGCTGTTCTCCGGCATGTACGGGCAATGGCCGAGCGGGCGCGAGACCGTGGGCCTGGTGATCGGCTTCGCCGGCGTGGTGGTGCTGAACCTGGGCAGCAGTCTTTCCGCTTCGCGCATCGGCGCGATCGCGCTGATCGTGGCGGCCGCGAGCTGGGCCTACGGCTCGATCTGGAGCAAGCGCCAGGACATGCCCGCCGGCCCGATGAACACCGCCGCGCAGATGCTGTGCGCCAGCGTGGCGCTGCTGCTGGTCGGCTTCGGCACCGGCGAGCATCTGCCCGCGCATCCGACGCTGCACGCCACGCTCGCGGTGGGCTATCTGGTGGTGTTCGGTTCGCTGATCGCCTTCAGCGCCTACCTCTACGTGCTCAAGCACGCGCGCCCGGCGGTGGCCACCAGCTACGCCTTCGTCAACCCGCCGGTGGCGGTGCTGTTCGGCGTGCTGCTGGCCGGCGAGCATGTCGGTCCGTATGAGATCACCGGCATGGCGGTGATCCTGCTCGGCGTGGCGATCATCACGCTGTTCAAGCAGCGCGCGAAGGCCTGAGGCCGGTCCCGACCAAGATCGTATTGCCGCCTCCCTCCGCATAAGCCACCCTCCCCGCATTTGGGGAGGGCGGACATGCCGAACGCGAACGAAGGTGCCCTGGCCCGCGCGGCCCTGCGCAGTTCGGCCTGGGCCGAACGCTGGTTTCCCGATGCATGGGTGTTCGCCGCGCTGGGCGTGATCCTGGTCGCCGCGGCCGCCCTGAGCTTCGGCGCGACGCCGACGGTCACAGTGAATGCCTTCGGCGACGGCTTCTGGAGCCTGATTCCTTTCACCATGCAGATGGCCTTCGTGGTGATCGGCGGCTACGTCGTCGCCACCGCGCCGGTGGTCGCGCGCTTTATCGAGCTGCTGGCCCGCGCGCCGCGCACCGGCCGCGGCGCGATCTGCTACGTGGGACTGGTCAGCATGCTGGCTTCGCTGCTGTCCTGGGGTTTCTCGCTGGTGTTCGGCGGCCTGCTGGTGCGTGCGCTGGCGCGCCGCACGGAGTTGCGCATGGACTATCGCGCCGCCGGCGCGGCGGCGTATCTGGGCCTGGGCGCGGTGTGGGCGATGGGGCTTTCCTCGTCCGCCGCGCAGTTGCAGGCCAATCCCAAGAGCATGCCGCCGGGGCTGCTCAATATCACCGGCGTGCTGCCTTTCAGCCAGACCATCTTTCTGTGGCAGTCGATCGTGCTTACCGCCGTGCTGATCGCGGTGTCGCTGCTGATCTGCTGGTTCACCGCGCCGTCGGAAACGAGCGCGCGCACCGCGGAAGATTTCGGCGTCACCGAAGCCACCGCCACGCCGCCGCTGCCGCCGCGCACACGGCCCGGCGAATGGCTGGAATACAGCCCGCTGCTGTCACTGCTGATCGGCCTGCTCGGCCTGGGCTGGCTCGGCTACGAGTTCGCCAGCAAGCCGGCGGTGACCGCGATCGCCAATCTCAATACCTACAACTTCCTGTTTCTCACCGTCGGCCTGCTGTTGCACTGGCGTCCGCGCAGTTTTCTCAATGCGGTGGCGCGCGCGGTGCCGAGCACGGCCGGCGTGCTAATCCAGTTTCCGCTGTACGGCGGCATCGCCGCGCTGCTGACGCATGCGCCGGGCGCCGGCGGCGACACGCTCGCGCATCGTTTGTCGGGCCTGTTCGTGCATGTCGCTTCCACCGACAGCTTTACCCTGGTGATGGGCGCGTACTCGGCGATCCTGGGTTTCTTCGTGCCTTCCGGCGGCGGCAAGTGGCTGGTGGAAGCGCCGTATGTGATGCAGGCGGCCAACGACCTGCACGTGCATCTGGGCTGGGCCGTGCAGGTCTACAACGCGGCCGAGGCGCTGCCCAATCTGATCAATCCGTTCTGGATGCTGCCGCTGCTCGGCGTGCTGGGACTGAAGGCCCGCGACGTGGTCGGCTTCACCTTTATCCAGCTGGTGGTGCACGTACCGCTGGTGCTGGGCCTGCTATGGCTGCTCGGCCTGACACTTACGTACGTGCCGCCGGTGCTGCCGTAGCGGCGACGCTGGCCTTCAGCGCCGCGGCGAGGATGCGCACCGCCTCGCGCGTGCGCGGATCGCTCTGATGCTGATGCAGCACGATCCGCGTCAGCGGCATGCGCGGCAGGCCCAGCTGCTCGCCCACGTCGACGATCGACGGCGGACACACGCGCCGCGGCAAAGGCGCTACTGCCAGCCCCGCGCACGCGGCCGCTACAACTGCAGGCAAGCCGCCGCCGACGAAGACCTCCGTCCATGCCACGCCGGCATCGTCCAGCGTCTTCAGCGCCATCGCGCGCACCGCGCATGGAGCGGCCAGCGCGGCCAGGCGCAGCGGTTCGCCGGCCGGCTGCTTCCAGTCCGGCAGCGCGTACCATGCATACGGCTCGGTAAACAGCAGCTCGCCGTCGGTACGGCCGTCGGCGCCGCAGACGATCGCCGCGTCCAGTTCGCCATTATCGAACGCGGCGATCAGCGTGGCCGAGGAACCGATGCGCACCTCTATACGCAGCGATCGATCGTAAGCGCCGACCTTCGCCAGCAGATGCGGCAACTCGGTCCCCGCCGATTGATCGCTGATGCCCACGCGCAGGCTGAGCCGCGCTTCCGCCCGCCCATGCAGCGCCCGCTCGTGCGCCTCCAGCAGCTCGCGCGCCGCATCGAGAAACGCCGCGCCTTCCTGCGACAGCCGCACGCGCCGCGGCGTGCGCTCCAGCAGGCGCCGGCCCAGCCGTTCCTCCAGCCGCTTCAGCTTGAGGCTGACCGCCGACTGCGTGGTGTCCAGCGCCTCGGCCGCGCGGGTGAAGCTGCTCAGATCGGCCACCAGCACGAAGGCCTGCACCGCATCGAGATCCAGCGGGCGGATCAGCGAGCCATTTTCGATCGTCATGATTGAAATATCCGTCGATCAGTTTTTCTTATCTTAGACCCGCACTAACATCCTCACCATCCCCAAAAACCCGTGTTCCCATCCAAGGAGCCCGACATGAATCCGAACGACGCGGGCGATCCGCGGCGTTGGCTGGCCTTACCCGTGCTGCTGACCGGCGCCTTCCTGCCGCCCCTGGATTTCTTCATCGTCAACGTGGCGCTGCCCTCGATCCGCGGCGCGCTGCACGCCAGCGCCGCGCAGACCCAGTTCGTGATTTCCGCCTATGCCGCGATCTACGCGGTCTGCCTGATCACCGGCGGCCGCCTGGGCGACCTGTTCGGCCGGCGCCGCCTGTTCCTGCTCGGCATCGCCGGCTTCGTGCTGGCTTCGCTGCTGTGCGGCCTGGCCTGGTCGGCGGATGCGCTGCTGGCCGGCCGCCTGCTGCAGGGACTCGCCGCGGCCGCGCTCGCGCCGCAGGTGCTGGCTTCGATCCGCGTGATGTTTCCCACCGCCGAACAGCCGCGCGCGCTGGCGCTGTATGCCGCGACCTTCGGCCTCGCCGCGACGCTGGGCCAGCTGCTCGGCGGCGTGCTGATCGCGGCCGGCTGGTGGGGCATGAGCTGGCAGTGGATCTTCCTGGTCAATCTGCCGGTCGGCATCGCCGCCTTCGCGGGTGGGCTGCTGTTGCTGCGCGAATCGCGCGAGGCGCATGCGCGGAAGCTCGATCTCGGCGGCATGGCGCTGCTGTCGGTCGCGCTCGCGGCGCTGGTCTATCCGCTGGTCGAAGGCCGCGAACAGGGCTGGCCGCTATGGACCTGGGCGATGCTCGCCGGTTCGCTGGCGCTGTTCGCGCTGTTCCTGCGCTTCGAGGCGAAGCTCGCCGGACGCGGCGGCGCGCCGCTGGTCGATGTGAGCCTGCTGCGCCATGGCGAATTCATGCTCGGCATCGTGGTGACGCTGGGCTTCTATCTGACCTCGGCTTTCATGTTCACCTACGCGGCTTATCTGCAAGGGCTGGGACACGACGCACTGCATACCGGCCTGGCCACCTTGCCGTTCACGCTCGGCTATCTGTTCGCTTCGGTGACCGCCGCACCGGTGATGCAACGCTTGGGCCGCGCGGCCTTGCCGCTGTCGCTGGCGGCGCAGGCGATCGGCTTCGCCTTGATCGTCGGCGGCATCAGGACGCCCTGGGCCATGGAAGCCGGACTGATCGTCTCCGGCATCGGTTTCGGCTTCGCCTTCCCGTCGCTGATGCGCGCGGTGCTCGGCAGCGTCGATGCGCGCCATGCCGGCCTCGCCTCCGGCATGGTGATCACCGCGCTGCAGATCAGCGCGGCGCTCGGCGTGGCGGTGATCGGCGGCGTGTTCTACAGCGTGCTCGGCACGGCGCGCGATCCCTCGGCGTATGCGCATGCGTTCGCCACCGGGCTCGGCTGCAATGTCGTCGCGCTGGCGGTCATCGCGCTGCTGTCCGGCCTGCTCGGCCGCCACGGCGTGGCGAATGCAAGCGTGCAGGTCGCGCCGGAAGCATAAAAAAAGGGCCGCGGATGCGGCCCTTTCTTCGATCGCCTCGCGCCGCTCAAAGCTCGCGCAAGGCCGTCGTCACCGGCAGCCGCGCCGCGCGCACCGCCGGGAACAGGCCGCCGACGAAGCCGATGGCGAGCGCCCATTTCACACCGGTCCACAGCAGCGCCGGCGATACGTGGAACTCGAAGGTGAGCTGCCCCACCGAGCCCTGCGCCAGGGTCGACGCCGTATAGCCGTTGAAGATCAGCCAGGCCAGCGCGCCGCCGATCAGGCCGCCGAGCAAGGCCAGCAGCATGGTCTCCAGCATGATCGCCACCACCACCGGCAGGCCGCGGAAACCGATGGCGCGCAGCGTGGCGATTTCGCGGGCGCGCGAGGCGACCGCGGCAAACATGGTGTTGAGCGCGCCGAAGATCGCGCCGATCGCCATGATCAGGCCCACCGTGATGCCGATCGCGCGGATCACCTTGCTGGTGCCCTCGGACTGCTTGCTGAAGTAGTCCAGCGTGGTGCTGGTATCGACCTTCAGGCGCGGATCGGCAGCCAAAGTGGATTCGAAGGCCTTGAAGCCGTTCGGATCGGCCAGCTTCACCATCACCGCGGCGCGGCTGCTGCCACGGCGATAGGTATCGGACACCACCGAGGCATCGCCCCACACTTCCGATTCCATCGCATCGTCGCTGGCGAACACGCCGACCACGGTCCACTGCTGGCTGCCCAGCTTGATCTCGCGGCCCGGCTCCAGGCCGGCGAACTGGCGCTGCGCACCCTTGCCCACCACCAGCTCGCGCATGCCGGGGTTGAACTTGCGGCCGGCGATGATCTTCAGGTTCGGACGCAGTTCCCAGGCCTGCTCGCCCACGCCGCGCAACTGCACGCTGCCTTCGTCGTCAGGGCCCTTGCCGCCCTTCACCGGCAGATTGGCCGCGACCACGATTTCCGCCGAAGCGATCGGCTCGCCCTTGGCATTGCGCGCGATGCCCGCGGTCTGCGGAATCACCACGATGCTGTCGCGGTCGAGCACCGACATCACTTCGCTGGCCGAACCGCCGCGCATCACGATGGCGGTATCGGCGCTGCCGGTCTTGCGCAGCGTCTCGGCATAACCCTCGCCCATCGCCAGCAGCGCGACCAGCACGCCGACCACGCCGGCAATACCGATCACCACCACCGCGGAGGAACCGAGCCGCTCCTTCAGCGTGCTGATGCCCACGCCGGTCACCGAAGCGGCCTGCTTGCCGCGGCGGGTAAAGGCCATCCACAGCGCGAACAGCAGCACCAGCACGCCGACGACGGGCAACGGCAGGTTGATCCACACCGCCAGGCAGACGATCACCAGCACGAACAGGCCGAAGCCGAACAGGAAATTCTTGGATTTGGACATGGCGTCTGCTCCTCAGCGTCCTGCCAGTGCATCGACAATATTCAGGCGCATCGCACGCACCGCCGGCAGCGCACCCACCAGCAATCCGATCAGCACCATGATCCCCAGGCCGAGCATCCAGCTGCCGGCGGTCACGCCGGGCAGGTTGAACATGCCGCCGCTGCCCTTGGCCACGATGGGAATCAGCAGCGAGGCGAGGCCCAGCCCGATCACGCCGCCGAGCAGCACCAGCAGCACCGATTCGGCCAGCACCATCATCAGCACCGAAGGGCTGGTGAAGCCGATGGTCTTGAGCACGGCCAGTTCGGACGTGCGTTCGCGCACCGCCTGCATCATGGTGTTGCCCGACAGCAGCAGCAGGGTGAAGAACACGGCGCCCATGATCGAGCCCACGATCAGGCCGATATCGGCCAGCTGCTTCATCCACGAAGCGGTCGCGGCCTGCTCGGTCTGGGTGCGCGTCTCGTGGTCGGAGTTGGCGGAGATCGCATCGATCGCCTTGGCCACGCGGTCGGCCTGGTTCACGTCGCTCACGCGCGTGACGTACCAGCCCACCATGCCGCGGTTGTACGAGGTGCCCTCGTCGAAATACTTCCAGTGCATCAGCACGATCTGGTCGTACCAGCCCGCGCTGGCTTCCTTGGCCTTGAGCGTGCCGACGATGTCGAAGCTCCAGTTCTTGCTGCCGTCATGCAGCGGGAAGATGGTCGACTGCAGCGGAATCTTGTCGCCGACCTTCCAGCCGAAGCGCTGCGCCAGCTTCTCGCCCACCAGGATGCCGGTGCGCGTGTTCTCGAACGCCTTGCGCGCCCCGGGGCTGGCTTCGACTTCCGGATACTGGTCCAGATAGTTGTCGCTCACCGCGAAGCTGAAGACCTGGTTGTGCGGGTCCTGGTAGGCGCCGCCGAACCAGTTGGCATACGCCACCGACTTCACCCCGGGCACCTGCGTGATCTGGCTGCTGAGGCCGGACGGCAGGGTCTGGATAAAGGACAGGCGCGAGCCGGTCTGCAGCCGCTGCGCGCCGTTCGCGCTCTGGCCGGCCTGGTCGAACGAGGTGCGCACCGCGTCGAGCATGCCGAACAGCAGGAACGCGGTGATGATCGAGACCAGGGTGAGGATGGTGCGGGTCTTGCGCCGGAACAGCGCCGCCCAGATCAGATGGAGATATTTCATCGTGGTATCCCTCAGGCCAGCGCCTGCTCGACCAGGGTGCCCTTGTCGAGGTGCAGCGTGTGGTTGGCGTAGTCAGCCGCCTTGGGATCGTGAGTCACCATCACGATGGTCTTGCCATGCTCGCGGTTGAGCGTGCGCAGCAGGCCCAGCACTTCCTCGGCCGACTGGCGGTCCAGGTCGCCGGTGGGCTCGTCGCAGACCAGCAGGGTCGGGTCGGACACGATCGCGCGCGCGATCGCCACGCGCTGCTGCTGGCCGCCGGACAGCTCGCTGGGCTTGTGCGAGGAACGCTCTTCCAGCCCCACCAGCTTCAGCGCGATGGCAGCGTTCTTGCGCCGCTGCGCGGCCGAGAGCTTGGTCAGCAGCAGCGGCAGTTCGACATTGCGCTGCGCGGTCAGCATCGGCATCAGGTTGTAGAACTGGAACACGAAGCCGACATTGGCCGCGCGCCACTTGGCCAGCGCGCCGGCGCCGAGCTGGTCGATGCGCTGGCCGCCGACGCCGATGCTGCCGCCGGTCGGCGAATCCAGGCCGCCGATCAGGTTGAGCAAGGTGGTCTTGCCCGAGCCCGAAGGACCCATCAGCGCGAGGAAGTCGCCCTCGGCGATATCGAGGTTGATGTGATGCAGCACTTCCACTTTCTGCTTGCCGCGCTCATAGACCTTGGAAAGATCGCGGACTTCGATCAGCGTGCCCATGCTCATGCCTGTTCTCCGGAAACTGCGTTGACTTTCGAGGTGGTCGTGGCGCGGCCAGGCCGCATTCAAGGATTCGCTGCGCTCTTCACGCGCATGCCGTCTTTCAGTTCCGCCGGCGGCGACAGCACTACCGTGTCGCCGGCCTGCACGCCCGCTGGCAGCAGGCGCATCTCGCCATAGGCCTGCGGCGCGGGCTGCACGGTGTGCTCGTGCGCGGTATCGCCGCTGACCACGAACACCGTGTCGTGGCCATCGCGCTGCGCGATCGCGCCGGCCGGCACCAGCACGCCCTTGGGCGGCTCGGCGGCCTGCTTCGGCGCGGCCTGATTCAATGCAGCACGTTCGAGGAAGGACACGCGTACGCCCATGTCCGGCACGATGCGCGGGTCCTTCTGGTCCAGCGCCACGCGCACCTTCACCGTGGCCTTGCCGCGGTCGGCGGCGGGCACGATGGCGATCACATGGGCGGGGATCTTCCAATCCGGATAGGCGTCGAGCACGGCTTCGGCCGGCATCGCCGACTGCACGCGGCCGATATAGGCCTCGTTGACGTCGACGTCGATCTCCAGCGAATCCATATCGACAATCGTGCCCACGCCGGTGCGGGTGAAGCCGCCGCCGGCGGACAGCGGCGAAATGATCTCGCCGACCTGGGCAGCCTTGACCGTGATCACGCCGGTGAACGGCGCGCGCACCACGGTGTAGTCGAAATTCACCTTCGCCTGCGTGGCCTGCGCTTCGGCCGCGACGGCCAGCTTGCGCTGCGAATTGAGCTGGGCCGCGGTGGTGTTGACCAGGGTGCGCGCCTGCTCGTCCTGCTGCTTGGGCACCAGGCCGGTGGCGGCCAGCGTGTGGGCGCGCACCGCATCGCGCTGGTTCTGCTCGAGCTGGGTCTGCAGCTGCAGCACCTGCGCCTCGGTGGCGCGCGCATTGGCCTGGGCGGCGTCGAGCGCGGCGCGGTAAGCGTTGTCGTCCAGGCGCGCCAGCACCTGATCCTTCTGCACGCGGTCGCCTTCTTCGATCAGCACCTCGGTCAGCGTGCCGGTGATCTGCGCCGACACCGTGGCCTGGCGGCGCGCGGTGATATAGCCGGTGGCCTGCAGCACCGCGCCGGGACCGGCCGCCGCGCTGGGCGCGACCGCCGCAGCGGTTTTCACTTCCAGCGTCGGACGGCCCCACAGCATCCAGCCGCCCGCGCCCGCCGCCAGCAGGACGATGACTACGCCGCCCACGATCCATGGCCAGCGCCCGGGACCCTGGCCGTGGTCCTCGCGATCATGGCGCTCGATGCGCAATTCCTTCAGCAATTCCGCGTTCTTCACACCTGCTCCCCAAAAGCCGGTTTCCCCGGCTACCGATGGCCGGCACGATGAGGCAAGGCCGCAAATCTTTGCAGAACCCCTCATCAGCCGATGGCAATGACAGCTGTCATCCGGGGCCAAAGAACCCGTGCGTCCGCTGTCTCCCTTACGTCGAACGGCGCGGCCCGAAATCGACAGGGGTATAGCGCCAGCCGCGCGCCGGCGATAGCTGACATGGCACGTATCCCTGCCGGGCCGGCCCGCCCAGCTGTTACGCTTCGGCCTATGGCCTACGTGATCCCCGCCCCGCTCCAGCCCAGCCTGCCGGTCTACGGCAGCGACCTGCGATTCCCCGTGCGCCGCGTGTTCTGCATCGGCCGCAACTACGCCGAGCACGCCCGCGAGATGGGCGCGACGGTGGAAAAGGACACTCCGCTGTTCTTCTGCAAGCCGGCCGACGCCATCGTCGCCGACGGCGCCGACGTGCCCTATCCGCAGGCCACCAGCGATCTGCACCACGAAGTGGAGATGGTGGTGGCGCTGGGCGCAGGCGGAAAAGAGCTTCCGCCCGAGCACGCCGCCGCCTTGATCTGGGGCTATGGCGTCGGCCTGGACCTGACCCGCCGCGATCTGCAGGCGCTGGCCAAGGCCAAGAGCCATCCCTGGGACGTGGCCAAGGGCTTCGATCATTCCGCGCCGGTGTCGGCGCTGCGTCCGGCGGCCGCGGCGCGGATTTCCGCGGCGACGCGCCTGAGCCTCGCGGTCAACGGCACGCAGCGACAGCACACCACGCTGGGCGACATGGTCCACGACGTGCCCGGCATCATCGCCATTCTTTCCCGCTTGTTCGAACTGAAGGCGGGCGACCTGATCTTCACCGGCACGCCGGCCGGCGTCGCTGCGCTACAGCGTGGCGACAGCTTCCACGCTGAGCTCGAAGGCGTCGCCACGCTGGACGGACGCATCGCGTAAACGGCTTCACCACGTCAGCGGCGGCAAGCTGCCAGCGCGCGGATCGCGCTGCGCTCGCCGCCATTCCGGGGGGCAACAACATCCACAGAGAGGGAGAGCAGCAATGGGCATGATGAAAGAGTTCAAGGATTTCGCCATGCGCGGCAACGTCGTCGACCTGGCGGTCGGCGTGGTGATCGGCGGCGCGTTCGGCAAGATCGTCACCTCGCTGGTCGACCAGATCATCATGCCGCCGATCGGCGTGCTCACCGGCGGCGTCGATTTCTCCGCCATGAAATGGGTGCTCAAGCCCGGCGACGACAGCGATCCGAAGCACAAGATCGCCGAGGTCGCGATCCAGTACGGCTCCTTCATCAACGTGCTGATCCAGTTCGTGATCATCGCGTTCGCCATCTTCCTGGTAGTCAAGGCGATCAACCGCCTGACCCGCCGCGAAGAGGCCGCGCCGGCGCCGCCGCCGCCGACCGAAACGCTGCTGACCGAGATCCGCGACCTGCTGAAGAAGCAGCAGTCGTAAATAGTTTCCCCAGGGAACCGCACGCGCGGTTCCCTTTTTTGGGGCCGCAATCAGGGCCTAAGCGGGCAGACCGCGCTATCCGCGGCGAAAACGCACGGATTGCGCACCGCACTCGTGACTTCTGGCCTAAGCGGCTGCACGGACCGGCGCGATAATCGGGGTTTACACCGAGGAGTCCCCGATGCGCCGCCTGCCTCTTACCCTGCTCGCCGCCAGTCTCGCTCTTGCGACCGGCGCCGCCAGCGCCGCCGACAAGGCCACCACCATCCCGCAGTCCGCCGTAAAGACGGCCGAACAGCTGCGCGACAAGGCCATGGGCGACGACACCGGCTACAAGATCGTCGAATCGCTGACCACCGAGATCGGCCCGCGCATCGCCGGCGGCCCGAACGACCAGCGCGGCCGCGAATGGGCCATCGCCAAGTTCAAGGAACTGGGCTACGACAAGGTCTACACCGAGACCGTCACCTATCCGCTGTGGGAACGCCGCAGCGAGCACGCCGCCATCGTCGGCCCGTTCCCGCAGCCGCTGACGGTGATCGCGCTGGGCTATTCCGCCGGCACGCCCAAGGGCGGCCTCACCGCCGAAGTGGTGAAGTTCGACAGCCTCGACGCGCTGAAGAAAGCCGACCCGGCCAGCGTCAAGGGCAAGATCGTCTTCGTCGACGCCAAGATGCAGCGCCACAAGGACGGCCACGACTACGGCATCGGCTCGGCCGTGCGCACCGGCGGCCCGGTGATCGCCTCGAAGATGGGCGCCGCCGCCTTCCTGCTGCGCTCGGCCGGCACCGATGAGCACAGCCGCACGCCGCACACCGGCGTCACCGGCTTCCGCGATCCGAAGGAAGCCATCCCCGCCGCCGCGCTGTCGCTGCCGGATGCCGACCAGCTCGACCGCGTGCTCGGCTACGGCAAGCCGGTCAGCATCAAGCTCGATCTGGATTGCGGCATCACCGGCACCTACACCGGCGCCAACGTGATCGGCGAGATCACCGGCAAGAAGTACCCCGACCAGATCGTGCCGATCGGCGGCCATCTGGATTCCTGGGATCCGGGCACCGGCGCGATCGACGACGGCGCCGGCGTGGCGATCGCCATGGCCGCGGGCAAGATGATCCTGAGCCTGCCGCAGCGTCCGGACCGCACCATCCGCGTGATCGCCTTCGCCAACGAGGAAATGGGCCTGTTCGGCGGCCGCGCCTATGCCGAGCAGCATGCGGCGGACGTGGGCAAGCACCAGCTCGGCACCGAGTCGGACTTCGGCGCGCGCAAGATCTGGCGCATGACCGCCAGCGTGAAGCCGGAGGCGCGCGGCGCCATCGAGCAGATCGCCAAGGTGATCGCGCCAGTGGGCGTGGCCTATGACAAGGAACATCCGGGCGGCGGCGGTTCCGACCTGTCGCAGATGCACGCCAAGGGCATGGCCGCGCTGACCCTGACCCAGGACGGCACCGACTACTTCGACTACCACCACACCGCCAACGACACGCTGGACAAGATCGACCCGCGCGAACTGGCGCAGAACGTGGCGGTGTATGCGGCGTTCTCGTACATGGCGGCGCAGGCGGATGGGGACTTCGGCTCGGCGCCGGATGCGTTCAAGAACGATGGCGCGCGCGACTGAGCGCTGCGCTTCTCGGCACAAAGAAAAGCGGCCTTCGGGCCGCTTTTTTTCCCGTCATTCCGGCGCAGGCCGGAATCCAGTGACGGCAGTGCCTGATCGAAGCGTTACTGCGCCCCCTCTGCTCTTCAATCTGGCGACGCGATGACGCGACGATCGAGCTGTGACGACACTGGATTCCGGCCTGCGCCGGAATGACGAGCTAGTGCAACTCGGCCGAGGCACCCAGTTCCGGCTTCTTCTTCGAAAACCGCGTCTGCACCCGATCCAGATACAGATAGATCACCGGCGTCAGATACAAGGTCAGCACTTGCGACACCGCCAGGCCGCCCACCACCGCCAGGCCCAGCGGGCGGCGCGTTTCCGCGCCCGCGCCGATGCCCAGCGCGATCGGCAAGGTGCCGGCGAATGCCGCCATCGTGGTCATCATGATCGGGCGGAAACGCACCTTGCAGGCTTCGTAGATCGCCTGCGCCGGCGCCATACCCTCGTCGCGCTGACGTTCCAGCGCGAAGTCGATCATCATGATCGCGTTCTTCTTCACGATGCCGATCAGCATCACGATGCCGACGAAGGCGAACAGGTCCAGCGAGGCATTGAAGATCACCAGGGTGAGCAGCGCACCCACCGCCGCGGCCGGCAGGCCGGACAGAATCGTCAGCGGATGGATGAAGCTCTCGTACAGGATGCCGAGCACCAGGTAGATCACGAACACCGCCAGCAACAGCAGCAGGCCCATGCCCTGCATCGAATCCTGGAACGCCTGCGCGGTGCCCTGCACGCTGCCGCTGATGGTGGCGGGCAGGCCCATCTTGTTCATCGCCGCGTCGATGCGCTGCACCGCCTGGCTCAGGCTGACGCCGGGCGCGAGATTGAACGACACCGTCACCGCCGGCAGCTGGCCTTGATGATTCACCGTCAGCACCTGCGGCTGGCGGCGGAAGGTGGCCACCGTATCCAGCGGCACCAGGGTGCTGGCGGACGTGCCGGCGTTGGCCGTGACGTACAGCTGCGACAGCACGTTCGGATCGTTCTGCAGCGTGCGCGACACCTGCAGGATCACCCAGTACTGCGTGGCGGCGCCGTAGATGGTGGAAATCTGGTTCTGGCCGAAGGCCGAACCCAGCGCGGACTGCACCTGCGCCATGGTCAGGCCCAGCGTGGCGAGCTTGTCGCGATTGACGTCGACCATGATCGAGGGGCTGTTGAGATCCAGATCGTTGGTGACGTCCTGGAAACCCTGCAGCCCCTGGAACGCCTGGGTGATGCGCCCGCTCCAGTCGTACAGCAGCGGCAGGTCGATCGACTGCAGCGTGTACTGGTACTGCGCCTTGGACTGGCGGCCGCCGACCTGGATCGACGGCGGGTTCTGCAGATAGGTGCGGATGCCCGGCACCTGCGCGAACTTCTTGCGCAGCTCCTGGATGATGCCGTCCGGACCGAGCTTGCGGTCGCCGGCCGGCTTGAGCAGCAGCAGCAGCGAACCGTTGTTGACCGTGCTGCGCGGACCGCCGGCGCCGACGCTGGACATATAGCCGGCGATATTCGGATCGTCCGCGACGATCTCCGCCAGCTTCTGCTGCCGCGCGACCATGCTATCGAATGACACGTCCTGCGGACCTTCGGTGGTCACGCGCAGCTGGCCGGTATCGCCGGCGGGGATAAAGTCCTTCGGCGTCACGTAGAACAGCAGCGCGGTGGCCGCCAGGCTCAGCGCGAAGCCGGCCAGCACCAGCAGCGGACGGTCCATGCACCAGCGCAGGCTGCTCGCGTAGCCGCGCTGCACCGCATTGAAGCCGCGATCGAAGCCGCCGATCAGCCAGTTCTTGTTCTCGTGGTCGTGCGCGCGGATAAAGCGGCTGCACAGCATCGGCGTCAGCGTGATCGCCACGATGCCGGAGATCAGGATCGCCACGCTGATGGTCACCGCGAACTCGTGGAACAGGCGTCCCACGATGCCGCCCATGAACATCACCGGGATAAACACCGCGATCAGCGACAAGGTCATGGAGAAGATGGTGAAGCCGATCTCGCCGGCGCCCTTGAGCGAAGCCTCGTACGGCGGCAGCCCGGCCTCCATGTGGCGCACGATGTTTTCCAGCATCACGATGGCGTCGTCGACCACGAAGCCGACCGCGAGCGTGAGCGCCAGCAGCGAGAGATTGTCCAGGCTGTAGCCCAGCCCGTACATCACGCCGAAGGTGCCGATCACCGAGATCGGCAGCGCGATGGCAGGAATCAGCGTGGCCGACAGATTGCCCAGGAACAGATAGATCACCAGCACCACCAGCACGCCGGCGAGCACCAGGGTGAACTGCACATCGTCCACCGAGGCGCGGATCGAGACGGAGCGGTCGTACAGCGTATTGAGCTTGACCGACGGCGGCAGGCCGGCGGTAAAGCCCGGCAGCAGCGCCCTGATGCGGTCCACGGTTTCCACCGTATTCGCGCCCGGCTGGCGCTGGATCGCCAGCACGATGGCGCGCTCGCCGTTGTACCAGCTGGCGGCGAGGTCGTTCTGCACGCTGTCGAAGGCGCGGCCCAGATCGCGGATGCGCACGGGCGCGCCGTTGCGGTAGGCCACCACCACGTCGTTATAGGCGTCCGCGCGCATCAGCTGGCCTTCGCTGCGGATCGGCAGCTGCTGGCGCGTGCCGTACAGCGAGCCGGTGGCCTGGTTGACGTTGGCCGCGGCGATCGCCGCCTGCACCTGGTCGATGCCCACGCCGGTGCCGACCAATCGGGTCGGATCCACGCTGATGCGCACAGCGTATTTCTGCGAGCCGTACACATTCACCTGCGCCACGCCGTCGACCATGGACAAACGCTGCGCCAGTTCGGTCTCGGCGTATTCGTCCACCTGCGACAGCGGCAAGGTGGACGAGGTCATGGTGAGGAACAGGATCGGCGCGTCGGCCGGATTCACCTTGCGGAAGGTGGGCGGCGTGGTCATCTCCTTGGGCAGCTGGCGCAGTGCGGCGGAGATGGCGGACTGCACGTCCTGCGCGGCGCCGTCGATGCTGCGGTCCAGCTCGAAGGTGAGCGTGATGCTGGTCGAACCCAGCGCGCTGGTCGAACTCATCGAGCTGATGCCGGCGATGGTCGACAGCTGCGCCTCCAGCGGCGTGGCCACCGCCGAAGCCATGGTCTCCGGCGAGGCGCCCGGCAGGCTGGCGCTGATGCTGATGGTGGGGAAATCGACGTTGGGCAGCTCGTTCACCGCCAGCCGCGGATACGCGGCGATGCCGAACACCAGCAGCGCCGCCATCAGCAGCGTGGTCATCACCGGGCGGCGGATACACAGCTCGGGCAGGCTCATGGCATCAGCCGCCCGTCTTTACATGGGCGCGGGCGCCGTCGATCAGCAGCATCTGGCCTTCCGTCACCACCTGCTCGCCCGCCTCCAGGCCCTTGTCGATCACCAGCCGCGGGCCGGCGGTCGGACCCGGCGTGATATAGCGCTGCTGCACCTTGCCGTCATGGCCGAGCACGAACACGAAGCTGCCCTTGGCCGAACTCTGCAGCGCTTCCACCGGCACGCTGACCGCGTTGGCGATCCGCGTGGTCGGCAAGGTCACCTGCACGAACTGGCCGGAGGTAAGGCGGCTGTCGGCGTTTTCGAAGCGGCCCTTCACCACGATGGTGCCGGTGGTCGCGTCCACCGCGTTGTCGATGAATTCCAGCGCGCCGGACAACGCCTGGCCCTTGTCGCCGGGAATCGCCGCCTGCACCGCCACCTGCTCGCACGCCTGCGCGGCGCGCAGCGCGGCGAGGCTTTCTTCCGGAATGCTGAAGGCGACGCGGATCGGCTGGATCTGGTTGAGCACCACGATATCGGTGCTGTCGGCGGTGACCTGCGCGCCCGGCCAGACCAGCGGCGAGCCGATCACGCCGTCGAACGGCGCCACGATGCGCGCGTAGTCGAGCTGGGTCTGCGCGGTTTCCTGCGCGGCCTGGTCGCTCTGCAAGGTAGCCTTGGCCACGGCGAGATTGGCCTGGTAGGTGTCGAAGTCCGCCTTGGAGACGAAACCCTTGGCCAGCATGTCGCTATAGCGCTGCTGGTCGGCCTGGGCCTTGACCAATTGGGCCTGGTCGCGCGCCACCGTGCCGCGCGCCTGATCGAGCTGCGCCTTCAACAGGCTGGGATCGATCTGGATCAGCAGCTCGCCCTGCTTCACCGTCGCGCCCGGCTTGAACGCCAGCGTCTGCAGCTGGCCGGAGACGCGCGAGCGCAAAGTCACCGTGGAATAGGCCTCGGCGCGGCCGACCAGCTTCAGGCTGAGATCGACGTCGCTGCGGGTGGCCGTGGCCACCTGCACCGGTACCTCGCTGCCCTGCGCGTCGCCGCCCTTGCCTAGCGACGCCGGTGCCTCGTGGCGGCCGCGGAACACGATCATGGCGGCGCCCAGCAGCGCCAGCGCCAGCACGATCAGGAGCAGTTTCTTCCAGGGCATGGGAAATCTCAGGATGGTTCGGCGGGCGTGCGCTCCCTCCAGAGCACCGTGGCGCCGTTCCGAGTTCCCTGGGGATCACCCCTGGAGACCTCGGAACCGCCGCGGCGTGCACGCCAAAAAGACCCGTACTATGCCGGGAGAATTCCTAAGTCTCACAGGGACCAATGGCACTGGTCAGCTTCCCGTAAGCATGGCGTAAGTTTAGACTGCCGCAGGATTTTCCGAATCGCCGGGCTGGTCGAGCGCCTGCAGGTTGTCCTTGATGCGGTTGAGCACGTCCATGGCCTGCTGCAGTTCATGCAGTTCGACGCCCTTGGTGGCGTCCTTGCGCAGGCCGCGGCCGATCAGCTCCATGTCGGCGATCACGCCGCGCGCCTGCTCGGTCACGTACAGGCGCCAGGCGCGGCGATCGCGCGGATCCGGGCGGCGCTCGACGAAGCCGGCGGCCTGCAGGCGATCGATCACGCGGCCGACCGCGATCGGCTCCATTTCCAGGAACTCCGCCAGCTCGGTCTGGCGCAGGCCTTCGCGGTGATACAGCACCTTGGTCGCGCGCCACTGCGCGCGCGTCAGGCCGAACTTCACCGCGCGGCGATCGAAGTGCTTGCGAAATAGCAAGGTGACGTCGTTGAGCAGATAGCCGAACGAGATGTCTTCTGTCTTCATGTGTTCCCACAACCCTCCGCCCCTCCGGGGCGCCCCGGCGGCAAGCATACGGCGCAAAAACCTGCGAAGCCACGCCGACCTACGACACGTATCGATAGTCATGGCCATCGAAATCATCATCGCCGATATCACCCAGCTCGATGTGGATGCGATCGTAAATGCCGCCAACCCCGCCTTGCTTGGTGGCGGCGGCGTGGACGGGGCGATCCATCGTGCCGCCGGACCCGCGCTGCTGGAAGCCTGCCGGGCGCTGCCGCAGCTCGCCCCCGGCGTGCGCTGCCCGACCGGCCAGGCGCGCATCACACCTGGTTTCGCCCTGCCGGCGCGCCATGTGATCCACACGGTGGGACCGGTATGGCATGGCGGCGGCGAAGGGGAACCTGAGCTGCTGGCGAGCTGCTATCGCGAGAGTCTGCACCTGGCGCGCGCGAATGGCGTGGCGCGCATCGCGTTTCCGGCGATCAGCTGCGGCGTCTACGGCTATCCGCCGGAGCGCGCGGCGGCGGCGGCGATTGCCGCCTTGCGCGACGACCTGCGCGAACACGGCGACGTGCGCGTGCTGCTGTGCTGTTTCGATGCGCGCATGGCGGCGGTGTGGCGCGCCGCGTTCAGTCCAGCTTGAAGGGATAGAGCGGCGGCAGGCCCGAGGGATCGGCCGGCGCCGCCGGCGCGGAAGCCCAGAGGAAGCCGTCGCGGAATGCGGCGGCGAGCGCCTCGCCCGAGGGCGCGGCGCCATCGGTGGCATACAGCCGCTGCTGCAGCGCCGCGATCGCTTCGCGCTGCGGCGCCGACGCCAGCGCTGCGGCCAGCGCACCGAGATTGGCCAGGCCCGAACGCTCGGCCTGCGCCCACGCCAGCAAGGCATGCGCCTGCGCGCCGGCATCGCTGCCGCGCGCCGCGGCGAGGAAGGCGGCGCGGCGCTGGCGGTCGCTGGCGGGTGCGGTTTCCGCAGCCTTGCGCGTGGCTGGCTTCGCGCGGCGCAGCGCCCACCAGGCGAGCACGGTGAGCAGCCATAGCGCGATGCTGCCCAAGGCGATCCAGCGCCACGGCGGGCCGCCCGTCGTGCCGCTCGCTGCGACAGGCGCCGCCGCGGTTGCAGCAGCAGCCGCGGAAGCCGCCGTCGCCGGCGCGCCCACGGCGGGCAGCACGGTGTAGCGGCGCTCCGGAATGCGTGCGACCTCGGGCTTGTCGGTCTGCACGTTCCACCAGGTCAGCGTGGTCGCCGGAATCACCAGCTCGCCCGGCTTGTTCGGCACTACCGCGAACGACTGCTGCCGGCGCCCCACTACCCAGGTGCCGTCGATGCGCGTGCCGTTGACCGGCTTGTCCGGATACACGGTGGCGCCGTCGATCTGCGGCAGGCTCAGCGCGGGCAGCGATTCGTACGGCAGGCCGGTGGCCTGCACCGTCATGATGAGATTGAGCGGCTGGCCGGCGCGCAGCTGGCCCGACTCCGGCGGCGCTTCCATCGCCAGCGACAGCGCGCGCGCGGGCAGCCAGGCGGTCTTGCCCGCCGCGGCGGGCACGGCGCGCACATCGACCGACACCGGCGCCGAGGCGGCCGACATCGCACGCGTGCTGCCGAAGAAACTGTTCGGATCGGCCATATCGATCAGCTCGCCCTGGAAGGCGACCGGACCGACCCGGATAGGCCCGGGCCGCTGCGGAATCAGCGCGTAGCGGCGCTCGATCACGTTGTAGCGGCGGCCGCCGCGCTCGGCCTGGTAGTTGCTGTCGTCGCCGAGCTTGCTCAGCTCCGCGCCGTCGGCCTGCGGCTCGTCCATCGCGCCGTTGCTGAGGCTGGCGGCGAAGTACAGGCGCACCACGAAGGACATCTGCTGGCCGACGTACGCATTGCGCGGCTCGGCGACCGCTTCGACGAAGACATCCTTGCCGGCGGTGGCGGCGGCCTGCTGATCCGGCGCCGTCACTTCCAGCTGCACCGGCGCGGTGCTGCTACCGGCAAGCGCGATCGCCGGAATGGTGATGCGGCCGACATGCTTGGGCCGCAGCGCGATGCCGTAGGTGAATTCGGAGGTGCGCTGGCCGTTGACGATGCTGAGGCTGGAATTACTGGACGTGCCCAGCACGTCGAAGTCGGCGTCGAGCGCGGAAAGATCCGGCGTGCCGACCGAGCCGCCGGTAATTTTCAGATTCAGCGTGACCGTCTCGCCGAGCTGCACCGTGTCGCGGTCGAGCACCGCGCGTACGTCGGCGGCATGCGCCAGCCAGGGCAGGCAGCACAACAGCAGGCACAGCCACCAGCGCAGGCGCGACGAAGCCATCAATCTTCCTCCCCGGCGCCGCCATGGCGCTGCCGGTATTCCAGTTCGAACTTGCGGCGCAGCAGCGCGCCGGGGTCGTCGGGCACGCGCTGCAGCGCGCGGCGCACGTCGGCGGGCAGCTTGGCCTGCGGATCGTCGGCGGACATCGCGCCAAGCTCGTGCGCGCTGTCCTGATTGCCTTGCTTGGCTTCGCGCAGGGCCTGGTCCATCTGCGCGCTCAAGGCTTTCCTGGCCTGTTCTGCGCGCGCCTTCTGTTCGGCCTGTTCTTCGGCCGACGGCGGCTTGGCTTCGCCCTGGCCGGGTTTCTCCGGCGCATTGCCGTCCTGCTTGGACTGGCCGGAGGAATCGCGCTTGGAATCGGTGCCGCCGCCGTCCTTGGATTCGTTCTGGCCGGGCTTCTGCTCGCCTTCCTTCTTCTCGTCCGGACGATCGTCGCCCTTGCCGGCCTGGTCCTTGTCGCTGCCTTTGCCGTCGCCGTGCTTGTCCTGTTTGTCCTGATGCTTCTGCTGGTCCTGCTGCGGCGGGTGCTTGCGCAGCCAGTCTTCGACGGCATCGCGGTTGGCCTTGGCGTCGGCGTGGGCCGGATCGTTCTTCAGCGCGCGGTCGTAGGCGGCGATGGCTTCCTTGTACTGGCCTTGCCTGGCCAGCGCGTTGCCCAGGTTGTAGGCCGCGTCGGCACTCTTGCCGCCCTGCCACGCCGCGGCGGCGCCGCTGAAATCGCCGGTCCGATAGGCCGCGGCGCCGCGCAGCGACGGATCGCGCGCCAGTTCCTGCGCGCGCTTCGCATCGCCCTGGCGCAGGGCGGCCGCGGCCTGCTGGTCCGGCCGGCGCCACAGATCGCTCCAACTGCCGGCCTGCGCGGTCGACGGCAGCAGCGGCAGCAGCACCAGCGGCAACAGCAGCAGCCAGCCGCGGCGGAAGGCCAGCGCCAGCACTACCAGCAGCGGCAGCAGCAGCCAGGGGCCGCGGTCCTGCCATTCGTCGCCGTGCTCGCCATCGGCGCGCACGATGTCCTGCGCAGTGTCGTTGCCCGGCTTGAGCGCGGCGATGTCGCTGCCGTCGTCGCGCATCGGCACGTAGCGTCCGGCGCCGGCGGCGGCGAGGGCGCGCAGTGCGTCGTCGTCGCGCCGCGCCACCACGACCTCGCCATGCGCGTTGCGCAGCAGGCCGCCGTCGCCGTCCGGCACCGGACTGCCCTGCGGCGTGCCGACACCGAGCACCGATACGCGGATGCCTTCGCCGCGCACCTGCCGCGCGGCAGCCTGGGCCGCTTCGTCGGCGCTGTCGGTGATCAGCACGATCTGGCCGCTGCCGGCCTTGGCGGCGCGGATCAGCGCGGCGGCGCGCTCGATTGCCGAGGCGGCGGCGTTGCCGTCGGTCGGCATGGTGTCGGGGGAGAGCGCGTCGAGCAGATCGTCGAGCGCATTCGCATCGGACGTGAGTGGCGCTACGGAGAACGACTCGCCGGCATAGGCGACCAGCCCGTTGAGGCCGGCCCGGTTCGCCGCCAGCAGATCGCGCGCCTTGTAGCGCGCGCGGTCGATGCGGCTGGGCGCGACGTCCTTGGCCAGCATATGCCGCGACAGCGAGACGGCGACGACCTGGGCGGCACGGCTGGCATACAGCGGCGAGGCCACGCGGTCCCAGGCCGGACCGCTCAGCGCCAGAAAGCTCAGCACCACGCCCAGCCCCAGCAGCGCCGGCGGCCAGCGGCTATGGCCGCCCTGCCCGTGCATCACATGCGGCAGCAGTTCCGGATCGACCAGCCGCGCCAGCTCGCGCCGCTCCTGTCCGCCGCGCGCGGCCAGCGCAAAGGCCAGCGGCGCCAGCAGCAGGCCTAGCAGCCACCACGGATGCAGGAAGTGGAAGTCGTGCCACGCGGCCATCATGCGGCGGCCTCCGCGCCGCGGCGGCGCGTCATGGTGGCGACGGCGAACAGAAAGCACAGCATGCCGGCCAGCAGCGGACGGCCGAACAGCTCATGCCGCGGACGCAGTTCCGGACCGTGCTGGGGCATCGGCTCCAGCGTATCGATCGCGTGGTAGGCGGCGGCCAGCTCGCTGGTGTCGGTGGCGCGGAAATAGCGGCCGCCGGTCTGGCTGGCCATCGAGCGGAGCATGCCTTCGTCCAGGTCCGCCGACGGATTCACCGTGCGCGAACCGAAGAAATCGGGCACGCGCATTTCGGTGGCGCCGATGCCGATGGTGTAGACGCGCACGCCCGCCGCCTTGGCCGCGCGCGCCGCATCGAGCGGCGCGATGCTGCCGGCGTTGTTGACGCCGTCGGTGAGCAGCACCAGCACGCGCGCCTGCTCCGGCAGCGCCGACAGGCGCTTGACCGCCACCGCGACGGCATCGCCGATCGCCGTTTCGGTACCGGCCAGCCCCACCGTCGAACCTTGCAGCTGTGCGCTGACCGCGCCGAGGTCGTAAGTGATCGGCGTCACCAGGAAGGCGCGTGTGCCGAACAGGATCAGGCCCATTTCGTCGCCGCTGCGGCGCGCGATGAAATCGCCGGCGATCGCCTCCACCGCGCCGAAACGGCTGACCGCCTGGCCGGCGAGCTTCATATCTTCCAGCCGCATGCTGCCGGACAGATCGACCGCCAGCATCATCGCGCGCCCGCTGCGCTGTTGCGCCTGCGGCGGCCCCACCCACTGCGGCCGCGCCGCGGCTGCGAGCAGGCAGATCCAGGCCAGCGCCAGCCACCACAGGCGGCCGCCCTGGCGCGCGTTCTGCGCGACCACGGCGAGGCGCAGCTGCGGATGCGGCAGATGCAGGGCCTGGCCCGGCGCGGCGGGGCGCAGCCAGCGCCACAGCAGCCACGGCAGCGGCAGCAGCAGCGCGACCCAGGGCCAGGCGAATTCAAGCATGTCCGGCCCCCTGCACGATGACAGGGCGCTTCGCGCGCCGCGGCAGCAGCGCGAGTGCGAGCCAGCGGCGCGTGGCGGTGGCGGCATCGGCGACGTCGGCCGCGCGTGGCGCGGGGCGGAACATGGCGTCTTCCAGCGCGGCCAGGCGGTCCAGCGTGGCGGCGTCCACCGGTATCCGGGCCAGGCAATGGCGCCAGGCCTCGCCGCGATGATGGGTGGCGGCCGGATCGTAGACACGCGCCGCGCGGCGCAGCAGCTGATGCAGTTCCGCGGCCAGCCGCTGCGGCTGATCCGCATGCTTGCGTTCGAGCGCATCGATGCCGGCCAGCGCCGCTGCGATACGGCCGCGCTGCAATCTGCGCCGACGCTGCCACCACCAGCCCAGCGCCAGGAGGAGGAGCAGCAGCGCGGCCAGCATCCACCAGCCGGGCGCGGGCGGCCACAGCGACGGATCGGGCGGCAGGTGGATGTCGCGCAGGACCGGACCGTCCGGCTGGGGCGTGGCGGCGGGCATCATGCGTCCGCCTTCGTGCCGGCGAGCAGCGCGGCGACGGCGTCCAGCGGATCGGCAGCCGTGTCGATCACACGCTGCGGCAGACCGAGCGAGCGCGCCAGCGCGGCGAGCCGCGCCTGGCCGGAGCCCAGCGCCTGCTGGAAATCGCGGCGCTGGCGATCGCCCAGCAGCACCACTTCGCGGCGCAATCCGGCGTGTTCGAGCGGATAGCGGCCGGGCGGCGCGGTGGCCAGTTCCAGGGCATCGCCGACGATCAGCACCGAGACATCGGTGTGGCGCGCCAGATCGATCAGGCGGCCCTTGGCGGCTTCGTCCGAGCTCAGTCCGTCGCTGATGAGCAGCACGCGGCTGGCGCCGTGCATCAGGCGGCCGGCGCGCATCAAGGCTTCGGACAGCGGCTCCGCGCCCGCGGCCGGACCGCGTTCCGCATCCCACGCCGCCAGCGCGCCGCATAGCGCCAGCGCGCCACGCGTGCTGCCTTGTGGACGCAGCAGATGCCGGCGTTCGCCGAAGGCCAAGGCACCGACGCGTTCGCCGGCGCGCGCGGCCAGCCATCCGGCCAGCGCCGCGGCGCGCGCCGCCTGCACCGACTTGAAGCGGACGCGGGTGCCGAAACGCATGCTGGCGTGCATGTCCAGCAGCACCAGCAGGCGTCCTTCGCGTTCTTCCTGGAACAGCTTGGTATGCAGTTTTCCGCTGCGCGCGGTGAGGCGCCAGTCGAGCCGGCGCACATCGTCGCCGGGCTGATAGGCGCGCGATTCGGCGTAATCCATGCCGCGCCCATGCACGCGGCTGGCCTGCGGACCGGCCGGCGCCGCGCGGCTGCGGCGCGGCGACAAAGGCCTGCGCGCCGCGCGGGCGCGCAGGGCCAGCAGTTCGGCAAGAGAGACGCTGGCGCGGCCGTCGCCGTCCGCGGCGGGTGGCAACACGGCGCTCACGGCAGCGGCACGAGCTCCAGCAGGCGCGTCACCACCTGGTCGCTGCGGATGCCCTCCGCTTCGGCTTCGTAGCTGAGCAGGATGCGATGGCGCAGCACATCGTGGGCAAGCGCGTGCACATCTTCCGGCAACACATAGCCGCGGCCCGCCAGCCAGGCATGCGCGCGGGCGCACCGATCCAGCGCGATGGTCGCGCGCGGGCTGCCGCCCCAGGCGATCCAGCGCTTGAGCTGCGGACCATAGGCGCCGGCATCGCGGCTGGCCAGCACCAGCTGCGCGATATACGACTCCAGCGCCGGCGCCATATGCACCGACAGCACCGCCTCGCGCGCGGCGAAGACGTCGGACTGGCTCAGTGTCGGCGGCGGCTCGGGCTGCGGATGCAGGCTGCGGCGCGCCTGTTCGCGCGCCAGGCGCAGGATCGCCAGCTCGGAGGCCGCATCCGGATAACCGATGGTCACGTGCATCACGAAGCGGTCGAGCTGCGCCTCTGGCAGCGCGAAGGTGCCTTCCTGTTCGATCGGGTTCTGCGTGGCCATCACCATGAACAGCTCGGGCAACCGCCAGGTGGTGCGGCCGATGGTGATCTGGCGCTCCGCCATGGCTTCGAGCAGGGCGGACTGGACTTTGGCCGGCGCGCGGTTGATCTCGTCGGCCAGCACGATGTTGTGGAACAGCGGACCGCGCTCGAATTCGAAGCTGCCCGACTGCGGGCGGAAGATATCGGTGCCGGTGAGGTCGGCCGGCAGCAGGTCGGGGGTGAACTGCACGCGGTGGAAATCCGCCTCGATGCGTCCGGCCAGCGCCTTCACCGCGGTGGTCTTGGCCAGGCCCGGCGCGCCTTCCACCAGCAGATGGCCGTCGGCGAGCAGCGCGACGAGCAGGCAATCGATCAGGTGCGGCTGGCCGATGATGCTCTGCTGCAGCTCCTCGCGCAGACGCGAGAAAGCCTGCTGCAGGTGCGACGACGACGCTTGACTCTCGGGCATATCCATCAATTTTCCATCCGGCCTCATCCGACTACAGACAGCGGTGCTTGCGGGAAGTTTAGCGAGGCGGAGCGGTGGCGTGGCTGCGACTGATGGCACAGCACGCGTTGGCGCTCGCGCCCGCGACGGTTCCGGCGGCGCGGCCAGGAAACGAAAAAGGGCGGCTCGTGGCCGCCCTTTTTCTTTCTTTGGCTTGCTTCGCTCAGCGCAGGCTGTCGCTGAGGATGCGCGGGGTGACGAAGATCAGCAGCTCGGCCTTGTCGTTCTGGCGCGAGGTCTTGCGGAACAGCGCGCCAAGGCCGGGGATGTCGCCGAGGCCCGGCACCTTGGTGATGGTGTTCTGCTTGGTGATCTCGTAGATGCCGCCGAGCACCACGGTCTGGCCGTTGTCCACCAGCACGGAGGTGTTGATCTCGCGGGTATCGATCTGCGGCACCTTGCCGTTGGGCGTATCGACGAACTGGGCCAGCGCATCCTTCTTCACGTTGATCGCGAGGTAGACGCGGTTGTCGGCGGTGATGGTCGGGGTGACCTTCAGCTCCAGCACGGCGTCCTTGAACTGCACCGAGGCCGTCGGCGCGGTGCCTGTGCCGCCGGAGTTCTGGTAGGTCACGTAGCCGATTTCCTGACCCTGGCGGATTACCGCTTCCTGCTGGTTGGCGGTGATGACGCGCGGGCTGGAGATCACTTCGCCGCGGCCTTCGGTCTGGGCGGCCGACAGCTCCAGGTCGACCAGGTAGTTGCGGCCCAGGATCGCCAGGCCTAGCTGGCCGGCCGGGTTCGACACCGGCAGGTTGACGTTGTAGCCGCCATTGCCGGAAACGAAGGACGTGGACGTGGCCGTACCCTTGCCGATCGCGACCGTGCCCGCGGTGGAACCGGTCGGATTGGTCGAGATCACGTTGCCGCCGCTGGTGGTATGCGTCGCCTGCACACCCCACCTCACACCGAGCTCGCGGGTGAAGGTATCGGTGGCCACTACGATGCGCGACTCGATCAGCACCTGCTGGACCGGGCGGTCGAGCACCGCGATCAGCTCGCGCAATTCGCGGATCTTCTGCGGGTTGTCGTTGATCAGCAGCGTATTGGTGCGCTCGTCGAAAGACACGCTGCCGCGCGAGGACAGGAAGCCGCGGTTGCCGCCACCGCCACCGCCACCGCCGCTGCCGCCACCGGCCATGCTGCCCTGCGTCAGCAGCTTGGCGATGTCCTGCGCCTTGCCATAGCTGATCGGCACGTAGTCGGTGACCAGCTCGGCGGTGTCTTCGGCCTTCATGCGGGCCTCGGCCACGTTCTGCTCGTACTTGGCCAACTCATCCTGCGGAGCGATCCAGATAACGTTGCCGTTACGGCGCTTGTCCAGGCCCTTGGCGCGCAGCACCACGTCCAGCGCCTGGTCCCATGGCACATTGACGAGGCGCAGGGTGATCGCGCCGCCGACCGTGTCGGCCGCCACCAGGTTCTGGCCGGACATGTCGGCGATCAACTGCAGCACCGAGCGCACCGGGATGTCCTGGAAATTGAAGGTGACGCGGTTGCCGTTGTAAGTCGGTTCCTGGCCCTTCAGCGGCTTGCCGTCCGGACCGGTGCCCGGCGCGACCTTCTTGGGCGCGACTTCGACCACGTACTGGTCGCCGGTCTGGTAGGCCGAGGTCTCGACATTGCCCTTGACCGCGATTTCCACGCGCGCGCCGCCGCGCGTGCCGGCCTTGGTGGTGATCGACTGCACCGGCGTGGCGAAATCGAGCACATCCAGGCGCTGGGCCAGGTTGGCGGGCAGGTTCACGTGGTCGAGGTTGACCACCACCTTGTCGCCTTCGCGCTTCATGTCCGCATTGGCGCCGGCGCCGCTGAAGTTGATCAGCACGCGGCCTTCGCCGTTGGGACCGCGGCGGAAATCGATGTTGGACACCGCCGGACCGGCGGCCGAGGACGGCAGCGCCTTGGACGGGTCGATGTTGGAGGCGGTGGTGGTGGTCTGGGCATCGGTGCCGTTATTGACCGTGAACACCAGGCTGTTGCCTTCGACCCGCGAGCGATAGGTAGAGTCGCGCACCAGCTCGACCACCACGCGGGTGCGGCCGCCGGCGGCGATCGCCGAGACGCCCATGGTCGAGCCCTTGCCGACGTCGAGATGGCGCGCGGCCGAGTTCTCGGTGTCGGGGAAGTCGATGGCGATGCGCGGCGGGTTGCCGGTGGTGAAGATCTTCGGCTCCGGTACCGGGCCCTGGGCGAAGTTCAGGTGCAGCTCGACCTTGCCGCCGGGCAGCGTGTCGTAGCTGATCTCGCGCAAGGTGTTGGTCGCGGCGGCAGCGATACCTGACCAGGCGGCGCCGGCGATCAGCAGTGCGGTGAACAAGCGACGACTCGCATGGCGCATGACACGGCCCTGGACTGGTTGATTGAGGTTCGTCATTGCATCAGCCCCTGTGATTCTTATTTCTCGCCAAGCGCGATGCTGGCTGAGCGTTCCATCCAGCCGCCGTTGCCGTTCGGCACCAGTTCGGACAGCTCGAGATGGTCTTCGGCGATGGCGGTGACGTGTCCGTAGTTCTGGCCCATGTACTCGCCGCGGCGGATCCGGTGGATCACGCCGGTGGGATCTTTGATGAGCACTTCCATGCCGTTGCCGGTGCCGACCGTGCCGACCATCTTGAGGCTGTCCAGCGCGAACGCTTCCAGCGGCTCCTTGGCGCGGTCCTGGTCCGGACGCGGACCGTTCGCGGCGCTGTTGTCCAGTTCAGCCGTGCTCGGGCTGAACGGGTCGCGGCGGTCCTGGTCGTTGTACAGAAAGGTCTCGAAGGTCTTGATGACGGGCAGCGGCGGAATCGGCGCGCCCTTCTTCTGCTTCTCCTGTGCGACCCAGTCGCGCAGGTCCGACATGCCGCGGGTGCAGCCGGCCAGCATCAGTACGGCACCGATGGCCAGCGCGACGCGGGCGGCGCGGAGGGCTGTGGTCCTGCTCATTTCTGCCCCCCGGTCCTGGCGCCGGCCGATCTGGCGTTGGCCGCCTTGGCTTCGGCGCTTTCGTCGTCTTCCAGATAGCGATAGGTCTTGACCGTGCCCTGCAGCACCAGCGTGCCGCCCTTGTCCTTGGGCGTGAGCGAGACGTCGTGCAGGGTCAGGATCACCACGCGCGGCAGCGAGGCCACACCGCTGATGAAGGTGCCGAACTGGTGGTAGCTGCCGGTCATGCGCAGCTGGATCGGCTTCTCGGCGTAGAAGTCCTTCGGAATCTCGGCGCCCGGCTGGAACAGCTCGGTCTCCAGGCCCGCGGACAGCGCCGTCTGGGAAATATCCACCAGCAGCTCCGGCATTTCGGTCTTGCTCGGCAGCTGGCGCAGCAGCTGGCGCAGCATGTCCTGCATCTCGTCGAGCTGCTGCTGCAGCGCTTCGAGGTTGACCGCCTTGGCCTGCTTGGTGGCGAACTCCTGCTTGAGCTGCTCTTCCTTGGCGGCGAGCTGGTTCAGCTCGTCCTGCTGGTTGCTGATGATCGAGTACCAGCCGATGAAGGCCACCACCGCGAACAGCAGCACGATGAAGGTGATCTTGGCCGACTTCGGCCAGCCGCCGATGTTGTTGCGGTCGAGGTTGCGCAGGTCGCTGATGAAGCTCATGGCTTGGCTCCCCCGGTGGTCGCCGCGGCAGTGGGCTTGGGAGCCTGCTGCGGGGCGGGCTGGGCGGGCTGCTGCGCGACCTGCGGGGCGGGCTTGGCCGGCGGAGCGGTCAGCGCCTGCGTCGCCGCGCCGAGCGCCTGGCGGGCTGCGCTGCCGGCCGGTGCCGGAGCGGCCACCGGAGTTGCCGTGCTGGCGTTGCCGGCGGGCTGCACCGCTGTGTGCTCGGCGTCCGCGCCTTCGTCACCCTTGGGCTTGCTGAGCGCGACGTCGAGGCCGAACACATACGGCATGCGCGAATCGCCGTGGGTGTTCTCGGTCTTGCGCAGATCCGTGTGGCCCATCCAGGGCGAGGCTTCGAGGTTGCGCATGTATTCGGCGACGCTGGCGTTGGACTGGGCCACGCCGTCGAGCGACATCGACTCGCCGCTCTGCTTGAGGCCGCTGAGGCGCGCGCTGGCCGGGATCGTCTTCACCAGTTCGTCGAACAGGTGGACCATCTGCGAGCGGTTGGCCTGCAGCTGCTCGATGATCTGCTTGCGCGCCAGCAGGCGCTCGCGCACTTTTTCGAGATCCTTGATCTTGGCGATGCGCTCGTCGAGCTGCTTGATCTCGCCCTGCAGGTAGTCGTTGCGCTCGTTCTGGTTGCCGATGCGCTGGTCCATCCAGGTCATCCACACCAGCACGCACAGGATCGCCGCGACCACCGCCGCGCCGAGCTGCATGAAGAACTCGCGCTCACGCTGCTTGCGTCGCTCGGCGCGCCAGGGAAGTAGGTTGATGCGTGCCATCAGTCGAAGCTCCTCATGGCGAGGCCGACCGCAATCATCAGCGCGGGCGCATCCTGGGCGAGCTGCTGCGCCTGCACGCGGGGCGACAGCGACATGCGCGCCAGGGGATTGGCCACCACGCAGGACACGCCCAGCTGCTCCTCGAGCATCGGGCACAGGCCTTCGATGGAGGCGCAGCCGCCGGCGAGCACCACCTGGTCGACCTTGCTGTATTCGCTGCCCGCGAAGAAGAACTGCAGCAGGCGGCTGATCTGCTGGATCAGCGATTCCTTGAACGGCTCCAGCGCCTCGCTCTCGTAGGACTCCGGCAGGCCGCCCTTGCGCTTGGCGCGGCCGGCTTCCTCATAGGAAAGGCCGTAGCGGCGCATGATTTCGTCGGTGAGCTGCTTGCCGCCGAACACCTGCTCGCGCGAGTAGATGGTGCGCTGGTTGCGCAGCACCGACAGCGTGGTCATGGTCGCGCCGATGTCGATCACCGCGACCAGCGCGTCGCGACCGACATTGAGCTGGTCGGCCACCATCGCGAACGCGTTCTCCATCGCGAAGGCTTCGACGTCGACCACCTTGGCGCTGATGCCGCCCAGATCGAGCGCGGCGACGCGCATGTCGACGTTCTCCGTGCGCGACGCGGCGAGCAGCACGTTGTTCATCTCGGGATTGTCGCGCACCGGGCCCAGCACCTCGAAATCGAGGCTGACTTCCTCGATCGGATACGGGATGTACTGGTTGGCCTCGACCTGGATCTGCCCTTCGAGGTCTTCCTCGGAGAGATCACTGGACATCGGAATGATGCGCGTGATCACCGCAGAACCTGCGACGGCCGCCGCGGCATGCTTGAACTTGGTGCCCGAACGGGCCACCGCGCGCCTGATCGCCTCGCCCACCGCCTCGACCTCGACGATGTTCTTTTCGACCACGGCATTGGGGGGCAGTGGCTCCACCGCGTAATGTTCCACGCGATAGCGGCCACCGGCCTGGCTGAGCTGCAGCAGCTTGACGGCGGTCGAACTGATGTCGACGCCAATCAGCGGCGGCTTCTTGGGTGTAAAGAGCCCCACGATTTTCCCCCTTGCCCCTGGACGCCTGCACCGTATTTGAGTGGTGAGTGCGCGACGGCATTAAATCCAAAAATTAACGTATTGGCAACGGCCTACACGAACTATCTCGACTGTTTTGACGTGACGCCATCCACAGTTAGCGCGAATCACGCCTCGGCCTTTTTTGTGACGTAACAGTGACCCGCAGGTGGGAATCTGCCAGCCGGTACCGTTAAGCAAATGGTGCTACATCTATACTGTGCCGTGTTTTGACTCAGGTCTCGCAATATCCACACCATGCAAATTCTCAAGCGTCTGCTGCGCTGGGTGCTGATCCTCGCTTTCACCGGATTGCTGCTGGCCGTGGCCGCGGTGGGTGTGGCGTATTGGCTGGTCTCGCCGCGCATCCCCTCCGTCGCGGTTCTGAAGGACTATCACATGCAGGTGCCGCTGCGCGTACTGAGCGCCGACGGCAAGCTGATCGCCACCTTCGGTGAAACCCGCCGCATCCCCGTCGGCATCGCCACGGTACCCGATCGCATGAAGCATGCGGTGCTGTCGGCCGAGGACGGCGATTTCTACCGCCACCCCGGCGTGGACTGGCACGGCATCGCCCGTGCCGGCTGGCACGTGATCGTTTCCGGCGGCGACAAGGGCCCCGGCGGCTCGACCATTACCCAACAGGTTGCGCGTAACTTCTTCCTGAGCCCCGAGAAGTTGTATTCGCGCAAGCTCACCGAGATCTTCATCGCGCTGCGCATGGAGAACGAGCTGAGCAAGGACCAGATCCTGGAGCTCTATCTCAACAAGATGTTCCTGGGCCACCGCTCCTACGGCGTGGCTGCCGCCGCCTCGTACTACTACGGCAAGTCGCTGGACCAGCTCAGCGTGGCCGAGTGCGCGATGATCGCCTCGACCTTCCAGCTGCCCTCGGTGGTCAATCCGATCAACAACCCCAAGCGCGGCCTGACGCGGCGCAACTGGGTGCTGGGCCAGATGCTGCAGAACCGCTACATCACCCAGGCCGAGTACCAGCAGGCCATCGCCGAGCCGAATAACGCCTTCCCGCACGAGCCGCCGATCGAGGTCGACGCGCCCTACCTGGCCGAGATGGTCCGCCTGCAGGCGCTGGACCGGCTGGGCAACGACGCCCTTACCGAGGGCTATGTGATCAAGACCACCGTGCAGAGCGCCCGCCAGCAATCCGCGGTGGACGCGCTGCGCGGCGGCCTGATCGATTACGACCACCGCCATGGCTGGCGCGGCCCCGAAGACCACCAGGAGCTGGCCGACAGCGCCGGCAACGAGGACTTCGACCGCATCCTGTCCAGCTACACCGATATCGCCGGCATGCGTCCGGGCGTGGTCACCGGCGTCGGCGCCAGCGAAGCGACCGTGTACCTGTCCAGCCGCGAGCAGGTGCAGCTCGGCCAGGAGGCCGTGGCCTGGGCCAAGCCCTACGTCAACGAGACCCGCGTCGGCGCCGCGCCGAAGAACGTGGCCGCGGTGCTCAAGCGCGGCGACATCATCCGCGTCTCGCGCAATGCCAAGGGCGAATGGGAACTGGCGCAGATTCCGAAGGTGCAGGGCGCGCTGGCCTCGGTCAATCCGGAGGACGGCTCGCTGCAGGCCCTGGTCGGCGGCTTCAATTTCCTGCGCAGCAAGTTCAACCGCGCGGTGATGGCGGCGCGCCAGCCCGGCTCCAGCTTCAAGCCGTATATCTATTCGGCCTCGTTCGAGCGCGGTTTCACGCCCGCCTCGATCGTCAACGACGCGCCGCTGGCCCTGCCCGACCCCTCGCGTCCGGACGGCCTGTGGACGCCGTCGAACGACGACGACAAGTTCGACGGCCCGATCCGCCTGCGCGAGGCGCTGGTGAAGTCGAAGAACCTGGTCTCGGTGCGCCTGCTCGATGCGATCGGCGTGCGCTATGCGCGCGACTACATCACCCGCTTCGGCTTCTCGCCCGACGCCCTGCCGCCGAATCTGTCGATGGCGCTGGGCACCGCCTCGGTGTCGCCGATGGGCATGGCGCGCGGCTATGCGGTGTTCGCCAATGGCGGCTACCTGGTCACGCCGTATTTCATCAGCGAGATCGACGACCGCGACGGCAAGCCGGTCTACGTGGCCAATCCGGCGCGCGCCTGCCGCACCTGCCAGGAACGCCTGCTCGACACCCGGCCGCCGGGTCCGCCCTCGGCCAATGCAGCCCCGGCCAACCCGGTCGCCTCCGCCAGCACGCCGGCGGACGCCGCCAGCGCGGGCGGCGCGGTGCTGCCGGCCGATGCGCACGAAGGCAACCACCCGCCGACGCTGGCGCCGCAGGTGATCGATGTGCGCAACGACTTCCTGGTCACCTCCCTGATGAAGGACGTGATCCGGCGCGGCACCGGCGCGGCGGCGATGGCGCTGGGCCGCGACGATCTGGCCGGCAAGACCGGCTCGACCAACGAGCACCGCGACGCCTGGTTCGTCGGCTTCAATGGCGACCTGTCCACGGCGGTGTGGGTGGGCTTCGACGACTTCGGCTCGCTCGGCCGCGGTGAATTCGGCGCCAAGGCGGCGCTGCCGATCTGGATGGACTACATGGGCGCGGCGCTGAAGGACCGCCCCTCCTCCACCTTGTCGATGCCCCCGGGCATCACTACGGTACAGATCGACCGCTCCAGCGGCCTGCCGTCGGAGCCGGGCAACCCGAACGCCATGCCGGAAATGTTCAAGGTGGAAGATGTGGACCGCCTGCGCCAGCAGGCCAGCCAGCAGCAGGAGGACTCCGACCAGCAGCACGCGTACGACATCTTCTGACGCGACAGACGGGTGGCCCCGGTCCACCCGCTCCGCCGCGAGGCCGTCAGTAACGGCCGCACCTCCAACCAACGACCAGGAGGGACCAGGATCATGGCTCGAGGCGAGCATCACCGCATCCACGCGCAGGACCGCGTCCAGCGCAACCGCCTGCGTATCGCCCAGGAGGCCGCGCGCCTCATGAGCGAACACGGCATCCGCGATTTTCATCACGCCAAGCTCAAGGCCGCCGAGCGGCTCGGCATCTTCGACACCCAGGCGCTGCCGCGCAATAACGAGATCGAGGAAGCGCTGCGCGAACACCAGCGCATCTTCCAGGCGCACAGCCAGCCGCAGCTGCTGCAGAAACGCCGCGAGGCGGCGGTGGAAGCCATGCGCTTCCTCGGCGACTACGAACCGCGCCTGGTCGGCGCCGTGCTGGACGGCACCGCGGACAGCCATTCGGCGGTCTGCCTGCATGTGTTCAGCGACGATCCGGAGGCAGTCATCCTGCACCTGCGCGAACATGGCGTGCCGGTCGAAACGCAGACACGCCGCCTGCGCATCAGCCGCGACGAACAGGCCGAATACCCGGTGCTGCTGTTCGCCGCCGACGAACTGCCGTTCGACCTCACCGTGCTGCCGGTCAACTCGCTGCGCCAGCCGCCGCTGGACCGCATCGACGAGAAGCCCATGCGCCGCGCCCCGCTCGCCACCGTGGAAGCCCTGATCGCCGAGGGCGCGGACGAAGACGACTTCGAACGCAAGCTCACGGCGGCCTTGCGCTGACTCTTCAGCTTCCGCCCAAAAGAAAACGCCCGGCATGGCCGGGCGTTTTCGTGTGCGGCGACGCTGCGCTCAGCGCTTGTCGGCCGACACGTAGTCGCGCACGTTGGCGCCGGTGTAGATCTGGCGCGGACGGCCGATGCGCGCACCGGGGGTTTCGTGCTGCTCGATCCAGTGGGCGATCCAGCCGGCGGTACGGGCGATGGCGAACATCACGGTGAACATTTCGGTCGGGATGTTGAGCGCCTTGTAGATGATGCCCGAGTAGAAGTCGACGTTCGGGTACAGCTTGCGCTCGACGAAGTAGTCATCCTTCAGCGCCGCCTCTTCCAGCTTCAGCGCCACTTCCAGCAGCGGGTCGTTGACGCCGAGCTCGCCGAGCACCTTGTGGGTCATCTCGCGGATGATCTTCGCGCGCGGGTCGAAATTCTTGTACACGCGATGGCCGAAGCCCATCAGGCGGAAGTTGTCGTTCTTGTCCTTGGCGCGCTTGACCGCGGTCTCGACCTTGTCGGCCGTGCCGATCTCCTCGAGCATCTTCAGCACCGCCTCGTTGGCGCCGCCGTGCGCCGGGCCCCACAGCGCGGTGATGCCCGCGGCGATGGAGGCGTACGGGTTGGCGCCGGTCGAGCCGACCAGGCGCACCGTCGAGGTGGAGGCGTTCTGCTCGTGGTCGGCGTGCAGGATGAACAGCAGGTCCAGCGCCTTGGCGGCGACCGGGCTCAGCGTCAGCGGCTCGCTCGGCACCTCGAACATCATGTGCAGGAAGCGGTCGACGTATTCGAGGTTGTTGCGCGGATAGCGGAACGGCCAGCCGATCGAATAGCGGAAGCAGGCGGCGGCGATGGTCGGCATCTTGGCGATCAGGCGGATCGCGGCCAGCTTGCGGTCTTCCGCGTCATCGACGTCGATGTCGTCGTGGTAGAAGGCCGACAGCGAAGCCACCGAGGCGGCCAGCATGGCCATCGGATGCGCGTCGTGGTGGAAGCCCTTGAAGAAGTCCTTGAGCGACTCGTGCATCATCGTGTGATGCGTGATGTCGTCTTCGAACTTGACGAACTCGCTCTTGCTGGGCAGCTCGCCGTTGAGCAGCAGGTAAGCGGTCTCGAGGAAGCTCGACTTCTCGGCCAGCTGCTCGATCGGGTAGCCGCGGTACAGCAGCACGCCCTGGTCGCCGTCGATGTAGGTGATCGCGCTCTTGGTGCTGGCGGTGCTGCCGTAGCCCGGGTCGTAGGTGAAGTGGCCGGTGTCCTTGTACAGATTGCCGATGTCGACGCAGGCCGGACCGAGCGTGCCACTCAGCAGGGGCAGCTCGCTGCTGCGGTTGTTCGACTCATCCACCAGCTTGACGGTCTTGGTATCGGACACGGAAACCTCCTTCGCGAATGTCGCCGCCGGTCACCGGGGGTGGTGCGCCAGGCGGGGGAAATAAGCGCATCGCGCTGGGGAAGGCGCGATGCAACGCCGCCCATTATCACACATCACCCGGCGAACATCCCTTGGCGAATGGTCGGATGGCGGACGCGAAAAAGCATGGGGCGAGCCTGCGCTCGCCCCATGCCATGTACCTGACCTTGCAGCTCCGCCAGTCATAAGACTGGCTGACGCGTCGCGCGATTACTTCTGCGCGTAGCGGCGGCGGAACTTGTCCACGCGGCCACCGGTTTCGATGGTCTTCTGCTTGCCGGTGTAGAACGGGTGCGAATGGCTGGAGATATCCACCTTGATCAGCGGGTACTCGTTGCCGTCCTGCCACTTGACGGTTTCCTTGGTCGCGATCGTCGAACGCGTCAGGAACGCGAAGTCGGACGACAGGTCCTGGAACACCACCGGGCGGTAATTCGGATGGATATCGGGCTTCATGACGGACTCAAAGCGATGGGCGAAAGAGCGGCATTATAGCGACCTCCCCGCGCCAAGGGCAAGCACGTCAGTGACTTGCCCGGCCCGGGCCGCTCAGGCTGCGCCCAGCGCGCGTCTCACCATGGCCGCGAAGCGTTCCTGGTCCACCTCCAGCACGATCCGCGCATTGGCCGGACGGCCCAGGCGGCCGGCCCAGTCCACCACGGTGGCGCCGCGGGTGAGCCGGCCGTCCAGCTCGATGGCCACGTGGCGCTCCTCGCTGCGGGTGACGATGGACGGGTCGATCGCCACCGCCATGGCCAGCGCATCCGCCGCGATGATGCCCCGGCGCTTGCTGCTGGCATTGAAGGCGCGGGCGGTGCGGAACACCTGGCCGAAGAACTCGGCGCGCTTGTCGCCGGCATCGAGCCAGCCGTCGAATTCCGGCTCGTCGAAGGCATGGCGCAGGGTGGCTTCCCAGTCGACCAGCTCGAACTGCGGGAAGGCCTCGAACACCACGTGCGCGGCCTCGGGATCGAAGCCGATGTTGAACTCGGCCGGCACCTTGCCGGTGTTGCCGAGGCCGGTCACCGCCCCGCCCATCACCACCAGGCGCTTCACGCGCTGCGGCAGGGTCGGATCCAGGCGCAGGGCCAGCGCCACGTTGGTCAGCGGAGCCAGCGCCACCAGGGTCAGCTCGCCCGGACGCTCGCGGGTGAGGCGCAGCAGCGCCAGCGCGGCCTGCTCCGCCTCGGCCGTCGCGACGGGCTCGGCGAAGCCGACGTCGCCCAGGCCATCCGCGCCGTGCACGAAGGCGGCGTCCTCCTCCGGCCCGCGCACCAGTGGCGTCGGGCAGCCCGCGAACACCGGCACGCCGCCACCCACCAGATCGACCAGCGTGCGCGCATTGCGCACGGTATGCCCCAGGCCCACGTTGCCCGCGGCGATGCTCAGGCCGGCGATGTCGGCGTGGGCATGCGCCATCAGGATGGCGAGGGCGTCGTCCACGCCGGGGTCGGTGTCGATCAGCAGCTGGGGCTTGGTCATGGGGGTTTCCTCGGATGAGCCGGCTAGCTTACGGCGGCGAGCGCGGAACGCAAAAGTCATCGCGCCCTGCCCTCACGCGTGCGCATAACGCGCCGCGCCACCGATCCAGCGCTCGATCAGCCGCTCCGCCTGGCCGGCGTGATGGCGCAGCATCTGCGCGCCGACCTCCTGCACCGCCGGCAGCAGGTGCGCGTCGCGGGAGAGGTCGGCGATGCGGAAGCTGAGCTGGCCGGTCTGGCGCGTACCGAGCACTTCGCCCGGGCCGCGCAGCTCGAGGTCTTTCTCGGCGATGCGGAAACCATCGTTGGTATCGCGCATCACCTGCAGGCGCTCCCTGGCCAGCATGCCCAGCGGCGGCTGGTACAGCAGCACGCAGTTGGAGGCGACCGCGCCGCGGCCCACGCGGCCGCGCAGCTGGTGCAGCTGGGCCAGGCCGAGCCGCTCGCTGTTCTCGATCACCATCAGGCTGGCGTTGGGTACGTCCACACCCACCTCGATCACGGTGGTGGCGACCAGCACGGCCAGTTCGCCGTGCTTGAAGGCGTCCATCACCGCCTGTTTTTCCCTGGGTTTCATGCGGCCGTGGATCAGGCCTACCTTGCGGTCGCCGAGCGCCGCCGACAGTTCCGCATGCGCCACCTCCGCCGCCTGCGCGCGCAGCTGTTCGGTTTCCTCGATCAGCGTGCACACCCAGTAGACCTGGCGGCCTTCGTGACAGGCCGCATGAATGCGCTCGATCACTTCCGCGCGGCGCGCATTGGAGATGGCGATGGTCTGCACCGGCGTGCGGCCCGGCGGCAGCTCGTCGATGGAGGAGACGTCCAGGTCGGCATACGCGCTCATCGCCAGCGTGCGCGGGATCGGCGTCGCGGTGAGCACCAGCTGGTGCGGCACCTGGTCGCCTTCCAGCCCCTTGTCGCGCAACGCCAGGCGCTGCTGCACGCCGAAGCGATGCTGCTCGTCGACGATCACCAGGCCCAGCCGCGCGAACTCGACGCCCTCCTGCATCAGCGCATGCGTGCCGATCACCACCGGCGCGCCGGCGGCGACGCGTTCGAGCGCCCGCGTGCGCGCCTTGCCGGTGACCTTGCCGGCCAGCCATTCGACTTCCACGCCCAGCGGCTGCAGCCAGTGGCGGAAGTTGCGCAGGTGCTGCTCGGCCAGCAGTTCGGTGGGCGCCATCAGCGCGACCTGATGGCCCGATTCGACCGCCGCGAGCGCCGCCAGCGCGGCGACCACGGTCTTGCCGCTGCCGACGTCGCCCTGCACCAACCGCAGCATCGGATGCGTCCTGGCCATGTCCACGGCCACGGCGTCGCTGACGCGCTGCTGCGCGCCGGTAAGCCGGAACGGCAGCCCTGCCAGCAGGCGTGCGCGCAGCGTGCCGTCGCCGCCGAGCGCGGGCGAGTGGCGCCGCTTCACCGCGGCGCGCATGCGCTTGAGGCTGAGGTGCTGGGTCAGCAGTTCCTCGAAGGCCAGGCGTTGCTGCGCGGGATGCCGGCCCTGCGTCAGCTGGCCAAGGTGTGCGTCGGGCGGCGGGCGGTGCACATAGAGCAGTGCGTCACGCAGCGAAGTCAGGCCGTGTTGCGCGCCCAGGTCAGGCGGAATCAGCTCCAGCTCCCGGTCGGGCGGCAGCAGCGCCAGCGCCTTGGCGATCACGCCGGCCAGCCGCTTCACGCCCAGGCCTTCGGTGGTGGGATAGACCGGGGTCAGCCGCTCCTCCATCGCCGGCTCGGCCACGCCTTCCAGCCGCTGGTACTGCGGATGCACCATCTCCAGGCCCTGCGCGCCGTGGCGCACTTCGCCGTAGACCAGCAGGCGCACGCCGGGCTTGAGCTGCTCGGCCTGGGCGCGATGGAAGTGGAAGAAGCGCAGCACCAGCGTTTCGCGCGAATCGTCGCTGATCGCCACCTTCAGCTGCGGCCGGTAGCGGAAGCCGCGCTCGACCGCTTCCACCTTGCCCTCGACCTGGACGCGGTCGCCCACGTGCAGCTCCGCGATGGTGCTGATCTGGGTGCGGTCTTCGTAGCGCAACGGCAGGTGGAACCACAGGTCCTGCAGGCGCTCCAGGCCCAGCTTGGCCAGGGTGGCGGCCAGCGCCGGGCCGACACCAGGCAGGGACGACACCGGCGCGAGGCCGGGATCCCTGGAAGCATGGACGGCGGGTGGCGTGGGCGCAGCGGACATCACCGAAAGCCTAACGGAGGCGCCGGCAAAGGCGTAGCGGAGGCGTGCGACACCACGTGTCGGCGCACGCCTCGCCGCAAGGTCAGTCGATCACCAGCACGGCGTCCACTTCCACCTCGGCGCCCTTGGGCAGGGCCGAGACCTGGATGGTGGAGCGCGCCGGATACGGCGCCTGGAAATATTCGGCCATCACCGCATTGACGGTGGCGAAGTTGGCCAGGTCGGTGACGTAGATACCGACGCGCACGATCGCCGACAGCGAACTGCCCGCCGCCTCGGCCACCGCCTTGAGGTTGTCGAACACGCGACGGGTCTGCAGCGCGATATCGCCCTGCACCAGGTTCCCGGTGGCCGGATCCAGCGGGATCTGCCCGGAGAAGTACACGGTGTTGCCGGCGCGCACGGCCTGCGAGTACGGGCCGATCGCGGCCGGCGCCTTGTCGGTGGAGATGATGCTGCGGGTCATCGCGGGAACCTCGGACGGGGAAAGCCCGAAGTGTAGGAAAGCGCGGACGCGACTTAAAGCGGATAGCGGTAGGCGCCGCTCACCACGCCGGTGCGGCGCACGCGGCGGATCACGTCGGCCAGGTGCTTGCGGTTCTTCACTTCCAGCGCGAACAGCAGCGTGGCCGCGGCGCTGTCGCGCTCGACGTATTCCACGTTCTCGATATTCGAGTTCGCCGCCGCGATCGCCGCTGCCACCGTGGCCAGCACGCCCGGACGGTTGATGACCTCGATGCGCAGCTCGGCACGGTAGTCGCCCTGCACGTCGCGGTCCCATTCGATGGCGACGCAGCGCTCCGGCGACTTGCGCAGCTCCACCACGTTCGGGCATTCGATCCGGTGCACCACGATGCCCTTGCCGGTGGAGAGATAACCGATGATCTCGTCGCCCGGCAGCGGGTGGCAGCAGTTGCCGAAGCTCAGCACACCGCGCTCGGCGCCGGTGATGCGGATCTTCTCCACCGCATGCTGCGTGGGCGCCGCGGTGCCTTTCTGCTTGCCGCGCGCGGCGAGCAACTGGCCGGCGACCACGTCAGGCATGCGGTTGCCCAGTGCGATGTCGGCCAGCAGTTCTTCCAGGCGCTTGAGCTTGGCGGCTTCCAGGAAACGGTCCAGCACGGCAACCGGAATCGCATCCAGGCTGGAACCCTGCGCGTCCAGTGCGCGATCGAGCATGCGATGGCCGAAGTCGACCGCGTCTTCGTGCTGCAGGTGTTTCAGGTACTGGCGGATCGCCGTGCGCGCCTTGCCGGTGACCACGGACTCCAGCCAGGCCGGATTGGGCACCGCCGACGGCGCGGTGATGATCTCCACCAGCTGGCCGGATTCCAGGCGCGTGCGCAGCGGCAGCAGCTTCTTATCCACGCGCGCGGCCACCGCGTGGTCGCCGACGTCGGTATGCACCGCGTAGGCGAAATCCAGTGCCGTGGCGTTGCGCGGCAGCGAGAGGATGTCGCCGCGCGGGGTGAACAGATAGACCTCGTCCGGGAACAGGTCGATCTTGACGTTCTCGATGAACTCGGACGACGAGGCCGTATTCGCCTGGCTGTCGGCCAGCGACGACAGCCATTCGCGCGCCCGCGCCTGCGCGCTGTTGGCGGGACCGCTGTCGGTCTTGTAGGCCCAGTGCGCGGCCACGCCGCGCTCGGCCACCGAATCCATCTCGGCCGTGCGGATCTGTACTTCGATCGGCGCACCAAACGGCCCCAGCAGCACGGTGTGCAGCGACTGGTAGCCGTTGGCCTTGGGGATCGCGATGAAATCCTTGAAGCGGCGATCCACCGGCTTGTACAGCGAATGCACCGCTCCCAGCGCGACGTAGCAGCTCATTGCGCTGTCGACCACCACGCGGAAACCGTAGACGTCCATCAGCTGGGCGAAGCTCTTATGCTCGCTGCGCATCTTCGAATAGATGCTCCACGGCGACTTGATGCGGCCGAGCACGCGCGAAGCCAGGTGCTCGCCAGTAAGACGTGCCGACAGCGCGGCCTCGATCTTGCCCATCGCCTCGCGGCGATTGCCCAGCGCGGCGCGGATGCGCTCGCTGATCACGCGGTAGCGGTCCGGATGCAGGGCGCGGAAACCCAGGTCCTGCAGCTCGGCCTTGAACTTGTTCATGCCCAGGCGCTGCGCGATCGGCGCGTAGATCTCCAGCGTCTCGCGAGCGATGCGGCGACGCGAGTCGGCATCCTTGGCACCGAGCGTGCGCATGTTGTGCAGGCGGTCGGCGAGCTTGATCAGGATCACGCGCAGGTCGCGCGCCATCGCCAGCAGCATCTTGCGGAAGCTTTCGGCGTCGGCTTCCTGCCGGCTGCTGAAGCGCATCTTGTCCAGCTTGGTGACGCCGTCGACCAAGTCGGCCACGGTCTCGCCGAATTCGCCGGCAAGCTCCGTGCGGCTGAGCGCGGTGTCTTCCAGCGTGTCGTGCAGGATCGCCGCGATGATGGTCTCGGCATCCAGGCCGAGCTCGGCGAGGATGCCGGCGACCGCGACCGGATGCGTGATGTACGGCTCGCCGCTTTTGCGCGCCTGGCCTTCATGCGCCTGCGCGCCGACCTCGTAGGCGCGCAGCACGCGCGCGACCTGCTCGGGCGGTAGATAGGCGACGCGCTCCTTGAGCGCCAGCACGTACGGGGGCAGCGACGACGTATCCACGGGTTCGGGATGCGTGGTCGTGCTCATGGGGCGTTGGCCGCCGCTCAGGCAGCCACCTCGCGGCGCCAGTGCATGCGCCGGATGGGATGAAGCGAGCAAGAACCGGCGTTCGCGCACCCGCGCCCGGCACCGGCGAAGCCGGCGCGCGCGGGGCGAGGTTTACAGCCGGCTCCGTCCATCAGTCGTCGCCGCCCTTGGAAAGGTCGTCGTCGACTTCGGCCGCGGCCCATTCCAGCGCTTCGCGCTCGGCGCGCTCGCGCTCGGCGCGGTCGATCTCGTCGATGGTGGCCTGGTCGATGCGGCGGTCGGCGATCTCGCGCAGCGCGACCACGGTCGGCTTGTCGTGATCGGGATTGACTGCCGGCTCGGCACCCTTGGCGAGCTGGCGGGCGCGCTTGGTCGCCATCAGCACCAGCTCGAAACGGTTGTCGACTACCTCGAGGCAGTCTTCCACGGTAATGCGTGCCATGTGAAATCCTTAGGGAATAAAGCGACTTATAGGTCGCCAGTGTAGCCAGGGGGCGCTTTGCTGGCAATGCAGCATGGACGTATCATGCCCGGTTCAGCCGGCCTGCAGCGCCGACCGGCAAGACTCGCCCCGCTGTACACAATATAAAAACCAGGCAGTACACTTAATCGTTCCCCTTAACCTTCCGCAGCGGACAGGACCCCCGACACCGATGTCTTCCCCCCTCCGACTCCTTGCGCTGCGCCTGCTACCCCTGCTCGCGATCGCCCTGCTGGCCGGCTGCAGCATCGCCAAGCCGCGTACGGACGACCCGCACGAGCAGTTCAACCGCAAGGTCTACGCGTTCAACGATTCGCTCGACCAGGCCGTCATCCGCCCGGTGGCGGTCGGCTACCGCAAGGTCACCAATCCGCCGGTGCGCCGCGCGGTCAGCGACTTCTTTACCAATATCAAGATGCCGATCACGGTGGCGAACGACCTGCTGCAGGCCCGGCCGATGCAGGCCGCGCGCAGCACGGGGCGCTTCCTGGTCAACCTTACCCTGGGCGTGGGCGGCTTCTTCGACCCGGCCAGCCAGCTCGGCCTGCCGCTGGAAGACAACGACTTCGGCGTCACCCTGGCCCGCTGGGGCGTGCCCGAAGGCGACTTCCTGATGCTGCCGTTCGTCGGCCCGACCACCGTGCGCGACGTCTGGCGCCTGCCGGTGGACAGCTACTTTTTCGATCCGCTGAGCTATTTCTCGCGCAACCACGAGTTCCACTACGGCCAGTACTACATCCCGCAGGTGCTCTACCTGGTGACGATCCGCTCGCGCGCGATCGACGCCGAGAGCTTCCTGAAGTCCGCCTACGACCCCTACGTGTTCCTGCGCGACGCCTATCGCCAGCAGCGCATCTACCGGATCTACGACGGCAATCCGCCAGCGGAAGTGATCGAGCAGATGCAGGGCCTTAAGGAAAAGAACTTCGATCCGGACGAACTGCTCAACGAGCAGCACCAGTGGGAACAGAAGCAATCCCAGAAACAGCCGGCGGCGCAGAAGCCGAGCCAGAACTGAAGTACAAAAAAAAGGGGCCGCAAGGCCCCTTTCTCTTTGCCGCAGCAGCCAGCGACACGCCTCAGGCGAGCAGCCGGTCGACCTCGCACACCTGGGCCAGCACCCGCATGCCCTCGGGCACGTTGCGCAGCGCCAGCGCATGGCCGCGCTCCGCCGCCTTGGCCAGCACCGCCAGCACGCAAGCCAGGCCGGCGCTGTCGCTCTGGCTGACCCCGGCCAGGTCGACCTGGCGGCAGCCGTCCGCCGCCGCCGCGTCGATAGCGGCCAGCGCCTGCGCCGCGGTGGCGAAGGTCAGCGCGCCGGACACCTGCAAGGCATCCGGCGCGGCGCGCGTCACCTGGAAGGCGGCGGCGCTCATCCCTGCTTGCCGTCCTTGTCCATCTGCTTGAGCGCATCCGCGCCCTTGTTCTTCAGGTCGCTGATCAGATTGTCGAGGCCGCCCTTGCGGATCTCGGCATCGACCTGGTTGCGGTAATTGGTGATGTAGGAAATGCCTTCGATGATCACGTCATAGGCCTTCCAGTCGCCGTCGCGCGACTTGCGGAACGCGTAGTCCACCGAGACCGTCTTGCCGTCGTCCAGCACCACCTGGGTGCGCACCACGGTGCGCTTGTCGTTGAGGTCGCCGCTGAACGGCAGCACCTTCACGCGGCCCTGGGTGTAGCTGAGCAGGCCTTCGGCGTAACGGTGGGTGATCGAGTTGTAGAACGCGCGGGCGAACTCGGCGCGCTTCTCCGGCGTGGCTTCGCGGGCGTGCTGGCCGAGCACCAGGATCGAGGCGTAGTCGATGTCGAAGTGCGGCAGGAACACATCGTCGATCACCGAGATGAGCTTTTCCTTATCCTTCTTCAGCTCCGCCTGGTGGCCGTCGATAGCCTTGCCGAGCTGGTCGACGATGCTCTGCGCGACCTGCTGGGGCGTCTGCGAGGAAGCCGGCGCCTGCGCGGCGGCCTGGGCATGGATCGGGGCGGCGACGAGGCCGGTGAAGGCGATGGCGGTGGCGAGAGCCAGACTGCGCAGCATCATGGGGAAACTCCTGGGAATAGCCTGATTCAGAGCTGGGGGGACGGCCGGCTCAACGCTTGCCGGCCGGGGAGGAGGAAGAGGAAGCGGGGGCGCCGTCCGGTTTCTTGTCGCCCGAGCCGTTGACCAGGAACTTGCCGATCAGGTCTTCGAGCTGCAGGGCCGACTGGGTCAGCACCAGTTCGTCACCGTCCTTCAGCGCATCCGGCGAGCCGCCGGGCTGGATCGCAACGTACTGCGTGCCGATCAAACCGCTGGTGAATACCGCGGCGGCCGAGTCGTCCGGAATCTGGCCGTATTTCTTGTCGATCGACAGCTCCACCAGGGCGTCCAGCTTGACCGGATCGGCCTGCACCGACTTGACGCTGCCGATCGCCACGCCGGCCATCTTCACCGGTGCGCCCGCGGACAGCGCGCCCACATTGGTGAAGCGCGCCTTGACGGTGTAGCTGCCGCCCAGGTTGTCCGCCGCGCCGCCGGCGCCGAAGAACTTGCCGAGCATTTCCTCCAGCTGCTGGGCGGGACGCGTCAACGCGAGCGTGCCGCCGTTGGCCAGGGCCTTGGACGAGCTGCCGTACTGGATGCCCACGTACTGGTCGCCGAGCAGGCCGCTGGTGAAGATCGTCGCCACCGAGTCGGCGGGAATCTTGTCGTAGCGCTGGTCGATGGCCAGCTTGACGTCGGCGGTCTCCTTGCCCGGATCGAGCACGATCGACTGCACCTGGCCGATGCGCACGCCCGCCACCTTCACCGGCGCGCGCTCCTTGAGCTGGCCGATGTTGGCGAAGTGCGCCTCCACGGTATAGCTCGGCCCGCGGCTGGTATTGGCCACCGAGGTGGTCTGCGTGGCGAGGTAACCGAGCGCGGCGAAGCCGAGCACGATGAACAGGCCGGTGCCGACGGCATAGGACGGTCTCTGGCTCACGGCACGATCCTCGTTGGCGAATGGGTGATGGCAATAGTCAGTGGCGTAGTCATGGGAGTCACATCAGGAAGGCGGTGAGCACGAAGTCCAGCGCCAGGATGGCGATCGACGAGGCCACCACCGTGCGCGTCGTGGCATAGGCCACGCCCTCGCTGGTCGGCGGCGTGGTGTAGCCCTGGAACACGGCGATCAGCGAGACCACGCCGCCGAACGCCATGCTCTTCCACAGCACGCCGTTGAGCACGTCCTTCACCAGGTCGACGGTCGCGGTCATGTTCGACCAGAAGGTGCCATTGTCGATGCCCAGCCAGCTCACGCCGACCAGGTGGCCGCCGAAGATGCCCAGCGCGCAGAACACGCAGCACAGCAGCGGCATGGCGATGATGCCGGCGAGGAAGCGCGGCACCGCGACGTAGGCGATCGGATCGACCGCCATCATTTCCATCGCGGCGATCTGGTCGGTGGCGCGCATCAGGCCGATCTCGGCGGTCACCGAGGTGCCCGCGCGGCCGGCGAACAGCAGCGCCGTCACCACCGGCCCCAGTTCGCGGTAGATGGCGATCGCCACCACCGTGCCGGTGGCCGAGGTGCCGCCGAAGATCGACAGCACGTCGTACAGCTGCAGCCCCAGCACCATGCCCACGAACAGGCCGCAGACCATGATGATGATCAGGCTCATCGCGCCGACGAACCACAGCTGCCGCACGGTCTCGCGCGCATGGCGCATGCTGCGCGGCACGGCGGCCAGGATCTGCAGCAGGAACAGCCCGCAATCGCCGATCTGGGCCAGCGAGCGGGTGACGATGTTGTCGCGTGGCGCGTTCATGCGCCCCCCTTGAAGCCGAGCGAGGCGGCGTAGTCGCCGGCCGGATACTGGAATGGCACCGGGCCATCGGCCTCGCCGCCGAAGAACTGCCGCGTCCACGGCGAGCCGTCGCTGGCGATGGTCTTGGGATCGCCTTGCGCCACCACCTTGCCGTTGGCGATCAGGTACACGTGATCGGCCACCTGCTGCACCGCGGCCAGCTCGTGCGCCACCAGCACGCTGGTGATGCCGAGCGTCTCGTTGAGCGTGCGGATCAGCTTCAGCACCTGGTTGAGCGCGATCGGATCGAGGCCGACGAAGGGTTCGTCGTAGAGGATCAGCATCGGGTCGAACACGATCGCGCGCGCCAGCGCCACGCGCCGCGCCATGCCGCCGGACAGCTCGCTCGGCAGCAGCCGCGCGGCGCCGCGCAGGCCCACCGCCTGCAGTTTGGTCAGGACGATATTGCGGATCAGCACTTCCGGCAGCGCGGTGTGCTGGCGCAGCGGAAACGCCACGTTCTCGAACACGTCGAAGTCGGTGAGCAGGGCCGAGTTCTGGAACAGGTAGCCGATGCGCTCGCGCAGTTCGAACAACTGCTCGCGCCGCAGCGCCGGCACGTTCCTGCCATCGACCCACACCTCGCCCGACTGGCCGCGCATCTGGCCGGTGATGTGCTTGAGCAGGGTGGTCTTGCCGGTGCCGCTGGGACCCATGATGGCGGTGACCTTGCCGCGCGGGATATCCAGGTCCAGCGCGTCGAAGATGGTCTTGCCGTTGAGCACCGTGGTCAGGCCACGGACGCGCACGATGGCGCTGTCGTCGGGCTTGGCGCGGACGGAGTCGGTCATGGGCGAAGCTGCCAGGGGAAAGTGGCCCAAATTAGCCGAAGACGGCCATGAAGGCTATGCGAAAAAAGTGCCCCGGACGGTCCGATGCCTGGCGTTCAGGCCAACAGCTCGGCGATCAGCGCCTCGTGCCGGCGCCACTGCAGCTGGCTGCGCTGGCGCACCGCGTGCACGATCGACTGCAGGTCACCAAGGGCTTCGTCGAAGCTGTCGTTGACGATGATGTAGTCGAACTCGTGGGCATGCGCGATCTCCTCGCGCGAATTGTGCAGCCGGCGCTCGATCACCTCGGCGCTGTCCGACGCGCGCCCGCGCAGGCGCCGCTCCAGCTCCACCCGCGACGGCGGCAGGATGAAGACGCTGACGCAGTCCGGCTTGGATCTGCGGATCTGCCGCGCGCCCTGCCAGTCGATTTCCAGCAGCACGTCGCGGCCCTGGCACAGCAGGCCGGACACGGTGGTGCGCGAGGTGCCATAGAGATTGCCGTGCACTTCGGCATGTTCCAGGAAGATGCCGTCGGCGATCTCGCGCTCGAACTCCGCACGCTCCACGAAGTAGTAGTGCCGCCCGTACTGCTCGCCCGGTCGCGGCGGCCGGGTGGTGTGCGAGATCGACAGCGAGATCGCCGGCTCGCGCTCCAGCAAGGCATTGACCAGGGTGGACTTGCCGGCGCCGGACGGCGCGGCGACCACGAAGAGGGTGCCTTCCAGCGTGGTCTCTTGCCTGGAACGGGCGGAGTCGCTCGTGCTCATTCGATGTTCTGCACCTGCTCGCGCATCTGCTCGATCAGCACTTTCAGCTCCACCGCCGCGTTGGTGCTGCGCGCATCGATCGACTTGGAGCCCAGGGTGTTGGCTTCGCGATTGAACTCCTGCATGAGGAAGTCGAGGCGGCGGCCGACCGGCTCCTTCAGGCCCAGCACGCGGCGGGCTTCGGCGATGTGGGTGGCGAGGCGGTCGAGCTCCTCGTCGACGTCGACGCGGGTGAGCTGCAGCACCAGTTCCTGTTCCAGGCGGCCGGGGTCGGCCGGCTGCTTGAGGTCGGCCAGGCGCTGCTCCAGGCGCGCGCGCAGGCCTTCGCGGATCTGCGGCATCCAGGTACGCACCTCGCCGACGATGCGCTCGATGCCGTCCAGCCGCTCGCCCAGGATCGCGCCCAGCTTGGCGCCCTCGCGTTCGCGGGTGGCGGTCAGCGCGGCCAGCGCGTCGTCCAATACGCCGAACAGCGCGTCCTGCAGCTGGTCCTGGTCCACCTCAGCCTGCTGCAGCACGCCCGGGAAGCGCAGCAGCTCGGTGAACTCGATCTGCAGGCGCGGGAAACGCGCCTCCAGGTCCATCGACAGTTCCGACAGCTTGCCCAGCACGGCATGGTTGACCTGCAGCGCGTCGCCACGGGCCTCGCCGCGCAGGCGCACGGTCAGGTCCACCTTGCCGCGCGACAGGCGCGCCGCGATGCGCTCGCGCAGGGCGCTCTCGAAAGCGCGCAGGTCGTCCGGCAGGCGCGGGCTCAATTCCAGGTAACGGTGGTTGACCGTGCGCAGCTCGCAGCTGAGGGCACCGACCGGACCGGTGGTCTCGGCGAAGGCGTAGGCGGTCATGCTGCGGATCATGGAAGAGGCCTTATCAGCAGCCGCGGGCGGCCGGAAAGGGCGCAATGGTAAACTCTCCCGCCCTGCCTTGCCCAATCAGGCCACCGCACCCCATGAATGCCGTCAGCCGCCCGAGCGGCCGCGCCAGCGACCAGCTGCGCCCCGTCACCATCGAACGCCACTACACCCGCCACGCGGAAGGCTCCGTGCTGGTCAGCTTCGGCGACACCCGTGTGCTGTGCACCGCCAGCGTCGAGGACCGCGTGCCGCCGTGGCTGCGCGGCAAGGGCGAGGGCTGGGTCACCGCCGAGTACGGCATGCTGCCTCGCGCCACCTCCAGCCGCACCCAGCGCGAAGCCGCCCGCGGCGGCCAGGGCGGGCGCACCCAGGAAATCCAGCGCCTGATCGGCCGCAGCCTGCGCGCCTGCGTGGACCGCCAGGCCCTGGGCGAGCGCGTGATCACCCTGGACTGCGACGTGATCCAGGCCGACGGCGGCACCCGCACCGCCGCCATCACCGGCGCCTACGTGGCCCTGGTCGATGCGGTCAACGTGCTGATGAAGCGCGAGAACCTGCGCCGCAACCCGGTATTCGGCGCGATCGCCGCGGTCTCGGTCGGCATCTACCAGGGCATGCCGGTGCTGGACCTGGATTACGCCGAAGACTCCAGCTGCGATACCGACATGAACGTGGTGATGAACGACGGCGGCGGCTTCATCGAGGTGCAGGGCACCGCCGAGGGCCACGCCTTCCGCCGCGACGAAATGGACAGCCTGCTGAGGCTCGCCGAGCAGGGCATCGGCGAGCTGGTTGCCGCGCAGCGCGCCGCGCTGGCGCAGGGCTGAGCATGGATCGCATCGTTCTCGCCAGCAGCAACCCCGGCAAGCTCGCCGAGTTCAACCAGCTGTTCGCCGATGTCGGCCTGGCAGTGGTCGCGCAGGCCAGCCTGGGCGTGGCCGACGCGGACGAGACCGGCCTTACCTTCATCGAAAACGCCCTGCTGAAAGCGCGCCATGCCGCGGCCGTCACCGGCCTGCCCGCGCTGGCCGACGACTCCGGCATCTGCGTGGACCACCTGCGCGGCGCGCCGGGCCTGTACTCGGCGCGCTACAGCGGCGGGCATGGCGACTCGGCGGCGAACAACGCCAAGCTGCTGCGCGAAATGGAAAGCGTGCCGGAGGCACGACGCGGCGCCTTCTTCATCTGCGTGCTGGCGCTGGTGCGCCATGCGGACGATCCCGCACCGCTGATCGCCGAAGGCCGCTGGCACGGCCGCGTGCTCGACGCGCCGCGCGGCCCGGGCGGCTTCGGCTACGACCCGCTGTTCCTGCCGGACGGCCTGGCGCAAAGCGCGGCGGAGCTCGATCCGGCCACCAAGAACCGCCTCAGCCACCGCGGCCAGGCGCTCGCCGTGCTGCATGCCCGCCTGGCCGGCTGGCAGCGCGACCGGATCTGAGCATGCCGCTGTCCGCACCGCCGCTGTCGCTGTACGTGCACATGCCGTGGTGCGTGAAAAAGTGCCCGTACTGCGACTTCAACTCGCACGGCCTGCGCGGCGAGCCGCCGCCGTACGAGCGCTACGTGGAACTGCTGCTGGCCGATCTCGATGCGGATCGCAGCGATTTCGCCGCCGCGCTGGAAGGCCGTCCGGTCCGCAGCATCTTCTTCGGCGGCGGCACGCCCAGCCTGTTCGCGCCGGAACTGATCGCGCGCTTCCTCGACGGCGTGCGCGAGCGGCTGCCGCTGGCCGGCGAGGCGGAGATCACGCTGGAGACCAATCCCGGCACGGTGGAGCACGGCCGCTTCGACGGCTATCTCGCCGCCGGGGTGAACCGCCTGTCGTTCGGCATCCAGAGCTTCGACGACGACAAGCTGCGCCGCCTGGGTCGCATCCATTCCGCCGCCGAGGCCGCGGCCGCGGTGAAGTCCGCGCAGGATGCCGGCTACGCAAACATCAATCTCGACCTGATGTACGCCCTGCCCGAGCAGACGCTGGACGGCGCGCTCGCCGACGTGGCGCGCGCCGTCGCCCTGGCGCCCACGCACATCTCGCATTACCAGCTCACGCTGGAACCGAACACCGCCTTCGCCGCCAACCCGCCGCCGCTGCCGGACGACGACCATGCCTGGGCGATGCAGGAAGCCTGCGAACAGGCGCTGGCCACGGCCGGCTACGGCCAGTACGAAATCTCCGCCTACGCACGCCCCGGCCGGCGCTGCGTGCACAACCTCAATTATTGGCAGTTCGGCGATTACCTCGGCATCGGCGCCGGCGCGCACGGCAAGCTCAGCGATGCGGGCGCCGGGCAAGTCCGCCGGCGCTGGAAGACGCGTCATCCGCGCGCCTGGATGGAAGCGGCCGGCGGGCCCGGCCGCATCGGCGGCGACCAGGCGGTGAGCAGCGACGAATTGCCATTCGAATACATGCTCAACGCGCTGCGCCTGATCGACGGCGTGCCGATGGACGCGTTCGAGGCGCGCACCGGCCTGCCGCTGGAACGCATCGCGATCGCGCTCGACCGCTGTCACCAACGCGGCTGGCTGCAAGACGATCCCACTCGATTGCGCACCACTGCGCTGGGCCAGCGCTTCCTCAACGATGTGATCGCTTCCTTCTTGGACTGATCCGTCCGGTTCCCGGCGTCCGCCGCTCACACGCCCGCCGCACGGGCCTAGTGTGATCTGCATCGTCAAGAGCAACCGGCAGAATCTTCATGAGCATTACCCCGGAGCGACATGCGGCGCCGGCGCCAGGCCAGCGCGCGCACGCCAACATGGTCTGGGGCGCGCGTGCGCGCGCCCTGATCGAGCAGACCCACGCGCTGTACGCCAGCTGGCTGGAAGCGCCGCTGCTGGCCTGCCTGCTGGACGCGGAGCAGAAGCTGTTCGAGCAGTCCTGGCTGGCGCCCGGTCATGCCGAACAGCAGGCTTACATCAGTTCGCGCCAACGGCTGCAAAGCTATCGGGATGCGATCGAACAACGTTTCCGCAGCGAAGTGATCAAACGCTTCGAGCAGATCGGCGCTACGGTCGACAACACCGCGGCGCCCATGCCGCTGGCGCTGTCCGCCACGTTGTCGCTGCTGGACAATGACGAAACCGACGAGCACGCCATGCTGGAACAGGTCGCTGCACGCAGCGAGGCGCGGCATGCATCGACGCTGTTCGAGCTCGGCTACCGCTTCGCCGCCCTCGCCGCCCAGCCGCCGCTGGCCGGCGACAAGCTCCCGCTCAGCGCGCAGGCGCAGTCCCTCGCTTTCCTCGACGCCTTGCGCGAATGGGAACTGCCGGCCGCCCATCGCGTGCTGCTGCTGGACGCATTCGACCATGCCGTGGTGCGCGAGCTGCTGCCGCTGTACGAAACGATCAACCAGCACCTCATCGATGCAGGCGTGCTGCCGTACCTGCGCGCCTACCGCGTTGCCCGTCCCGGCGAGGACCCGCGGCCACACGTCCCTGCCGACGCGGCGGACGCCGGACCGGCCGGTGAGCGACACCGGGCGGAGCGCGGGAAGATCGACCAGGCCGTGGCCGTGTGCGATCTCATCCACGACCGCCCGATCGGCCGGCTCGGCGACCTCTCCGCCACCGGCCTGCAGCTGATCAGCCACGCGGTACCGCGCAGCGACGCCGTCTACCAGGTCAGCCTGCGCCTGCCCGGCACCGGCACGGCGCCGCCGCTCGAACTGGGTATCCAGGAGCAATGGCAGGACGCGGCCGCCGCGCCGGGCCAGGTCTGGGCGGGCTTTCGCATCGTCTCGATCAGCCCCGCCGATGCCGAGCGGCTCGACGCCTGGCTGGCCCCGCCCGGCAGCGGGGACTGAGCCGGGCCTGTCATCCGGCCTGCACGTTCGGCCGATGGCAGGCCCGCCGCGGCGGGCCTAGACTGCGCTCCGTCTACAGGGGAAACGGGCGGAACTTCCATGGATGTCGAACAGGGTCGACGCCTACCGCTTGCGCCCGGCCAGGGCGAGCGTCCCGACGGCCACGGGGGCTGGAGCCCGCGCGTGCGCCGCCTGGTCGAGGAAACCCACGCGCTGTGCGAAAGCTGGCTGGAGGCGCCGCTGCGCGCCTGCCTGCTGGATGCCGAGCACAAGCTGTTCGGACAGGCCGAGCAGGCCCGCAATTACATGGACCAGCAGGTGCACATGAGCGTGCGCGTGCGGCTGCAGAACCATCGCGAGATGCTCGAGCGGCGCTTCTTCGCCGAACTGGCCGGGCGCTTCGAGCAGCTCGGCTCCAGGACCCAGAGCGATGCTCCGCTCACGCTGTCCCTGCTGGACGATGGCGAGGACGACGAGCGCGCCGCGCTGGAGCAGGCCGGCGTGCGCAGCGAAGCGCGGCATGCGCCGATGCTGTTCGAGCTCAGTTACCGATACGGCGCGCTGACCAGCCTGCCGCCGCTGGAAGGCGAGGACTTGCCGCTGGGCGCGCAGTCGCTGTCGCGCTGCTTCCTGGATGCCCTGCGCGACTGGGAACTGCCGATCCGCCATCGCCTGCTGCTGCTGGACGCGTTCGACCACATGGTGGTGCGGCACCTGGCTTCGCTGTACGAAACGGTCAACCAGCACCTGTCCGGCGAAGGTATCCTGCCGCACCTGCACGCCTATCGCGTGGCGCGGCCCGGCGAGGGCCGCGGCCTGCGCATCCCCACCCCGGCCGTGCCGGGCAGCGTGCCCGCCGGCGCGGCGGCGCCGCCCCCGCTGGAACTGGGCGACAACGTGCTGGACATGCTGCGCGAACTGCTGGCGCTGCAGCGCGCGGTCGCGCCGCCGCCGGCGCCCGCGGGCCAGGCATTGAGCGACGACCAGCTGCAACACCTGCTCGCCGCGCTGCAGGCGCCGCTCGCGCATGCGGCGCAGCGCGTCGCTGCCGAAGGCCAGGCCACGCAGCTGCGCGACCAGTTGCTGGCCCTGCTCAATGCCGGCACCGAGACCTCGGCGCCGAAGCTCTCGCTGAGCGCGCGCCAGGACGACACCGTGCAGCTGGTGGCGCTGCTGTTCGACCAGATGACCAGCGCGATGCAGCACGACAGCCATGCCTATCGCCTGCTTGGCGAATGGGAGGTGCCGCTGCTGCGCATGGCGCTGGCCGACCGCGACGTGTTCGACCAGCGCGAGCATCCCGCGCGCCGTCTGCTGGCGGCCATGGCCGATGCCGCGCACGACTGGCTCGACGGCAACGAGAGCGACGCCGACCGCTCGCTCGCCACCAAGCTCACCCAGCTGGCCGAGCGCGCGCAGCGGGAGCCGCCCAGCGCCGCGCTGTACACCAGCCTGCTCACCGATATCGAACATCACTTGTCCCTGCTCTCGCGCAAGGCGCAGGCCACCGAGCGGCGCCAGGTCGAAGCCATGCAGGGCCGCGAGCGGCTGGAACACGCGCGCCGCCACGCCGCGGAGCTGATGGCCGAGCGCTTCCGCGCCGCGCCGCCGCGCGGCCTGGTGCGCACCCTGCTCGAACGCGCCTGGTCGGACGTGCTCGCGCTGACCCTGCTGCGCAACGGCGAGGAGAGCGACACCTTCGCCGCGCGCCTGCGCATCACCGACCAGTTGCTCGGCCTGGCGCCGGTCGACGACCGCAATGCTTTGCTCGACGATATCCAGACCGGCCTGCAGCAGATCGGCATGCAGGCCGAGGAAGCGGCCCAGGTCGCCCGGCGCCTGCTCGGCAATCCGGACGACGCCGCGGCAAGCGACGACGGTCTCTCCGCCACCGGCGTGGCGATGAAGCTGAAACAGCACCAGCGCCTGGGCGAGCACCAGGCCACCGAAGCGGCACCGCTGCCGGAACCGGCCAAGGCGGCCGAACCGCCCAGCGAAGAAGAACGGCGTGTGCGTGCGCGGCTGCTGACGCTGCCGTTCGGCACCTGGTTCGATTTCCTCGACGAGGCCGGCCAGGTCGCCAGGACGCAGAAGCTGGCCTGGTACTCGACCGTGTCCGGACGCTGCCTGTTCGTCACCCGGCGCGGCACGCGCGGCGACGAACAGGCGCTGGAACAGCTGGCGCGCGACATCGTGCAGGGCCGCGCGCGCGAAGCGATCGCCCCGCGCGAGAACCTGTTCGACCGCGGGCTGCGCGCGCTGATGGAGAACCTGCGGCCCGGCGCCGCGCATGCCGGAGGCCGCCAGTGAACACATCCGCCAGCGCGATCGAACAGCGCCGCGCCCTGCGCAAGCGCGCCAACTACACGGTGGCGGTGACCGACGTCATCAACGACCGCTTCCTCGGCCACCTGGGCAATCTCTCCGCCACCGGCATGTTGCTGATCGGGCCCGGGGCGCCACGCCCCGAGGCGGTGTACCAGGTGAGCCTGGGCCTGCCGGGACTCAGCTTCCCCGGCGCGAACACCTCGCCGCTGAGCATCGAACTGGGCGTGCAGGAGCAATGGCACGACGCGGCGGCGACGCCCGGGCAGGTGTGGTCGGGCTTTCGCATCGTCTCGATCAGTCCGGCCGACGCGGCGCTGCTCGAAGCCTGGCTGGCCTTGCCGGGTGGCAAGGAATAATCCTACTCAGTGCGAATAATCCCAAACTGCGCCTTCCTGCTGCGCCATAGTGGTGCGGATTTCCTGTGAACCACCAAACTCGGTCGCGACGCCCCATCGCGCACGAATCAGGAACCGAGCCATGCCCACCGCCCCGCACCCTGTCACGGAGCTGGAGACCGCCACCTACGCCAAGGTGACGCTGCGCCTGCTGCCGTTCCTGTTCATCTGCTACGTCGCGGCCTATCTCGACCGCGTCAACATCGGCTTCGCCAAGCTGCAGATGCTGAGCGACCTGCACTTCAGCGAAGCGGTGTACGGGCTCGGCGCCGGCGTGTTCTTCATCGGCTACTTCCTGTTCGAGGTGCCCAGCAACATGCTGCTGCACCGCCTGGGCGCGCGCCTGTGGATCAGCCGCATCATGGTGAGCTGGGCGCTGGTCTCGGCGGCCACCATGCTGGTGACCACGCCGACAGCGTTCTATGTCCTGCGCTTCCTGCTCGGCGTCGCCGAGGCGGGATTCTTTCCGGGCATCGTGCTGTATCTGACCTACTGGTATCCCTCGGCGCGCCGCGGCCGCATGAACGCGCTTTTCATGACCGGCATTCCGATCGCCGGCGTGCTCGGCGGCCCGCTGTCCGGCTGGATCATGCATGCGTTCGGCGGCGTGCACGGCCTGGCGAACTGGCAGTGGCTGTTCCTGCTCGAAGCGCTGCCCTCGCTGGCGCTGGGCATCGCCACGCCGTTCGTGCTGCCCAACGGGATCCGCTCCGCGAGCTGGCTCGATGCGCGGGAAAAACAGCTGCTCGAAGACCGCCTGGCCGGCGACCCGCAGGCCGGCAGCGAGGCATCGCTGCGCAGCGTCATGGCGGACGTTCGCGTGTGGCGGCTGGCGGCCATCTACTTCTGCTGCATGATGGGCCTGTACGGCGTGAGCTTCTACCTGCCCACGCTGATCGCCGCGGCCGGCGTCGACGATGCGCTCGATGTCGGCCTGCTGACCGCGATCCCCTATGCCGTGGCGGTGGCGTCGATGATCCTGCTCGCGCGCAGCTCCGACCGGCACAACGAACGCCGCTGGCATCTCGCCGCGGCGAGCATCACCGGCGCCGCCGGCCTGTACGCGAGCACGCTGTGCGGCAACGAGCTGGTCCTGGGCCTGATCGCGCTGTCGCTCGGCACGGCCGGCGTGCTGTCGACCATGCCGGTGTTCTGGACCTGGCCGAGCAGCGTGCTGGCCGGCACCGCGGCGGCGGCCGGCATCGCGATGATCAATTCGATCGGCAACCTGGCCGGCTTCGTCAGCCCGTCGATCATCGGCTGGATGAAGGACCTCACCCACAGCACGAACGCCGGGCTGTGGGTAGTCGCGGTGGCACTGCTGCTCGGCGCGGCGCTCGCCTTGCTCGACAGCGCCGCGAAAGCGCCAGCGCGGATGCGCGCCTGATGCCGGCCCCGCCCGACCAGGCCGGCGCAACCTTGCTTGCAGCATTGCGCGAGATCGCCGGTGCACGCCACGTGCTGGTCGGCGACATCGAGACACGCCGCTACCGCCAGGGCTATCGCTTCGGCAGCGGCCGCGTGCTGGCCGTGATCCGTCCCGGCAACCTGGTCGAGCAGTGGCGCGCGCTCGCCGCCTGCGTCGCCGCGCGCGCCGTGGTCATCACCCAGGCGGCCAATACCGGGCTGACCGGCGGCTCCACGCCCGATGGCGACGACTACGATCGCCCGGTCGTCATCGTCAGCACGACGCGCATCCGGCGCATCCACCTGATCGACGGCGGGCGCCAGGCGGTCTGCCTCGGCGGTGCAACGCTGGATCAGCTCGAGCGCGCTTTGAAACCGCTCGGGCGCGAGCCGCATTCGGTGATCGGCTCGTCCTGCATCGGCGCCTCGGTGCTGGGCGGCGTCTGCAACAACTCGGGCGGTTCGCTGGTGCAGCGCGGACCGGCGTATACGGAGCTGGCGATCTACGCGGCCGTCGATGCGGCAGGCGAGCTCCGCCTGGTCAATCACCTGGGCATCGAACTCGGCAGCGCGCCGGAGGAAATCCTGTCGCGCATCGAGTCCGGCCGCTTCGGCGAGCACGACATCCATGCCGGCGCGGCGGCGTCGGATGGCGACTACGCCAGCCATGTCCGCGATATCGATGCCGCCACGCCCGCGCGCTTCAACGCCGATCCGCGGCGATTGTTCGAAGCTTCCGGCTGCGCGGGCAAGCTGATGGTGTTTGCGGTGCGCCTGGATACGTTCGCGGCGGAGCGGGACGCCAGGGTGTTCTACATCGGCGCCAACGACACCGCCGCGCTGACCGCGCTGCGGCGCCACGTGTTGGCGGATTTCGCGCAGCTGCCGATCGCCGCCGAGTACCTGCATCGCGATGCCTTCGATATCGCGCGCAGGTACGGCAAGGATCTGTTCCTGGCGATCGACTGGCTCGGCACCGCCCGTATGCCGCTGCTGTTCCAGCTGAAGACGCGCTGCGACGCGCTGTTCGAGCGCCTCGGCTTCGTGCCCGCGCACCTGGCCGACCGCGTGTTGCAGTGGCTCAGCGAGCGCCTGCCGGATCATCTGCCGGAGCGCATCGCCAGCTATCGCGACCGCTACGAGCACCACCTGCTGCTCAAGGTATCGGCCGCAGGTGCCGACGAAGCGCGCCGGTTTCTGTCCGAACATTTTTCGTCCGCCGACGGCGCGTACTTCGAATGCACCGAAGCGGAAGGCCGCAAGGCCTTCCTGCACCGCTTCGCCGCGGCCAGCGCGGCGGTGCGCTATCGCGCGGTCCATCCGCATGAGGTCGAGGACATCGTCGCGCTCGACATCGCCCTGCGCCGCAACGACCGCGACTGGTTCGAACGCCTGCCGGAACCGATCGAGCGCAGGCTGCGCTTGAAGCTCTACTACGGGCACTTCCTGTGCCATGTCTTCCACCAGGACTACCTCGTCGCCAAGGGCCATGACTGCGCGGCACTCAAGCACGAGCTGCTCGCCCTGCTCGACCGGCGCGGCGCCGAATATCCGGCCGAGCACAACGTCGGGCACCAGTACCGGGCCAAGCCCGCGCTGGCCGGCTTCTATGCCGGGCTGGATCCCTGCAACTGCTTCAATCCCGGCATCGGCGGGGCGTCGAAGTCCGCGATGTATCGCGACCGGCCCTAGCGCCCGGCCGCATCCAGGCTGGCGGCGGCCACGCCCGCGCGCGATCATGTGACGCTTATCGGCCCGCGCGGCCATCGTCCGCAACGGTCCCAAGCCAGGACTCCCCATGATCGACCGCCTCGCTTCGCTCTATCCCCAGCATCTGGCCACCGTGCGCGAGCGTGCCGACAAGGCGCTGGCGTTGACCGGCCACGACCATCTGCTGATCGCCGCCGGCCTGCCGCCGCGCAAGTTCCTCGACGACCAGGACTACCCCTTCGTCGCCAGTCCGCATTTCCGCCACTGGCTGCCACTGACCGACGCGCCCGGCAGCTGGATCGTGCATACGCCGGGGCAGCGCCCGCGGCTGGTGTTCCTGCAGCCGCGCGACTACTGGCACGTGGTGCCGGAAGCGCCCAGCGGTTATTGGGTCGAGCATTTCGACATCGCTGTGGTGCGCACGGTGGAAGAAGCGATGGCGCAGCTGCCCGGCGCGCAGACGCGTCGCGCGGTGATCGCGCCGGCGCAGCCCGCGCTTGCCGGTATCGAAACGGGCCATCCGCAGGATGTGCTCGACATCCTGCACTGGCATCGCTCGTACAAGACACCGTACGAATTGGCACTGATGCGCGAAGCCAGCCGCATCGGCGCGCGTGCGCATCGCGCGGCGGAACAGGCTTTCCGCGCCGGCGCCAGCGAGCTGGGCATCCACCAGGCGTATCTGGCGGCCGCCGGCGCGATCGACGCCGAGCTGCCCTATGCCAGTATCGTCGCGCTCAACCAGCACGGCGCGGTGCTGCACTACACGCACTTCGATCGCGTCGCGCCGGACTACCACCGCTCGTTCCTGATCGATGCCGGCGCCAATGCCTGCGGCTACGCCAGCGACATCACGCGCACCTATGCCGGTCGCGGCGAGGACCAATTCCAGTCGCTGATCGACAGCGTCGAAGCGGCCCAGCTGAGCTTCGCCGCCAAGGTGCGCGCGGGACAAAGCTATCCGGAGCTGCATATCCACGCCCACCACGTGCTGGCCGGCGTGCTGCGCGAGCACGGCTTCATCCGCATGGAGCCGGAGACCGCCGTAGAAACCGGCGTCACTGCGGCGTTCTTCCCGCACGGCCTGGGCCACCCGATCGGCCTGCAGGTGCACGACGTCGCCGGCTTCCAGCAGGGCGAGCGCGGCGGCAGCATCCCGCGCCCGGCCGGACACCCCTACCTGCGCATGACACGCACGCTGGAGCCCGGCATGGTGGTCACCATCGAGCCGGGCCTGTACTTCATCGACATGCTGCTGGCCGAGCTGCGCGAGCGCCCGGTGGCGAAGGACATCGACTGGGAACGCATCGAGCTGTTCAAGCCCTATGGCGGCATCCGCATCGAAGACGATGTGGCGTGCACCGGCGGCGAACCCGAGAACCTCACGCGCGACGCCTTCGTGCAGGCATGAGCCCATCCATGGACCCGATTCCCCCGCTCGGCCCCGCACCCCTGCCCCCGCCGCGGCCCGCGCCGGCACGACGCCGCGGCATGCCCCTGTGGGCGATGCTGCTGGTCGGCCTGGTGGTGGGCATCGTGGCCGCCGTCGGCGGGCTGGCGTGGTGGGGCTGGCAGGCGTTCGAGCAGCAGGCCACCACGGCGATGGCGGCCGATCCGGTCATCGCCGAACACATCGGCGCCATCCGCCGCACCGAGTTCGACTGGGCCGCGACCAGCGCCGAGCCCGACGACGACACCTTCGCCTTCCATGTGACCGGCGAGCGCGGCAGCGGCACGGTGGTGGCGCGCTTCATCACCGAGAGCGCGGATGTCGAGAGCATCGACGGCGGCGTGCTGATCATGCAGGACGGCACGCGCATTCCGCTGGACGAGGCCAGGGACCACGGCGCGGACGACAGCGAAGACGACGAGCGCGGCTGAGCCTCCCGCACCGGCGAACTGACCGGGATCAAGTCCCTGCGGCCGCCTGCCGCTGCGTCATTGCTTCGCGCGACATCGACGTGAGCGCGGCGTATTCTCCGCTGCAGCTGATGCAGGGGCTCATCGGATGCGCACGCGGTCGATCCAACCTGACAGTCCGGCCAGCACCCAGGCCGGCGGCCGCCCGCTGCGCCGGCTGGCCCGCGAGCTGATCCTCATCGTGATCGCCAAGATCGTGCTGCTCACCCTGATCTGGTGGGTGGCGATCGCGCCGCATCCGCGTCCCGATACCCGTCCGGCGGCGATCGAGCACCTGCTCGCGCCGGCCGCCTCGTCTTCCGCCGCGAACCAAGGCCACCCATGATCATCGACCCCGATGTCGTCACCCTGTCGCGCCTGCAGTTCGCGCTGACCGCGCTCTATCACTTCCTGTTCGTGCCGCTGACGCTGGGCCTGATATGGATCCTCGCCATCATGGAGAGCGTCTACGTCATGACCCGCCGCGAGGTGTGGAAACGCATGACCCAGTTCTGGGGCGTGCTGTTCGGCATCAACTTCGCCATGGGCGTGGCCACCGGCATCACCATGGAATTCCAGTTCGGCATGAACTGGGCCTACTACGCCCACTACGTCGGCGACGTGTTCGGCACGCCGCTGGCGATCGAAGGCCTGATGGCGTTCTTCCTCGAAGGCACCCTGATCGGCGTGTTCTTCATGGGCTGGACACGCATCTCGCCGGTCAAGCACCTGCTGGTGACCTGGTTCCTGGCGCTGGCCACCAGCCTCTCCGCGCTGTGGATCCTGGTGGCCAATGCGTGGATGCAGAATCCGGTGGGCTCGGCTTTCAACCCCGAGACTATGCGCATGGAGGTGACCTCGTTCGCCGAGGTCTTCTTCAACCCGGTGGCGCAGGCCAAGTTCGTGCACACGGTGAGCGCGGGCTATGTGCTCGGCTCGATGTTCGTGCTGTCGATCAGCGCCTGGTACCTGCTGCGCGGACGCAACGTGGATTTCGCCAAGCGTTCGATGACGGTCGCGGCCAGCTTCGGCCTTGCCGCGGCGCTGTCGGTGGTGGTGCTGGGCGACGAGTCCGGCTATGCGGTGTCGGAAAACCAGAAGATGAAGATGGCCGCGATCGAGGCCATGTGGGAGACCGAACCGGCACCGGCTTCGTTCACCGTGTTCGGCATTCCGGACGTCAAGAACCGCACCACGCACTATGCCCTGCAGGTGCCGTGGGTGATGGGCCTGATCGGCACGCGCTCGATCGACAAGCCGATCCCCGGCATCAATAACCTGGTCGAGGACACCAAGGGCAAGATCGACAACGGCATCCGCGCCTACGATGCGATGCTGGTGCTGCGCGAGGACAAGCACAACGCGCAGGCCAAGGAGATTCTCGCCGCGCACGACAAGGACCTCGGCTACGCGCTGCTGCTGAAGCACTTCGTCGAGGACCCGCGCAAGGCCACCCCGGAAGACATCCAGAAGGCCGCCGACAGCACCATTCCGAACGTGCCGGTGCTGTTCTGGTCGTTCCGCATCATGGTCGCCTGCGGCTTCTACTTCATCGCGCTGTTCGGCTATTCGTTCTGGCTCTCCAGCCGGCGCAGGCTCGATGGCAACCGCTGGTACCTGAAGCTGGCGCTGTGGAGCCTGCCGTTGCCGTGGGTGGCCGCGGAGCTGGGCTGGATCGTGGCCGAATACGGCCGCCAGCCGTGGGCGATCGAGGGCATCCTGCCGACCTCGCTGGGCGTCTCCAGCGTGACCACCGGCCAGGTATGGACCTCGCTCGGCGGCTTCGTGCTGTTCTACACGGCGCTGGCGGTGGTCGACGCGGTGCTGATGCTGAAGTTCGCGCGCAAGGGGCCGGACGGGCTGGGCATCTGGCCCGTCGTCGAACGCGACCCGTCGCTGCGTCCCGCCCTGGAAGACTGAAGGAGCCTGCCATGTTCGATCTCGATACACTGCGGGTGATCTGGTGGGCGCTGCTCGGCATCCTGCTGATCGCCTTCGCCGTCACCGACGGCTACGACTTCGGCACCGCGGCGCTGCTGCGCCTGCTCGGCCGCGACTCCGACGAGCGCCACGTGCTGCTGGAAACCGTCGAACCGACCTGGGAAGGCAACCAGGTGTGGTTCGTGCTGGGTGGCGGCGCCTCGTTCGCGGCCTGGCCGATGCTGTACGCGGTGTCGTTCTCCGGCATGTACCTGGCCATCGCGCTGGTGCTGCTGGCCTTCATCCTGCGGCCGGTGGGCTTCAATTTCCGCAGCAAGATCGAGCACACGCGCTGGCAGGATCTGTGGGACTGGGTGCTGGTGGCTTCCGGCGTGACGGTGCCGCTGCTCACCGGCGTGGCCTTCGGCAACCTGTTCCTCGGCCTGCCGTTCCGCTTCGACGACGATCTGCGCATGAGCTGGCACGGCAGCTTCTTCGAACTGCTGCATCCGTTCGCGCTGCTGGCAGGCCTGGTCTCGCTCAGCATGCTGCTCACCCACGGCGCCGCCTGGGTGGCATTCAAGGCCGACCGCAGCATCGCCGCCCGCGCCGCGCGCATCGCGCGCTGGACCTGCCTGGCCTGGGCGGTGCTCTACGTGGGCGCGGGCATCTGGCTGGCCTATGGCATTCCCGGCTACGCCATCGCCAGCGAGGCGGTGCCGGGCGGCCCGTCCAATCCGCTGTTCAAGCAGGTGGCGACGGGCAGCAGCTGGTTCGCCAGCTATATGAGCCATCCGTGGTTCTGGGCCGCGCCGGTCGCCGCCTTCGCCGGCGCGCTGGTGCTGCAGTGGCAGGTGGCGACGCAGCGGGTGAGCGGCTTTCTCGGCAGCAGCCTGATGGTGATCGGCACCATCCTCTCGGCCGGCTTCGCGCTGTTCCCGTTCCTGCTGCCGTCCAGCCTCGATCCGCGTTCCAGCCTGACCGTGTGGGACGCCTCGTCCAGCCGCAGCACCTTGTTGTTGATGCTGGGCGCCACCGCGGTATTCCTGCCCCTGATCGTGCTGTACACCTCGTGGGTGTTCAAGGTGATGCGCGGTCGGGTGACCCTCGACCACGTGCGCGGCACGCACCGCAGTTACTGACCGGAGACCTGAGCCATGTGGTATTTCAGCTGGATCCTCGGCCTGGGCCTGGCCTGCGCCTTCGGCATCCTCAATGCGATGTGGTACGAGGTGCAGGCGACGGACGAGGCGCATCGGCGCAAGGATGCTGATGCGTCCGAACACTAGCTCGTCATCCCGGCGCAGGCCGGGATCCAGTAGCGACAAGCTGCATAGAGTGACGGCCCCGAAAGGCCTGCTCTTGAACGTTTCGGCAGAACCGGGCGGCAACGCCACTGGATCCCGGCCTGCGCCGGGATGACGGCTAACGCTCGGCCAGCAGCGCCTCGATCGCCTCGGCTTCTTTCGGCACCGCGGCGGTCAGCACCTCGTTGCCGTCGCGGGTCACCGCCACGTCGTCCTCGATGCGGATGCCGATGCCGCGCCAGCGCTCGTGCACCGAGCGCTCGCCGGGCGGCACGTAGATGCCCGGCTCCACCGTCACCACCATGCCCGGCTCCAGGATGCGCGGCTCGCCGTCGATGCGGTAATCGCCGACGTCGTGCACATCCAGGCCCAGCCAATGGCCGGTCTTGGCCGGGAAGAAGCGCTTGTAGGCACCCTCGGCGATCGCCGTCTCCGCGTCGCCCTGCAACAGGCCCAGCGAGCACAGGCCTTCGGCGATCAGATAGACGGCCACTTCGTGCGCGGCGCTGAACGGACGGCCGGGCCGCACCTGCTCGATCGCCGCCTGCTGCGCGGCGAGCACCACTTCGTAGAGCGCGCGCTGCTCGCGGCTGTAGCGGCCGTTGAGCGGGAAGCTGCGGCTGATGTCCGAGGCGTAGCACTCCAGCTCCGCGCCGGCGTCGATCAGCAGCAGGTCGCCGTCGCGCAGCGGTGCGCGGTTGGCGGTGTAATGCATCACGCAGGCGTTGGTGCCGGCGGCCACGATCGGCGGGAACGCCGGCACCGCGCCGCGGCTGCGCATGCTGCGCACCAGCTCGGCTTCCACCTCGTATTCGTGCCGGCCCGGCAGCGCCATGCGCATGGCGGACAGGTGCGCCTCGGCGGCGATCGCGGCGGAGCTGCGCATCAGGCGCAGTTCCGCCCGGGATTTGTACAAGCGCAGGTCGTGCAGCAAGTGACCCAGCGCGACGAATTCCTTCGGCACCACGCCGCCGCCGCGCAGCTGGCGCAGGCGGCGCATCCAGCCGAGCAGGCGGGCGTCGAATTCCGGCTCGCGGCCGAAATGGCAATAGACGCGGGCGCGCCCTTCGATCATGCCGGGCAGGATGTCGTCGATGTCGTCGATCGGGAACGCATCGTCCATGCCGTGCTCGGACACCGCGCGCTCGGTGCCGATCGACTCGCCGTGCCAGCGCTCGCGCTCGTCGTCGCGCTCGCGGCAGAACAGCACCACTTCGCCATGCTGGCGGCCGGGCAGCAGGGCCAGCACCGCGTCCGGCTCCGGGAAACCGGCCAGGTAGTGCAGGTCCGAATCCTGGCGATAAGGCCAGGCGGCATCGGCATTACGGATGCGTTCGGGCGCGGCGGCGACCAGCAGCACCGCGTCCTCGCCGGCCATCTTCATCAGCTGCCGGCGACGGCGGGCGTATTCGTCCTGCGCGATGCTCAATGCACGGTGTCGCTGTTGGGCTTGTTGCGGCCGCCCACGCATTCGGCGTGCAGCAGCATGGCGGCGACGCGCACGAATTCGTGCAGCTCGATCAGCGCGTCCTCGTCGTCGCGGCTGTCGCTGAATTCGAATTCCGAGGCGGCGATGGTGGCCAGGTCGCGCAGGATTTCCTGCGCCTCGTCGGAAAGCTTGCCGAGTTTGTCCGGGCCGGCCAGGCCGAAACCGCCGAGGAAGCCGCGGCACCAGTCGCCCAGCGATTCGGCGCGTTCTTCCAGCGGGCGGTCGTCGGCGGGAAGCAGCGGCTCGAAGCCGAGTTCCGGATCGGCCAGCTCCTGTTCGCTCTGCTGCACCAGGCGTTCGAGCAGCGCCCGGTCGTTGGCCGCAGGGCTGACTTCCTCGCCGTCCAGCTGCAGCACCGACAGCAGGGCATCCCTGCCGACCCGGCCACCGCCGCTGAGATAGCCGCACAGCGAACCGTGCAGTTCGCTGGCGTCGACGGCCAGTTTCAGGCGCGCCGCGACGCCGTCCAGTTCCTCGTGACCGATCAGCTCGGCAGGCGCCATGGACATACTCCTTCGGGGTCAAGACGCCAGTTTAATGCACCGCTCCGCAAACCGCCGAAAGCGCCTGCTGACACGCCCGGACCTCCTGCTATAGTTCGGCGCATGAGCACGCCCGCCCCGTTCAATGATCCCGTCAAGCAGGAACTTGCCGCGCTCGGCGAGCAGGTGGATCGCCTGCTGGACGCGGTGCGCCGGCTCGGCGAGGAAAACCGCAGCCTGCGCCACAGCCAGGAACAGCTGGCCAGCGAGCGCGCCGGCCTGATGGCCCGCAACGAACAGGCGCGCAGTCGCGTCGAGGCAATGATCCAGCGCCTCAAGGCACTTGAGAACAACGGCTGAGCACCCAGATGACCACCTCCAGTGAACCGGTCGCGCTGCGGCTGATCGATCGCGAATTCCTGATCGCCTGCGCACCGGAGGAACGGGAGGGCTTGCTCGAATCGGCCGCCTACCTGGACCGCAAGATGCGCGAACTGCGCGCCAACGCCAAGACGCCCGGCTTCGACCGCCTGGCCGTGCTGGCGGCGATCAGCATCACCCATGAGTTCCTGGCCCTGCGCAAGCAGCACAGCGGAGCGGACCAGAGCGTGGGCGACACGCTTGCGGCCATGCGCCGCAAGCTTGAAGCGGCGCTCGATGCGCAACTAAAATAGTCCTCGGCGTTTACTGCGGTGTGCGCCAGCACACTCTTACATTTGCCTTGTTCCTAAATACGGCCCCGGGTCGGCTTTTCATCGGCTGTTGTGCATGTCCGCTGCGTGCGGAAAGCCTTGAGGCCATGTAGCCCTCCCACCTGATCCATCGTGGATCAAGGTCGTTTGGTGGGCAGCGGCACCGCGGTGGACGCCACCTTTTACCGCTACGGCCGAGCTTGTTCCGACATCGGCCGGGCCCGCGGAAACCGCCCGCAGCGCTTGCGCTGCGGGCGTTCTCTTGAGGAGACCCCAGACGTGGACGCCACCGCCCAGCGCCGCGAGCTACGCCAACGGCTGGCCGAGCGCCGGCGCGAGCTCTCCCCGCCCCAGCGCATGGCCGCCGCCCAGGGGCTGCGCCGCAGCCTGGAACAGCTGCCGGAGTACCACACCGACCTGCGCGTCGCCGGCTATTGGGCGACCAACGGCGAGCTGCCGCTGAACCTGGCCATCCCGCCGCTGGCCACGCGCGGCCAGCAGTTCCTGCTGCCGGTGATCGGCCCGGGCCTGCGCCTGCGCTTCGCGCCCTGGAGCGCCGGCCAGGACGTGCAGCCGAACCAGTACGGCATCCCCGAGCCGGCGAACCCCGGCGAACTGCTCGAACCCTTCCAGCTCGACCTGGTCCTGCTGCCCCTGCTCGCCTTCGACCGCCGCGGCAACCGCCTGGGCTACGGCGGCGGCTATTACGACCGCGCCTTCGCCTTCCTGCAGGAACAGGCGCGCCCGACCGAGCCGCTGCTGGTCGGCATCGGCTATGCCTTCCAGGAACTGCCGGCGATCGAGCCGGCCGCCTGGGACGTGCCGCTGGACTACATCGCCACCGAGCAGGAACTGATCGACTGCCATCCCGCCGAGGCGGGCGACGGAGACGCCCACGCATGAACCACTGGCTGATGAAGTCCGAGCCGGACACCTTTTCCATCGACGACCTCAAGCGCAAGGGCAAGGAAGCCTGGGACGGCGTGCGCAACTACCAGGCGCGCAATTACATGCGCGACGGCATGCGCAAGGGCGACAAGGTGTTTTTCTACCACTCCAACTGCGCCGAGCCCGGCATCGTGGGCGTGGCCGAGGTGGTCACCGAGGCCTATCCGGACCCGACCCAGTTCGACCCCAAGAGCCATTACTTCGACGCCGGCAGCTCGCGCGACAACCCGCGCTGGATGCTGGTCGAAGTGAAGTTCGTGAAGAAGCTCAAGCGCACCATCTCGCTGAAGGAACTGCAGGCCAATCCCGCCCTGGTGGACATGCCGCTGGTGCGCAAGGGCAACCGCCTGTCGGTGATGCCGGTGGCCGCCACCGAATGGCGCCACATCCTCACGCTCGAATAACCCCCACTCTGCGGACTGCACCATGAGCAACGAAAAACGCCTGGCGGGCGAAGCCGCCATCCGCTACGTCGAGGACGGCGGCATCGTCGGCGTCGGCACCGGCTCCACCGTGGCGTTCTTCATCGACGCGCTGGCGGACCTGAAGGACCGCATCCAGGGCGCGGTGTCCAGTTCCGAACAGTCGACCGCGCAGCTCAAGCGCGTCGGCATTCCGGTGCTCGATCTCAACGCCACCGGCCCGCTGTCGATCTATGTCGACGGCGCCGACGAATGCGACCCGTACAAGCGCCTGATCAAGGGCGGCGGCGCCGCGCTGACGCGCGAGAAGATCATCGCCGCGGCCAGCGCCAGGTTCGTCTGCATCATCGATTCCAGCAAGCGCGTCGAGCTGCTCGGCAAGTTCCCGCTGCCGATCGAGGTGATCCCGATGGCACGCAGCCTGGTCGGCCGCGAGATCGTCAAGCGTGGCGGCAACCCGGTGTGGCGCGACGGCGTGGTCACCGACAACGGCAACTGGGTGATCGACGTGCACGGGTGGCAGATCGCCGATCCGGTCGCGCTGGAAAAGGATCTGAACCAGATTCCCGGCATTGTCACGGTGGGCCTGTTCGCGCAGCGCGCGGCGGACGTGGTGCTGATTGGCGACCGCGAGATGTAAGCGGCTGCGCGGCCACATCCGCTCCTGCGGATGCGGTCGCGCCTCGACTACTTGAGCGTCTTCGCGCCGCCGCGCAGCGCGAACGGCGCCAGCGTCTCGGCATGCTTGACGAAGACGTCGTTGAAGCTGCGGGTTGTCTTGCCATCGCCGGCAACGTGGCCCAGCGCGGTATGGACCTGGTCGCCACCTCCGCCATGCAGCTCGCGGCCGCGCTCGGCAAGCATCAGCGTGCCCATCTTGTTGATCCACTTCTGGCCCTTGGGCGTGAGGCCAGCCTTGCCGAACGCCTTCTGCGCCTCTTCGTTGTTGCCGCCGACCAGATGCTGGAAACCCTCGGCGACATGCGCGCGGCGCTCGCCCAGCGGCAGGTCGGATTTCCAATAGGTCTTGCCGCGGATCTTGGGGCGCGCCAGGCGCTTGTCGAGCTTGGGCGCCAGGTCCGGATAGTCATAGACCTTGCTGTTGCGACCATTCGAGACAGCGGCGATGTCATTGCCGACATGCAGCGAGTGGACGTCCTCGGCGCCCTTCTGGAACACCACCTGCCGGTTCACCGTCTTCACTTTCTTGCGGATCGGTTCGATGCCTTCGCCCCGGTCGCGCATCTCGCGGACGGACTTGGACATCTCGAGAATCGGCGACAACTCGCCTTTCAGCTTGGAAAAGTCGAGCGTAGTGAATTTCTGCACGGCGAGCTTGGTGCGCTTGCCGGGAATGCCGACACCGCCGCGCATGTTGATGGTCGGCTGCCTGTTGCCAATATCGATCGCAGCCAGGAATTCCTTTTGGGACACCTTCCCCTTGGCCCGGGTCTTCGGCCCCTTGAAATCCATATGGGGCGTCTTGGGCTCGATGACCTTGCGCTTGGTGCCCTTGCCTTTGTCGGCCCCTTCGGCCCGGTCGGACTTGGTCCTGCCCACGATCCACCCCCTGCCTGGACCGAGGCAGGCTGATCCTGGGCCTGCGGACTGTCAAGCGAGGCCAGTCACACCAACGGACGCGCAAAAGAAAAGCCCCTGGGGTTACCAGGGGCTTTCCGGACTTGGCTGGGAGACTAGGATTGCTCGCCCCTTCGCGCTGTCCAAATTCGTTCCAGACGAATTTGTCGAACGTGGTTCGCCACCTGTGCTCGACAGACAAAAAAAACCCGCCACAAGGGCGGGTTCTTCATTTTGGCTGGGAGACTAGGATTCGAACCTAGATAAACGGAGTCAGAGTCCGTTGTCCTACCGTTAGACGATCTCCCAACATTCTGCCGATGCGGCGCGCTCTGACCTGCATGCGCCGTATCGTTGAAGC
>Ga0207667_10000223_pt1 | contig 79717 bp, 76 predicted proteins | sample KBSCornC52_FD_184301 | JGI IMG/M metagenome (GOLD analysis project Ga0207667, IMG submission 184301) | Corn rhizosphere microbial communities from Kellogg Biological Station, Michigan, USA - KBS Corn C5-2 (SPAdes) (version 2) | ecosystem: Host-associated > Plants > Roots > Rhizosphere > Soil ... | reverse complement strand
AGCTCGGCCTTCTCGAAACGGGGGCAAGACTTGGAGACGACCATCGAACTGAGCCTCCGCGACGCGTACGACGGCGGCAAGAAATCGGTCTCGCTGCAGCTGGAAGACACGTGCTCGCGCTGCCGCGGCACCGGCACCGTCGACGGACGGCTCTGCCCGGTCTGTCACGGCACCGGCCACATCTTGGCCTCGAAGAAGTTCGAGGTGACGATCCCCAAAGGCATCGGCGACGGCCAGCGCATCCGCCTGCAAGGGCAGGGCGGCGCCGGCACCGGCGGCGGCGCGAACGGGGATCTGTTCCTGGTCGTCACGCTGGCCGAGGATCCGACCTACAAACGCAAGGCCGACGACCTGTACGTCGACCTCCCGGTCAACCTGTTCGACCTGGTGCTCGGCGGCGAGGTGAAAGTCCCGACCATGGCCGGTCAGGTCTCGATGACGATCCCCGAGGGCACGCAGAACAACCGGCTGCTCCGGCTTTCCGGCAAAGGCATGCCCAAGGTCAAGGGCGGCGGTGCGGGCGACCAGTACGTCCGCCTGATCGGCCAGCTACCGCAGAACCTCAACGAGAAAGAGCGCAAGCTCTTCAAAGAACTCGCCGCCATCCGTAACGGGAAGAAGTAAGGCTTCTTCTCCGCTACGGCTTGCGCAGCGTGATCGTGCGCGACGCCGGGTCTTCTTCATCCAGGATGCCGCGAGCGGTCGTCCCGTCGGCCCACTTCGCGACGTAGTGATAGCTGCCCGAGACCGGCACCACCGCGCTCAGCACTTCGCGCCAATGCTCGCAGCGCGACGTGTCTTCCGGGTCGATCTTCCGAACGCGGCAGAGCTCGTAGAAGAACGACGGGATGATGAAGACGTGCGTCGCCGCGGGCCTGCTGACGAACGCGATGGCTCGCTCGCCCTCGCCTTCGACGCAGACGCCGAGGACCACGGGGCGCGCACGGCGGTGTGCGCGACGATAACGCGCCAATAGGAGGCGCAGTCCCTCGAACGCCGGATCGTGGATCCGGGCGCGCGGCGCCACCCCGAGATGTCCGATATCGCCGAGGCCCAAGCCGCCAACCGTGGAGTTCGGAGCCGGCGTACGCGTCGCGATCGCGTCGCGCTCGTATCGCGCGAGCCACGCGCTCCACGCCCGCTCGGGATAGCCGATGCGCGGAAGGTCGGCCTCGAGCCCGAGGACGCGATCCGCGACATCGGCATACGCCTCGACCGGAGCCTCTGCGCGGTCGCCGTACACGGCGCCGGTGAAATCCTGGAAGGCGCCGCACGGGATCTCGTATGGCCCCGCGGGAATCGCGCTCGCTTGGCCGGCAGCGCGAACCGCAGCAACGGCGCGTTTGACCTGCGCGTACGGTACGCCGTCGTCGGTCGCGCCCGCGATGGCAGACGAGAGGACGAGGCAGACGAGGCAGATACCGAACCGGCGCATCGTACGCATCGGGCCGTCTAGGGCTTCCTCAGCGTGATCGTGCCGGCGTCCGCGGCGGACTCGACGTCCAGGATGCCGCGTTTGACCGTGCCATCGTGCCACCGCGCGACGTAGCGATAGTTGCCGGAGACCTCGACGATCGGCCCCGAGACCTCGCGCCAGTGCGCGCAACGCGTCGTGTCGTTCGGATCGATCTTCTGCACGCGACAGAGTTCGTAGAAGAACGCCGGGATGATCGAGACCTGCGTGGCCACCGGCTGGGTGATCAATTTCACCTCGATCTCGCCGCCGCCGCATCCGACACCGTCCGCAGAGGTCCAGAGGGCGTGCGGATGTGCGCGGCGATAGGCGGCCAAGACATCCTGCAGCGAACGTCGCTGGGAATCGATCCGGTCGTTCCACGCCGTCAAGCTGCTCTTGGAAGCGGAGGCCCCGAAGTTCGCGACGGCCTCGAAGCGTGAAACGGCCGCACTCCACACGGTTCTGGGATAACCGAGGCGCGGGAGGTCCGTTTGCCACGTCAGGACCCTATCTGCGATGTAAGCGTAGACCTCGACCGCCGGCGCGGCCCCGCCGGTGTAGTCGGGCGATTCGCACTCATCCAATCCGTACCGCCCCATCAGCGTGTTGTCGTACGTGCTCCTGAACGCCGCGTCCGAGAAGGCCCGGGTTCGCGCTCGGACGGCATGCACTGCGGCCTTGACCTCCGCGTACGAGATCGAAGCCGCGCTCGCGGAAGCCGGCGGCAGCAAGGCCAGCGAGAGGGCCACGATCACCACCTTCATGCCCGCCCTCACGTCACGGCTTACGGAGCGTGATCGTGCCCGCGTCGGCGGCCGATTCGACGTCGAGGATGCCGCGCTTGACCGTACCGTCGTGCCACCGCGCGACGTAGCGATAGTTGCCCGAGACCTCGACGATCGGCCCCGAGACCTCGCGCCAGTGCGCGCACCGCGTCGTGTCGTTCGGATCGATCTTCTGCACCCGGCAGAGTTCGTAGAAGAACGCCGGGATGATCGTCACCTGCGTCGCGGCCGGCTGCGTCACCAGTTTGACCGGCACCTCGCCGCCGCCGCAGCCGAGCCCGTTCGCGATGGCCGCGGCGTGCGGATGCATCTTGCGATAGGAGAGGAGCGCGTTCTGCAGGCCCTTCCGGCTCGCGTCGATCCGGTCGTCCCAGACGTCGAAGAAGTGTTTCGGATCGACGGAGTTCGCGATGAGGATTCCGCTCGATTCGAAACGCGCGACCGGCGCGGCCCACACGCCGCGCGGGTAGCCTATCCGCGGCAGATCCCTCTGCCAGATCAAGGCCTTGTCCGCGATGTACGCATATTCGGACGCCCGGGTCGGCGGGCCGCCGGTATAGTCCGACTCGCCGCAGTCCATGATGTCGTACTGACCGCCGAAGGTATTGACGGCCCGGGAAGGCTCCTCCGCGCGGACGGCGGCGACCGCGGTCTTGATCTGCCCGTACGAGAGCGACGGATTCGCGAGAGCGAGGATGAGCGCGACGATCTTCACGACGACCTCCCGGCCGGACGGAACCCGGCGATGATAGCCGCGCCGAGTACCGCGATGGCGGCGAACGATGCGAACCAGATCGCCGCGAGCGAGACCTTCACCACCGTGATGGACGGCAGCGTCCACAGGCGCTGGGCCTCGTATTCGGCGTCCTTCAACTCATCTTTATCGAGGAACGGGCACTTCTCCTTATAGCCCGGCAGCGAGAGCGCTTCGGGGGTGCAGACGTAGCCTTTCACCCAATGCTCGCCGGTCGTCGGCGTGACGTAGGTGAACGTATTGAAGCCCGCGAGGTAGATCATGCCACCGGCGACCAGCACGATCGTGGCCGTCGTCACCAGGCGGCGAAGCGTGCCGCGGCTGACGCCGTTGAGCGCCGCCGCCATCGAGCCAAGGAGAATCGCCTCGAGCGCGACCGTGAAGTACTGGGAGCCGCCCGGCCACGGGGGCGCGAAGCCGAGCCAGGCGGCGACCATCGGCAGCAATGCCCCGGCGACGACGACGTAGGGGAGCGGCGAGCGCACGTCGAGCGGGCCGTGGCTCGCGGAGACCGCTGCGACCGGCGCCTTCGAGCCGAGGAGCAGATCGATGGCCGCGATCAGGCGACGGACGTGCTGGTCGAAGTCGCGGCCGGTCGAGAGCGCGACCGCGTTGCGGTACGAGAGCGCGGAGATCGACGCCGGCAGCGCTTCGGCCGCCGGCATGATCGCCCCATCGACCAGTACCGGGACCAGCGCGATGCCGCCCTCCAGGGCCGCCTCGATCTCGACGCGCACCGGGTCGCGCTCGTCGAGGATCCGCGCGCCGGCCGCCGTCTCGCCCCGCCATTGCTCGCCCATAAGCGCGACCACGACGTCGGTCTCGCGCATGACCTCGGCGATATGGACGCGGAAATCGCTGCCGTACGGGATGTCGTCGACGTCGAGGAAGAGCGCCTGCGGGCCGTAGTACGCCGCCAGCCGGTCGTAGACGCGGCCTACGACGGCCCGGGTGTCGGCTCTGCGATAGGAGAGCAGTATTTTCGCCATGCCGTTGCCAGGAGTGTACGGGCAAAGGCCCGCTTGGAGCAAGCGCGGAAGCGAAATCCCATGATCAAAGAGATCGCCTTCACGGCCTACCCGGCCAAGGACGTCAGCGCGCTCCGCGAATGGTACGCGACGACGCTAGGCCTGACGTTCGGCAACCCGTTCGAGCAAGACGGGGTTCTGATGTACGACGAAGCGCAGATCGGCAACGGCTGGTTCTCGCTGATGTCCAACGAGTGGATGGAAGTCGCCGCCGGCAGCGCCAGCGGGATCGCCTTCGAGGTCGACGACATCGATGCCACCAAGACCGACCTGGCAGCCAAGGGCGTCGCCGTCCCCGACGTCTACGACACCCCCGTCTGCCGCGTCGTCTCCATCCAAGACGCCGAAGGCAACAAGGTGACGTTCCATCAATCGACTCTGCACTAGACCGTACGGAGGACCCCGCTCGTGATGGGCGGCGGCCACTTGATGTGGTCGAGCATGTACGGGCCGAACAAGCCGGGGAGCGGGAAGCGCGTCGATTGGAAACGCATCGGCGCGCTGTTCTTGCCGTACTGGAAGCAGCTCGCGCTCGTCCTGCTCTGCATCGTGCTGGTGCAGGTCATCGGCTTGATCCCGGCCTACTTGAGCGCGCGCATCATCGACGTCGCGTTCCCCCGGCAGGACTACCCGCTGCTCGCCAAGCTCGTCGGCCTGATCTTCGGATCGGCGCTGGCCGGCGCGGCGCTCGGCGTCGCGCAGGGCTACGTGAACTCGATCGTCGGCGAGAGCATCATGCGCGACATCCGCACGAGCCTGGTCGCGCATCTCCACAAGATGCCCCTCTCGTTCTTCACCGGGACGAAGACCGGCGAGATCATGAACCGGGTCAGCAGCGACGTCGACAACATCGACAACGTCGTCACCGGCACGCTGACCACCATCGTCCAGAACGTCGTCACCATCGTCGTCACCCTCGGCGCCATGTTCCTCTGGAACTGGAAGCTCGCGCTGGTCGCGATCGTGATCGTGCCCTTCATGGTGGCGCCGCTCAACACGGTCGGCCGCAAGATGTACGCCATCCGCAAGCAGACCCGCGAGCAGCGCGACCAGATCGAATCGATCACCCAGGAGACGCTCTCGGTCTCCGGCATCGCGCTGATCAAATCGTTCGCGCGCGAGCCCTACGAGAAGAAGCGCTTCTACGACGTCGGCACCAAGCTGATGGGGCTGGAGATCAAGCTCGCGAGCGTCGGTCGCTGGTTCATGGCCTCGATCGGGGCGACCGTCACCATCGGGCCCGCGATCCTGTGGCTGGCCGGCGCCTGGATCGCGTTCCACGGCGACCGGCAGATCACGATCGGCGTGATGACGGCCTTCATCGCGCTCATCGCATCGCGGCTGTACGGTCCGGCGGCGGCGCTGGCCGGCGTGCAGGTGCAGATCGTGAGCGCGCTGGCCGTCTTCGAACGCATCTTCGACTACCTCGACAACGAGACCGAGGAATACGAGCCGAAGGACGCGATCGCGCTGCCGCACGTCGGCGGCGACGTCCGGTTCGACGACGTGCACTTCTCCTATTCGCCCGAGCGTCAGATCCTGCGCGGGGTCGACCTTCACGTGGCGCCCGGACAGATCGCGGCCTTCGTCGGGCCCAGCGGCGCCGGCAAGTCCACCATAACCCAACTGGTGCCGCGCTTCTACGATCCGCAGTCGGGCGTCGTCTCGATCGACGGCCACGACGTGCGCACGGTGACGCTGGATTCGCTGCGGCGCGACATCGGCATCGTCTCGCAGGAGACCTACCTCTTCCACGATACGGTGGCCGCCAATCTCCGCTACGCCAAGATCGACGCGACCGACGACGAACTGCGCGACGCCGCCCGCAAGGCCAACATCGACGAGTTCATCACCGGCCTGACCGACGGCTATCAGACGATCGTGGGCGAACGCGGCCACAAGCTCTCGGGCGGCGAACGCCAGCGGCTGGCGATCGCGCGCGTGCTGCTCAAGGATCCGCGCATCCTGATCCTCGACGAAGCGACCTCGGCGCTCGACTCCGAGAACGAGGCGGCCATCCAAGCCGCGCTCGAGATCGCCATGCGCGGCCGCACGTCGTTGGTGATCGCCCACCGGCTCTCGACCGTGCAGAACGCCGACGTCATCTTCGTGGTCGACGGCGGCCGGATCGTCGAGAGCGGCACGCACGCCGAGCTGATCGCGCGGCCCGGGCTCTACGCGCGGCTGTACCGCACCCAGTTCCGGGAGATCCCCGCGTCGTCGTGATCGCATTCAAGGCGGTGAATCGCCCGTACGCCGTCCTATTGGCCGCGACCGTCGTCCTGGAGTTCGCCTGCAATCTGCCGACCGGCTCGATGCCGTTCGCGCTCAAGGCCGACGGCGCGGCCGATAGTTCGATCGTGCTCGCGATGGGCGCCGGCATGTACGCCAATCTGCTCGGCAGTCTCCCGGTCGGCGTCCTGGTCGACCGCATCGGCCGGCTGGTCACCATCCGCGCGTCGGCGTTGTTGCTGGCGGTCGCGACGCTCGGCATGGCGCTCACCCACGGCCCGTGGCTGGGCGGCCTCTTCATGGCGCTGCGCGGCCTCAGCCTGATGAGCTACGTCACCGCCGAGTTCGCCTATACCGCCGAGATCGTTCCGCCCGAGCGGGCCGTCTCGTCCGTCTCGTTCCTCGGCTTGGTCGCGAATACGATGTTCGCTATCGCGCCCGCGATCGGCGTCTACCTGTGGCTGCACGGCGTGCAGCGCGATCAATACTACATCGGCACCGCGCTCGCGCTGATCGGCGCCGCGGCGCTCTGGCTCCTGCCGGCGCGGCACGACGTGAAGCGCGCCTCGCCGTCGCGCACCATCGTGATGCGCTCGCTCTGGCTCCCGACGATCGCGTTCCTGGTCGCCTGCGCGATCCAGAGCGGCGTGAACTTCACCTCGGCGGTGCTCACCTTCCAACAGCGCGGCGTCGGCAACGCCGCCCTCATCTTCACCGCGATGGCGCTCGCTACCGCGGCGGTCCGCTATCCGGCCGGACGGGTCGCCGACAAGTTCGGCCCGCGCAGCATGCTGATCCCGATCGTGGCCGCGCAGATCGTCGGCTGCCTGCTCGCGGCCTTCGCCGCGAACGCGTGGGAGGTCGTCGGCGCGGGCATCGCGCTCGGTATCGGTTGGGGCGCAATCGTCCCGGTCGGCGTTGCCCTGTTCTTCGAGCAGAGCGGCCGGCGGACGCGCGGCGCCGCGATGGGCGCCTACAATCTCTCGTTCAGCCTGGGAACGGCGCTGGGCGCCGGCCTCGCGGCGGCATTCGTCCATTTCGGCTGGGGCGGATACGGCGGCGCGATGCTCGTCTGCACCGCGCTGCCGATCCTCACGTTGCCGTTCGTGCTTACCGCCCGGCGGCGATCCCCGCGTTGACCTCGCCGATCGCCTGATTGACCAGGTCGATCGCCTTGACGCGATGGCCGGCCTTGTCCGCCATCGCGGCGTTCAGATTCGCGCGGGCCGAATAGAGATTGGCGCGCGCGGCGAGCATGCGGTTCTGATAGGCTTGGGCGGTTCCGACGGCGATCGAGCCGACGAGGATTCCGAAGACGAACATGAGGGCCGCGACGAGACGACCGTTCTTACGCAGAGAATTCAAGACGAACCTCCATTATGAAGCGACTGTCGCGACCGCCACGGTCGCGCGCCTAGAGGCTACGAAACCGCGGAGGCGCAATCCCCCCGTGTGCCGATATTTGCGATCAAGAATCTCACGAAGTCGTTCGGGAACACGTGGGCCGTCGACGACCTTTCCTTCTCCGTCGACGGCGGCGAGATCGTCGGTCTGCTCGGCCCCAACGGCGCGGGCAAGAGCACCACGTTCATGTGCGCGTGCGGACTGCTCCGCCCCGATCACGGCACCTTCGAGTGGGCAGGACAGCAACTCGGCCCGGAACGCGGACGCACCGTCTCGCTGATCCCGGAGTCGCCCGACGTCTATCCGATGCTCACCGTCTGGGAGCATCTCACCTTCGTCGCCAAGAGCTGCAGGCTCGACCCGGGCTGGGAATCGCACGGGGCGGAGTTGCTCGAGAAGTTCGGCATGCTCGATTCGCGCGACGTCCTCGGTCAGGCTCTTTCCAAGGGCATGAAACAGAAGACGCTGATCGCCGCCAGCGTGCTCGCCGGGACGCCGGTCCTGTTGTTCGACGAACCGATGATCGGTCTCGATCCGCTCGGCCAGCGCGAACTCCGCGATCTCTTCGTCGCGCTGAAAGCCGAGGGCAAAGCGATCGTCATCAGCACGCATGCGCTCGAGTCGGCCCAGGCGATCTGCGATCGGGTCGTCATCGTGAAGAATGGCAAGGCGATCGCTGCGGGCACGTTCGCGGAGCTCGAAGCGCGCTCGGGGGAGCACGGCAGCGCCGAGGACATCTTCCTGGAACTGACGCGTTGAGCGACGACGCCCGCGCCCTCGCCTATCTGGCGTGGCGGCAGATCGTGAACATGGCTCGCGAAATGCTCAAGAGGCCGTCACGCGTCGTCCTCTGGGTCTTCGTAGGCATCGCACTCGCGGCGACCGTCGCGTTGCGGATGGTGGCAGGCGCGCTCGCTCGCGGTCACGGCAGACTCTTACCGGTTCCGGGCGTGCCCGAGCCGGCAGCCACGGGGCTCTTCTTCGCCTACCTGCTATTGATCGCGGTCAACCTGTGGATCGCGGCCAGCGGGAACGCGGCCGGGTTCTCGAGCGAGGCGGACGCACGATTCCTGACGCTTTCGAAGATCGCTCCACGCCGATTGCTCGCCTGGCTTCAACTCCGCTCGTCGGGCGCGCTGATCGTGCAGACGCTCTTCGTCTCGTTATTCTATCCGATCATATTCACGTGGGCGGGCGAGCCGTTCCCGATGTTCCTCACGATCGTCGCGGCGTTGCTATTCGTCGCGGCGATCCGCATGCCGGTGCTTCGCGCGAGCGTCCGCTTCGGTGCGGCTCCGTTCGCCACGCTGGCCGTCCTCCTCGGCCTGGCCGGCGTCCTCGGTCTGGGCGTGGTCGCAGCGCCCTACATCCAACCATCGTTGGCACCCGCGAGCGCCTACCTCGTCCACCTCGGCTTCGGCTCGACCCTTCGGGCGATGCTCGCCGGCGCGCCGCTGCCGATACTCGTCCTTTGGGCGCTGCCGTTGGCGGCGCTCGCGCTCGGAGGCGTCGGATCGACCGACGTCCTGCCCGAGGTCTATGCGGCCTCGCTCCGGGCGATCGCGACGGCGAAACGGAACAAGCGCGGCTTGATCGGGGGTCTCGGCGGCAATCGCGCCGACCGCTATTCGGCGTCCCCGACGGCAGTGACGAGCGCTCGTGGATCCCGGTCGTGGCGCGGCGCGTTCGCGCTCATCTGGAAGGATTGGCTTGCGTTCTCGCGATCGCGCGGCGCGATCGGCCGTTCGATCGCGCTGCTCGCCGGCGGCGTCGCGGTCGGCGCGGTAGCCGGCCTTTGGACGCGCCGGGGGCACGATCCGAACATCCTCGTCATCCAAGCCGCGAACTTCGCGGTCATCTTCCTCTCCCTGTACTCCAGCATCGCGCTCAACGCGGACCTCGGCAAGCCGCTGTGGTGGCTCAATGCCGACACGCTGGTCGCGCGCTTGGGCGCTTGGGTGGTGGCGGCGACGTGGCGCGGGGCCGCGCTCGGCACGAGCGCGGTGCTCGGTTGCGCGATCGCCATCGGGAGCCTCCGGTTCGCGGCGATCGGGACGTTCGTGACGGTCGGGATCGTGCTCTACCTGCGCTGCATCGGTCTCGCGCTCTACGCGATGTTCCCATCGCAGATCGATCAGAAGGGCCCGATCGCCGGCTTGCGCATCCTGTTGGCGTATCTGTTCATCGCTCCGGCGGGCATCGCCGCCGGGATCGCCGGCGCCATCGCATCGAGCTTCGTCGTCGCCGGCGCCGCGGCGGCCGTCGTCGCCTCCATCGAGTGCCTCGTATTGATCCGTTTCGCCGCCGGTCGCATCCGCGACAACGGCATCGGCATCGCTCGCGCCGAGGCCGGCTAGGCGATCCCCGCCGGGATCTGCATCTCGGTCACCGGCCGCGGCATGTGGAGGGTCGCACCGGTGGCGGCTTGGACTTCTTCGAACGTCACGCCGGGCGCGAGTTCGCGCAGCACCAGGCCGCCCGGCGTGACGTCGATCGTCGCGAGATCGGTGATGATGTGATGCACCACTCCCTTGCCGGTGATCGGCAGGTCGCACTCGCGCACGATCTTGTGCGCGTTGCCCTTGGCGGTGTGCTCCATCATCACGATCAGGCGCTTCGCGCCGTGCACGAGATCCATCGCGCCGCCCATGCCCTTGACCATCTTGCCCGGGATCATCCAGTTGGCCAGATCGCCGGTCTCGCTGACCTGCATCGCCCCGAGGACGGCGAGGTCGATATGGCCGCCGCGGATCATGCCGAACGAGAGCGCCGAATCGAAGAACGACGCGCCCGGGAGCACGGTGACGGTCTCCTTGCCGGCGTTGATCAGATCGGGGTTCTCCTCGCCTTCGAACGGATACGGGCCCATCCCTAGGATTCCGTTCTCGCTCTGCAGGGTGACGGTCACGCCCTCCGGCACGTAGTTCGGGATCAACGTCGGCAGCCCGATGCCGAGATTGACGTACTGTCCGTCGCGCAGTTCTTGCGCCAGACGCGCTGCCAGCTGCGTTCGCGTGAGCGCCATGCTAGTGTTCTCCCCGCTTGCGCGTGGTGACGCGCTCGATGCGTTTGCCCTCGGCGCCGACCTTGACGACGCGCTGGACGAAGATACCGGGCAGATGGACCGCCTCGGGATCGATCGCGCCCGGCTCGACCAGCTCCTCGGTCTCGACGATGGTGATCTTGCCGGCCATCGCGCAGAGCGGATTGAAGTTGCGGGTGGCGGCGTGGAAGATCAGGTTGCCGTCGGTATCCGCGATGCTGGCACGCACCAGCGCGAAGTCGCAGACGATGCCGGTCTCCAGCACGTAGTCGCGATCGCCGAAGCGGCGCGTCTCCTTCTTCGGCGAGGCGACCTTCACGCTGCCGTCCGGGTTGTGCATCCACGGCAATCCGCCGTCCGCGACCAGCGTGCCGACGCCGGCCGGCGTGTAGAAGCCGGGGATGCCGCAACCGCCCGCGCGCAGGCGCTCGGCGAGCGTGCCTTGCGGCACCAGTTCGACCTCGAGTTCGCCCTTGAGATACTGACGCTCGAACTCTTTGTTCTCGCCGACGTACGAGCCGGTCGTCCGGCGGATGCGCTTGGCGTCGAGCAGGACGCCCAAACCCCACCCGTCGACGCCGCAGTTGTTCGAGACCGTCACCAATTCGGTCGCTCCCTGGTCGAGCAGCGCCGAGATCAGGTGGTGGGGGATGCCGTTGAGCCCGAAGCCGCCGACCGCGATCGAGGCCCCGCTCGGAATATCGGCGACCGCTTCGGCCGCCGAGGTGAAGACTTTGTCCATCACCCGGCAGATAGGCTGGGCCGCAAGCAAAACCCTGGTCCGGGACGAACCCCCCTGCCCATGACCGTGCAGACACATCCCCACGCCTCCGACGAAGAGGCGATGATCCTGGACCTCGTCCGCGAGCTGGTGGCCGAGAAGGTCGCGCCGCGAGCCGCCGAGATCGACGAAAAGCAAGAATACCCGCGCGACATCAAAGACCTGTTCGCGCAGAGCGACCTGCTCGGGATCCCGATCCCGACCGAATACGGCGGCCTCGGCGGCACGTTCTTGACCTACGTCAAGGTCGTCGAAGAGATCGCCAAGGCGTGCGCTTCGTCGTCCCTGATCGTCGCGGTCCAAGAACTCGGCATGCTGCCGATCCTGATCGGCGGCAGCGAGGACCAGAAGAAACGGTACCTGCCCAAGATCGCCTCCGGCGAGTGGATCGCCGCCTACGCGTTGACCGAAGCGGGCAGCGGCAGCGACGCGGCCGGCTCGATGCGCACGCGCGCGGTCAAGCGCGGCGACAGCTACGTGCTCGACGGCACCAAGATCTTCATCACCAACGGCGACGTCGCCGACGTGGTCTGCGTCTTCGCGGTCACCGACCCGGAGAAGGGCGCGAACGGCATCAGCGCGTTCGTCGTCGAGAAGGGAACGCCGGGCTTCTCTGTCGGCAAGCACGAGAAGAAGATGGGCATCCGCGGCTCTCCGACCGTCGAACTGGTCTTCGAGAACTGCGAAGTGCCGGCCGCGAACCTGATCGGCCCCGAAGGCGAGGGCTTCAAGATCGCGATGAAGGTGCTCGACAAGTCGCGCCCCGGCATCGCCGCGCAGGCCCTCGGCATCGCCCAGGGCGCGCTCGACCAGGCCACCACGTATGCCCGTGAACGGGTCGCGTTCGGCAAGCCGATCGGGCATCAGCAAGGCGTCGGGTTCATGATCGCCGACATGAAGACGGAGGTCGAGTCGGCCCGGCTGCTGCTCTACGAAGCCGCCCGCAAGTGCGACGCCGGCGCGCCCGACGTCACCCTGTGGGCCGCCATGGCCAAGCTCAAGTGCGGCGACGTGGCGATGTCGGTCACGACCGACGCGGTCCAGGTGCTCGGCGGCTACGGGTACTCGACCGAATACCCGGTCGAGCGGATGATGCGCGACGCCAAGATCACGCAGATCTACGAGGGGACCCAGCAGATCCAGCGCTTGGTCATCTCCCGGAACGTGATCGGAAAGGGCGCGGCGCCCGCTCGCTAATCGACTTCTAATCTTCGGGCGAGGGCGCGACCCTGGGAAGGCGAACGTCCGGGCATCGCATGCCGTTCTCGACGGTGTGGGTGTTTTATTACGTATTCATTCTTAGGAGTTCCACCTTGAAGAAGATGCTCGCGTCGCTCGTCGCGGCCGCGTTTCTCATGACGGGATCGGCCATGGCCGCGACCGCCACGAAGACGACGACCAAGACGACCGCCCATGCCAAGAAGCCGGCCGTCAAGACGACCGCCAAGCCCAAAGCCAAGAAGCCGGCCGCGAAAAAGCCGGCTCCGAAAGCCACCAAGAAGCCGACCATGAAGATGGCTGCGAAGAAGCCGGTCGCCAAGGCGACCGCCAAGCCCAAAGCCAAGAAGCCGGCCGCCAAGAAGCCGGCCCCGAAGAAGCCGGCCCCGAAAGCCACCAAGAAGCCGTAGTCTCCGGACCGTTCGGAACGAGAAAGGAGCGCAGTGCGAACTGCGCTCCTTTTCTTCGTCGAGTTCGACCGAACGATCTATCCGTCGAGGTCCTTGCCCGCATACGCGGCCTCGATGGCGGCGATATCGATCTTGCGCATCGTCATCATCGCTTCCATCGCGCGCTTCGCGGCTTCGCGATCCGGACCGGTCGTCGCGTCGAGCAATACGCGCGGCGTGATCTGCCAGGAGAACCCCCAGCGGTCCTTGCACCAGCCGCATTCGCTCTCCTCACCGCCGTTCCCGACGATCGCGTCCCAATAGCGGTCGGTCTCTTCTTGATCTTCCGTCACGACCATGAAACTGACCGCTTCGTTCGGCGTGAAGTTCGGACCGCCGTTGAGCCCGACGAACGGCTGGCCCAGGACGGTGAACTCGACGGTGATCTCCTCGCCGGCCTTCGCCGACGGGTTGTCGGCGGCCGAGGCGTGGCCTTCGCCGACGCGGCTGTCGGGGAAGACGCTTGCATAGAACTCGGCCGCCTCGCGGGCCTGGCCGCGATCGAACCACAGACACGTCGTCAACTTGTTCATATCCGCCCCCTACCCGCCGCGACCGCGCGCGAATCTAGCCGCCGAGACTGATCGGCGCGCGGCCGAACAGCGGCGGGATGAAGTGGCCGGCCAGGAACGAGATCGCGAACACGGCCGAGCCCCAAGCCATGATCTCGAGGCCGCGCGCGAACGGGGAGCGGCCGGCCAGGCTCGCCGCGTAGTAGCCGATCCCGAACAGGCCGCACAGTGCGAGCGCGACGCTCACCCACAACGCGCCGTGACCGATCGCGGCGATCGCGAACGGGAGGATCGGGAGCACCGAGCCGGCCGCGTACGAGAGCGCCATCGCGACCGCGGGTCGCACGCTCGACTCCTCGGCCACGCGGGGGTCGATGCCGAATTCGTCGCGCATCATCTCGTAGAGGAAGATCTCGGGGTTCTGCACGAGCCGCGCGACGATCGTGTGGGCCTCGTCGGCGCTGAAGCCTTTGGTCTTGTAGTAGGCGACCTGCTCGGCGAACTCTCCCTGCGGATCGGCCTCGATCTCGCCCTTCTCCATCTCGATCGACGCGAGCACCACGTCGCGTTCGGACTTGGCGCCTTGGAACTCGCCGACGCCCATCGAGAGCGAACCCGCAAGCAGCGCGAGCAGACCGGTGATCACGACGGTCGCGTGGTTGTCGGTCGCCGCGCCCAGACCGGTGACGACGCCCATGGTCGTGAGGATGCCGTCCTTGGCGCCGAAGACGATCTCGCGCACGTCGCGCTGTTTCTGGAGCTGACGGCGCTGGGGCGTGTCGGGGATGCGCGGCTTGACCGCGCGCCAGCCCGGCGTGTCGACGACGATCGGTGCGTCCGGGACTTGCATCTCGCTCACGTCAGAGATTCGCCTTCCAGAAGCGCAGCATGCGTTCGAAGAGCGTCCGGCGCTGGTCGAGACCGGCGATCGAATGCGTCTTGCGCGGGTAGGGATAGAACCAGACGTCGCTCTTCTTCGCGTCGACGAACTTCTGCATGAGGGCGATCGAGTTGGCCATGTGCACGTTGTCGTCGGCGGTTCCATGCTGGATCAGCAAAGGCCCGTTCAGATGCGCGGCAGCATTGAGGACCGAGCTGTCGTCGTAGGCCTTGACGTGCTCGTTCGGGAGGCCCATGTACCGTTCCGTGTAGATGCTGTCGTAGAGATGCCAATCGGTCACCGGCGCGACCGCGGCGCCGGCTTTGAAGAGCTTGGAGTGGGTCATGGCATAGGCGGCCTCGTAGCCGCCGAAGCTCCAGCCCCAGATGCCGATCCGCTTGGCATCCACGTACGGCAGCGTCGCCAGATAGCGCGCGCCGATCTCCTGACCGGCGAGCGATGCGGGCCCGAAGTCGTGCAGTTCCAATCGCTCGTGCGCGTCCGATTCGACTTGGGACGCGGGGCCGTCGATGCTGAAGACGATGAAGCCGTTGCGCGCCAGCAGTTGGTGATACAGCGCCGTCTGCCCGCCGAACCCGTTCGCGGTCGTGGGCGCCTCGGGTCCGCCGTAGACGTAGACGACCACCGGATACTTCTTCTTCGGATCGAAGTGCGGCGGTTTGAGGATGGTCGCATCGAGCGGCCCATACTTCGACGGCACCGAGAGCATCTTCGTCTTGAGCAGTTCCGATGCGAGTCGCGCCGCCGGACGCGCGAGCGGAACGGGCAGGCCGTCCGTGTAGCCGAGGTCGACGGCATACGGGTGGTCCAGATCGGACCAGGTATCGACGTACTTCGAGGCGTCCGGAGAGATCGCGACGGCATGGCTTCCCGGATTCGGCGTGAGATTCTTCGGAGGACCGCCGTCCAATCGCAGTTCGAGCAGCGTGCGATCGCGTCGCGTCGGATACGCGGCGCTCACGAATGCCGATCCGCGGCGTTCGTCGACTCCGAGGACCGAGAGGACCCGATAGTTCCCCGATATCTTCTTCCAGCCGAACGAAGCCGACCGCACGTAGGCACCCGCGGTCGCATCGCGATCCAGAAGCCAGACCGATTCGCCGTTGCCGAGGAAACGTGGCAGCGGCGTCACGTCCACCCAGGACGGCGATCGCTGCTCGTCCTGCACGATCTGCTCGCCGCCCGATATCGCGAGGACGAGCCGGTCGTTTTGAGCGCGGTTCACGATCTCCGCCACGACCGTCGACGACCTCGGCCTCCACGCGAACGCGGCGACGTATTCGTCCTTCGCCCCCGCGTCGTACGCCAGCGAATCTCCCGTTCCGTCGGCATTGACGATGCGCAGCTGCGCGAGCGGGTTCTTCTCGCCGGCGAGCGGATAGCGCTGGTAGGCGACGGAGTTGTCGGGAGCGAGGAAGTCGGTCATCGGGAAATTGGTGACGCCGCGTTCGTCAAGTTGCAGGTAGGCGATCTGCTTGCCGTCGGACGACCATGCGAAGCCGTGGTCGATGCCGAGTTCTTCGGGATAGACCCAATCGAGTTCGCCCTGCAGCAGCTGGTCCTCGACGCCGCTGGGCGTGACCTTGCGCGGAGCCGACGACCCGTCGCTCGCGACGACCCATACGTTACCCGCGTGCGCGTACGCGATCGCGTCGCCTTTCGGCGACCACTGGGGGTCGGACGCGCCGTCGGCCAGCTTGCGCAGCGTCCCGTCCCCGAGGGTGAAGACGGAGAGCGTCCCTTTGACGGCGACCGCGATGCGAGCGCCGTCGGGCGACCAGCCGGCATTCGACGGCGACGGCGACTGCGGTCCGAAGCGCACCGGTTCCAGCAGCGGGGTCGATGCATGCGCGCGGACGTCGTAGAGATACAGCGTCGACGAGGCACCCGGGTCTTGCGACGAGAGCGTATAGGTGAAGCGCGAGCCGTCCGGCGACCACACGATGCGGGTGGGGATCGATCCCCACGGCGGCGCGGCGCCGAAGACGCTATCGAAGGTGAGGCCGGCCGCCGAGGCGGTTCCGGCGGCGCCCAGCGCCAGGCCGAGCGAGGCGGCGACTACCCGAAGCAACTGCATGCCGCCGGGGTTCACCATCCGGGCCACGAATACCAGCGATGCAATGGCCGATCCGATGAAACCCGAGTTCACCGCCCAGAATCCCATCGTCGCCGCCGCCGAGAAGATCCGCGCGCGCCGCACCATCGATGCGGCCGCCGACGGCGGCGGCGAGGCGCGAACGGCGTTCGACGATGCGGAGTCCGGCCTGCGCGCGTTCTCCAAGAGTCTAGCGGACGGGATCGTGCGGATCAACGCGATCGTCGGCGAGCGCGACGGCATCCGGCAGGTGGTGCTCGAACGTCCTCTCCGGCTTCGTATCCGCTTCAAGGACAAGCGTATCGCGCTCGATCTCGACGAGATGCACCAGCTGGTGCGCATCGCCGGACAGGGGTTCGACGGCGAGTATCAGTTCGTGCCGAACGCCGACGTGCCGGCGCTGATCGACGTCTCGATCGTCTCGACCGAGGCCGGCTACGGCGACGCGGTCACCGCTTCGGCTTTGCTGAAGTCGATCGCGCAGGAGGCCGAGCTGCCGCGGCCTTCGCACCTCGACCGGCAGGGGCCGATCGTCCTGTAGGCTTCTTCTTCGCCGCGAGCGTCTTGGCCACGATCGGCGCGCTCGGACAGATCCCGGCCACCGGGCAGCGCTCGCATAGCGGCGTCGGAGCCTTGCAGATCTCGCGACCGTGCAGGATCAGCCAGTGATGCGCGTGCCGCCACTTCTCGCGCGGCACCAGCGCGGTCACGTCGGTCTCGACCTGGCGCGGCGTGGTGCCGAGCGTGAGCCCGAGCCGGTGCGAGACGCGGAAGACGTGCGTGTCGACCGCGAACGCGGCCTCTTCGAACGCGACCGACATCACGACGTTGGCGGTCTTGCGTCCCACGCCGGCCAGCGCCTCGAGCGATTCGCGATCGCGCGGCACCTCGCCGCCGTGCTTCTCGGTCAGGTCGCGCGCCGCGGCCACGATGTTCTTCGCCTTCATCCGGAAGAAGCCGCACGACTTCACGATCTTCTCGACGTCGCCGACGTCGGCGGCGCCGAGCGCGCGTGCGTCGGGATAGCGCGCGAACAGCCCCGGCGTCGTCATGTTGACGCGCGCGTCGGTGCACTGCGCCGAGAGGATCACCGCGATCAGCAGTTCGAACGGATTCGAGAACGTCAGCGCGGTCACGGCCGCGGGATACGCGCGTTCGAGGATCGCGAGTTCCTCGAGCGCGACCGCGCGAGCGACCTTCTTCTTGGGGAACGGGATGATCGGCGCCATGGGGCGCTATCTTCGCGCCACCGCCACGTTCGCCCGCATGCTCATGCGCACGCGCCCGTGATGGAGGTAGCGCGAGAACTCCTCGCGCGCCGATTCCAGGATGGCGGTACGGACCCTGGCCGGCTGTGCGGCCACCGCCGGCCACATCGGCAGCCCCCGCATCGCCGCGATGGCCTGCTCGATGCCGTTCTCGAACTCGAGCGGGAGCGAGACGGTGGTGAGCGCGACCTCGAAGCCGGCCGCCCGGAGTTCGCGCTCGAGCGTCTCCCGGTCGACGATCGGCCGGTCGAGGGTCGGCGCCGCCTCGGGGAGGGCCGTGCCGACGACGCTGCGCGCGACCGCGAAGAACGGCGCGTCGTCGATGCTGGCCCAGGCCGAGAGACCGGCGCGGCCGCCCGGCCGCAGCACGCGGAACATCTCGGCGATCGATGCGGTCCGGTCGTGGAAGAACTGGATGCCTTGCTGACAGGTGATCGCGTCGAACGCGAGATCGGCGAACGGCAACGTCTCTGAGGGCGCGCATTCGTAGCGCACCCGCGCCGCCGCCGGGGTCGTGTCGCGCGCGACCTCGAGCATCTCCGGGCTGATGTCGGTGCCGACCACCACGCCCATGTCGCCCGTGCGGATCGCGGCGGCCTTGGCGACCGTTCCGGACCCGCAGGCGATGTCGAGCAGCGCCTCGCCCCGGCCGACGTCGAGCGCGTCGAGCATCACGTCGGCCCACGGACGGAAGATCCGCGGGACGAAGTACCGCTCGTACGCCTCGGCCACGCCGATATCCGAGAAGTTGAAAACGGACGCGTCGTTCACGCTTGCACGGGCCCTCCGCGGCAAGCATACGCCCGAGCGAACCGCGCGGACAATGATGCAAAACGCCCAGCGGCTTCACGAGCGCAGGCGGAACTCGTCGTCTCCTTCGACCAATCCGTCGCGAACCAGCGCCCCCACCACGCCCCCGACCTCGTCGATGCTCCGGCCGCCGAGCACCGGCGTCAACTCGCGGTGCAGGTCGAGCAGCGAGATGCCGGCGCCCGGCGGAAGGTCGCGCAGCCGGTCGACGATGCGTCCGCGCGCGAAGCGCGTCGTCTCTTCGAAGCGCAAAGCCGCCTGCGCGGAGAGCGGTCGCGCGAACCGCTTGCGGGCCGCCTCGAGCGCGACCGCATCGACCGGCGCGGCCGCGCAGAACCCGGCCACCGGGCATATCCCGCATTTCGGAGCGCGGGCCGTGCAGACCGTCGCTCCCAGATCCATCATCGCCGAATTCCAGTCGTGCGCCATCCCGGGCGGCACCGCCGTCAGCGCTCGCGCGTCGAGGACGCGATCCCCGGCCTGCGGCGGGAACTCGATGCCGTAGAACAGGCGATGGACGACGCGCCGCACGTTGACGTCGCAGGCCGCGTCGTCTTCATCGTAGGCGAACGCCCGGACGGCCGACGCGGTGTACGGTCCGATGCCCGGCAGCGCGCGCAACTGCGCCGGATCGCGCGGCATCGCGCCGCCGTGCTCGGCCACCACGACCTCCGCCAGGCGTTTGAGCCGGACCGCGCGCGAGTTGTAGCCGAGGCCCTTCCACTCGCGCACCACGTCGGCGACGCTCGCGGCCGCCAACGCCGCGAAACCGGGGAAGCGCGCGACGAACGCGGCGAACTTCGGCACGACCCGGTCGACCTGCGTCTGCTGGAGCATGAACTCGCTCACCACCGTGAAGTACGGATCGCGGCGTAGGCGCCACGGCAGGTCGGCGCGACCGGCGCGCGCGTACCAGCCGAGCAGGGCGTCGCGCAGACCGCTCACGCGCGCAGCGACGCGATCGCCTTGCCGATGCGGGCGATCCCTTCGGCGATCTCGGCGCGAGTGGCGGCGGTCAGCGCCAAGCGGAAATTATGATCGCCGCCCTGCCCGGGGTAGAACGCTTCGCCGAACAGGAACGACGCGCCGAGCCGCTCCGAGGCGTCCAGGAGCGGGCGGGCGCGCAGGTCGCGCGGCGTCGTCGCCCACAGGTAGAACCCGCCCGCCGGTTTGCTGATGCGGACGGATGCCGGCCAGCCGGCGGCGATCGCGTCGTCGGCGATCTTCCGGCGGATCAGCAGTTCTTCGCGCAGCTGCGAGACGTGCGCGTCGTATCCGCGCTCGAGGTAGTCGTGCACGGCCGCCTGCACGTAGAGACTGGTCGCCATGTCGTGCGCCTGTTTGCGCATCAGCAGCCGCTCGAGGATCGTGCGCGGCGCGGCCAGCCAGCCGATCCGCAAGCTCGGCGCGATCGTCTTCGAGAACGTCGAGAGGTAGACGACGTGATCCGGCGCGAGCGCGACCAGCGGCGGCAGATCGCGTTGGAGCAGCGGACCGTACGGATCGTCCTCGACGATCGGCACGCCGGCGCGCCGCGCGATCGTCACCAGGCGCTCGCGCCGGTCCAGGTTCATGGTCGCGTTGGTCGGGTTGTGCAGCGACGGCATGGTGTAGATGAAGCGCGGCTTGCGCGTGCGCAGGATCGCCTCGACGTGGTCGACCCGCATCCCGTCGTCGTCGACCGGCACTGCGATCGCCCGCAATCCGCAGATCTGGAAGATCTGCAGCGCGCCAGGATACGACGGCTGCTCGACCACGATCTCGTCGCCCGGCTCGGCCAGGCTCTGCGCGACGATCATGATCCCTTGGGTCGAGCCCGTCAGCACGACCACGTTCCTCGGCTCGACCGCGCGCGCGCCGCGCGCCCCCATCCGTTCGGCGATCGCGCCGCGCAGCGGCTCGTAGCCCTCAGAGTCGCCGTACGACAGGACGAAGCGCGGATCGCGTGCGACCCGTTCGAACGAAGTCGCGAGTTCGGCCAGTGGCGAGGGTTCGTCGGGCGCGACGCCTTGCACGAACGAGATCCGTCCCGGCTCTTGCTTGGCCGCCAACTCGCCCAGCACCATCGGGAACTCGCCGACCCGCCAGGGCGGCAGGGTCACCCACCACGGCACCGCCGGTGACCGCTCCGGCTGGCCGGCCCGCAGGTGCGCCACCCGCGACCCGGAGCCGACCTTCTGGTCGATCAGGCCGCCGGAGACCAGCTCGCGGTACGCGCGCACGACCGTGCTGCGATTGACCCGAAGTTCCTCGGCCATGGTGCGTTCGGGTGGGAGCCGGGTCGACTCGGGCAGGGTCCCCGCCAGGATGGCCTCACGCAGATGTTCGTAGATCTGCTGGTAGAGCGGGACGATGGAATCGCGATCCAAGGTCGGGAGCAGACCCGCCCATCCAATTTTGGCCATGGCGCGGTCCATTTTCGCCGCAATCGAGGGTCAGACTTGCGGCAGGGACAAAAGAGCACCCCAACGGTTATGAAGACGCTCCGCGAAGTCGACATCCGGGTGCCGTTCGTCGGACGCCGAGGCGAACTCGGACGAACCGCTGATGCGGTGCGCGAGGGCCGGGTCGCGACCCTGGTCGGACCCGGGGGCTCGGGCAAGTCGCGGATGGCCCTCGAGGCCATCGCCCGCGACGGCGCCGACTTCATCCTGGTCGCGCTGGCCGGAACCGCCGAAGGCTCCGTCAACGACGCGATCGCGGTTGCGCTCGGCGCGCGCGAATCGCCCGGCATCGACGCCGCGTCCGCGATCGAAGACGCGCTGCGCGCCGACCCGCGCAACATCTTGGTCGACAACTGCGAACACGTCCTCGACGAGGCGCGAGCGATCTGTGCGCTCCTCACCGCGATCCCCGGGGTCCGGGTGGTGGCCACCAGCCGGCACCGGCTCGGACTCGAGAACGAGACGGTCGTCGAGGTCGGTCCGCTGCCGCACGACGAGGCGCGCGAGTTCGTGCTCGCCTGCCTGCGCGCGAAGGATCCGACGTTCGCGCCCGACCATCTCGACGAGGACCGCATCTCCGCCATCGCCACCTCGCTCGACGGCCTCCCGATCGCGATCGACCTCGCGACCGCGCGCTACCCGGCCATCACCCTCGCGCAACTGGCGCGCGATCTGCGCCGGATCGTCCCGTCGCAGTTCCGCACGACCGACTCGATCGACCCGCGCCATCAGACGCTCGAGCGGACGATCGAATGGAGCACCTCGCTGCTCTCAGCGCAGGCGCGCGTGCTGTTCGCGGCCTGCGTCAGTTTCAGCGGGTGGTTCGACGCGGAAGACGTGCGCGCGGTCGGAGACCCGCAGATGGGCGCCGAGGCCGCGGTCGCGGCCCTGGACGAGCTCGCCGAACATTCCCTGATCGTCCGCCTGCACGGCGAGCGTTTCACCGTTCTGGCACCGGTGCGCGCCGTCGCCAGCCGGCGGGCGGAGGCGTTACGCGGCGCGGCGACGTTCTCGCAACGCCACGCGATCCGGATGCGCGACAACTCGCTGCGCCTGCGGGATGCCTACGCCGACTCCGACCTGCTCCGATTCGTCGCCTCCATCACCGACCGGTACGACGACTATCGCTCCGCGCTCGATTGGACGCTGCATCACGCCGACCGGCTCCGCGTCGGCGTCGAACTGGTCCGCATGCTGACCGCCTACTGGGGCGACCGCGGCCGGCTGACCGAGGGCATGCGCTGGACGCAGCGCGCGCTCGACGTGGCGGGCAACGCCGGCACGCTCGACGCGGCCGAAGTCGGACACTTGACCTACTCGCATCTGCGGATCTGCTACGCGATGGGCAACTACGTCGCGATGCTCGACCAAGGTCCGTCGCTGATCGGCGCCTTCACCCAGGTCGGCGACCGGCTCTCGCTCGGACGCGCGTACAACCTGCTCTCGGTCGCGTCGCTGGGCGTCGGCGCGGTCGAGGACGCGGAGAAGTTCGGCGAGACGGCCGTCGCCCTGCATCGCGCGATCGACCATCGCCGGGGCGTGGCCTCCGGGCTCTGCAATCTGGGCAACGCCGCCCTGGAAGGCCACTTCGACCCGACCAAGGCCCTGAAGCACTATCGCGAAGCGCTGGAACTCGCGCTCGAACCGGGCGGCGAGGCCATCCGGGTCTTGATCCACGGCAACATCGCCGAGGCGCTCTACGCGCTCGGAGAGTTCGACGAGGCCGAGCGATCCTGCGCCCTCTCGCTCGAGGCCGCAGTACTGCTCGGCAACGAGGCCTACCGCGGCTGGGGCTACGGCATTCTGGCCCGGATCCGGCTGGCCCGGGGCCAGCACCGAGAGGCCGTCGGGGCGCTCCGGACCGCGATCGACTATCTCATGATCGAACCCGGCAACGAGTACGTCGCCGGCGCTGCCGAACTGGCCGCCCGCCTCGCGCTCGCGCGCGAGTCGCCGGCCGAGGCCACCCGGCTCTTCCATGCGGCCCGCCGGTTCCGGATGCGGCACATCCTCATGCAGGTCGGGCCCGCCATCCTCGAGGCCAGCGAGGCCTTCGCCCGGTCCGTCGCAGCCCTTACCCCCGAAGAAGTGGCCGCCGCCGAGCGGGCCAGCCGCGCGGTCGAATCCGGGCCGGAACTGCTGGCCGCTGCCCGGGCCTCGCTCGAAGTCGGAGTCGCCGCTTCGGGCGCCTGGTATGATGGGCCCGACACTACCAATCAGGAGCACGAACTTGGCTGAACATAAGGTCGACGCGGTCGTCATCGGGGCCGGACCGGGCGGTTACCACGCCGCCATCCGTCTCGGGCAACTGGGCAAGAGCGTCATTTGCGTGGATCGCGACGAAGTCGGCGGCGTCTGCCTCAACTGGGGCTGTATCCCGACCAAGGCGCTCCTCCACGTCGGCGAAGTCGTGCGCCACATCGACCATGCCGCCGCCATCGGCCTCAAGGTGCCCAAGGCCGAAGTCGACCGCGAAGGCGTCGCCAAGTTCAAGAGCGACGTGGTCGCCTCCAACGTCGGCGGCGTCAAGACGCTCTTCAAGGCCAACGGCGTGCAGTTCTTGTACGGCGAGGCCTCCTTCAAGAGCCCGACCGAGATCGTCGTCAAGAACAAGGACGGCGGCCAAGACACCGTGGTCGCGCAGACGGTCGTCATCGCGACCGGCTCCGCGCCGATCGACGTGAAGGCCTGGCCGCGTGACGGCGAGAGCATCATCAACTCCGACGACGCCGTGCAGATGAAGCGCATCCCGAAGACCATGCTGGTCATCGGCGGCGGCGTGATCGGCCTCGAGTTCGCGACCGTCTACACCCGCCTCGGCTCGCAGGTGCTGGTGATCGAAGCGCTGCCCCAGATCCTGACCGGCACCGACGCCGAGATCTCCAAGACGCTCGGACGCATCCTCAAGAAACAAGGCGTCGAGATCATGCTCGACACCAAGGTCGGCGCGATCGCCAAGAGCGGCGACGTCGTCAAGGCGACCTTCAACGGCGCCGGCACCGGCGGCAAGGACGAGACCCGCGAATTCGACATGGTGCTGGTCGCGGTGGGGCGCCGTCCGATCACCGACAACCTGAACCTGGCCGCAGCCGGTCTCTCGACCGACGACAAGGGCTTCATCGCCGTCGATCAGCAGTTGCGCACCAAGGTCGCGAACGTGTTCGCGATCGGCGACGTGACCGGCCAACCGATGCTCGCGCATCGTGCCATGAAACAGGGCGTCATCGCGGCCGAAGCGATCTCGGGCGACAAGTCGGCCGCCTTCGATCCGATCGCGATCCCGAACTGCGTCTACACCGATCCCGAAGTCGCGACCATCGGGCTCTCCGAAGAAGAGGCCAAGGCCAAAGGCTACGAGGTCCGCATCGGCAAGTTCCCGCTGGCCGCCAGCGGACGCGCGCGTACGATGAACGAGACGGACGGCGTGATCAAACTGGTCGGGGATGCCAAGACGGATCTGCTGCTCGGCATGCACATCGTCGCGCCGCAGGCCGAATCGCTGATCGGCGAAGGCGTGATCGCGCTCGAGATGGGCGCGACGCTCGAAGATATCGGGCTCTCGATCCATCCGCACCCGACCCTCACCGAAGGCATCATGGACGCGGCCGAAGCCGCCCACGGTAAGGCGATCCATATCGTCAACCCGAAGCCGAAGGCCCCGGTCGCCAAGTAGGGTGTCGACGCACGCGCGCATGCTGGACCTCGGGCTTCGCGAGTATCGCGACGTCTGGGATATCCAGCACGCCGTGCACGAACGCGTGCGCACCGGTGAGGATCCGGACACCTGGATCTTCGTCGAGCACCCGCCCGTGGTCACGCTCGGACGCAACACCAAGGGCGACGCCAACCTGCTGCTCTCGCGCGAAGCCTTGGCCGCGCGCGGCATCGACGTGGTCGAGATCGAGCGCGGCGGCGACGTCACCTATCACGGCCCGGGCCAGCTGGTGGTCTATCCGATCCGCCGCCTGGAGCGATTCCGCGAGGTCGTGCCGCTCGTGCGCGCGCTCGAAGGCGCCGTCATCGACGCGTGCGCGACGTTCGGGGTCGCGTCGGAACGCTGGAGCGAGCACGCCGGCGTCTGGGTCGGCCGCGATCAGATCTGCGCCATCGGCCTGGCGGTCCAGAAGATGACCTCGTTGCACGGCATCGCCCTCAACGTGAACGCCGCGCTCGACTACGATCGCCTGATCAATCCGTGCGGCCTGACCGATCGCGGCCTGACCTCGCTTTCGATGCAGACCGGCCGGACGGTGAGCATCGCCGAGGCCAAGGACGCGCTCGTCCGCGCATTTGAAACCGCCTTCGACATCAGCCTAGTCTCGGAGAGCATGGGGAAGACCGCGTAGTGGCCATTGAGATCAGCCTTCTTGAGTCCGCCGAGAAGCCGCGCGTGCGCAAGCCGGATTGGCTGCGCGTGCAGCTGCCGCACGGCGAGGATTACGAGCGCGTCAAGGCCGAGGTCAACGCCTTGCAGCTCAACACGGTCTGCAAAGAAGCCGCCTGCCCGAACATCGCCGAGTGCTGGGGCGCGGGCACCGCGACCATCATGATCCTGGGCGATACGTGTACGCGCGGCTGCCGCTTCTGCAACGTCAAGACCGGCAACCCCCGCGGCGAGGTCGACTGGCTCGAGCCGGTGCGCGTCGCCGAAGCGGTCCGCGATCTCGGCTGGAAGTATCTCGTCCTCACGGCGGTCGATCGCGACGATCTGGCCGACGGTGGAGCGTTGATCTTCGCGAACACCATCCGGGCCATCCACGAGAAGGCCCCGGGCAGCAAGGTCGAGATCCTGTCCGGCGACTACCGCGGCGACCTGACCGCGCTCGACATCGTCATGGACGCCGAGCCCGACGTGTTCGCGCACAATCTCGAGACGGTCCGCCGGCTCACCCCGGGCGTCCGCGACAAACGCGCCAAGTACGATCAGTCGCTCGCGATCCTCGATCACGCCAAGCGGCGCGCTCCCGAGCGCTACACCAAGACCTCGATCATGCTCGGCCTGGGCGAGGCCGACGACGAGATCGAGCGCACCATGGAAGACGCGCGGGCGGTCGGCGTCGACATCTTCACCATGGGCCAGTACCTCCAGCCGACCAAGAAGCATCTGCCGGTGCTCGAGTTCGTCACGCCTGCCAAGTTCGAGGCACTCGGGGCGCTGGCCAAGACCAAGGGCTTCCATCAGGTCGTCAGCAGCCCGCTCTCCCGCTCGTCGTACCACGCGGAACAGGCCTTCCCGGCCTAGAACCCCCCGGGCAAATCGCCGGAAAAGATTTGCAACGCCCCCAGGCGAGGGTGTGTCTAGGGTTTCGACGTGACGAATATCTTTTTACGCCGCCCCATCTTCTCGATTGTCTGCTCGCTGGTCATCCTGATCGCGGGCACGATCGCCATCCCGACCCTGCCGATCGCGCAGTACCCGGACATCTCGCCGCCGGTCGTGACCATCACGACCGTCTACATCGGCGCGAGCCCGCAGGCCGTCGAGACGGGCGTCACCACGCCCCTCGAACAGGCGGTCAACGGGGTCGAGGGCCTGCGCTATATCACGTCGCAGAGCTCGCAAGGCATCTCGCAGATCACCTGTACGTTCGATCTCGGGCGCAACCTGGATATCGCGGCCGCCGACGTCCAGAACACCGTCCAGTCGGCGCTCGGGAACTTGCCCGCGTCCGTCCGCCAGACCGGCATCTCGGTCAGCAAGAATTCGGGCTCGTTCGCGATGGCGCTGGCGCTCACGTCGAATACCAGCAAGTACGACACGCAGTTCCTGGGCAACTACGCCGAGTTGAACGTGGTCAACGACCTCAAGCGGGTCGTGGGCGTCTCCAACGTCCAGCTCTTCGGGCAGCGCCGCTATGCGATGCGCATCTGGCTCAATCCGACGGCCTTGGCGGGGCGTGGACTCGCGGTCAGCGACGTCATCGCCGCGCTCCAGGAGCAGAACGTCCAAGTCGCGGCGGGCAGTATCGGCTCGACGCCCGAGGCCGCCGATCAGCCCTACACGATGTCGGTCAACGCCGTCGGCCGCCTGACCGACCCGACCCAGTTCAAGAACATCATCGTCCGCACGGATCCGAACGGCGGCTTCACCAGGCTCGGCGACGTCGCGCGCATCGATCTGGGCGCCGAGGACTATTCGACCTTCGTCCGCTTCGACGGCAACGACAACGTCGTCGGCATGGGTATCCTGCAGCTGCCGACCGCCAACGCGCTCCAGGTCTCCCAGGGCGTCTTGAGCCGGATGGACGCGCTGCAGAAGACCTTCCCGCCGGGCGTCACGTACAAGGTCGCGTTCAACAGCACGACCTTCGTCAACGAGTCGATGAAAGACGTGGTCATCACCCTCCTCATCGCGATCTTCCTCGTGATCCTGGTGATCTACGTCTTCCTCCAAGACGCGCGTTCGACCATCATCCCGGCCGCGACCATCCCGGTCTCGCTGATCGGCACGTTCTTCGTGATGAAGCTGTTCGGCTTCACGATCAACACGATCACGCTCTTCGGCCTGACGCTCGCCACGGGTCTGGTGGTCGACGACGCCATCGTCGTGCTCGAGAACATCGCGCGTTACGCGCACGAGCACCACAAGAGCGGCGTCGAGGGCGCGGCCGAGGCGATGAAAGAGGTCCGCAGCGCGGTCGTCGCGTCCTCGCTCGTCCTGCTCGCCGTCTTCGTGCCGGTCGCGTTCTTCCCAGGGACGACCGGACAGGTCTACAAACAGTTCGCGCTGACCATCGCGGCGTCGATCACGATCTCGCTGTTCACCGCGCTGACGCTCGCGCCGTCGCTCTCGGCCTTGCTGCTCAAGGACTTCCCGGAGTCGACGCGCGGATTCTTCGGCTGGTTCAACCGCAAGTTCCACGCGTTCAAGGATTCGTATTCGGCGCGCCTGCCCGGCATGTTCAAGCGCCGCTGGCTGGTCCTGACGGTCTTCGGCTTCGCGCTGTTGCTGACCGCGTATCTGTTCAAGACGACCCCGACCGGCTTCATCCCGACCGAGGATCAGGGCTACTTCATCACGCTCGTGCAGGCGCCGCAGGGCACGTCGCTCGCGGGCGAACGGAAGATCGCGATCAAGGCCGAGAAGATCATGCTCGCGCAGCCCGGCGTGGTCGACGTCTTCGACATCGGCGGTTTCAGCTTCTCGGGGTCCGCTCCGAACGGCGGCCTGATGTTCACGCTGCTCGAGCCGTGGAAGGATCGCACCACCTTCGACAAGAGCGTCACCGGCATTCTGTACGGTCCCAACGGTCTGATGGGCAAGTTCGCGAAGCAGATCCCCGAAGCCGGCGTCTACTCGTTCAATCCGCCCGCCATCGCCGGCGTCGGCAGCATCGGCGGCTTCTCCTACGAGCTCGAAGATCGCGGCAACGTCGGCCTGCAGAAGCTCTCGGACGTCGCGACGCAGACGATCGGCCTCGCGAACCAGCCCGGCGGCGCGACCCAACAGGTGCTCACCCAGTTCCACATCGACGCGCCGCAACTGCAGGTCGAGATCGATCGCAACAAGGCCAAGGCGATCGGCGTGAATCTGAGCGATCTGTTCGGCACGATGCAGGTCGACCTCGGTTCGGCCTACGTCAACGACTTCGATTATCTCAACCGGTCGTACCGCGTCTACGTCCAGGCCGACACGCAGTATCGCGACCGGATCTCATCGCTCAACGGCCTCTACGTCCGCTCCTCGCTCGGCGGCATCGTGCCCGTCAGCGATCTGGTCCGCGCCAGCGTCGGCAAATCGCCGCCGACGATCACCCACTACAACCTATTCCGTTCGATCGAGATCGACGGCAGCGCCGCCGCCGGCCACGGCAGCGGAGAGGCGATCGACCGGATGCAGCAGATCGCCAAGCAGGTCGACCCTCACGGCGTGAACTACGAGTGGTCGGGCCTTTCGCTCGAGGAGATCCAGGGCGGTTCGCTCGCCGCCCTCATCTTCGGCCTCGGTATCGTGTTCGTCTACCTGGTGCTGTGCGCGCAGTACGAATCGTTCGTCGATCCGCTGATCGTGATCTTGGCCGTACCGGCCGCGCTGCTCGGCGCGCTGCTGTTCATCAAGTTCCGGACGATCTTCGGCATCCCGGCGGCGATCATCAACTTCGGGTTCCCGGGCAAGGGGCTGGATTGGCTTGCCGCGCCCTTCAGCTTCATCGGGAATACCGGTCTCTCGCAGGATGCCTACACCCAGGTCGGCTACGTCATGCTGATCGGCCTCGCCAGCAAGAGCGCCATTCTGATCGTCGAGTTCGCCAACCAGCAGATCCGGGCGGGCGCGACGGTCGTCGAGGCGGCTCTGCGGGCCGCTCAGACCCGGCTCCGCCCGATCCTGATGACCTCGATCGCGTTCGTGATCGCGGTCCTCCCGCTGGTCGTGGCGACCGGGGCCGGCAGCGGCGCCCGTCAGTCCCTGGGGACGGCGGTCTTCGGCGGCATGCTCATCTCGACGTTCCTCAACCTGGTCATCACCCCGGTCCTGTACGTCGTCATCAAGGGCTGGGAACTGCGCGGCAAATCCGAAGGGAAAACGGTTCCGGCGACCAACGTCTGAGCGCAACCGCGTCTGATATTTTTAATAAGACCGGAGTCGCGTCTTGGAGATCGCTATGCTCAAACAATTAGCCCGCACGGCCGCCGCCCTCGTGGCACTCGCGGTCGGGTTCGGGTCCGCGCCGGCCTTTGCCGACACGAGCGAGGCCCTGGCCACGGGCGTCGTCAGTGGCGCCAATGCCGGCATCAAGAATGCCATGACCGCCCCCCAGGCCCCGACGGTCGCCCAGGTCCCCCCGGTGTCGCAGACGCCCGTCGGCGGCGCCGTCGGTCTTCCGACCGGCTTCGGCTACACGGCCGACTTCTCGATGGCCTACCCGTACGGCAACATCGGCAAGACCGGAAAGAAGTGGCTGCCCGGAGGCGTCGACTTCGTGGCCGGCTACGGCTTCGACCCGACCACCCGGGTGACGGCCTCGTACTACCAGCTCCAGCACTATCCGGTCGGCTTCAACAGCGGCACGGTGCCGCTCTATCTCCAAGGCTTCGCGACGCCGCTGGCCACGGTCGACCTGGGCACGATCACGCCGCAGATCGACGTGACCACCAAGGACAGCTTCCTGCTGGTCAACCTCGAGAAGCTCTTCCGCATCGGCAACGTGGGCGGCCGCAGCATCCCGATCGTGATCTCGCCGACCTACGTCGCGCGCACCTCGAAGATCGCCGCCTCGCCGTCCAACGACGATCGCGTCCCCTTCGAAGTCGGCGCGCCGAGCGGCTTCCCGATCCAGGGCGTCTACACGCGCACCGCGCAGATCTACTCGGTCGCGGTCACCGTGCCGTTCCTCAAGACGCCCAAGATGTTCGGCACCTTCACGGTCGCGCCGTCGTGGCTCGTCCACAAGGCCGGCCTCAACCGGGACAACAACGCGCAGCTCTATCAGATCCTCTACCTCGAGTACACGCCGGATAAGGACACGACGTTCTTCTTCGAGCCGCAGAGCTCGCGCGACTACCTTCCGACCGACACGTACGCGCAGCATCTGATGGCGTACTTCCTGGGCGCGTCGCACCGCCTCGGCAAGAACGGCTTCGTGCAGTTCGTGCTCAACAGCGGCGGACCGACCAACTACAGCCCGTACGGCGTCACCGCGCTGACCTGTCAGGCCCTCCCGTGCTCGACCAACCCGGTGATCCCGAGCGTCGGCGGTCTCAAGGCGACCCAACTCCAAATCCAGTTCGGCATCGGTACGCCGAGCGTGCTTCCGTTCTAAGTAAGGCGCCATGATGAAACGTATCGCACAATCTCTCGCGACGATCGCAATCGTCTCGCTCGCGGCCTGCGCCGGTGGTACCGGCGGCGGCAGCGCCCTCCCGAGCGGACCGCCGAACGCGGCGTACCCGACCGGCAGCACGACCCTCGCGCGCGTGGTCGGCGTCGGCGACAGCCTGACGGCCGGCACGCAGTCCAACGGCACGATGGGCGTGTCGTACCTCGGCAACCCGGTCTCCGCCCTTCCGGGCGGCCTGGTCCCGGCGACGCAGACCAACGGCTTCTTCGCCCTGCTCCAGGAACAGATCGCCGGCGGCACCGTCGCTTCGGCGGTCGCGACCATCTCGACGCCGGCCACCTCGGTCTTGCCGCTGATCAACCCGACCGGTAACGGCGGACAGATCGTCGTCTCGGCGAGCGCTCCCGGCTTCGGACCGACGCAGCTCAGCTGCGACGCGTTCAACCAGTCGATGTATTCGCTCTCCGCGATCGCCTCGTATCGCGCCAACCCGTCCACGCTACCGCTCGACGTCGGCGTTCCGGGCATCACCGCTCACGAAGTGATCAACATGACCAATCCGCACAGCGGCCCGCCGCCCGGACCGGTCGGCAGCAGCTGTCCGTCGTACCCGACGGTCGCCGGCGATCCGACCTCGGGCGGATTGCAGACGCTCATCGACGCGGAAGACTCGACCTTCTACCCGGTTCTCGGCAGCTTCGCCGGCAAGCTCGGCCCGAACCAGCCGCTGACCGAACTCAACGCGGCCCTGGCCGACCGTCCGACCCTGACCACCGTCTGGCTCGGTGCGAATGACCTGCTCAAGTACACGTTCTCCTACGGCCAGGCGCCCTCGGATACGCCGGCCCAGATGACCGCCGACCTGGTGCAGATCATCACGTCGCTCCAGAGCGTCGGCTCCAAGGTGGTCATCGCGAACCTGCCCGACATCCTGGCGTTGCCGCAGTTCACCAAGGGCGGCCCGACGCTGGCGGCGACCATGAGCGCGTTCCTCCAGAAGGTCGGCGTTCCGGCGCCGTTCGCGACCCTGATCGGGACCAATGCGGCCGCGAACATCCAGACCAACTACGGCGTGAGCGGCAACGGCTACCTGACCGAGAGCGGCTTCCTGGCCGCCTTCTCGCAGTGCGTCGCGCAGTTCAACGGCGGCGCCGGCACGGTCAACTGCAACCCGGTCCTCGATCCGTCGGGAGCCGGAACCGGACGCGGTTCGGCCTACCTGCCCGACGCCTTCGCGGCGCAGGTGCAGGGCCTCAACACCGCCTACAACGCGGCCATCGCAGCTGCGGCCACGCAGACGGGTGCCCCGCTGGTCGACATCCACCAGACGTTCGTGAACATCGCGACCGCCGGCGGCGTGCCGATCAACCCGCCCAAGTGCTGCTCGCTCGCCTTCGGCGGCGGACTGCTCAGCTTCGACGGACTCCATCCCTCGAACACGGGCTACGCGATCCTGGCGAACACGTTCATCACGACGATCAACACCGCATACGGCACGTCGATCCCGCAAGTGAACGCGTCCAACGTCTACAACGGCGCCGGCGGGTATCCGATCCCCGACCCGTACGCCCAGCACTAGCGCTTCCGCTAGCGCGACGACGAAAGGGCGCCCGCAAGGGCGCCCTTTCTCTTTGGGTGTAGTACTCCGCGATGCAAGAATCGATCGACGCGTCGGCGCTGCAGGCGGCCGGCGGAAGCGTCACCATCGTCGACATCCGGCGGGCGCCGGACGACCGGCAGATCCCCGGCTCGCTGCGTTACGACGGCGAAGCGCTGGCGGATGCGGCCTCGCTGCCGTTCCCCGCGGACGCGACCGTCGTGCTCTACTGCGGCAGCGGCAACTCGTGCAGCCGGGTGGCCGGGGTGATGCGCGCGCGCGGCTACGACGCCCGCGCGCTCGAGGGCGGATATGCGGCTTGGAAAGAAGCGGGGCTCCCGACCGAACCGATCGGAGCCCCGCTGGATCTCGACTAGCCCCGCGGCTGGCGGATCGGCCTAGGCGTAGACGCCGCGCAGGCGCAGAGCCTTGACGACGCGGTCGATCGCGAGCATGTACGCGGCGGTCCGCAGCGTGCATTTCTTCTCGAGCACGATCTTCTGCAGTTCGTGGAGGTTGTCGAGCATCACGTCTTCGAGCTTCTCGTTGACCTCGGCTTCTTTCCAGAAGTAGCCCATCCGGTCTTGGACCCACTCGAAGTACGAGACGGTCACGCCGCCGGCGTTGGCCATGATGTCGGGGATCACGATGATGCCGCGCTGTTCGAAGATCTTCGCGGCTTCGGGCGTGGTCGGTCCGTTGGCGCCCTCGACGATCAGCTTGGCCTTGACCTTGGAGGCGTTCTCGGCGGTGAAGACCTTCTCGAGCGCGGCCGGCACCAGCACGTCGCACTCGGCTTCGAGCAGCTGGGCGTTGCTGATCTTGTCGCCGCCGGTGAAGCCTTCGAGATTGTGGTTCTTCTTGACGTAGTCCATCGCGTCGCCGACGTGGATGCCGGCGGCGTTGAAGTAGGCGCCGGTCACGTCGGAGATGCCGGTGACCTTGCAGCCGCGCTCGGCGAACAGCTTGGCGGCGTACATGCCGACGTTGCCGAAGCCTTGGATGACGACCGAGGAGTTCTCGGGCTTGAGGCCCATCGCGGCCATTTGATCCATCGCGACGATGGTGACGCCGCGTCCGGTCGCTTCGACGCGACCGCGGCTGCCGCCGATCTCGAGCGGCTTGCCGGTCACCACGCCCGGCACGTTCTGACGGACGTGCATCGAGTAGGTGTCCATGAACCACGCCATGATCTGCGGGGTCGTGTTGACGTCGGGCGCCGGGACGTCTTTGTCCGGGCCGACGACTTCGACCAGCTCGGCGGCGTAGCGGCGGGTGATGCGCTCCAGCTCGTTCATCGAGAGCGTCGACGGATCGCAGGTGACGCCGCCCTTGGCTCCGCCGAACGGCAGATCGACCACCGCGCACTTCCAGGTCATCCAGAACGCGAGCGCCGTCACTTCGTCGAGAGTCACGCCCGGATGGTACCGGATGCCGCCCTTGGCCGCACCGCGCGCGAAGCTGTACTGGACCCGGTAGCCGGTATAGACCTCGAACTCACCGGAGTCGCGCTGGAACGGGATCGAGAAGATGATCTGGCGCGACGGGTGCGTCAGGATGGCGCGCATGCCGGCATCGAGTTCCAGCAGATCGGCCGCTTCGTTGAAATACGCGATACCGTCGCCGAAAACCGAGACTTCGCGCACTGCAGTGGTCATAGAGCGATGAGGCCTCCAAGAGACAAGTCAAACCCTACCCGGTTTTAGCCCTAGCCCCTCAGACCCCTTGGCGCAAAAGTAGTAGGGATCAGACGTTGAAGCGGAAGTTGACGACGTCGCCTTCTTGCATGACGTACTCCTTGCCCTCGGAGCGCAAGCGACCGGCGGCCCGAAGGGCGTCCATCGTCTTGTACTGGACGTAGTCGTCGTAGCTGACGATCTCGGCGCGGATGAACCCGCGCTCGATGTCGCTGTGGATCTTTCCGGCGGCCTGAGGGGCCCGGCTGCCCTTCTCGATGGTCCAGGCCCGTACTTCGATCTCGCCGGCCGTCAGGTAGGTCATCAGGCCGAGCAGGCTGTAGGCGGTCAGGGCCAGCTCGTCCAGGCCGCTGCGCTGGATGCCCAGCTCGTGGCAGAACTCGCGAGCCTCTTCCTCGCTCAGGCCGGCCAGCTCCGACTCGATCTTGCCCGAGAGGACCACGACCGGGCTGCCCTCGGCCTTGGCGACGGCCTCGACCTCGGCCACCAGGGGACCGGGCTTGCCGATCTGGCCCTCATCGACGTTGGCCACGTAGAGCAGCGGCTTGGCGGTCAGCAAGAAGGCCTCGGCCGCCACCTCGCGCTCCAGCGAGCCGGCCGGGAACGAGCGGGCCGGCTTGCCCGCTTCGAGCGCCGCGACCAGGTTCTTGGCCGCTTCGACGTTGGGTTTGAGCTTCGGGTTGACGCGGGCCTCGCGCTCGAGCTTATCGACCCGCTTCTGCAGGGTCGAGAGGTCGGCCAGCGCGAGTTCGATCGCGATGATCTCGATGTCGCGCTTGGGGTCGGGGCCGCCCTCGACGTGGGTGACGTTCTCGTCCTCGAAGCAGCGCACGACCATGGCGATGGCATCCGTCTCGCGGATGTGGCTCAGGAACGCATTGCCGAGGCCCTGCCCCGAACTCGCGCCCCGGACCAGGCCGGCGATGTCCACGAACCGGACGGTCGTCGGGACGATCTTCTTGCCCGAGACGATCTTCTGCAGAACGGGCAGGCGCTCGTCAGGCACGGCGACTTCGCCGACGTTGGGTTCGATGGTCGCGAACGGGTAGTTCGCGGCGAGCGCCTGCGCCGAGCGCGTCAGGGCGTTGAAGATGGTGGATTTACCGACGTTCGGCAACCCGACGATACCGCAAGAAAGAGCCATGGTCGGCGGGCCGTTTTCGGTTGCCGGCAAGAAAAACCCGCTGCCGCGTAGGATAGGTCTTGATGCGCCAGATGAAGGTCGACAAGCTCGGCATCGACCTGCTCACGCACGACCCGGTCGTGATCTTGAAGGACCTCGACGGTTCTCACTACCTGCCGATCCTGATCGGCCCGTTCGAAGCGACCGCCATCGCGCTCGCGCTCGAAGGCGCGCCGGTACCGCGGCCGCTCTCCCACGACCTGATGCGGAACATCCTCGAAACCCTCGGCGGGCGGCTGGAGCAGGTCATCATCCACGACATCCGCGAGTCGACGTTCTTCGCCAAATTGCTGGTGCGGGTCGGCGACCGGATGGAAGAGATCGACGCGCGGCCGTCCGACGGCATCGCGCTCGCGCTGCGCATGCAGACGCCGATCTACGTCAGCGACAAGATCGTCCTCGAAGAGGCGTCGTCGGACAAGAAGCACGTCGACGACGGCGACATGGATAAGTTCCGCCAGTTCCTCGACAGCCTCAAGCCCAGCGATTTCAAGTAGGCCTCGGAGCCGGCGGCTTCTTCGCGACGGCGTGCTGGACGACCACGCCGTCGACGGTGACCGTCTGCTCCAGGACGGTCGAACTCTTCTGCAGCCAGACCGTGCCGGCCGGCGTCCAACGATCGATCGCGTGCTGTTCCACCGCCAGCGTCTTGCCGCCGGTCTGCGTGCCGCTCATGCTGATCGCGACGGCCGCGACCGCATCGCCGGCGACCATGGTGATCTCCACGGGGACGATGCGGCAGTCCGCGATCTTCGTCGAGGCGAGCAGGGAAGCCACGCCGTCGTGCGCCGTCTTGGCGGTGCCGCGGGTCCCGTCGGTCATCGTCGGCACGAACCCGGGCGCGAGCGTCGCCGTCCAGGCCGCCGCGTCCCCGCGCATCAGCGCGGCGCACTGCGCGTCGTAAGCGGCGCCGATGCCGGCCTCGACCAGCGCCGGATCCGCCTCGCTGCCGGCAGCACCGACGGCGGCGATCAATCCGATCGCGGCGATGGCCCTGCCTAGATATCCCATCGCCATGCGCTCCAAAAAGGCGTCGCGGTCGGATTCACGCTGAAGTCCTTGAGATCGGGAGAGCGCGCCGTGATGCGCCGCAGTTCGTAGAACGGCACGTACGGGACCGTGTCCCAGATGATCCGGCTGGCCTTGCGGTAGATCGCCGCGCGGGCCGCGACGTCGTCGGTCTGGAGGCCGGCCTGCTCGAGGCGGTCGAGTTCCGGATCGCAGTAGCGGAAGATGTTCTCGCCCTTCGGGAACCACTGCTCGCAGCCGACGTAGAACGCGACGTCCGGATCCCACGCGATGCTGGTCGAGTAGATCGACATGTCGTAGCGGCCGCCGTAGATCGGTCCGTCGAACGCAAAGATCTGGTCGTACGGATAGTTCTTGATCGCGAGATCGACGCCGATCGCGCGGAACGCCTGCTGGAGCTGGAGCGCGATCGTGCGCCCGCTCGACGATCCGGTGGTGGTCGCGACCGTGAACGAGAGCCGCGTGCCGTTCTTGCTGCGAATCCCGTCGGCGCCCGCCTTCCAGCCCGCGGCGTCGAGCGACGAACGCGCGAACGCGAGATCGCGGACGTGCGGGGGGAGCCGCTCGTATCCGATCGCGGTCGGCGGCAGGCTGTTGTAGGCGACCGTGCCGGCGCCGCGCGTGACCTTGGCGATCAGGCCGTCGTAGTCGATCGACGCCGCGATCGCCCGCCGGACGGCCACGTCGTGCAGCCCCGGCCGGCTGGCGTTGAAGACCAGGATCGATTGCGCGTTCCAGTCGTGCAGCTCCACCCGCACGTCGGGCAGGGCGGCATACCGTTCGTAGAGCGACGACGGGACCGATATCACCAGGTCCTGATGGTGCAGCGCGATCTCGTCGAGGATGGTGTTGTCGTCGGGGACGATCGAGAGTTCGACGCGTTCGAGTCTCGGCGGCCCCTTGAAATAGGCGTCGAAGCGTTGGTAGACGATCTTGCTGCCGCGATCCCAGCGGACGAACTTGAACGGACCGGTGCCGACCGGATGCGCGACCAGCGAGCCCGTGTTGAAGTCGGTCTGTTGGGCCAGGATGTGGGCCGGCAGCACCGGCTTGCCGCCTTCCTGCAGCGGCGCGAAGAACTGCGTGAGGAACGGCGGATAGCGATGCTTGAGATGGACGACCGCGGTGTAGTCGTCGGGCGTCGAGATCGAAGCGATCCGGTCGAAGCCCTCGCGGTGGAGGGTGTTGTGTTTCGGATCGACGACCGCCCGCCACGACGCGACCACGTCGCGCGACGTGAACCGCACGCCGTCGTGCCAGAGCACGCCGCGATGCAGATGGTAGGTGTAGGTCGTGCCGTCGGCCGAGATGCCGCCGTTCTCGCGGCTCGGAACCTCGGTCGCGAGGTCCCCGATCAGCCGGCCGCGATCGTCCGCCACGATCAGGTACGAGTACGAGAGCGACGTGAGGTCGTAGACCAGGTCCATCCCCGAGAGGTACGGGTTGAGCCGGTCCGGATCGCTGATGTCGACCATCCGCAGCACGTGCGGCTGCGTCCACGCGTGCCGCCCCCCACGTGCGGGTTCGCTCGCCTGCCGGCTGCAGGCCGCGAGGACGAGAACGACGAGCGCGACGTAGCGACGGAGCATCGAAACGGGTTTCGAGGGGACGCGTCCCGCACCTCGAAAGCACCCCCCCTACTCACCTTTTCGAGGAGACTATGGAGACGACGGAACGCGCCGATATCGGCGTTTTTGGCGGTTCGGGATTCTATTCGCTGATCGAGAACGCTCGCGAAGTCTGGATCGAGACGCCGTACGGCGCGCCCAGCGACAAGGTCGCGCTCGGCGAGATCGCCGGCAAGCGCGTCGCGTTCTTGCCGCGCCACGGCAAGGACCATCGCTTCCCGCCCCAGGCCATCAACTATCGCGCGAATCTGTGGGCCATGAAGGCGCTGGGCGTCAAGCACATCATCGCGCCGAACGCCTGCGGCTCGCTCAAGAAAGAGGTCGCGCCCGGCTCGATGGTCGTCTGCGACCAGGTCGTCGACCGCACGACCGGACGCCACGACACGTTCTTCGACGGACCGATCACCACGCACGTCTCGTTCGCGGATCCGTACTGCCCGACGCTGCGGCCGATCGCGGTGACGGCGCTGCGCTCGCTCGGCATCGACACCCACGAGACCGGCACGGTGGTCGTCATCCAGGGGCCGCGCTTCTCCACCCGTTCGGAATCCAAGTGGTTCCAGAGCCAGGGCTGGGAAGTCATCAACATGACGCAGTACCCGGAATGCTATCTGGCCCGCGAGCTGGAGATCTGCTTCGTCAACATCTCGCTGATCACGGACTACGACGTCGGCCTGCCCGGCACCGAACCGGTCTCGCATCACGCCGTGATGGAGGTCTTCAAGAAGAACAACGATCGCGTCAAGGATGCGATCGGCAAGATCGTGGCCGCCATCGACGTGAACGCCGATTGCTCGTGCCACCACGCGCTCGACGGATCGCGGGGCTGAACGGACGATGCGGAGCGGGAACCGGCTTAACCCGGCCATCTACCTGCAGTCGTTCCCGCTCCTGTTCCGTCATCTCTCGATCGTGACGGCGCCGTTGCTGGCGGCCGTCATCGCGGTGCTGCTCGACCAGTTGAGCGCCTTCACCACCGATCCGATCGGCGGCGTCGGTTCCGGCATCTACAGCGCGATCGCCGCGGTCGTCTACCTGATGGCGTTCGGCGTCGCGACCATCCAGGCGCGCGACGTCTGGCACGGCTACAAGGGCACGTTCGACGACGCGTGGGGCGAGGCCAAGGGCAAGATCGGCGGCATCGCCCTGGCCGCGATCGGCTTCACCTTCATCCTCAGCTTCGCCGGAACGCTCGGCGCCTACGTCCACCTTTCCATCCTGCTCGTGCTGGTGGTGGCGTTTCTGCTGATCTACACCATGCCGGCCGCCGCCATCGGCGGCGCGCCCGCCGGCTTCGCGATCCAGGCGTCGTACCGGGCGGCGATCGCGCACCCGTGGGCGACCGCGCTGCTCGCGATCGCGTACGTGGTCTGTACGGTCTTCGTGCCGATGCTGCTCTCGCCGCTCTACGCCGGGCTCCCCGACATCGTCGTGAAGCTGATCGGCGCCGCCGTCAACGCGTTGCTGCTCGCCTACCTCGCGTTCCCGTTCGCGAAGCAGTACGAAGACGCGGCCTAGCCGCGCCCCTTGTTCGTCAGCGCCATCCGCACGATCTCGGCCACCATCGCCGGGCCGACGTTCGTGCGCGCGAGCCGCTGCGCGTCGTCGAGCTTGCCGAGCATCGCGATCGCCTCGCGCGGCGCGAGCGCGCGCAAGCCGCGCAGCTCGCCACCGTAGTCCGGCGCGACCAGCGGCGCATTCGCGCCGGCCGCGCCTAGCGCGACCCAATCGCGCGCCAGCGTCTTGACGACCTCGAGGCCGTCGTCGAGCGTATCGCGGGTGGCCCAGGTCTCGGCCGGCGTTCCGCCCGCGACCACCATCATGAACCACGCCGCCACTTGGGTGCGCAGCGACTCGTCCTCGCCGCCCAGGGCCGCCAGCGCGCGGGTGATGCTGCCTTGCCCGAGCGACGCGCCGAGTTCCGCCCGTTCCGGATCCTCACCGAGCCGACCGAGCACCTCGCGCACCTGCGCGCCGGTCAGCGGCGGGAAGTGCACGTCGACCAGCCGCGAGCGGATGGTGGTGATCAGGCGCCCGGGCGCGTCCGACGTGAGCAGCAGCACGACGTCGTCGGGCGGTTCTTCGAAGAACTTCAGCAGCGCGTTGGCGGCGTGATGGGTCGCGAAGTCGACGTCGCCGAGCAGCAGCACGCGCATCCCGCCGCTGTACGATTCGAGCGAGAGTTGGCGGACGATGTCGCGCGCGCTCAACTCGTCGCCCTCGTAGAAGCCCATGGCCGCGTCCTGGCTGCCGATCTTGAGCGTGCCGACGAACTCGATGAAGTCCGGGTGGCGCGTATCGGTGCCCGCCTGGAAGAGCTTGCACGAGGGGCAGACGCCGCAGTACCCAAGCACCGACTCGTGCGGCGCCTCGGCCGATGCCCGCCCCTCCTGGGCTCCATCGGCACTAGCGCCTCCGTGCGCGTCGCACAGGAGCGATTGCGCCAGGCGGCGCGCGAAGGTCTTCTTGCCGACGCCGGCCGGACCGCCGAACAGATAGCCGTGCGCGATGGTGGACCTGGTGATGCGCTTGAAGAACGCGCGCGGACCCTCGGCGCCGACGACGTCGAACAGCAGATCGGTCATGCGGCCCGGGCTTGCGCGAGGAGCGCCATCGCTTCGTCGATCAGCGCGTCGACCGGTCTGGTCGCGTCGAGCACCCGCATCCGCGGCTCCCGCATGGCGAGTTCCAGAAAGCCGGCGCGGGCGCGCGTGAAGAACGCGAGCGTCTCGTTGTCGAGCCGGTCGTTGGCGTCCGGGCGGCTCTCGACGCGCTGCCGCGAGACCTCGGGGGAGATGTCGAGCACCAGGGTCAGGTCGGGGTCTAGGCCGCCGGTGGCGGCCGCGCAGAGCCCCCGAAGCATCTCCAGATCCAGACCGCGGCCGTAGCCCTGATAGGCCAAGGTCGAGTCGTAGTACCGGTCGCACAGGACGATCTTGCCGGCGGCCAGGGCCGGCCGGACGACGTCGCTCACGTGCGCGGCGCGCGAGGCGTTCATGAGAAACGCCTCGGTGAGCGGTTCGACGTGCAGGCCGGGTCTGAGGACCACCGCGCGGATGGCGTCGCCGACCGGCGTTCCGCCCGGTTCGCGAGTCGCGAGCACGTCCAGACCGCCGGCGCGCATCCGCTCCAGCATGCCGGCAAGCAGGGTGCTCTTACCGCTCCCTTCAATCCCTTCTAGGGTGACGAACATGCTCTACCGCTTCGACATATAGGACGGCATGGCTTTCGAGAACTCCGCGCTTGGCGACGTGCTCGAGTGGTTTCTCACCCGGATCGGCGACCGGCGGCAATACAAGCGTCGCGCCGGCGCCTTTCACCTGTGGTGGCAGGCCGATCCCAAAGACGCCGGCAAGAGCGTCGCGGGCCGCGGCATCGAACTCTCGCCCAACGGTCTCGTGTTCATCATCCCCACCGCGATCGCCACGCCCGAGTTCACCGTGATCGCCGCCATCCGGGACCGCAAGGTCCCGATCCGCGTCAAGACGGTCCGCAGCGACACGGTCGAGCATCAGGGCAAGCACTGGCATCGCTATATGGTCTCGTTCCAAGGCGTCTCGGCCGACGACTGGGATCTGATCGTGCGCTACGTCAACGATACGCCGGAACCGGCCGACCGGCGCAAGATGCAGAACCAGGAGATGGCCGGACAGACCGACGACGCGTACCGGCTGCTGCCGATGGCCATCCAGAACAAGATCATCCAGACGCTGGTGCGCTCGGGGAAACTCGAAGCGCCCAAGCCCGGCCAGACGCCGCTCCTCAAGCTCTTCTACGGCGGTCTGGTCAAACAGGCCGGCAAGGCGCCGGCGCACCGTTTCAACGTGCACAGCCGCGTCGTCAAGGACGGCGAGGTGTTCGCCTACGACTCGCGTTTCCTGGTCGACGACGAGGGCAGCGTCACGGCGATGTGAGCCCTCGCGGCGCGCCCGCGCCGCGAGGAACCCGCACTACTCGCTCGCTTTGAAGATCATCACGCGGCGGTTGGGTTCGAGCCCGGTCGAACGCGACTGCACGCGATATTTCTCCGCGAGTTGATGCTGCAGGCGGCGCAGGTACGAGCTCTGCGAGGAGAGTTCGATGTTCTGGCCCGTCAGCATCACCTGATAGATCGCCTCCTCCGCCTCGCGTAGGGCGACCTCTTCGCCGTCGATCGATCCGAGATTGAAGACGTCGCGCAGCGCCAGCTGGATCTGCGTGGTGGTGTTCGTCTTGATCGAGTAGATCGGCACGTTGTCGGACGCGATCTGCTTGAGCTTGGGCTGCTGCTTGCGCTCCAGCGTCTTGAGCGTGAGGACCACGTCCGCGTCGTCCCAGGTCCGCGAGATCGCGGCGTTCAGGCGCAGGTTGTGGATCGCGCGCTCGATCTTGTTGCGCGAGACGCCGTACGGGAAGATCGAGAGCGGGTGATCGTGCTCTTCACCTTCGCGCGGGTCGTTCGCATAGTCGCCGACCAGCGGCGGCATCGATTCGGGATCGGCTTCCTGGACGATCGCGACGTCGCCGCTGGCGGTGCGCTGGCGCACCTCGGGCTGGGGCTGATAGCCGCGCAGCAGGCCGTCGACGACCTCTCCGACGTTCTTGTGGATGGCCAGGCGTCCGCGATCGACGATCTCGACCACCACGTCGAAGGTCGGCGGCGCTTTGCGTTCCAGGACGGTCTTGCGGGTGCCGCGCCGGCGGGCTTCCTCGTCCGAGAGGGTGACCGCCTGGATCCCGCCGACCAAGTCGGAGAGGGTCGGGTTCATCAGGAGATTCTCGAGGGTCTGGCCGTGGGCGGTGCCGATCAGGGTCACGCCGCGCTCGGCGATGGTGCGGGCGGCGGCCGCCTCCATCTCGGTGCCGATCTCGTCGATGACGATGACCTCGGGCATATGGTTCTCGACCGCCTCGATCATGGTGCCGTGCTGGGCGGCCGGATCGGGGACTTGCATGCGCCGGGCCATGCCGATGCCCGGATGCGGGATGTCGCTATCGCCGGCGATCTCGTTGGAGGTATCGACGATGACGACGCGCTTGCGGGTCTCGGAGAGAATGCGCGCGCATTCGCGCAGCATGGTGGTCTTGCCGACGCCCGGTCGCCCGAGCAGGCAGATCGATTGGCCGCTGCGCAGCACGTCGACGATGATGTCGATGGTGCCGTAGACGGCGCGCCCGACGCGACACGTGAGACCGATGATCTTGCCGGTGCGATTGCGGATCGCACTGACGCGATGCAGGGTCTGCTCGATGCCGGCGCGGTTGTCCGCTCCGAACGTCGAGATGCGCGACGAGACGTGGGCGATATCCTCGTGCGAGACCGGGACGTCCGAGAGATAGACGAAGTCGTTCTCGAAGCGTGCCTCGGGCGGGCGGCCCAGATCCAAAACGACCTCGATGATCGATTCGAAGTTGGGGAGCCGGACGAGTGCTTGCCGGATCGGCAGAGGGAAGATATCGAGGAGTTGGGAGAGTTCCCAACTCGGAGAAATGGACTCGGCTTTAACCGCCAATACTGACCCTCTCTTCCCTAGAGTCGTTTGGTCGGACTTATCCACAGGTTCTCCACCGCCCTGCAGGCTGGGCCATAAGAGTTTTCAACGCAAGATTTCGGCGAGGAGCTCCTCGCGAGAGGGGAAATCCGCCGGCGGTTCGCCCCCCACGCTTGGACGGTCATGGCGATCGGGTTAAACATGGAGGAAGTGACCGCCGTCACGGTAGCCTCGCGATTTTTGACAAGTCGGAAAACGCGCTCGGTCTTCAAAACGACCCCGGTGACCGCGGAAAAAGCTACAGGCGGAGGATCTGATCCGCGTGCGGTTGAAAGGACTTCGAGTATCTGACCGTAGCCTCCGAGAAGGGGGTTCAAACAGCCATACAGTTGGCACTCATGAGGGAGAGAATGGCATATGCCGCAACGCCCGACTAAGCAGGCGCCCCTTAGCGTGAAACGCTCCTATAGAGCATCGAATCGCGCCACGGTCTACGAGGGTAAGTGCGAGAACGTCCTCACCCAGGTTTCCGGCCGACCGATCCAACTGATTTTCACTTCCCCGCCGTACAACATCGGGAAGACCTATGGAAACGATAAGGAGCCATCCCTCGATATTCATAGCTATCGCGAAGAACAACGCGCCCTTATCAAAGCCTGTGTCGCAAAACTTGCCCCGACCGGGAGCGTATGTTGGCAGCTTGGCTCACATGTCCGGAACAACGAGCTCGTTCCGCTAGACGTAATGCTGTTTGATCTCTTCATCGACGCAGGCCTCGTACTTCGAAACAGAATCATTTGGGGGTTTGATCACGGCCTTAACGCCACAAGCCGTCTCGCAGGGCGATACGAAACTGTACTCTGGTTTACGCGGCCGGGCGAGAAATACACGTTCAATCTAGACGCTATACGCGTCCCCCAGAAATACCCCGGAAAACGACACTACAAGGGGCCAAATCGCGGGGAGTTGTCGGGAAATCCCCTTGGCAAGAACCCTGGAGATCGATGGTCATCAGATGTGTGGAACGTCCCCAATGTAAAAGCAGGCCATGTTGAAAAGACTGTCCACCCCTGCCAGTTTCCAGTGGAACTCGCTGAGCGCTTTGTCCTAGCTCTCACGGGCAAAAACGACCTGGTGTTCGACCCATTTATGGGCGTCGGGTCAACGCTCATCGCGGCGATTCGACACGGAAGACGCGCCCTTGGCGCAGATATCGTTCCCGAATATTGCGCGATCGCCGCTAAGCGCCTCGTCGACGAGTCAAACGGGCTTTTGCCAACACGTCCAATGGAACGGAGCATACCGGCTCCATCGGGGAAACTAGCGAAAAATCCGTGGGAAACATCTACCGTAGTGGTCGTCTAAATCGGCGTCAAATTGTTTCGACGTAGCTCGGGAAAAAGCGGTAAATTCTCCGATAGTCATCCTTCTCTTCGTCCGTGATTCCAAAATCAGCAGCAAACGGGTCCCTGCCATTCGGGATAGCAAAATCGAGGGCCACCCTTTCCTTTTTCGTAAGGCGTGGGACGCGAATATCATAGATTTCCGCGGAGATATCAGAGCGGAAATAATCCGGCCCGGCCCCGATTACAGCTTGTAGTTTCGGGACCATAGCCTGGTTTACGACCATGCCACCAAACGTATACATTGGACACGAATCGTTGTACCCAAAGGAGAACAAGGGCGCGAAATGCGCATCCCTTCGCGTCTTGAGGCCCTTTGAGACTGCGACACCGAGTACATCCCGGCTCAGTTCCCGGAATTTTGGCCTAGTGACGCCGGAAGCGAGGTGGTCATCCCGCAGGAAATCAGTAAGTTCCGTTCTGACGTACTCCTGGAGCTTTGCCTGGGATGTCACCGCCTGAGGTGGCCGACCATCAACGGTAACTATTAGAATCGATCCCGCCGAGAGAGCCTTTGTCACAGCGCCTACGTCCGCCAACATCGATCCACTTACAGCCAGGTCAAAATCCAACCAGACTACATATTGCCGGTCTAAAGATATTTTTGGAACAAACTCGTCGGGTGACATGAAGAGCACATCGATGTCATTGAACGGCCTATTGAATAGGACGCGCTTCTTGATGCGTGGATCATTCTCTAAGCTAATCATCTTCTTGAAACCCAAGTAGCGATAGAAAAGCGCGAAGTCATAAAACGAGATTGAGCCAAACCCAAGGTAGGTCGAATCCCTGAGCGCGAAGCCGCCATTACTTAAATGCTGAAATGCGTCCAGCAGCAGCCTTCGTTCGATCTGCTTTCCCGGGCGCAGATCGTAGAAAACTTTTCGATAGCTCTCGGCAAGGACACTCACCCGGAAGTGCCCTCTAACAGCATCTCGAGGCTAATGCGACCAACACGTGTTGCCGAGGCGCCGGTCTCTCCTATAAGCTTCCCAGCCTCCTGTATTTCGCGTCGAGTCGCGTCGTACTGGACCTTGACGCTGTCCCTATTAGTACGTCGTGCCCGCGCTGTCGCAGTAAATTCGCTCGGCTTGACTTTCCCAATCGTCTCGATCGGTAGCGGCTTCAAGGCCGCTTGCAACTTCTTAGTCGAACCTGGAGCCGTTTCTTCGTAGTAAAAGCTGCGTAGAAATAAAGTCACAGGTTTCGCGATGGCCCACATGGTGGAGCGCGCATCTTGAAATGCTTCGGAGTCCGGATTGAGGCCACGTTTCGTCGTCCGCCATGGCAGGAGTAAAGGCTCGGCTGAAAAGAAGAACGCGATTCCTATGAACTGACGAAAGCTTTGGACGTATATCGGCTGACCGTCTACCCCCCAGCCGGTCGCCGCAGTCTTATCGGCGCTCAGCACCACCCTCCCATTGCATAGTATGTACCATCCTGCGGACTCCGTTGCCGCCTTATCCGGGGTGCAAGACAACCCAGCCACAATCATCGTCGAGACTTTACCGCCCGCCACGGTTCCCTTGTAAATTGCCGGCTTAAGATCCGAACTCGTCCCCAGCGGAATATCTACCGCGGCAACAAGCTTACCATTTAAGAAAATCCGGATATAGCGATCTAGCAATAGAGCATAGGTCCTGCCAATGAATAGTCGCAGCCTTGATATCAACGACTCGTCACGCATCTGCATCGCGATTTCGGGGCGAATGTCGGTGATTCGTATCAACGTTCCGCTGGGCTTCTTGAACGCACTTTTCGGAGCAACGCCGAGGGGAATGTCCCAGTCCTCGGCGTGCGTGTCTTCAAGCTTCCATGCGTCTACGTCGGCCAGCTTCGCCGTGAACCCAGGTTCACGAGCGGACCGCGACATAACCTCGAACGAATTCCCGATCTTAAAAAGAGCACGCTTCATGCCGATACCGTACACGCCGAGCGTCGCCCCGTGAACTACGGAGATGCGCCCTAGTCGAAAGGCTGTTGTCTCCGCGTCCTTCCGCTTTATCCCACACCCGTCGTCCTCGATCTTTACCTCTTGTGAGGTTATGGTAATCCTGATGGTACCGTCAGGTCTGGCGGGTCCGGGCTCGCGGATCAGTCGGGCGTCTAGTGGATGCCCGTGCAGCGTCGTGATCGCGTCGACAGAATTGTCGATCAGGTCCAGCAGCGCGTCCTCAAGGGCTATATCCGCCGTGAGCATTTCAATAAAGAACCGCTTTGTGGGCTGAGCGCTCGCAGTCTTACCAGCCATACGTACACACCTCAAAAGCCCACGCGGGCGACCGACGTGAGTAGAAATGCCCCACAATAAGCGGGCAGAGCTACTTTTGGCGGCTATTTGACCAGATTAGTCGGGGTACCTGGAACCTCGGTCTCAGACCTTTACGACCCTGACGAACTTTAGTTCGTCGTCGTAGGGGCCTTGGATGCGGACGCCGGCTTTGATCTCGAGCTTGAGGTAGTTGATGATGTCGATGGTCAGCTCTTCGCCGGGGGAGATGACCGGGATGCCGGGCGGATAGGGCGAGAGGGTCTCGGCGCAGATACGGCCTTCGCTGTCTCCGAACGGCACGAACTCCGTGTCGGCCAGGAATGCGTCGCGCGGAAGCATGCGCATCGGCGGGATGGCCGGCATCTGGTACGACGTCTTCAAGCGATGCTCGAGAATGCCCGACGGCGCGAACTGATCGAACTTGCGATCGTCCCGGGCCATCTCTTCGAGGGCGAAGATGAACTTCTCCATGGCGTCGCGGGTGGTACCGATCGTGAAGAGGGCCACGACGTTGAACAGGTCGGCGAGTTCGACCTGGATGTTGTAGCGTTTGCGCAGCAGCTCGGAGGCCTCGTAGCCGGTATAGCCGAGCCCCTTGACGGTGACCGCGATCTTGGTCGGGTCCAGATCGAAGACGCCGTTACGGCCTTGGATCTCTTCGCCGAAGCAGTACAGACCTTCGATCTCGTTGATGCGGCGACGGGCCTCCTCTGCCAGCGCGATGGTGCGCGAGAGCAGCGCGCCGCCTTCGACCGCCATCTGGCGGCGAGCGACGTCGAGCGAGGCCACCATGGGCAAGTTGGGCGAGGTCGAGAGGAACATCTTGAGGACGGCCTTGAGCCGGTCGAGACGGACGCGGTCGCCGATCTGGTGGAGCATCGCGCACTGCGAGAACGCCGAGAGCATCTTGTGCGTCGAGTTGATGCACATGTCGGCGCCGGCTTCGGTGGCCGAGATCGGGAGCGCCTGATGGAAGTTGAAGTGTGGCCCCCAGGCCTCGTCGACCAGCACGAGTTTGTCGGCGGCATGTGCGATCGAGACGATCGAACGCAGGTCGGCCGCCACACCATAATACGTGGGGCTGACGACGTAGATGGCCTTGACGTCGGGATGCTCGGCGATGGTGCGCTCGACCGTCTCGGGCGTGACGCAGTGATCCATATGCAGCTCGTTGTCGACGGCCGGCTCCATGTAGATCGGGTGCGCGCCGCTCATCACCAACCCGCCCAGCATCGACTTGTGCGAGTTGCGCGGCACGGCGATCTTGTCGCCTGGGTTGAGGGCGGTCATCATCATGCACTGATTGCCGCTGGTCGAGCCGTTGATCAGGAAGAACGTGTGGTCGGCGCCGTAGGCCTCGGCCGCCAGCTCCTGGGCCTCTTTGATCGCGGCCGTCGGCTGGAGCAGATCGTCGATGCCGGGCATCGGCGTCAGATCGATCGCGCAGATGTTATCGCCGACGAACTCGCGGAAGGCCGGATCCATCCCGACGCCTTGGATGTGGCCGGGCGTGTGGAACGGCAAGACGCCTGCATCGACGTAGTCGAGCAAGGCCTGGAAGTAGGGCGCTTTGGTCTGGTCCAAGGGACACTCCGGTTTGCGTCGTTTCCGACGACGCACGCGTCAAGAGTAGGGGTTGTGGGGCGAACGGGACGTTCGCTACCCCTTTGCGGTCGCGGAGTGGTGGGCGGTCACGAAAGCGGCGCGGCGAAGCGCCCGACCCAAGGTCGGTGAAGCCACGTTACGCGAGCACCTCGAAGCCCAGACGGTTCAACATTGCGAAATCATCTATATCGCCTCTGCCGCTCGTCGTCAAGTAGTTTCCGAGCACCAGGCCGCTCGCACCCGAGCGCATGCCCAGATCCTGGAGCCCCCGAAGCGTCACCTCGCGCCCGCCGGCGAAGCGGACCAGCGCCTTGGGAAGCGCCAAGCGGGCCAGTGCGACGAAGCGCAGCGCCTCGACCGGCTCGACCAGCGAGCGATCGGCGTAGGGCGTTCCCGGCCGCGGGTTGAGGAAGTTGATCGGCACTTCTTCGGGCTCCAGCTCCTGGAGGGCGCAGAGGAAGTCGAGCCGGTCTTCGAGCGTTTCGCCCATCCCGATAATGCCGCCGCAGCACAGCTCCAGGCCGTGCTCCCGGACCCGCAGACACGTCTCCCAGCGCTCGTCGTAGCTGTGGGTGGTGCAGACCGAGGCGAAGTAGCGCCGTGAGGTCTCCAGGTTGTGGTTGACCTTGTCCACGCCGGCCTCGACCAGCGGCGCGAGCTGATCGTCGCGCAGGATGCCGAGCGAGACCGCTACGGACAACGGAAGTTCGGCTTTGATCCTCCGGGTCGCATCGCAGACGCGTTCCAACAGTTTGGTCGACGGTCCGCGCACGGCGACCACCACGCAGAACTCGCTCGCGCCGCGTTCGTGTGCGTCGCGTGCCGCAGCGACGAAGCCTTCGACCGAGGAGAGGGGCTCGGCGTCGACGTCGGAAGCGTAGCGCGCGCTCTGCGAGCAGAAGTTGCAGTCCTCGGAGCAGCCGCCCTTCTTCGCGTTGTACAGCACCTCGACCGCGATCCCGTTACCGCAATACTTCTCGCGCACGGCATCGGCGAGTTCGAGCAGGCCGGTCACGTCGCCGGCCGGCATGGCCGCAAGCCCGGCTAGGAGCGAGCGATCTGCGGGCAGACCTTGGTGCAACACGCGCTCGCGCGCGCGATCGAGGATCGGGGTCGGCATCGTTTCCTTGTTCTAGAAGGCGAGCGGTGCGAAGAGGTGGGCGCCATCGACGACGGCCGCAGTCTCGTCTTCGCAGTGGAACATAATCCCGAGAATGCGGGCTTTGTCCTGCAACGTGCGCTCGACATCCGCGATGTACGACGCGCCGACGGAATGCCAGCGCTCGACGAGCACGACGCCGGCCACCGGGAGCCCGGCCTGCTCGCAGAGCGAGAGCGTGAGCAGCGCGTGGTTGAGGCAGCCGAGCCGGAGACCGACGACCAGGATCGTCTCGAGGTTCCCCAGTTCGACGACGTGGCCGAAGTGTTCTTTCGAGTTGAGCGGCACCATGATGCCGCCGGCACCTTCGACCACGATCGCTCCCCCGATCGCTTGCAAGGCCGGCGCGAGGTCTCCGGCGTGCACGAGCGGCGCGTTCTCGGAGATCGCCGCCGACCATGGATCGGCGGCCTTCTCGAAGCGCGCGAGTTCGACGTGACGGGTCCCGGCAAGACGGCCGGCCCGCGCGGCGTCACCCTCGAGGCTGTGACAGAGCCCCGTCTGGACGAGCTTCACGACGGTCGTCTCGTAGCCGCTCTCGCGCAATGCGAGCGCCAGCGATGCGGTGACGCGGGTCTTGCCGACATCGGTGTCGGTTCCCGTGACGAAATACCGGTGCGGATCGGGCACGTATCGCGGTTGCAGACTAAGGGAGCTCGAACGATGTATCACGAGAAACCTCACGCACCAGCGCGTCGACGTCCTCGACGCGAATATCCGAGCGTAGACTTACCCGTAGTCGTGACGTGTCGGGCGGAACGGTCGGCGGACGGACCGCCGGCGCATATATATTCTTCGACAGAAGGAGGCGAGCGGTCAACAGCGCGGCCTCCTCGTCACCGATAAGAATCGGTACTATCGGCGATGCCGCCTCGCCTCCGGACGCGATCCCATGGGTCATAAGGCCCGCCCGCAAGCGGACCGCCAGCGCACGCAGGTGAGCGCGGCGATCGTCGGCCTTGCGCGCTAGGACCAGAGCGACCCGCGCGGCGAGCGCGATCGACGGCGGCAGCGCCGTATCGAAGATGAACGGGCGGGCCGCGTTCGCGATCAAGTCGATGAGCCGAGCGGGCCCGGCGACGAAGCCCCCCAGGGCGCCCAGCGCCTTGGACAGCGTGCCGAGAATCACGACGCGCTCGTCGCGGAGACCGTTCGCAAGACCCGCCCCTTCCACACCGTAGACGCCGAGCGCATGCGCTTCGTCGAGCAGCAGCACGTCGTCGGGACCGAGCGTGGCGAGCAGTCTGGCCGGATCGATCGTGTCGCCGTCCATCGAGAAGAGCGTCTCACTGACGTAGAGCGCCGGCTCCGCGTCGCTGCGCGGCGGCCGCGCGTGCGGAAAGATCGTGCGCGGCAGGCCGGTCGCGCGCATGCCGTCGATGAGCGATGCGTGGTTGAGACGATCCGAGACGATCCGGTCGACGACCGAACCGAGGACCGCGATCGCGCCCAGCGCCGCGAGATAGCCCGATGAGAAGATCAGCGCGCGTTCGCGTCCGAGCCACGCGGCCAGCTCTTCTTCCAAGAGCGAGTGCTCGCGATGCCGTCCTCCGAGCAGCCGCGCGCCGCCGGAGCCGACCCGCTTGGCCTGCCGGAATGCCGCCACGACCTGCGGATCCTTCGAGAGCGCCAGATAGTCGTTGGACGAGAAATCGATGACGTCGCCGCGCGGCTGCCACGGCTCGACCGTGCGGGTCCGGTGATCGGCCGCGATCGCGGCGAGCCGGGCGTCGACCCTTTCGAGGTAGCTCACGCGGACAGCTCCGCTTCGAGCGCGTCGAAGAACCCGTCGATCTCGGCGGGCGTGGTCGAGAGCGGCGGTACGAACTGGATCGCGTCGCCGATCGGGCGCGTGAAGTACCCACGGTCGTAGAGCCCGTTCGCGACGTCCCACGCGACCGGTCCGTCGATCTCGACGGCGGCCATCAGGCCGGCGTGACGCGCGTCGCGCACGCGCGGATGCGGGCGCAACCGTTCGAGGCGCGCGGCGAGTCGCGGCACGAGCGATGCGACGTGCGCGAGCGTGGTCTCTCGCTCGAAGAGGTCGAGCGACGCGAGCGCGGCCGCGCACGCGATCGGATTGCCGGCGTACGAGTGACCGTGGAAGAACTGCTTGAGCTGGGCCGGCGCGCCCAAGAACGCCTCGTAGACCGGCGCGCGCGCGAGCACCGCAGAGAGCGCCAGCGCGCCTCCCGTGATACCCTTGCCGACGCACAGCAGATCCGGGCGCACTCCGAGCTGCTCGCGCGCGAACATCGTGCCGGTCCGGCCGAAGCCGGTCGCGATCTCGTCGACGATCAGGAGGGGGCGCATCCCGCGCAGCGCTTCGTAGCGCTCCGGCGCGACGAGCCGGATGCCGGCCGCCGCCTGCACCAGCGGTTCGACGATCACGGCCGCCACGTCGTCGCCCGCGATCGCCTCGCCCGCGTCGTCGTAGGCGTACGTCGAGAACGTGACAGCGCCGAAACGCCCCTTGAAGACGGCGATATCGGAGACGCTCATGGCGGCGGCGGTGTCGCCGTGGTAGCTTCCGGCCAGCCGCACGAAGCGGGTGCGCCCCGGCTCGCCGGCGTGCTGCCAGTACTGCAGCGCCATCTTCAGCGCCGCCTCGACCGCGCTCGCGCCGTCGGATGCGAAGAAGGCCGCATCCGTCGCCGTCAGCGCGCACAGCCGTTCGGCGAGTTCGTCGGCCGGCGGATTGGTCGCTCCGAGCGAGGTCGCGTGGTCGAGCGTCGCCGCCTGGCGCGCGATCGCCTCGACGATGTGCGGATGGCCGTGCCCGTGGATGGTCGTCCAGATCGAACTGACGGCATCGAAGACCCGCCCGCCGCGTGCGTCTTCGAGATAGTTGCCCCGGCCGCGCACGAACGTGCGCGCGGGCGCATCGAACGCGTCCATCTGCGTGAACGGGAGCCAGTGGCGCGTGACGCGGGTCTGCATAGAGGCTTGGTGCTTCGGGAGCGAGTAGTGCGGGCCTGTGGACGCACCGGTCATCATCGTCGGCGGAGGCCCGACGGGGCTCTCGCTCGCCTTGGGCCTCGCCCATCACGACGTGCGCTCGACCGTGCTCGAACGTGCCGCCGAGGCGCAGGAGCGCTCGCGTGCCTTCGTGCTATGGCCGCGGACGGCCGAGGTGCTGCGCGATTGGAACGCGTGGGACGCCCTGCGGGCGGCCGGCACGTTCGTGCCCGAGATCTCCGTCTTCGACGCCGGCACCGGACAGCGGTCGATGGGCGTCGATTTCGGCGTCCTCGACGAGACCTTCGACGAGCCCGGTGCCCTGCTGCTGGCGCAATCGCGTGCCGAGGCGATCCTGCGCGACCTGGTCCGCGCGAACCCGCTCTGCGACCTTCGCCCCGGATGGGCTGCCACCGACATCTGCCAGGACGCCGCCGGCGCGACCGTCAGCGCGATCGACGCGGACGGCAAGCCGGTCGAACTGCGGACGCAGTACGTGGCCGGCTGCGACGGCGCGAGCGGCATCACCCGCGAGGCGATGGGCGTCGAACTCGAGGGCGTGACCTACGGCATGCGCGTGGTCGTCACCGACGAGCAGGTCGAACGCACGCTGGGCGCGCCGAGCTTCCGCGCGTGCTTCGCGCCGATCCTCGCGCTCGGCATCGAGTTCGAACCGGGACGTTGGCGCGTGATCGCACCCGTGCCCAAGGAGACCAGCGACGAGGACGCCTGCGCCGATCACGGCCACGCGGCGCGCATGCGCGCGCTCTTCGGCGACTCGGCGACCCGCGCGCGGACGTGCTGGCGCGGCTTCTTCACCATCCACCGCAATCACGCGCAGCGCTTCGTCAAAGGCCGGGTCGCCCTGGCCGGCGACGCCGCGCACCTGAACAGCCCGGCCGGCGGTCAAGGCCTCAACGTCGGCATCCACGACGCCGCAAATCTCGCGTGGAAGCTCGCCTACGCGCTGGCCGGCGGCGACGCCCGCAAACTGCTCGACAGCTACGACCTCGAGCGCCGCGAGATGATGACCGACTCGGTCGAGAACTACGCCAACCGACTGGCGCGCTACGGCCAGTTGACGCAGAGCTGGTTCAAGAAGCGCGGGCTCAACCTGTTACGCCGGGCGCTGCGCGGCGTCGGCATGCAGCGCAAGGCCGCCCGCGGCTTGGGCATGCTCAACGGACGCTATACGAAATCGCCGATCGTCGACTCCCGCCATCCGGTCGCCGGCCGGCGCGTCGGCGATCTGCGCCTGCCCGACGGCCGGCGTATCAATCAGGTCCGCAAAGGCCACGCCGCTCTGCTCGCGATCGGCAACGCCAAGACCGGCGATCGCGAGGCCATCCACATCCCCGCGCTCCCGAAACGCTGGCACGTCAAGACGCCGGCAGCGCTCGTCATCCGCCCCGACGGCTGCGTCGCGAGCGTGATCGAGAGACCCACGCCGGAGAAGATCGAAGCGGCGTGGGCGAAGGCGTTCCCGGCGGCGGCGAAAGGCTAGCTCTCGACCCGTTCGTCGATCGAGACGTTGTACAAGAACAAGAACTTGTGCCACTCGCCCGGGAGGGTGTTGCGCTTGACCTGGATCCACGGGATGTACTTGGGCTGGCGCGGTTTGCGCTTGAGCGGCATGTTCGCGTCTTCGGGCGTGCGGTTGTTCTTGCGGTTGTTGCAGCGCATGCAGGCGCAGACCAGGTTCTCCCAGGTCGAGGGTCCGCCGCGGCTCTTGGGCAGCACGTGGTCGACCGTCATCAGCTTCTCGCCGCGGATGTGGCAGTACTGACATTCGTAGTCGTCGCGGATCAGCACGTTCTTCTTGGTCAGCGCGACCTTCTGCATCGGACGGCGGATGTAGTAGAGCATCCGGATGATCGACGGCAGCCGCATCTCGAACGAGGTCGAGTGGATCGTCTTGTCCCGGTTGTGGACGATCTCGGCCTTGCCGGCGAACAGCAGCCGGACCGCGCGCTGGAACGAGGTGACGTTCATCGCCTCGTAGGTGAAGTTGAGGACGAGTACTTCCGTCATCCCGCGCACCCGGAGAAAAGACGAGGCGCGGTCGAAAACCGCGCCTCGTGACAAATCGATCCGCTACCGGTGGGAGTCTGCGTACTCCAACGGTCTTCTGGCTGCACTCGTATCGCCCCGTGGGGCGGCGCTGCGGAAGTCATGCCCGGGAAAGGTTACGCGGCCGGTGACGCCTTCCCTACTTTTGTCGCCCGCCGGACCATGTCTAGGAAGTAGCCGTGGACCCGATGGTCGCCGGTCAGTTCGGGGTGGAACGAGGTGCCCAGCACGTCGCCCTCGCGGACCATCACGCCGTGGCCGTCGCGCTCGGCGAGCAGTTCGACGCCCGGGCCGGTGCGTTCGATCCAGGGAGCGCGGATGAAGACCGCCGGGAACGGGTCGCTGCCGAGCGCCGGGATCGCGAGCGGGACCTCGGCCGAGTCGTTCTGGCGGCCGAACGCGTTGCGGCGGACGGTGATGTCGATCAGGCCGAGCGTCGGCTGATCCAGATCCGCCACGTCCTTGGCGGCGACGATCATGCCCATGCAGGTGCCCCAGAGCGGCATCCCGGCACGAACCCGTCGGACGATCGGTTCGGCCATCTCGAAACGCGCGAGCAGTTTCATCACCGTGGTCGACTCCCCGCCCGGGATCACCAAGCCGTCGACGCGCGCGAGATCCGACGGGGTCTTGACCTCGATCGCGTCGGCGCCGGCCGCGCGCAGGGCGGCCAGATGTTCGACGACGTCGCCCTGCAGGCCGAGCACGCCGACGGTGACGGCCAAGCGGCTAGACCCCGCGGGCGGAGAGCATCTCGGTATCGGCCAGCTTGCGCAGGTCGATGCCGGGCATGGCTTCGTTGAGGCCGAGCGACTTGGAGGCCGCGACGACCGTCTTCGGATCGGCGTAGTGGGTGGTCGCGTCGACGATCGCCTTGGCGAACGCTTTGGCGTCCTTCGATTTGAAGATGCCGCTGCCGACGAAGATGCCTTCGGCGCCGAGCTGCATCATCAGCGCAGCGTCGGCCGGCGTCGAGACGCCGCCCGCGCAGAACAGCACCACCGGCAGCTTGCCGGTCGCGGCGACTTCCTGCACCAGCTCGAGCGGCGCGCCGAGATCGCGGGCGCGCACCACCAGTTGTTCCTTGGGCACGAGCGTCAGCTCGCGGATGGCGTCGGTGATGGCGCGGATATGGCGCACCGCCTCGACGATGTTGCCGCTGCCGGCCTCGCCCTTGCTGCGGATCATGGCGGCGCCCTCGGCGATGCGCCGGAGCGCTTCGCCCAGATCGCGCGAGCCGCACACGAACGGCGTGGTGAACGGCGTCTTCTCGCAGTGATACTTGTCGTCGGCCGGCGTGAGGACTTCGGATTCGTCGATGAAATCGACGCCGAGTTCTTGCAGCGCCTGGGCTTCGGCGAAATGGCCGATGCGGCACTTGGCCATGACCGGGATGGTGACCGCGTCCATGATGCCCTGCACCAATTCGAGCGAGGACATGCGGGCCACGCCGCCCATCGCGCGGATGTCGGACGGGATGCGTTCGAGCGCCATGACGGCGACGGCGCCGGCTTCCTGCGCGACGACGGCCTGTTCCGGCGTGACGACATCCATGATGACGCCGCCCTTGAGCATCTGCGCGAGCCCGCGCTTGACGGTGAGGGTGCCCTTCTCGGCCACGATGATCTCCTAATGGCGCTGGTATGTCTCTATCCTACCAGGCTATTCCAATGGAGACATTAGGGACACTTCCCGGGGTCAGGGTTCCGGCGGGACGCTCGGGCCGGGCACCGGCGTTTCTTTGGCCGGCGCCGGGCTCGGGCCGGTCTCGGCGGGCGTCGCCGAGGGCGACACGGTCGGCAGCGGTTTCTGGCGCCAGACCGGGACGGCCGGGTTGTAGGTCGGCGTCGGGCGCGCTCCGGCCGGTGCCGGCGTCGGACGCGGCGGGGGCGTGGGCAGCGGTTGGGGCGGCACGCGCGGGTCCGGGAAGCCGGGATCCGGCGCCGACGCGAGCGACTGCGAGCGCTTCCAGTCCGGCCCGTAGGGGCCACTGGTCTGGCTCGGGGCGGGCGTGACCACGACGCTCGGCAGGCCCCCGAGACGCCGCTCGGTGGCGGTTCCCAGGACCTTGTCGCCCATGCCCTCGCCGATCACGATAGCCAGCAGCAGCACGGCGGTGCCGAGCGCGAGGACGAGGGTCAAGAACCGCTTCGAAGGGTCGAGCATGGGAGCCCCGAGTTCGGCAGGTTCCAGACCGTGTCATCCTGAGGCCGCCTCCCGCCCCTCCATGGGCTGCGGCGGCACTAGCACATCCTGTGCGTCGGAGCCCCGCAGGGGCGTCTCGAAGGGCGGTTAGGCCGGGGCGACGACCTTGGCGACGTCGCGCTTGGCCTTGCGGGCCGTCCGATCGCGGGCCTTGCCGATCAGCTGGACCTCGCGCAGTTCGCCCGGTTGCATCTTCACGCGCGAGGTGTGCCCGCGGAACTCCAGTTCGACCTGGCGCGGCTGGTCGTGCAGGTTGCACAGGAACAGGCGGACCGAACCGGCCTCGTCTTCGAAGGCGATCGCGCCGACCTCGACCGGCGAGGTGACCACCTCGTCGCTGACGTCGCGTCCGGCGTAGATGCACGTGAACGGCTCTTCGGCCGAGAGTTCGGGCATGTCGCCATAGATGGTCTTGGTCTGCAGGTCGATCACGTAGGTGCGGCGCTCGCCGCCCCAATGCACGCGCGCCGCCGCCACCCAGTTCCACGACTCCGGCGCCATCGGCGCGAGATGCGGCCGTCCGCTGGTGCGATAGCCGTCGAGTCCGCCGACCGTCTCCGCGACCGCCCACAGATACTTCGCGCCGGTCCAGGGCGAGAGGTACATGCCGCGATTGGTGAGCGAACCGCCGTCGAACCACTCGCCGAACTCGCCGGGCACGGTGTTGCGTTCGCTGCCGGCTTCCATGGTCGCGTAGATGGCTTCGAGGAAATGGACGGCCGAATCGATCGATCCGTTGCGCGCCAGCGCGACCACGAACCAGAGGGTCAGATCGGGCCACACGCCGCCGAGCAGGCCGAAGCCGTGCGACGGGAAGTACCAGCTATCGGCCGTCGAGATCGTCCGCAAGCCCACCGGCGTGATGAAGTCGCTCTCGCTCAGGCGGCGCAGGATCGCGCGGCGTTGCTCCGCATCGGCGACGCCGAAGAGCACCGGGAACACCTCGTCGGCCGTGAAGTTGTCCTGGTAGTTCATGTTGCCGTCGTAGTTGAGCACGAACCCGCCGGTGTCGGCGTTGAAGAGGTAGCTCATCATGGCCTCGCGCATCGCCTTGGCCTCCTGCGCGTATTTCTCCCAATGCGCGTTATCGCCGGCGACCGCGCACAGCATCGCGGCCGCCTCGAAGGCGAAGACCGCCTCTGCGTTGATCTCGGTGACCGCGCCTTCGAGCGTGTAATACGGGATGATGTTGCGCCACGACGAGATGCCGTACATGTCGACGCCCTTGGCGTTGGCGAACAGCAGGCCGTTCTTGTCGCGCTGGGTCAGCATGTAGTCGGCGATCTTGACGATCAGCGCCAGATGCTCGCGCACCCACCCGTCGTCCAGGGTCGCGTTGTAGTGGTGCAGCATCGCGATCAAGTGGAGCGGGGTGTCGTCGTTGACGTTCAGGTCGTAGGCGGTCTTGAACGCGTTGACGCCGCGGATGTATTCGATCATCAGGCCGCTCTCCTCGACGTTGCGGCTGAAGACGTCGAGCGCGTCGCGGCTGAATCGCGGCATGAAGTAGTCGTAGCCGTGGACGAACCACGAGGTGTCGCGCGAGACCAGGATGTCGGACGGCGGCGAGTTGGTCGAGCCCCAGCCGTGCGGATATTCCTTGACGATCCGCAGCATGTTGGCCTTGGCCCAGACGACGCCGCGCGAGATCTCGGGCGAGGGCGTCATGAAGCGCGCGTCGGCCAGCCGGCCGGCGAAGTAGCGCTGGGTGTCGTGCAGGGCGCGGTCGTCGACCAGCAGGGCCTGCAGCGTCCGCTTGGCCTTCGCGCCGTCGCCGTTCGCGACCACGGCAACCCGCAGCGATTCGCGGGCGCCCGGCGCCACCGTCATGCGGTACTCGAACGCCCCGTAGATGCGCCGGCTGACCCACTCGGCCTGCTCGGGCGTGACCTCGTCGCTGTGCTGTTCGGGGCGCAGGGTGCCGCGGCGCATGTTCTGCAGCAGCGCCTGTTCGCGCAGCGAGACGACCGCGGCGTGCGGCGGGCTCGAGGCGCCCCACCAGCGCTCGTAGCCGTTCTCCTGATTGTGCGAACAGATGTAATCGCCGTCGACGTTGGCGCGCACTTCGTGCTCGGGCTCGCCGTAGAAGCGTTGACCGACCAGCAGCGCCCACGGGAAGAGCGAGACCTCGACCGTCTCGGCCGTCGGATTGTAGAGCGTGACGTCGACCACGAACGAAACCGACCGTTCGAACGCCGGTCCGTGCGGGACGAAGAACGCCTCGGAGATGTGGACGCGATGGTCGAGCGTGAACTCGGCGATCTGCGCGTACGGCAGGAACGTGAACTCGCGCTCGACCTGATGCGGGAAGAACGTCTGCGTGCCGCCGCCGATGCGATAGGCGATCTGGTGCGTGCCGAAGATGATGCGATCGGTGTCGGCGTCCCACAGGCCGCGCACGCCGCTCTTGCCGGTCGATTGTGCGTAGGATTTCAGATTGCCGAGCAGCATCCCGTAGGGCGTCTGCGCCTCGGGAAGGACGTAGGCGCAGAACTCGTTGTGCTGGGCGTCGTAGCTGGCTCGGATCATCGTTCGTCCGATACGCGGGAAAGAGGGAAGTTCCGCCCCTGGGAAAACGCCACAGCGCGATGCCCAGCCAGACGCGCCTGCAAGCGCCCGCCAAGATCAACCTGACGCTCGAGGTCCTGGATCGCCGGCCCGACGGATTCCACGGGCTCCGCAGCGTGATGGTGCCGCTCGCGCTGGCCGACGAGATCGTGCTCGAACCCGATCAGACGTTCTCGTTCCGTTGCGACGACCCGCGGCTCGGGCCGAACAACCTGGCCGAGCGCGCCTTCCGGGCGCTCGCCAGCGCGACGCCGGCGCACATCGATCTGCATAAGCACATCCCTACCCAGGCCGGCCTGGGCGGCGGCTCGAGCGACGCGGCGACCGTCCTGCTCGCCGCCATGGAAGGCGCTTTCGGTCCGCTGCCCGGCGTCGAGTGGCTCGAGATCGCGCGGACGCTCGGTTCCGACGTTCCGTTCTTCCTGGTCCAGACGGGCGCGCTGGTCGAAGGCACCGGCGAACGCGTGACCGCGGTCGGCGCGCTGCCGCTCTGGCACGTGCTCATCGTCAAGCCGCCGATCGGCGTCTCCTCGGCCGACGCGTACGCCGCCCTGGATCTCGTCGCGCGCCCGTCGCGCCCGCGTAAGGACTCGGTCAGCCTGCGCGCGCTCGACGCGCTCCAGCGCGGCGCATTCGACGAGGTCTACGCGCTGCAGCACAACGATTTCGAAGAAGTGGTGGCGGCCGCGCATCCGGAGATCGCGAACGCGCTCGCCGCGCTGCGCGACGCCGGCTGCGCCCGCCCGATGCTGGCCGGCTCCGGCGCCTGCGTCTTCGCGCTTCTCCGCACCGCCGAGGAGTGCGCCGCGATGCAGAGCAGATTGCGCCTGCCGCCCGACCACGCGACGTTCGCGACCTCGTTCGCACAGCCGGGGACCTGGCGAGGAACCGTTCCGGCGTGAGCGGGATCACCGCGATCGTCCTGGCCGGCGGTCCGGCCGACGACCTGGCCGCGCTGCAGCCCGGCGCGCCGAACAAAGCGTTCCTCGAGATCGCCGGCCGGACGCTCGTGCAGCGCACCATCGACGGGCTGCGCTCGAGCCCCGAGGTGGGCCGCATCGTCGCGGTCGCGCCCGTCGCAGCCCACGCGCATCCGGCGCTGGCCGGCGCGGACGCGTGCCGTCCGGACGGCGTGCGCATCACCGAGAGCCTGCGCAGCGGTCTCCAAGGATTGCCCCCCGACGAGCTGGTGCTGGTCTCGGCATCGGATCTGCCCATCCTCACCGAGGCGGCCGTCACCGATTTCGTGCGCCGCGGGCTGACCGCGGATCCGGACGTCGGCTACGGCTGCCTCGAGAAGCAGAAACACCTCGACGCCTATCCCGACCTGCCGCACACCTGGGCGCCGCTCAAAGGCGGCACCTATTGCGGCGGCGGGATGATCGTCATCAAGCCGCGCGCGCTGCCCGCGCTGGAACGATTCATCGAAAAGCTCGGCGCCGCGCGCAAGAACCCGCTCGCGCTCGCCGGCATCTTCGGCTGGGACGTGCTCCTGAAGTTCGCCCTCCGCCAGCTCACCCTCGAAGCCGCCGAAGCCCGCGCGAGCCGACTCCTCGGCATGAAGGCCCGCGCGATCGTCTCGCCGTTCGCCGAAACCGCCGTCAATGTCGACCGCGTCAGCGATGTCGCGGCGGCGGAAGCGCTGACGAAGAGCCTTCGATAGCGCCACGCTGCATCCGCCGGCCGACCGAACGGTTTATACCGGACACACCACCGATCGACGACGGAGACGTATAGCCATGGATTCGGAAGATGCGAAGCTTTTCACCCTGACGCGAGCCGAGCTCGAGAGCCACCCGACCGGCGTGATCGTGCTGGACCGGGCCGGCAGCGTCTTACAGTACAACAAAGCCGAGGCGAAGCTGGCGCGCCGGGAGAACGTCGAGACGGTCGGCCTCAACTTCTGGAAAGACGTCGCGCCGTGCACGGCCGTCAAGGATTTCAAGGGACGGTTCGACGACTTCGCGGCGCTCCAAGGCAACGCCGTGACCCGCTTCGACTTCGATTTCCGCTTCGCGTGGGGCACCCAGGCGGTAGGGATCACGATGATCCGCAAGGACGGCGAAGAGCCGATCACCCTGCTCGTCACCGTCAAATCGGTCGCCGCTTAGGCCTATTCCGGCGACGTCCAGCGTTTGAAGAGATCGTTCTCGATGCCGAACTGGTCCAGGGCTTTGCCGACGGTGTGATCGATCACGTCCTGGACGGTCTGCGGCTTGGCGTACATGGCCGGCATCGGCGGGAGGATGGTCGCGCCGATCTCGGCGAGCTGCGTGAGCGTGCGGAGGTGCCCGAGGTGGAGCGGCGTCTCGCGGACGACCAGGACCAGGCGGCGCCGCTCCTTGAGACAGACGTCGGCGGCGCGGACCAGCAGCGTGTCGTTGAGCGAATAGGCGATCGCGCTCGCGCTCTTGATCGAGCACGGGATCACCAGCATGCCGTCCGTCACGAACGAGCCGCTCGAGATCGAGGCGGCCAGATCGCCTTCGCGATAGACGATGTCGGCCAGCTTCTCGAAATCCTCGGCGGCGTACGGCGTTTCGAGCGCGAGCGTGCGCTTCGCGGCGTCGGTCAGCACCAGATGGGTCTCGATCCCCTCGGCCAGACGGAGCGCCTGCAGCGCCGCATATCCATACGCGCTGCCGCTGGCGCCGCTGATGCCGACCACGATTCGTCTCACTCCGGCGCGTTTTGACGGCGCCCGCAAGGGCGCCTGGTGCTGACCTGGAAAGCAACGCTCGTTCATGATCGAGCCCGTCGCGCTGCGCCTTCTGCGCTCGCCCGCTTCCGGTGTCCCGCACGACGTCGCCGCCGCCTTGGCGGTGGTCGCGCAGCACGTCGGCGGCCTGCGCCACGCGATCGCGCGCGAACGGCTGGCGCTCGCCGCCGACGATCGCGACGCCGTCTTCGCCTTCGCCAAGAGACTCGACGCCTACGAGCAGGATCCGAGCGTCTTCCCCGAGGTCCCGCCGCTCCCGCCGGCGACGTCGTCGCCCGACGGGGCCATCGCGCTCGCGGCACCGGTCGACCGCGAGCCGGGTGCGCCGTTGCGCGCGCGCCAGCCGCACTTCTCCGCCTCGGCGCTCAACGCGTACGCGGACTGCGCGCGCAAGTGGTACTATCGGTATACCTGCAACGCGGTCGAGGATCGCGGCTCGTCGGCGTCCTTCTACGGGACCGCCTTCCACACGGCGCTCGAGGATTTCCACGAGACGTTCGTCCACCCCGAGCCCGCCCACGAAGAGATGATGCGCAACCAGATCCGCAGCGACGTCGCGCGCGCCTTTGCCGGCCATCGCGACGACTTCGACACCGCGGTCGAGTACGAGCTGCAGGTCCGCCGCGCCCAGCGCACCGCCCAACGCTACGTCACCTGGCTGGTCGCCAAGGCCAAGCGGGCGCCGTTCACCATCATCGGGCGCGAACTTCACGCCGCCATGAAGGTCGAAGGCTACGACTTCATCGGCTTCATCGACCGGCTGGATCGCGACGACGCGACCGGCAACGTCGCCATCGTCGACTACAAGACCGGAGCGATCGCCGAGAGCGCGGCCGAGTATCGCGAAAAGGTCCGCACCTTCCACGACTTCCAGCTCCCGTTCTACTATTGGGCGCGCGAGGCCGAAGGCGACCGGGTCGCGACCCTCTCGCTGATCCCGCTCAAGGACGCCTCCAGCGACGTGCGGCCGATCGAACTCGAAGTCGTGCCGGTCGCGCGCGAAGAGGCGCGGCGCTCCTCCTCGCCGGCGGGCACCATCGGGATCGCCGATCTGGAGCGCGCCCGCGTGAAGATGGGCGAACTCTGCCGGATCCTGAGCGACGGTTCGCTGACGGCGTTCCCGGCCACCGACGATCCCGGCGCGTGCACGTATTGCGCGTACAAGCTGGCCTGCAACGACCGGCCGGCCACGCCCGAAGACAAGTTCGCGCGATGAGCCTGGCGATCGTCGGCGGTCCGGGCACGGGCAAGACCACCGAGCTGCTCGCGCGCTACCGCGAAGCGGTCGCGAGCGACGGCGCGCAGCGCACCTTGCTGCTCGCACCCTCGCCGTTCGCGCTGGATGCGATGCGCCGCCGCCTGGGCGAGGCCGCCGGCACCACCTTCGGCGATCTCGCGGCCGATCTGACCGGCATGCGGATCGTCGACGATATCGCCGCCGAGGCGCTCTTCGAACGCGCCGCCGAACCGCTGCTCTCGCTCGCCTGGCCCGAGATCGTCGACTCCAGCGTCGACATCGAGGTCTCGGGCCTGCGCATGCCGTCGCGTTTCCTCGAGTCGGCCTTCCGCCTGGTGCGCAAGCTGCGCGAGAGCGCGATCTCGCCCGAGGCGTTCTTGCAGACCTCGCAGACCGGCGCCACCAACTTCTACGGGCACACGCCCAATCTCGCGCACAGCGATCTGCTGATGTACACCAAAGAGGCCCATCGCGGCTCGCTCGCCGTCGATGCCAAGGAACTCCAGCGCCAGTTCCGGCACGAGATCTATCTCGCCAAGATCCTCGCCAAGCTCTACCGTTCGTACGTCGATCTGCAAGAACGCGAGGGCGTGATGACCGGACGCGACGCGATCGTCGAGGCGATCGCCGCCATCGGTTCGCGCCCCGGCCTGCGCGCCGCCGTGCGCGAGCGGTGGACCTCGGCGTTCGTCGACGAAGCGCAGGAGCTGAACCTCGGCGAACTCGGCCTGCTCCAAGCGATCCGCGGCGAAGCGCTCGACGGCGTCACCCTGGCCGGCGATCCGAACGGCGCGACCGGCACGTTCCGCGGCGCGCGCCCCGATCGCGTCTTCGCGCTGGTCGCCGAGCGCTACGAATGCGCGGTGCGCTATCGCTCGCGTCAGACGGCCGACCCCGGCGGCACGCATCTGCGCCTCTATCGGGCGCGCGATCAGCGGGCCGAGGCCGCGTTCGTCGCCGACCACGTCGCAGACCTGATCCGCGCCGGGAACGCTCCCGACGAGATCGCCGTCGTCTTCCGCAGCGTTCGGCACGTGCGCGCCTACGAGGAAGCGCTGCTGGCGCGCGACGTCGCGGCCATCGCGGTCGGGGACGCCAACGTCTTCGAGGACCCGCGCGCGCTCGACGCGCTCGCGCTGCTCTGGAACGTGGTCGATCCGTTCCGGCACGACTATCTATTGCGCACGCTCGCCGGGCCCGCCGTGGCTCTTTCGGACGCGACGCTCGCGACGCTTTGCGGCGAGCCGCCCGACGCGCAGACCCTGCTCTTCGAAGAGGACGACGCCTCGCCGCAGACCCGCGCCAAACGCTGGGATCCGCGCCGCGATCTGCGGCTGGGCTGGAACGTGATCCGCGGGGAAGCGGATCCGTCGCTCTCGGAGATCGCGCGCGCGCGCATCGAGGGCTTCCGCGGCCTGCGCGCAGGCTGGGTCGAGGCCTCGCAGCGTCTCGCGCTCGCCGACCTCGCCCGTCTGGTCTGGAGCGAAGGTCTGGCGGTCCGCGGAACGCCGCAGTCCGCGACCGCGCGCGCGCAAGCGGCCGTCCTGCGCCGCCTGCTGATGCGGATCGAGCGGTTCGCCGAGCGTACCCCCAACGCGACCATGCGCGACTTCTTGGTCGACGCCGAGGCGCGGGCGCAGAGCGAGTTCGAGAGCTGCGAGGAGAGCAGCGGATCGGGATTCGTGCGGCTGATCTCGATCGAAGCCTCGCGCGGCTCCGAGTTCGACCACGTGATCGTCCCCAACGCGAAGCCCGGCGCCTTCCCGCGCTGGTACGTCCCCGACTCGTTCGTCTACAGCCCGAACCTCGGGACGATCGCCAAGGACAACGTCGGCGATGCGAGCGAGGCCCGGACGGCGAAGTTCTCCTACTATGTCTATCGCACGAAGGCGCGCGAGCGCTACAACGACGAGGAGCGCCGCGCCTTCAACTACGCGCTCGCGCGCGCGCGCAAGACCGTCCTGGTGACCGCCTGGGACCGGCCCACCCGCGGATTGACCGCGCCGGAATTCTTGCAAGAGTTGCGGGCGGCCCGTCCGCTCGGCAGCGAGGACCTCACGCCGCGATGAGCACGCGTCTGATCGAGATCCCGGCCGAGACGTTCGCGCGCGAGGTGCTCCCGATCTCGGCCAAGCTCTGGGCCGGCCGGCGCGACCTCGCGACCTACCAGCGTCAGACCACCGAGATCGCCCGTTCGCCCTACGGCCGCGAGAACTATGCGACCTTCGGGTTCGAGGTCGACGGGACGAGGGTCGCGTCGTGCAAGCGCTATCTGCGCACCATCCGCTACGGTTCGAAGCAGCTGCGCGCGTTCGGCATCGGCGCGGTCTTCACGCCCGAGGAGTACCGCGGATGCGGCTACGCGAGCGCCATGCTCGCGACCCTGCTCGACGAGCGGCGCGCGGCCGGCGACGACGTCGCCTACCTCTTCTCGGACATCCGCCCGCAGTTCTACGCCGCGATCGGCTTCGTCGAACTTCCGTCGCGCGCCATCTCGCTGCGCGCCGACGCGCTCCCGACCACCCGCGTGACGGTCGAGCGCCTCGAGACGAAGGACTGGCCGGCGATCGGGCGCATGTTCGCGGCGCGCGAGGCAGAGCGGCCGTGGGGCTTCGAGCGCGACGCCAAGGTCTGGAATTGGGTCCGCCTGCGCATCAAGCACGGCTCGGAGCACACCAAGGGCAGCGAGACCAACCTGGTGATCCGGCGGGGCCGCGCGCTCGCGGGGTACGTCGTCGGCGTCCGGGCACCCGAGCACGACGCCTACATCGTCGACGAGTTCGGCTGGGGCGATCGCGACGAAGACGTGGTCGCGCCGCTGCTGCGCGCCGCAGCCGGCGATCTGCGCCGGATCGTCGGATGGCTCCCGCCCGACCGCGCGCGCGAACTGCTCCCCCGCGGCGCCGTCCGCAAACGGAAGGATGCGATCTTCATGGCCGCTCCGCTGACGAAAGCCGGAAAGGCTTGGCTCGAGACGGCACGCGCATCGAACCCCGCTGACGGAGTCTGGGCGACCGACCACGTCTAGGGGGGCGCGAACAGGCTGATCTGCGCGGGTGCGCCGTCGGTGATGTTGGCGAGGCGCGTGCCGAGCAGGCGGACCGGCGTGCCGTGCACGCCGGCGCGCTTGAGGCAGTGGAGCGCGGCGCGGTAGATGCGGCGCGCGTCCCGGGTCGGCTCGGTCAGCGCGACCTGACGGACGAGATTCGTGCGATCGGCGCGGCGGATCTTGATGCCGACGGTGGCGGCGCTCATGCCGTGCCGTTCTAGGCTCTCGGCCAGTTCGATCGCTTGGACCTTGAGCACCTTGATCAGCTCGGCTTCATCGGTGACGTCGTACTCGAACGTCTCCTCGGTCGAGATCGACTTGGTCTCGCGCGACGTGTCGACCGCACGATGGTCGATACCGCGGGCCAGATCGCGGACCCGCTCGGCGCTCGACCCGAACAGCGCGCGCAGATCGGCATCGGAGAGCGCGGCGACGTCGCCGATGGTGGCGATGCCGCGCATCGTGAGGCGGTCCTGCGTCTTGGGTCCGACGCCCCACAGCCGCCCGACCGGCAGCGGCGCCAGGAACTCGCGTTCCGTGCCGGGCGGGACCACCAGCAATCCATCGGGCTTGCCGAAGTCCGAGGCGATCTTCGCGATCATCTTGCCGCTCGCCACGCCGGCGCTCACCGTCAAGCCGACGGCCGCCAACACGCGCGCGCGGATATCGCGCGCGAATGCGGTCGCATCCTCGAGCGAGACGTCGCCGACCGCGATGAACGCCTCGTCCATCGACAACCCTTCGACCGCGTGGCCGCCGGCCCCGAAGATCGCGAAGACCTCGCGCGAGACGGCCTTATACTTCGCCATGTCGGGCGGCACGACGATCAGATGCGGACAGGCCTCGAGCGCGCGATAGAGCGGCACCGCCGACTTCACGCCGAACGGCCGGGCTTCGTAGTTCGCCGTCAGCACGACCGCGCGCCGGCTGCGCCCCGCGACCGCGACCGGCTTCCCCGCAAGCGAAGGATCGTCGCGTATCTCGACGCTCGCATAGAACGCATCGAGATCGAAATGCGCTACGAAAAACATCCGCTAGTAGGAACGGTTCGATGCCGTCGTCTCGCACCCGTTTCCCGGGGCGTGTGAAGGGAGGAGCGGAGCCAGGATGACGACGAGGCGAGCAGCTTTTTTGCACGATGCAAAAAAGCGAGCGTCCCTGGGGAACGGGTGCGAGACGACGGCATCGAACCGTTCCTACGCCGCTCCGGCGCCCTTGAAGATGGCGCGGATGGTCTGCATGTTGCGTTCGTCGTCTTCGCTCTTGCCGGGCGTCTCGAGGATGGCGGTCTTCGCGGCCAGTTCTTTGCGGGCGGCGAGCGCGCGGAAGCCGTCGAAGCCGATCAGCCCGTCGCCGATGTGGTGGTGGCGATCGCGGGCCGCCCCGAGCGGCACTTCGGTGTCGTTGAAGTGGAAGATGTGGAGGTTGTCGAGCCCGAGGTGCTCCTCGGCGTCGTTGAGGAACGCGTCGACGCCGGCCGCGTCGTCGATCTTATAGCCGGCCGCCCACGCGTGCGCGGTGTCCAGGCAGACGCCCAGTTGCGGGTGGTCGACGGTCTTGAGGAACCGGCCCAGTTCGTCGATGGTGCCGCCCGCCAGATTGCCGGCGCCGGCAGAGTTCTCCATCACCAGCACGACGCCGGGCGCGATCGTCTCGAGCACGGCCGAGAGCGCGTGGCAGATCGCGAGAAAGCCTTCGTTCCGATCGCGCTTGCCGTACGATCCGAGGTGGGTGTTGACGTAGCGGATCCTGCCGGCGGCGGCCGCTTCGAGATCGTGCTCGAGCAGCCGCATCGAGCCGTCGTAGATCTTCGGATCGTCGCTCGCGAGATTGATCAGGTAGGGCGTGTGGATGACGCACGGATCGAGGTCGTTCTCCGCGCGCAGGGCGGCGAACCGTTCGAGCGCTTTGCGATCGATCGGCCCGGTGCGGTACGATCGCGGATTGCTCGAGAAGATCTGCATGGCCGTGCAGCCCTGCGACTTGGCGTACTCGACCGCGGCCGGATAGCCGCCCGAGACGCCCGTATGGAGCCCGAAACGCATCAGGCGCGCTCTTCTTCGGCCGCCTCTTCGACGGATTCGATCTGCTCGGGGAGCAGCGGCGGGATGCTCGCGCTGAGCAGGTCGAGTTCGAGCGGCTGGCCCGGTTCGAGTTCGAGCTGCGGCAGATCGTCGAGCGACCGCAGGCCGAACGATTCCAGGAAGGTGGTGGTGGTCTTGTAGGTCATCGGCCGTCCGACCACGTCCTTGCGGCCGGCCTCGGCGATCAGCTGACGATCGAGCAGCGTGCTCACGACCGAATCGGAGTTCACGCCGCGGATCGATTCGATCTCGCCCTTGGTGACCGGCTGCATGTGCGCCACGATCGCGAGCGCCTCGAGGGCCGGCGTCGAGAGCGTGGTCTTGGGCGGCAGCAGGTAGGCCTCGACCGCCTCGCGAGCGGGCGCGGTGGTCGCGAAGCGGTAGCCGCCGCCGACCTCGCGCACGGTGATGCCCCGATCGGTATACGTCTCGGTGATGCGGGCGAGCGCCGACGCGACCGCCATCTCGGTGGCGCGCGTCAGTTTGGCGATCTGCTTGATCGAGAGCGGTTCGGAAGCGACGAAGAGGAGCGCCTCGACCGGCCGTACGATCGCTTCGACGGCTTCTTCGAGGTCTTCGGTCTCGGTGGTGGCGGTGGTCTCTGCGGTCATGCTTCCTGAGGTTCTTTCACGTACGGGAAGAGGCGGATGTCGTCGAAAAGCTCGGGCTGTTCGTACGAGATGCGATGGCGGCGGATCAGCTCGAGGATCGCCAGGAACGTGATCACGATCGTCTCGCGATGCATCCCCAGCTCCTTGCAGAGCTCCGAGAAGAGCACCTCGCCGCGCTCGGCGACGCGCTTGGCGATGTAATCCATCGAGGCCAACAGCGAGACGCGCTCGCGCGCGATCGACCGCTTCTCCGGACGCGCCTGCTGGAGCATCGCGATGAACGCGCGGCCCAACCGCGAGGGATCGACCCGGTAGCGCTGGATCACGTCGCTGGTCGGATCGCCCAGGTCGCGATAGAAGTACCCGCTCGCCTCGGTCTGGCGCACGCGCAGCTCTTCGCCCAGCTCGCGATACTTGGAGTACGCGATCAGGCGGCGGCGCAGGCGGTCTTCGACCATCTCCGGCGTCTCGGCGTCGTCGTCCAGGAACTCGGCCGGGATCGGCGGCAGCAGCGCCTTCGACTTGAGGAAGACCAGCGTCGCGGCGATGACGAGATATTCGGCCGCGATCTCGACGTCGAGCGACTCCATCGTGCGGATGTACTCGAGGTACTGCGTGGCCACGCTCGCGAGCGGCACCGTGGCGATGTCCAACTGCTGATCCTTGATAAGGCTCAGCAGCAGGTCGAGCGGTCCGTCGAAGACGTCGAGTTGGACGTGGCAAGCCGAACCATTCTCCCCGTCGGGCGCGCCCGTCGGGTCGAGTTCGGCGGTTTCGGTCGTGGTCAAGACGTCGCTTGTTCGGCCTGGCGCGCGACGAACGGAATATCTCCGAACGCGGCGGGGTTGGCGGTGATGTACTCGAGGGACATATCGACCAGGCGTTTCTCGTTCACGTACTTGAGGGCCCGGCGGGCGGCGCCGATATCGAACCAGCGGGCCTCGTCGACCTCGTGGTCGTGGTTGGCGGTATCGCCCGACAGGTAGCGCATCAGGTAGAACGTCACCGACTTCTTGTGCTTGTTCTTGGCCACGTAGAACCAGTACGAGATCTCCGAGAGGCGCATGACGATCTCGCCCCAGCAGCCGGTCTCTTCGCGGACTTCCCGGATGGCGGCTTGCTCGTTGGTCTCGCGGGCTTCTAGGTGGCCTTTGGGCAGCGTCCAAACGCGCGGCGAGCCCCGGCCGATGAGCAGTGCATCGAACCCGCCTTCGTGCCGACGCAGCACGAGCCCACCCGCCGAGACCTCGTATTTGATCCGCATGATACGCCCCAAGAGCAGCGTTGTGAGATGGCAAAGGCGCCCTGTCCGACGCCCTGCGATTACTCCCATTATAGCCCCCACCCCCAAGAGGCGCCTGCCGGAAGGACTATCCTTTTATCACGAGGAGGCCAGTTTTGCGGCGACCCGGGCGGCGACCAAGCGGGCCCCTTCCCGAAGCTCCGGGACGGCCGTCGACTCGTAGCGCTCCCAGCGCTCGGCCGGCCCGGCCAGGAACAGCCCCGGGCACCGCTCCATCAAGCCCAGTGCCAGCGGAGCGGGCGCCAGGAGTCCGGCGGCGAGCATCCCGGCGATCAGCGGATCGGTGCAACGCGTGTAGTCGGCGGTCGGGCCGTGGGCGTTGATCGCGCGCGCCACGACGAGCCGGACCGGAGAGTGGCCGCCGATCTCCACCGCGAGGGCGTCGGTCTCATCGCCGACCGCGGCGATGCGGCCGCGATGGACGACCAGCCGTCCCTCGGCGGCGAGGCGCGCGCGCACCGCCTCGATGCTCTCGGGCGCGCGGTGGCGGTGGACGTTCCAATAACGTTGGACGTGGCGGACGAATCGCGCGCGTTCGCGGGGGTCGAGGCCGCTCCACAAGGCGGGCACCCGGCCGCGCAGCGCGTCCACGACCGCGCGCCAATCGTATCCGGCGGCGCGCGCATCGGCGACGGCCCGGCGCACCCTTCGCACCAGTCCGAGCGCGGTGTGCGGACCGTCGAACGCCGGGACGCCGTCGTAGCCCGCGACCTCGGCGTGCGGCAGCGGGAAAAGCCCGCGCCGCGAGAGCGTGTGGATCGTGCCGGCGAAGCCGGCGGCATCCAGTGCGACGATCGCATCGAGCGCGCTCGAACCGCTGCCGACGATCAGCACGTCTCCGTCGATGCCGGCGTACTCCGCGACGTACGGATTGCGGACGTAGCGCGGATGCGCGAGCAGCGCCGGCGGGATGCCGGCCGTCTCGGACTCCAGATTGCCGGTCGCCAGGACGACCGCGCGCGCGCGATAGGCCGCGCCGTCACCGGCCACGACCCGGAACGTCCCGTCCGGTCCGGCCGCGATCTCCGCGACGGTCGCGCGTATCGCCGCGAAGCCGGGGCGCGCGAGGGCCGCCGCCACCGAGACCAGATAGTCGCCGTAGAGCCGGCGCGAGACGAAGTCATGCGGGCCGCCGCGGCCGTCGAGCCACCGGACGAAGTGGTCCGGGTCGTCGAGGTACGCGCTCATCTTGGCAGCGCGCGAGTTGGTCAGATGGCCGGCGAACGGCGTCGAATAGGCGACGCCCGGACCGATCCGGTCGCGACGTTCGAAGAGCGCGACGCTGGGGGGCGTCGCGCTACGGGCTAGCTCGGCTGCGACCGCGATCCCGGAGAACCCGCCTCCGACGATCGCGACGTCGACGTCGCTCAGTTCGTGGCCGCCGGTCGCCAACGGAGATCCGGCTGACGGGCGGCGCGGGTCTCGTCGACGCGGCCGACGACCGTGTTGACCGGCGCATCCATGATCTTCTGCGGGTCGGATTTCGCCGTCGCGATGATGTCGCGCAGGGCCGCGATGAAGACGTCGAGCGTCTCCTTCGACTCGGTCTCGGTCGGCTCGATCATCAGGCACTCGGGCACGATCAGCGGGAAGTACATGGTCGGCGCCATGTAGCCCTTATCCAACAGCGCCTTGGCGATGTCGAGCGCGCGCACGCCGGTCAACTTCTTCAGCTCTTGGGCCGACGCCACGAACTCGTGGCGGCAGATCTCGTCGTACGGCGTCTCGAGCACGTCGCGGATCCCGACCCGGATGTAGTTCGCGTTGAGGACCGCCAGTTGCGAGACCTTCGTGAGCCCCTCGGCGCCGTTGGCGTAGATGTACGCGAGCGCGCGGACGGCGTGGGCGAAGTTCGACCAGAACGAGCGCATCGGACCGATCGACTTCGGCCGGTCGAAATCGAGCGTGAACGTCAGCCGGTCGCTCGGCGCGAGCTTCGGATCGGCGCCGTCCTTGGGGACCGCGCGGACGACCGGCGTCGGCAGATAGTCGACCAGGTGCGCGGCCACGCCGACCGGGCCGTGGCCCGCGCCGCCGCCGCCGTGCGGAATGGTGAACGTCTTGTGCGTGTTGAGATGCATCAGGTCGAAGCCCATGTCGCCCGGACGCACGTTGCCCATGATGGCGTTGCCGTTGGCTCCGTCGTAGTACATCAGGCCGCCGGCCGCGTGGACCGCCGCCGTGATCTCGTGGACGTGATCCTCGAAGAGCCCGAGCGTATTGGGATTGGTCATCATGCAGACGGCGGTGTCGGGGCCGACCGCCTTCTTGAGCAGCTCGACGTCCACGCGGCCGCGGGCGTCGCTCGGGATCGAGATGACCTTGAATCCGCACATCGCGGCCGAGGCCGGGTTGGTCCCGTGCGCGGTGTCCGGCACGATCACCTTATCGCGAACCGCTTGCCCGTTGTCCTTGAAGTACTTCTTGGCGATCAGCAGCGCCGCCAGTTCGGCGTGCGCGCCGGCCGACGGGTTGAGCGAGAAGGCGGCCATGCCGAACAGCGACGCGAGCGAGCGCTCGAGTTCGTACATCACCTGGAGGGCGCCCTGCGCCATCTCGTCGGGCGCGTACGGGTGGAGATCGCGGAAGCCCGGCAGGTTCGCCATCTGGTCGTTGACGCGCGGGTTGTACTTCATCGTGCACGAGCCGAGCGGATAGAAGCCCAGGTCGATGCCGAACGTGCGCTGCGAGAGGCGCGTGAAGTGGCGCACGACGTCCAGCTCGGTGTTGTCGGGCAGGGGCAGGTCGTCGCGCAGCAGCGCCTTCGGCAGGAAGGTGTCGAGCGGCTTGGCCGTCTCGACGTACGCGTTCGCGCGGCCCTCTTCGCCGATCTCGAAGATCAGCGCTTCAGACGCGTGCAGCGACATTGACTACCTCTTTCAGGGCCGCCGCGAGCGCGGCGATATCGGACGTCGTGGTGAGTTCGGTCGCGTTCATCAGGATCGAGTCGGCGTACTCGGGATACGCGCGGCCGAGCGCGACGCCGCCCAGGATGTTGCGCTCGCGCAGTTTCGCGAGCACCGTCTCGGCCGGTTGGTGGACGTTCACCACGAACTCGTTGAAGAACGGTCCGTCGAAGCGCAGGTCGCAGCCCTCGACGCTCGAGACGGCGGTCGCGAGTTCGCGGGAGCGCTCGAGGTTGAGGCCGGCGACGTCGCGCAGGCCGGTCTTGCCCATCAAGGCCAGATAGATGGTCGCGATGAGCGCGCAGTGGGCTTGATTGGTGCAGATGTTCGAGGTCGCGCGCTCGCGCCGGATATGCTGCTCGCGCGCTTGCAGCGTGAGGACGTACGCGATCTGGTCGCGGTTGTCGACCGATTTGCCGACCAGGCGTCCGGGGATCCGGCGCATGTGCTCGTTGGTCGAGGCGATGAAGCCGACGTACGGTCCGCCGTAGGCCTGCGCCACGCCGAACGATTGGGCCTCGCCCACCACGATCTGCGCGCCCCACGACGCCGGCGTCGCCAGCGCCGCCAGCGAGAGGGCCTCGGAGACGACCGCGATCGGCACGGTGCCGCTCGCCTTGGCGGCCTCGGCCGACTCGGGCGAGAGGGCATCGATGACGCCGAAGAAGTTGGGCGTCTGGACGGCCACCGCGGCGTAGTCGCCGCCCGCAAGGGCCGAACGGAGCGCGTCCTGATCGGTCGAGCCGTCGGCTGCGACCGGGACCTCGTCGATCGCGACGTCCAGGCCGTCGCAGTACGTCTTGAGGACCGCGCGATAGTTCGGGTCGACCGCGCGCGAGACCAACACCTTCTTGCGCCCGTTCGCGTTGAGGGCCATGATCGCGCCTTCGGCCAGCGCCGTGGCGCCGTCGTAGACCGAGGCGTTGGCGATATCCATGCCGGTCAGCAGGCAGATGTAGGTCTGCCACTCGTAGATCGCCTGCAGGTAGCCCTGCGAGACTTCGGCCTGATACGGCGTGTAGGCGGTCAGGAACTCGCCGCGCATCGCGAGCGCGCCGATCGCCGGCGGCGCGTAGTGACGGTAGGCACCCGCACCCAAGAACGAGATCGCGTCGACGGCCGTGTTCTTGGCCGCGATGCGCGAGAGGCGCCGCGCGAGCTGATACTCGGGCAGGGCGGGGACGACGTCGAGGTCGGCGCGCAATTTGACGGCGTCGGGGACCTGCAGCAGGTCGTCCAACGAACCGACGCCGATCTTCTCGAGCATCTGCGCGATATCGCGCTCGGTGTGGGGTGTGTACATCTAACGTGTCATCCTGAGGAACGAGCCCTTCGACGAGGCTCAGGGTAAACTCCGCGGAGGGTCTCGAAGGATTACTCTGCGGTCAGTTTCTCGTATGCGGCGGCGTCGAGCAACGACTCGAGCTGTTCTTCGCCGACGTCCTTCATCTTGAACAGCCAGCCGTCGGTGTACGGCTCGCGATTGAGGATCGACGAATCGGCGTCGAGCGCGGTATTGACCTCGGAGACGCGGCCGGCGACCGGCGTGAACAGATCCGAGACGGCCTTGACCGACTCGATCACGCCGACGTTGTCGCCCTGCCCGAAGACGGTGCCGACCTTCGGCAGCTCGACGAACACGATATCGCCGAGCGAGTTCTGCGCGTAGTCGGTGATGCCGACGGTCGCGACGTCGCCCTCGAGTTTGACCCACTCGTGGTCGTTGCTGTAATGAAGATCCTGGGGCAGCGACATGAACGGCTCCTTACAAGGAAGAGTGAGCGAGAAACTATTTCGGGCGCTTGTAGAACGGCTGGGCGGTGACGGTGGCGGCGTGCCGGGCCCCGCGGATCTCGACCTCGAGTTCGGCGCCCAGGGTTGCGGCATCTTTCTCGACCAATGCCGTCGCGATGTTCTTGCCCCCGCAGGACGGCGCCATCGACCCGCTTCGGATCTCGCCGACCTCCCGGTCGCCGACGAAGACCTTATAGCCTTCGCGAGCCGGGACGCGGCCGTTCATCACCAGACCGGCGATGCGCGGGAACGTGTCCGCCTCGACCTGCACGGCGAGCGCTTCTTTGCCGGTGAAGGCGGGCTTGCCGAGTTTGAGCGCCCAGTTCAAGCCGGCCTGGACCGGGGTGATCTCCTCGGTCATCTCGTGGCCGTAGAGCGGCATGCCGGCTTCGAGGCGTAGCACGTCGCGCGCGCCCAGTCCGCACGGCTCGAGGCCGTCGGCGGCGTGGTCGCGCAGCAGCGCGGTCCAGATCTCCGGCGCGTCGGCGCCGTCGACGAACAGTTCGAAGCCGTCCTCGCCGGTGTAGCCCGTTCGCGCCAGCACGGCCTTCTTGCCGTAGACGGTCGCTTCGGCGCAGAAGTAGTACTTGACGGCGTTGAGGTCGATGTCGACGTGCGGTTGCAGCATCGCCAGCGCCTTGGGCCCTTGGATCGCGATCAGCGCGTTCTTGCCGTGAAGGCTGGTGAGCTTGACGCCCGAGTCGCCCACGTGCGCGTTGAGCAGCTTCCACATCTTGTCCGCGTTGGAGGCGTTGACGACCAGCAGCCAGCGACCGTCGAGCTTGTAGAAGATCACGTCGTCGTGCGCGCCGCCGGCGGCGTTGCAGAAGATGTTGTAGCGCGCCTGCAGCGGCTTCATCGTCTCGACCGCGTTGATGGTCAGTCCGTCGGCCCACTGCGCGACGTTCTCGCCCTCGAGGATGAACTGTCCCATATGCGAGAGGTCGAACAGCCCGGCGCGATTGCGGACGGCGTCGTGTTCTTTGAGGATCCCGGCGTACTGCACCGGCATCTCGAAGCCGCCGAACGGCACCAGGCGTCCGCCCAGCTTGAGGTGTTCGTCGTGGAGCGCGGTGCGCTTGAGCGTCTCGGCGGTCATGCGGGGGGTCTCTCCTCGGGATACGAGTTCAGGAAGTTGAGCGTCGCGTGCGCCACGATCTTGTCGTCACAGCGCACCTGGACCTCGCCGTAGCAGATCCGGCGGCCCGAACGGAGGACGGTCGCCTCGGCGATCAGATCGCCGGTCGCGGGCGCCAGGAAGTTGCACTGGAGCGAGACGGTCGTGGTATCTTGCTCGCGGCCGTAGATCGAGGCCAGCGCGATGTAGAACACGGTGTCGCACAGACTCACGATGGCGCCGCCGTGGATGGCGCCGGTGCCGTTCTGTACTTCCGGCCGATAGGGCATGCGCATCACCGCGCGTCCGCGTTCGACGTGCTCGAGCTTGAGGTCGAGCAGCTTGACGAAGTGGGACTCCTTCTCCCATTCGTGGACCGCGGCGTGATGTGGATCGATCGACATGGCTTGCCTGTAGCCTACGTTTGCCGGGGTTAGCCGTCTACCGCTTTCGTCAGGCGGTCGAACGCCCCACGAAAGTCCAGGGTCCCGCCGTCCAGCCAGTGGGCGCCGTCGACCGCCAGGGTCGCGCCCGAGATCCATTCGGCGTCGGCCGAGCACAGGAAGAGCGCCGCTCGCGAGACGTCGGCCGGGCGGCCGAGCCGGCCGAGCGGGATCTGGCGGCGGATGGTCTCCTCGACGTCGCCGACACTCCACAGGTTCTTGTCGGTCCCCTCGGTGTGGATCGGACCGGGCGCGATCGCGTTGGCGCGGATCCCGTAGCGTCCCCACTCGGCGGCGAGCGTGCGGGTCATCGCGAGCACGCCGGCCTTGGCGCTGGCGGAGTGGATCGCGCCGGGTTCGCCGCTCCAGGCGTACGACGCGATGATGTTGAGGATCGCCCCACGGCGCGCTTTAAGCGCGTCGAACGCCAGACGCGTGCAGTTGAACGTGCCGAGCAAGACGATGTCGACGACCGCCTTGAACCCGTTGGGCGAGAGCTGCTCGGTCGGGGCGACGAAGTTGCCGGCCGCGTTGTTGACCAGCACGTCGATGCCGCCGACGCGCGACGCGATCTCGCCGATGACGGCTTCGACGCGGGCCGCGTCGCGCACGTCGCAGGCGAGTCCGAAGCCGCTGCCGCCGGCCGCTTCGATCGCGGCGACGGTCTCGTCGAGCTTCTCCTGGCGGCGCCCGATCACGCACGCCGTCGCGCCTTCCGCCGCGAACGCGAGCGCCATGTCGCGGCCGAGGCCGCTGCCGCCGCCCGTGACCAGCACGACCTTGCCGTCGTAACGTCCCATCTAGAACGTCTCTCCCGGCTTGGCCAGTTCGCGCCGCAAGTAGAGCGGCAGCGAGAAGATCCGCCGGTGCGTCTGCCCGTCGTAGAAGTAGTTCTCGCCTTTGAGCTGCGCGCAGTACGCATCGACCGCCGCCATCTCGAGGGTCGAGAGGTCGATCCGGTCGGAGCAGGCGATGAACGCCCAGTCGTTGTCGAAGGCCGGCACGTGCGTGTAGAACGAGACGACGTGCTTGTAGTACGCCCGCAGCGTGCGCGCCATCTTGGCGTGCAGCGACATATTATGGAAGCCGGCGGTGCTGGCTTGGAGGACGTAGACGCCGCCGTCGGCCAGGCGCGCCTTGATGTCCTTGAAGACATCGTGGTTGAACAGGATGTTCGAGGGCGAGTCCTCGAGCGGCTCGGTCAGATCCGAGATGATGACGCCGTAGCGGTCCTTGTCGGTCTTCAGGAAGGCGAGCGCGTCGCCGATGATGACCCGGGCGCGCGGGTCCTCGAAGGCCCCGTCGGCCCATTCGGGCAGATATTGCTTGGAGAGCTCGACCACTTTGCCGTCGATATCGACCATGGTGCACCGCTTCACGTCCGGGTGCCGGAGCACGTCGCGCAGGGTCGCGCCCTCGCCGCCCCCCAGGATCAGGACTTCCGAGCGGTCGGCCGCGCCGGCCATCGCCGGGTGGACCAGCGACTCATGGTAGATCTTCTCGTCGTTCTGCGAACTCTGGGTGTCGCCGTCGAGGATCAGCATCTTCCCGAAAACGGGCGTGCGGATCACGCCGACCGACTGGAAGGGCGTCCTCCCGGCGTAATAGACTTCGTCGATCGCATGTGAGTGGGTCTCGGTCGGCGAGAATTCCTCGACGTACCACTGCCACTGTTCGGTCTTCGGCACGGCGCCGAGGTTTCGCCGGGGCGCAACCCGACCCCCGTCCCAACCCCGGACGCCCGTGCGCTATACTCGCGCTATGACACTCGTCCGGAGGCTTGCCGTGACGCTCCTCGCCGTCGCGTCGTCCTGCTCCGCGCCGACGAATGCGCCTGCCGCGACGACACTGGTGTCGACAGCGACGCCGATCGACGAGGCCCGGCAATTCGACCTGGATGCGCGAGCCTTGATTCCGATGAACGTGGACGCCCGCATCCTCGGCACATGGTCTTGTCGGGGCATCTCGTGGATGCCGGCATCGTACGCACTGACCTACCGACCGAACCGAACGGGGACCGAGACGGAAAGGAGACGCGGGAAGCGACGATCACATGCGTTCCTCTTCGGCACTCAAGGGTCGGAGGTTATCGACTACGCTCCCGGAGAGTACCCGTCACGCGCCAGATACTCGTTCGGCCACGGGGTCCTCACCATCCGTGGAAACTCGTTCTGGAAAGAGGGCGACGGATGGTTCGCCACACCTGAGTTGGACGAATCCGTCTGCCAGCGCGCCTGGCGCACCGGCACAAAAGAGAGCGGAGCCGCCTTTCGGCAGCTCCGCTGGATCTCGGGTGGTCGCCCGGCCGCGGGTTAGGCGGTCAGGACTTCGGAGTTCTCGTCACGGGTGACGATGTGGGTGAGGTTGCCTTCGCCTGATTCGATGCCGCGCTTGATCTCGGTCGTCCGCATGGCCTTGGCGCCCAGCGCCTTGGCTGCGTACTCGCAAGCAAGCCAGGGGTCGGTATGGTCGCCGCACGTGTAGAAATCCATCGCGGCGTAGCCCTTTTCCGGCCAGGTGTGAATCGCCAGGTGCGATTCGGCAAGGATCACCGTCCCAGAGACGCCCTGCGGCTGGAAACGGTGGAACGCGCTCTCCATGATCGTCGCGCGCGACACCTTCGCGGCTTCGATGAGCATTGTGCGGATCG